>ERZ772964.3-NODE-3-length-329710-cov-31.4087_pt1 | contig 329710 bp, 289 predicted proteins | sample MGYA00580675_ERZ772964 | MGnify/ENA primary metagenome ERZ772964 (study PRJEB29015, sample SAMEA2737941) | human oral metagenome | biome: human oral; feature: human-associated habitat; material: dental | place: China | collected 2139 ... | reverse complement strand
AACAGTGCTCGCTAAGAGCACTTTCCCGCATCAGCGCGACTGTCATAATATAACACGCTCATATTCTTTCGTCAAGTATATTTTCAAGGTTTTTCATTATTTTTGCATATTATATTTTTCTTTCCATATAATATTTATCGATTGCGCGTTGATTGTTCCTTGTTTCTTTCATTTGCCTATGGTATTCTATGATAGAATTTATCCAAGAGAAATGTCCCCTGAAAGGAAATTGATATGCCGAAAAATCCGGTAAAGCATCAGTGCAGCTTCTGCAAGCGCATCATCGACGTGCGCGATCAATACGATATGCCGATCTACGATCCGAATACAGGCTTTGCAATCTGCAAGGACTGTGTGCGTGAGATCAACCGTTTCCTCGACGAGCACGACGCGTCCGTCTCCTCGGAGGAGCGCACATCGTTCCGCATGCAGCTCGACGACGTGCTCGAAAAGACGCGCCCGCACCTCATCAAAGAGTATCTGGACTCCTATATCATCAAGCAGGACCGCGCGAAAAAGATCCTCGCCGTCGCGGTCTACAATCACTATAAGCGCATGAAGTACGGCTACGAAAAGGAAGGCGAGGAGACGGAGATCGAGAAGTCGAACGTCATTATGCTCGGGCCCTCGGGCTGCGGCAAAACGGCACTGCTCTCCCATCTCTCGAAGCTCCTCGACGTGCCGTTCGCGGTGACGGACGCCTCGAGCCTCACGGAGGCGGGCTTTGTCGGCGCGGATGTCGAGGTGGCCGTGCGCAATCTCTACTACGCGGCGGACAAGGACGTGGAGCGGGCAGAGCACGGCATCATCTATCTCGACGAGTTCGACAAGATTGCGCGCAAGTCCGGCGCGAACAACTCCATCACCGCCGACCCCGGTCACGAGGGCGTACAGCAGGCACTGCTGAAGATGCTTGAGGGCAGTGTCGTGGAGTTCACGGCGCGCGGGCAGCGCAAGCATCCGGAGGCGCCGACCATCAAGGTGGACACGAAGAACATCCTATTCATCGTCGGCGGCGCGTTCGTCGGCATCGAGAAGGTGATCTCCAAGCGCCTCAAAAAGGGCAATGTCGCCATCGGTTTCGGTGCAGAGGTGCGCGGCAAGGACATCGAGAAGGAGTTCGATACGCTCATTCATCAGGTGACGCCCGAGGATCTGATGGAGTACGGCATCATCCCCGAGATCATCGGGCGTCTGCCCGTCATCTGCACGCTGGAGACGCTGGATGGGGACGCCCTCCTGCGCATTCTCACCGAGCCCATCAACGCACCCGTGCGTCAGTATGAGAAGCTGCTCGCGATGGACGGCGTGGAACTCGTCTTTACCGAGGACGCACTGCGCGCCGTCGCAAAGAAGGCGATCGAGCGCAAGACCGGCGCGCGCAGCCTCAAGGGCATCATTGAGGAGGTCATGCTCGATGTGATGTTCGACATCCCGCGCGAGACCGCCCCGCGCCGTGTCACCGTGACGAAGGAATGCATCACGGAGGGCGCGGCCCCGATCGTTGAGGTCGCAGCGGCGGGATGAGAAATTTCATCTAAAAACAGTCGACGAAAAAGAGCGCATCGCGTGCCGTTCTCAATGCACGCGATGCGCTCTTTCTGTTGATTCGTTTAGTCCTTCATGCGCGGCAGAGTCATCGTGCCGAAGGCTTTTTCCTTGCGGTGGCAGTGCGGGCACTCATTCTCGATGAGTCCCGTGTAGCCGCAGACGGGATCGCGGTCGACGGGGTGGTTGATGGAGAAGTACCCCATGTCCGCGTCGTGCATGGCGCGCACGACCTTCTCGAACGCCTTGACGTTCTTCGACGGATCGCCGTCCATCTCGATGTAGGCGATGTGTCCCGCGTTCTCGAGCGCGTGGTACGGTGCCTCGATGCGGATTTTGTCGTAGGCGCTGATTTCGAAGTAGACGGGCACATGGCTGGAGTTTGTCATGTAGGAGCGGTCGGTGACGCCCGGGATATTGCCGTACGCCTTCTTGTTGGCACGCTGGAACTGTCCCGCCGTGCTCTCCGCCGGGGTGCCGAACGTTGACCAGTTGCGGTGCTCCGCCTCCGTGTAGGCGTCCGTTCGTTCGCGCATATGCCCGATGATCCGAAGGCCGAGTTCCTGCGCCTCCTCGCTCTCGCCGTGATGCTTGCCCGTGAGCGCGACAAGGCACTCGGCAAGGCCGCAGAAACCGATGGAGAACGACGCGTGCTTTAAGAGGTCCTTGATGGAGTCGACGGGGCTCGCTTTCTCGCTGTCGAGCCAGACGCCCTGTCCCATGAGGAACGGATAGTTGTAGACATGTTTTTCCTCGATGACCTTCAGACGGTCGAGGAGATAGTCGTGGCAGAGTTCGATGTAGTAGTCGTAGAGCTCCCAGAATTTATCGAGATCGCCCTTTGCCTCGAGCGCGAGCTTGGGCAGGTTGATCGTCGTAAAGGAGAAGTTGCCGCGGCTGCCCGACTGCTCGGGGCCGTTGACGTTGCTCATGACGCGCGTGCGGCAGCCCATCGTCGCAACGCAGCTGTTGTAGTCGCCGGGCTTGTAGTACTGGAGGTTGTACGGCGCATCGAGGTTGACGTAGTTCGGGAAAAGGCGGCGCGCACTGACGCGGCAGGACTCGATGAAGAGGTCGTAGTTCGGATCCTCGGGGTTGTAGTTGACGCCCGCCTTCAGCTGGAATACGGAGATCGGGAAGATTGCCGTCTCACCGTTGCCGAGGCCGTTCCAAATGGCGCTGAGCACCTCGCGGGTGACGAGGCGCCCCTCGGGCGAGGTGTCCATGCCGTAGTTGATGGAGCTGAACGGCACCTGAGCGCCCGCGCGCGAGTGGAGTGTATTGAAATTGTGGATGAGCGCCTCCATCGCCTGATGCGTCTCCTCCTCGACGCTCTCACAGGCGAGCTGATAGATCGTATCCGCATCCGCCTCGAGCTCCTGTGCGACCGGCGTCTCAAACGCTGCGCTGTAAACGACGTTCAGTGCGCGCTGCAGTTCTGCACGCGCAAGCGCCGCCCGCTCCTCGTCCTGGTTCTCCGCGTAGACGCAGACGGCGAAATCGAGCTCATGGCGCAGTGCCTTTTTGAACGCCTCGTGAGTGAACTGCCCGCGTCCGAGACGGTAGAGGAGCGCTTTCCACGCCTCCTCGACGAGCGCCTTGCGGAAGGACTTTTTCACGCCGTCCGCCATCGCGTAGTCAAACGCGTTGATGCTCTGCCCGCCGAACATATCGTTCTGGTTCGACTGGATCGCAATGCACGCGAGGCTCGCGTAGGCGCGGATCGAGTTCGGCTCACGCAGGAAGCCGTGTCCCGTGGAGAAGCCGCCGCGGAAGAGCTTCAGCAGATCGATCTGGCAGCAGTTGAACGTGATGAGCGAAAAGTCCTTGTCGTGAATGTGGATGAAGTTCTCGCGGTCCGCCGTCGCGTAGCGCTCATCGAGGACGTAGTTGTCGACGAAGTGCTTCGCCCCCTCCGCGCCGAGTTTCAGCATGATGCCCATGGACGCGTCCGTGTTGATGTTCGCATTGTCGCGCTTGAGGTCGGAGTCGACGGCATCGGCGAAGAAGATGTCGCGATAGCTCGCCATGAGGTGCTTTTGCGCAAGACGGCGCTGCGCGTGGCGCTGGCGATAGGTTATGTAGCGGCGCGCGATGTCGTAGAAGCCGTGCGCGAGCAGCTGCTTCTCGACGAGATCCTGGATCTCCTCGACGCTGATCTCCGCGCGGTCCTCGAACGACGCCTCGACTGCCGCCGTCACCTCGTCGATCTCGAGCGCTGTCATCGGGTGCACATACTCCTTGCTCGCCGCCGCAATCGCGTTGAGAATCTTCGCGCGGTCATAGGGCACCGCGTGCCCCGCGCGCTTCGTTACCGTCGTCACTGTCATGAATAGAACTCCTTTAAAATATACTATATCTTGTGGTTGTCGTTCCTTGATACGGAACATATTGTAACAGAGCCGCGGATGATACGCAAGATATTTTTCAATTTTTCTCTGCTGCCCGTGCACACTCCCCTGCCATTCTTTCTTTGCGTATCATCGTCCGATGGTATATAATGAAACATTATATCATGTTAAGAGGGGATCACTTTATGAACGACACAAACGCAGCCGCCTCCCGCCGCAGGATCATCCTGAGCGGCATCCAGCCCACCGGCACATTCACCCTGGGCAATTATCTCGGAGCGGTGAAGAATTGGCGGCAGCTGCAGGAGGAATATGACTGCTATTATTTTGTCGCCGACCTCCACGCGCTCACGGTCTACCACGATCCCGCCGCGCGCAGGAAGGCGAGCCGCGAGGCATTCGCTCTGCTGCTTGCGTGCGGGCTCGATCCCACGAAGAGCCTCGTCTTCATCCAGAGTCACGTGCCCGCCCACGCGCAGATGGCGTGGATGCTCTCCTGCCTCAGCCCGTTCGGCGATCTCTCGCGCATGACGCAGTTCAAGGACAAATCGGCGAAGCACCCCGAGGACATCAACGCGGGGCTGTTCACCTACCCCGCGCTGATGGCAGGCGACATCCTGCTCTATCAGGCGGACTACGTGCCCGTCGGCGCGGATCAGACGCAGCATCTCGAGTTCACGCGGAACATCGCCGCGCGGTTCAACCACATCTACGGCGAGACGTTCCGCCTGCCCGAGGGGTATTTCCCGAAGACAGGTGCACGCGTCATGAGCCTCGCGGAACCGACGGCAAAGATGAGCAAGTCGGACGAGAACGCCAAGGCGACGATCTTCATCCTCGACGATGAAAAGACCATCCTGAAGAAATTCAAATCCGCCGTCACGGACAGCGAGGCTCTGGTCGCGTTCCGCGAAGGAAAAGACGGCATCAACAATCTGATGACGATCTACTCCGCCGTGACGGGGAAATCCATGGAGGCGATCGCGGACGAATTCAGCGGCAAGGGCTACGGCGACTTCAAGACGGCGGTCGGCACGGTCGTCGCCGAGGAGCTGCGCGAGATCCGCGAGAACTACGCCCGGCTCCTCAAGGATGCGGCGTATCTCGACGCCGCCATCATGGACGGCACGGAACGCGCCTCACAGATCGCAGAGAAGACGCTCCGCAAAACGATGCGCAAAATGGGCCTCGTCTGATGAGTGCGCATCGCGTGACGCGCGCCGTCATCCTCGCGGCAGGACGCGGGGCACGCCTCGCACCGCTGACGGATCATATGCCGAAGCCTCTCGTCCCCGTGAACGGGCGTCCGATCATCGCGACAATTTTAGATGCGCTTAATGATGCGGGGATTTCGTCGATTACTATTGTGCGGGGCTACGCTGGCGCGGCGTTCGACATGCTCCGCGCAGAGTACCCGCATCTCTCCTACATGGACAATCCCGACTGGGCGACGGCAAACAATATTTCATCCGTTGCGCGCGCAGGGCGGGCGGGGCTTCTCGAAGAAAGCTACGTGATTGAGGGCGATCTCTATCTCGCGCATCCCGCTGTCATCACATCCATGCAGGAGCGCTCGAACTACATTGCGTTTCCCGTTGCAAAGACAGACGACTGGTGTTTCGACACGGACGCGGCCGGGAAGATCACACACATCGATACGGCGAGCGATCACCCGTGCCATCAGATGCTCGGGCTGTCGTACTGGACGGCAGAGGACGGACGGCGGCTCGCAGCGTGCGCGAACGAACTTTACAAGGAGGAGCGTTACCGCCAGCTCTACTGGGATGAGATCATGCTGAAATACTATCCTCACGAATGCGACGTATATATCAGGGAATGCGCGCGGGAGGATGTGTGGGAGATCGACACCGTGGAGGAGCTCAGGGCACTCGAGAAGCGCGTAAAGGGCAGCAAAAAGCCAATGGGATAGAGGGAGAATGAAAGTTATGAAACGTGTTTACACCTGCTTCTGCACCGACATCATCCACGAGGGGCACCGGAACCTCCTTCGCGCTGCGGCAGAACTGGGCGCGGTGACCGTCGGCGTGCTCTCCGATCCGGAGATGGTGCGCTACAACCGCTTTCCGACCAAGGCGCTCGCCGAGCGCATGGAGATGATCCGCGTGCTGCCCGAGGTCGCAGAGGTCGTCGTACAGGAGCACATCATGTACGACGAGATTCTCGATCAGCTGCGCCCCGACTACGTGGTGCACGGGAGCAACTGGGCGCAGGGGCCCGAGTCCTCGATCCGCAAAAACGTGCTCGCCTGCCTCGCACGCTATGGCGGTGAGCTCGTCGAGCCGCCGTATACCGAAAGCAAGGAAGTCCGCAACATCGACTGGCGCATGCGCGAGCAGCTCGCGATGCCCGAGGCGCGCCGCGGGCGCCTGCGCCGCCTGCTCGAGATCGTCCCCATTGTAAAGACGATCGAGGTCCACAACGGCCTCACAGGACTGATCGCAGAGAAAACCGTCGTTGAGAACGACGGCGGGCTCGACCAGTTCGACGCCATGTGGATCTCGAGCCTCTGCGACTCGACCTCGCGCGGCAAGCCGGACATCGAGCTGATCGACCTCTCCGACCGCATCCAGACCATCAACGAGGTCATGGACGTCACGACGAAGCCCATCATCCTCGACATGGACACGGGCGGCACAGCGGAACATTTCGCCTACAACGTCCGCACCCTCGAGCGCATCGGCGTCTCTGCCGTCATCGTCGAGGACAAGACGGGCGCAAAGCGCAACTCCCTCTTCGGCACGGAGGTCGCACAGACGCAGGACACGATCGAAAACTTCTCCGAGAAGATCGCCGCGGGCAAAGCGGCGCAGCGCACCGAGGAGTTCATGATCATTGCGCGCATCGAGAGCCTGATTCTGGAAAAGGGCATCGAGGATGCGCTCGCGCGTGCAGAGGCCTATGTTGCTGCGGGTGCAGACGGCATCATGATTCACTCGCGCGCCAAATCGCCCGATGAGGTCATCGCGTTCTGCGACGCCTTCCACACGAGCCACCCCGACGTGCCCATCGTCGCCGTCCCCTCCTCCTACAACACCATCACGGAGGCGGAGCTAGCGGCACACGGCGTGCGCATCGTCATCTACGCGAACCAGCTGACGCGCAGCGCCTTCCCCGCCATGGAGAACGCGGCGCGCTCCATCCTCGTCCATCACCGCGCGCACGAGATCGACGCCGAGCTCCTGCCGATCAAAGACATCATCCGGCTCATCGAGGTGGTATAGTGACAAATGAATGGAAGGCGGTCTGGAACCGGCGGCAGGCGGAGGCAGACGCCCTCACGGGGAGCTGGCAGGACATCTTTCTCGAGCTGAAACGGCTCAACGGATTTGACGTTGTGGACGGCGGCATCCCGCTGGACTCGCTCCTGATGCAGGGACGGCGGATCGTGGAGCTGCTGCATCTGACAGAGGGCATGAGCGTCTACGACGTCGGCTGCGGCGCGGGGGCAAACCTCTATCTCCTCGCGCGCAGCGGCATCGCCGTCGGCGGTACAGACTACGCCCGTCCGCTCGTCGAGCTCGCACGCAGCGTGCTTCCTGCGGCGCGCGAGCTCACCTGCGGCGAGGCGGATGCCTTCGACACAACCATAAAATATGACGCCGCACTCTCCAACAGCGTCTTTTCGTATTTTCCCGATGAGGCTTTTGCCGCGCGCGTTCTCACGCGCATGCTCAAAAAAACCGTAGGCGCGATCGGCCTCATCGACATCCACGACGCGGATAAAGAAGAAGAATTCCTCGCCTACCGCCGCGCCGCCATCCCGGACTATGACGAACGCTACAAGGGCCTCGGCAAGCTCTTCTACCGCCGCAGCTTCTTTGAGGACTTCGCCCGCGCGCACGATCTTCGCATCGAGTTCCCCGCCATCGAGATGGAAGGCTATTGGAACACCCCGTTCGTCTTTCACGTATTCCTGTATCGAAAGTAGGTCACCGTGGACAATAAATGGAGAGCCATTTGGAATCGCAGAAAGCCCGGCACAGGAAAGCTGTCGGGGAACTGGGAGGACATTTTCCTCGAGCTCAAGCGCCTCAACGGTTACGATGTGATGGGAGAAGGCATCTCACTGGATGCCTTCCTCGACGAATACGCACAGACAAAAGAACTGCTCCGCCTCACCAATGATTCCAGCGTTTTTGAAGTCGGCTGCGGGACAGGTGCAAACCTCTATCTGATGCAGCGTGATGGGATGACCGTCGGCGGAACGGACTACGCCGAGGGACTTATCGAGACCGCACGCACGGTGATCTCATCCCCGGTAGAGCTATACGCCGGCGAGGCGGACGCCATCAGCGTCGATCAGAAATACGACGCCATCTTTGCCAGCGGCGTATTCCCCTACTTCCCCAATGACGACTACGCCGTCCATGTCCTCAACCTCATGCGGGAAAAGAGCCGCGGCCCCATCGGCATCATGGGGCTGCATGATATTGAAAAACGCGAAGACTACCTTGCCTTCCGTCGGGCAAATATTCCCAACTACGACGAGCTGTATAAGGGTCTGCAGCGGCACTTCTACACACACAGCCTCTTTACCGACTATGCATCGGCACATGGACTGCGCATCGCATTTCCTTCCATGGAGCTCAAGGGATACTGGAACACGCCGTTCATCTTCAACTGCTTTATGTATCGGAAGTCATCATGAATATCAAGCGAAACATTCTGCTCAACCCCGGCCCCGCAACGACCACAGACACGGTCAAGGCGGCGCAGCTCGTCCCCGATATCTGTCCGCGCGAGCGCGCGTTCGGCGATCTCATGCGTCAGCTCGGCACGGATCTCCTCAGGGTCGTCCACGCCGATGCAGCAGACTGGACGACCGTACTTTTCTGCGGGTCCGGCACGATCTGCATGGACGCCTGCGTGAGCTCGCTCGTGCCTGCGGACAAAAAACTCCTCATCGTCAACAACGGCGCCTACTCCGCACGTGCTGCGGCGATGGCGCGCGCCTATGCCGTGCCGCATATCGATCTGGCCTTCCCCATTGACGGGCTGCCCGACCTCGCCGCCGTTGAGCGCACGCTCAACGAGCATCCCGACATCGCTGCCGTCTACACGACGCATCAGGAGACGGGCACGGGCATCCTGAACCCCGTGCGCGAGATCGGTGCCCTCGCCCATGCCCACGGCGCGGTCATGATCGCGGACACGATCTCCACCTATGCGATGATCCCGTTCTCCGCGGACGAGATGAACATCGACGTCTGCATGTCCTCGGCGCAAAAGGGGATCCAAGGCATGACAGGCCTCTCGTTCGTCCTCGCAAAAAAAGCGGTTCTCACGGCGGCAAAAGCCTATCCCGTACGCTCGTACTATACGAACCTCATCATGCAGTACGAAGGGTTTGAGGAGACGGGCGAGATGCGCTTCACTCCGCCTGTACAGACCGTCTACGCGGCAAAGCGCGCACTGATGGAGTACTTCGTCGAGGGAGAGGAGAAGAAATGGGCGCGCCACACGCGCGTCGCAAACGCCATCCATGAGGGGCTTGCGCAGCTCGGTCTCAGCGAAGCCATCCCGCGTGAAATCCAGTCGGGGCTCGTCGTCGCGGTGAAGTACCCGTCGGCGGACTTCGACTTTCTCCGCGTGCACGACTACTGCTATGAACGCGGCTATACCATCTACCCGGGCAAGATGCAGACGGCATCGACGTTCCGCCTCTGCGCCCTCGGCGCGATCGATGCGGCGGATATCCACGGCTTCTTCCGCGTATTCGAAGAGGCACTAAAGGCTCGATAACCAACAGGAGAACGGCAGGAGAGGGATAAATGCAGGACGATTTCACCGTATTCTGGCGCAACGACGAATACGCATATAAGCTGTTTTACGATCTCCTCGACCGCTCCGAGCGCGGAGCATACGATGACGATTTCCTCGTCCAGCTCGCCGCTTACCGCGAAGCCGCCCCGGATTCCGAGCGCGCGGATATCTTTGCCGCGCGCTATTTGCTTGCGCAGAACGATCCTGCAGGCGCCGCTCTCTGCGGGGAGCGTGCATTCCGCCGGCGCACGATGAGCACGGCGGCATGGAATATTCTCGCCGCCGCACATCGCCGCCTGGGGAATGCGGCGGATGCCGCTGTGTTCGAATCGTACGCGTACCGTTTCGACCACGGGCAGGCGCCCGCATGCTCCCCGGAGATGAATGCTGCAGCGCTCGCACGCCTCACGCGCGCAATGAACGGGTGCCTCGACGCGCCGCTCACAAAGAGGCGTGCTGCCGTCGAAAACAACACGCTGACCTTTCATCCGGATGTCTTTGTCGGGGAGTATCTTCCGGTCACGGTCCCGGACGGCAGCGACCGCTTCTGGGTCGGGACCTACGCCGACGGCGGCTTCCTCTCGGACCGGGGCTATATGATCGCAGATGTCCGCGCGAAGGACTGGTTCCATGACAATATCTGCCGGGACTTCCCCTTTGACCTGCAGAAGGCGCACGAGGTCAAGGGAACCGTTCAGATCGAGGTGCCGGAGGGACGCGCGGTGATTCTCCCCCTCGGAGGGACGGCGCCCCTGCAGGAGCTGATCGTACAGACGCCGTCCCATGACGATCAGCTGGCCTACCTCGGCAAATGGTCGTACAGCCATCTGCGCCTCTGTGAGACGACAACGCTCATATGTGAGGATGATGCTCCGTTTGCCGTCGGGGCGCCCATCCTTCTCGGCCACAGTCCCGCGCGCAAAAAACTCGTGCTGAACATCCTCCTCGATGCGCTCCCGTGGAATGTCGTGCGGCCCCATTTTGCCGAATGGATGCCGAACATCGCGCGCTTTTTTGCGCGCGGCACGATCTTTGACGAACATTTTTCCACGTCGGAATATACCTACCCTGCTCTGCCTGCGATCGAGACGGGGCGCTATGCCCACCACACGCAGCTCTTCTGCGCGGAGTCGAGTCATGAGCTCGCCCCCGAGATCCTCACACTCGCGGAGTGCATGAAGGATCTCGGCTATCATACTGCCGCCCCCATCACCTCCCCGGACGGCGTATACAACGGCACGATGCGCGGATATGACCGGCTGATCACCGCGACCTGGCAGCTCCCCTCGCTGCTCGGAACGAGCCGCGCGATCCATCATATCAAGGCGTTCGGCGAGGCGGATCTCTTTGCATTCCTCCATCTCTCCGATGTGCACCCGTGGGATGCGATGGGGCTCCACTTCGCAGCCGAGGTTGAGACGCGCCTGCCGCTTGCGCAGCGCCTGTTTGCCTGGGAGAAGGCGACCGCGAGTGTCCGCCTGCCCGATTTCGAGATTTACAAAGCTCAGTTCCGCGCGGGTCTCAGCGATGCGGACCGCAATATCGGCGCGCTCCTGTCCTACATCGAGCGCCGTTACGGCGATGACGAGTTCATTGTGAGCCTCTACTCCGATCACGGGAGTTCGGTCTTCACGCCGCGGCCGGAGGGCGCAGAGCCCGATATCATCGGAGAAAACTCGACGCGGGCGGCGTGGATGATGCGCGGTGCCGGCGTGCCCGAAGGAGTGGTCGCGCAGGAGCTGACAAGCATCGTCGATCTCTATCCGACGCTGGCGCACCTCTGCGGGTTTCCTGCGGCGTCCGACATCGACGGCAGTCTGCCCGCAGTCTTCGGCGGCAGGGAGCGCGACGCCGTGTATTCTTTCTGCATGTATCCGGGGCAGACATATAAACTTGCCATGCGCACGAAAACGCATGCTCTGCGCCTCGAGACACGCACGCCGGTCGAGCGTGACGGGACCGCAGACTTTGCAGGCGCGCAGGTCGGGATCTATCCGCGCGGGCACGAGCTCACAGAGGGCCGCACGCTGGACGGCAGGGAGCTGCGCGCATTTTTTTATCCGCGTGCCCGCGATTTTGTCCGGGAGTTCGCAAATAATGCAGAGTTTTTTGCGCCGAGAGATTGATTCTTTTGCCTGCGGCAGCAGGGGCAAAGTGCCCCTTCATAAATAGAAAGGAGGCCTGCATGACGGACGATTTCAGCACATTCTGGCAGAACAATGCGCGTGCTTATGTACTCTTCCAAGACCTCCTTGCGCGCGCGGAGCGCCGTGCCTACGATGATGATTTCCTTGTGTGTCTTGCCGCCTATCGGGAGGAGTCGCCAAAATCTGAGCGTGCGGATATCTTTGCCGCACAGTACCTCCTCGCAAACGGCGATGCGGAAAATGCTGCCCTCTGCGGGGAGCGCGCGTTTCGCCGCCGGCCGGTCGAGCCCGCCGCATGGCAGGTGCTCTCGCGGGCCTATGCGGCGCTCGGGCGCTATGCGGACGCGCTCGTTATGCAGGGCTACCCGCTGAATTTCTTCAAGGTGCCGATCTCGCTGAATGTACCGTCCGCGGCACTGACAGAGGAGACACTCGCCCGCCTCTCGCGGGCGACGGGCAAGGCCAACTACGCGCCCTATGCACTCAGCCGCATGAGCTGTACTGCCAGTGGCGGCCTGACGGCGTCGTCGACCGTGTTTTTCGAAGAGTTCCTGCCGGTCTCGGAGCATATCGCGCCGCGCTACTATGTCGGGGCGTACACGGAGCAGGAGATCCACGGGAACAAACGCTGGCTGATGGAGACGATCCGCAGTGCGCCGGGGCTGGCACACAATGTCGGCGGAGACTTCACATTCGACATCATGCGCGCGGAGCCGCCGGCAAAAGATGCCGTCATTGCCCTCGAAGAGGGCGCAGAGGCTCTCGTGCCGGTCTTCGGCACGGCAGACGGTCAGGTGCTCACGGCGCAGACAGAGACGGTGGACGACTGCATCTGGCTGAATCCCGCGACGCCGAATTATTTCCGCCTCAATGCGGCAACGCGGCTCTCCTCGGCGGAGGATTTTGTCGTGGGAACGCCGATCCGCATCGGTCACAGCCCTGCGCGCAGAAAACTGGTGCTGAATATCCTCGTGGACGCTCTCCCGTGGCAGGTGCTGCGCGCATCGTTCGCCGATCACATGCCGAACACGGCCCGCTTCTTCGCATACGGCACGATATTCGACCAGCATTTCTCCGTGCTCGAGTATACCTATCCCTCGCTCCCGACGATCGAGACGGGAATGTACCCGCAGCATACGGGCATATTCAGCGAGTGGGCCGCGATCGAGCTGTGTGAGGAGATTATCACGATTTCCGAGCGGGCGCGTGCGGCGGGCTATGCGACGGCGAGCCTCATGGGCGACGGCATCGGGATTTACAACGGTGTGACGCGCGGCTATGACCGCCTCATTGTCTCGCCCTACCGGCTCCATGCCTACGAGGGCATCGAGCGCACCATCCGCTATCTCGACGGCTGCAGCGATGCCGATCACTTCATCTTTCTCCATTTCGGCGACGTTCACCCGTGGGGCGGCGAGATGTTCCAGATCTCCTCGAGCGCTCAGATGCAGCTGCCCCTCGCGGGGCGCCTCTCGGGCTCCAAGGAGAAGGTGACCAGCCCCTACCTGCGGCCGAGCGCCTTCTACCAGACAGCGTTCCGACAGGCACTGCGCGATACGGACCGTGCGCTCGGCACCCTGTTTTCCTATCTCGAGCAGCATTATGCACCCGAGGACTATCTCGTGAACCTCTACTCGGATCACGGCGTGCCGATCTTCAGCCCGACGCACTACATTGTGGATACGCAGCTGACGGGGGCCGCGTGGATGATGCGCGGCGCCGGCGTGCCCGACGGGCTGGTCGCCGATGAATTGACCAGTGCCGTCGATATCTACCCCGCGCTCGCCCGTCTCCTCGGCTTTCCCGTCGCCGAAAATGTGGACGGCGTGCTTCCGAAACTCTTTGGCGGAACAGGACGCGCGATCGCATACAGCAATTCACTCTTTCCGCACAAGCACTATCATCTCGCGGCGCGCGCCAAGGACTATACGTTCTGCCTCGATACGCTGGATCCCGTCTCGCTCAGCGGCACCGCTGATCTCGCGCGGACCAAGACGGGCATCTATCCGCGCGCGCACGAGCACGAGGAGGGCTATGAGGCGGACAGCGCGGAGCTGCGCCGCTTCTTCTACCCGCCCGTGCGGGCATTCCTGGAGGGCATCGGGAACAACGGAGAGAGATTCCCCCTGCCGGAGGAGATAACAGGATGAAGGACGATTTCAACAGATTCTGGCAGAACAATGCGCGCGCCCGTGAGCTCTTCTGCGCTCTTCTTGCGTGCGCGGAGCGCGGCACCTACGATGACGACTTTCTCATGCGGCTCGCCGCCTATCGGGAGGAGACGCCCGATTCCGAGCGTGCGGATATCTTTGCCGCGCGCTATCTGCTTGCGCAGGGCGATGCCGCGGGGGCGGCCGTTTGCGCGGAGCGTGCATACCGCCGCCGCCCGGTAAATTATGAGGTGTGGAAGCTGCTCGCGGAGATTTACGAGCGCCTTGATCGTCCGGTCGATGCGCTCACGATGTGCGGCAATTCCTACGGACTCTATGGGACGCCCATCCCGCTTCCCCTCGCGCGCCGCGGCGGCAGAGAGGGGCTGAGCCGCCTCTCCGTCGCCGCATGGCACGGCACGGGTGCGCCCATGACGCAGCGCCGCGCCGTATGGGACGGCGATTCGCTGGACTTTGTCCTCGACGCCTTTGTCGGGGAGCATCTGCCGCTCACGCCGCCGCGGGGAAGCGCGCGTCACTGGGTCGGGGTCTATGTGGAGAACGCCTTCCTCTCGGATCGGAGCGCCCTCATCGAACAGGTGCGGCACACGGGGGTCTTCGTCGACAAGATGCAGCGCGATTTCCCGTTCCAGCTGCAGCGCGCAGAGGAGGTGCGCGGCAGTGTGGAGATCCCTGTCCCTGCAGGCGCTGAGATCATTCTCCCCGTCGCAGGAACGGAGGACTTACAGGAGCTGCGCATCGAGACAGATACGATGCCGCCTCAGGCAGCCTATCTCGGCAAGTGGGCATTCAGCCACTTCCGCCTCGCAGAGACGACACGCCTGCATTCCGCCTCCGGCGCACCCTATGCCGTCGGCACGCCCATCCGCCTCGGACACAGCTCTGCGCGGCGCAGACTGGTGCTGAATATCCTCGTGGACGGGCTCTCATGGAACATCGCCCGCACGCGGTTCCCCGACTGTATGCCGAACATCGCGCGCTTCTTTGCGCGCGGCGTGATCTTCGACCAGCACTTCTCCACATCCGAATGCACCTATCCGGCGCTCCCCGTCATCGAGACGGGGCGCTATCCGCAGCATACGCAGGTCTTCAACGAACGCGACAGCCACGAGATCCCGCTCGATTTCAAAACGCTTTCCGAGTGCATGACAGATCTCGGCTACTATGCCGCCGCGCCGATGGGGGCAAGCGACAGTGTCTGCTGCGGGGCGCTGCGCGGGTACGATCTCCTGAATGTGAGCGCGTGGAAACTGTCGTCCGCAGAGATGGCAGACCGCGCCATCATGCAGATCGAGGCGTTTGACGAAACGGATCAGTTCCTCTACCTGCATACGACGGATGTTCACCCGTGGAACGCAAAGGGCTTCAAATTTCACCCGGCGGTGGAAACACATCTGCCGCTCCGTCAGCGCCTCTTTGACATCGATGCGCATATCGCGAGCGTTCGCCTGCCGAAGCTCCGCATCTATCAGGAGCAGTTCTGGCAGAGCCTCGCCCATGCCGACCGCAGCATCGGGCATCTCCTCACCTATATTGAGGAGCGCTTCCGCCCCGATGAATATATTGTAAGCCTCTATTCCGATCACGGCAATTCGGTATTCACGACGCCGACCGGAGGCGTCGTTGATGTCATTGGAGAAAACTCAACGCGCGCGGCGTGGATGATGCGCGGTGCAGGCATACCGGAGGGCATGGTCATTCCCGAGCTGACGAGCATTGCGGATATCTATCCAACGCTTGGCGCTCTCGCAGGATTCCCCGCAGCATCCGATATCGACGGGAATCTGCCTGCGGTCTTCGGCGGAACGGAGCGTGACGCCGTCTGCAGCGTGTCGATGTTCCCGGGGCAGACGTATAAGCTCGCCGTGCGCACGCACGAGTATACGATGCGCCTCGAGACGCGCGCGGTGCTCGACGAAGACGGAACGGCAGACTTCGCCGACGCCCATGCAGCGATCTACCCGCGCGCCCACGAGCTCGAGGAAGGCTATGAAATCGACAGCGCGGAGCTGCGCGCGTTCTTTTACCCGCGTGCCCGCGCGTTTGTGCGGGAGACGGCAAACAACGGTGAGTTTTGGCCGGCGATGCGTGCGGCGCGCCCGGAGTGGTTTGGGGAAAAATCATAGGAGGATCGAATGAACGTCAACGAACTCATCGCTGCGCTCGGCGCGGACTTTTTCACGGGCGTGCCGGACTCGAAGCTGCGCCCGCTCGTGGATTATCTCATGAATACCTACGGGAGTAGCGGACCGTCGCATATCATCGCCGCGAACGAGGGCAGCGCCGCGGCGCTTGCGGCAGGCTATCATCTCGCGACGGGCAAGACGCCGCTCGTCTATCTGCAGAACAGCGGGCTCGGCAACATCGTGAACCCTCTGCTCTCGCTTCTGCATGAGGAGGTCTACGGCATCCCCTGCGTCTTCGTTATCGGCTGGCGCGGCGAGCCGGATCTCCATGATGAGCCGCAGCATCTCGTGCAGGGGCGGCTGAGTCTGCCGCTGCTCGAGACGATGGGCATAAAGACGATGGTGCTCACGCGCGCGACGGCACCGGCAGATGCCGCTGCCTGGATAAAAGAGCAGCGCTCTCATCTCGCAGCGGGCGGGCAGTGCGCCTTCCTCGTCCGCGAAGGGGCATTGGAATACCCAAAGCGGAAATACGGGAATGCATATGCCCTGCGCCGTGAAGATGTGATCGCGCGCATCCTCGATGCGGCAGGAGACGCCGTCATCGTCGCCACCACGGGCAAGACGGGGCGCGAGCTCTTTGAGCTGCGCGAGCGGCGCGGTGAGGATCACGCACATGACTTTCTCACCGTCGGCTCGATGGGGCATGCGGGTGCGATTGCGCTCGGCATTGCCCTCCATCGTCCGGAGCAGCGTGTGCTTGTGCTCGACGGCGACGGCGCTGCGCTGATGCATATGGGCACAATGGCAACCATCGGTGCGGCCGCGCCGTCGAATCTCATGCACATCCTCCTCAACAACGAAGCACACGAGAGTGTCGGCGGCGCGCCGACCGCAGCGGCGGTGGTGCTCTTCCCTGCCGTTGCCGTGAGTCTCGGCTATCATATCGTCAAGGCGGCGGAGACGGAGGAGGAGCTCAAACGCGCCCTCGCAGAGCTGCAGAGAGCCGATGCCCTCACCTTCCTCGAGATCCGCACCGCCGTCGGCTCCCGCGCCGATCTCGGCCGCCCGACCACGACGCCTGCAGAGAACAAAGAGGCACTGATGCGCACGCTGCGCGGATAAGAAAAAGAAGCAAAGAGGCCTCTGCACGAAAGCCAAAATAACGTTCGTGCAGAGGCCTCTTTGTTATGTCTCTTTTATCGCTGCGCCGTTACCCTTTCCCATGCACAAGCGCCATCGCGAGCTCGGCGTTGCGCGCCGCGAGAATGCGCATCTGCGCGAGGAGGTCAGCGTTCGCGGCGGTGAATTCATGCCGTGCTTCCCATTTGCGGCGCACCTCCTTGAGGACGCTCGCCGTCGTGATGTCCTGCAGGTCGTTGACGGGCTTCTCGCCGATGGAGCGCAGGAAGCGATCGACCTTCGGATCGTAGGAGATGCCGATCATCGGAACCCCCATGACCCCGGCGAAGATGAGCGCATGCAGACGAATCCCGATCATGAGGTCCATGTTGGCGACGAGGGAGAGCAGCTCGCTCGTTGTGTACTCATTGGTGAGAACGGTGCAGTCTTCATGCGTCCATGCAGCGACAGTCTCTGCCGTCCGTACATCCTCAGGGTACTGCATGGGGAGAAAGACGACGCGCGCATCCAGCTCGCGGACGATGGCATCGCTGATCTCGGCAAGGATCTCCTTGTAGTGCTGCCAGCCCTGCCAGTCGCGCACGGATACGCCGATGACAGGCTTTGCCCCGTCCGCGCCGTACTGCGCGAGGATGGCGCGCCCGGCCTCGCGGCCGACGGGGCGGATCCCGAGCACGGGATCTGCGGTGCACTCCATCGGCGGGCGCGTGATGCCGAGGCGGCGGAGTTCCGCCATCGAGCCCTCGTCGCGCACGGTGATGAGCGAGACACGGTTGCCCAGCCAGCGCATGCAGCGGCAGGCAAAACGCCCCGTAACAGGGCCGACGCCCTGCGCATAGAGCATGACGCGCCGGCCAAGGAGAAGCGCGAGGAGGATGACCGCCATATAGTAGTACAGGCTGCGGCGGCTCGTAACATTCTGCAGCAGGCTGCCGCCGCCGCTGATGAGAAGATCGGCACGGCGCACGGCGCTGAAGATTTTGCCCGCATCAAGAGCCCCGACGGCATGCACGCCGTGACGGCGCTCGGTATCCTCCGGATCTGCAGAGATGACGGTGATATGAAGTTCCGGGTCCAAATCTCCGAGTACCTCCAGCATGGCCGCGAGCATTGCTTCATCGCCCGCATTCTTTGCTCCGTAGTACCCCGATACGACGATCCGCTTCATCGGGTAGAATGCCCTCCGTTCCGTTTTTCCACTTCCTGCTGCTGTCTTCCTTCACCGCTCGAGACGCTGCTTCCGCCGCAAACGGCCCGCCTCCCCGCAGCAGCGGAGAGGCTCTGCTTTACGCCCGTTTCACCCGCTCGAGCAGACGGTTCCATGCTGCAACGAGCGCAACGAGTACAGCGCCGATGATCCCCCCGAGGAATACACCGCCGATGCCGCGTACGAATGACATCTCGATCGGCGTGCGCATATGTGCAAAGGTCTCGACCATCGACCCCTGTCCGATGGTCGCCGCGAGCACAAGCGCAAAGATGATCCACGTCCGCCAGCGCTGTGCCGCTGCATAGACGGCAAGGAGGAAGGCGGGATGTCCGATCATGAATTCCTTGGTCCGCGGGCGCGCATAGAAGAGCTGCTCGAGCGCCGCGCGCATCTTGAGCTCGATGCCGGGCACGGGCATCCCGGACGTATGTCCGCTGCGCAGGACGAGTACGACGAGCCCCCCGAGAAGGAGGAGTCCGCCGAGAAGCGACCCGACGCGCACAGGCGTCGCGAGGATCTCCCGCACCTGCCCGAGCACGCCCGCCGAGGCGTCAAACTGCCCATCGAAGATGTCAAACCGCTGCAGGAAGGCGGCGGCGACGAGAATCATCGGCAGGACAAACGTGAGCTTGATCCCGCGGAAGATGTCGAACTCCAAGAGATAGCGCGTATCCGTGAGCGCACCCGAGAGATAGGACGCGCCGATGAGAGACAGCGCGCTCGTAATGCCGAGGAGCACAAGCCCCGCGACGATGATGCGCCATGCGGGCGCATCCTTTTGGAAGCGCCGCCCGCGCAGGAGATCGAGGAGGCCGATGACGGCGAGCGCCGGGAAGAGATTCGCGCTTGCGAGCGCCGCAGCCAGCCGGATTTTGCTCCCCGCACCGATGAGGATGGGCATCATCACGATGAGTGCCGCAACGGCGAAAAAGAGCATAAGTGCGCGTTTCCTCCGGTTGAGCGCGGGCACGACAAGCGAGAGATAGAGGACGCCCGCCGCTGCGACGCCCATGATGACGAGGGCGCGCAGAACGCGGGACGGCTCGTAGGAGCCGAACGAGCCTGCGCGGCCGATCTGAAAGCCGCGCGCCTCAAGCGCCGCGCGCGTATCGGAGAAGTACTTCAGATTCGTCTCGAGGAGCGACATGTTCGGCGCGGGCTCCTCGTAGATGCGCAGGAGATTGATGCGGATGTTCCGCTCCTCGTCCGTTGTCACCCAGCGCTCGACGGCAGCATCGATCTTGAGCTTTTTCAGCTCGTCCTTCGGGATGGAGTAGAGGCGCGCGACGTGGTCGTAGCCGACGCCCGCTGCAATCTCGTCCATGCCCTGCTGGCGATAGAACTGGAGCTGCGTCACCCCCTCGATAAGGCCGAGGGTCAGGCCGCGCGCACGCATCTCGTCAATCGTCGTCTGGAGTGCCTTCGGCGCGCCGAGGGTCTCCGCTCCCGAGAACACAACGTCTGAGACGCGGATCCCATCGAGGCGCGCGAAAACCGCGCGCACATCGTCGGGCGTCGCCGCATGATAGTTCGAGGGGCGTGCGATAACGTCGAATCCCGCCGCGTTGACCGCGCGCATCTCGTCTGCCGGCAGGCCGATGTCGCGCTTTTCGAATGCCTCGTAGTAGTCTTTGACCGCGATGACCTCATCCGTGCCGACCGTATGTATAGTGACGCGCGCGGGGCCGAAGCGCCGCATGAGGTCGTCCTTCAGCTCCGCATAGGCGATGGGATCCGGCCCCACGATGTAGATCTCCGTACCGACAACCCTGCCCTCCTCCACGAGGGCACGCCAGAGCGGATTGGTCATCATGCCGCTGTGATAGCGTGCGAGGATATCCGCGCCCGTGAGTGCGACCGCCTTGCCGTTGACATTGAACTTCTTGAATGTTGTCTCATAGACGGCGAGCGAGGTGATGCCCGCCTCTTTTGCCTGCGCAAGGACTTCCTCTGCAGGGAGACCCTCGCGGGCAGCGAGTTCGAGGAGCCCCTCATAGTCGATGGCGAGCTCCACCGTGCGTGAGTTCTCCTCGACGGCATGCCGCTGAAAGCCGATGACGAGGCTCGCAATGAATCCGATGAGGATTGCGGCAAGCAGTGTGGGATGATAGTGAAATTTCTTCATATCAAATAATTCCTTGTTTCCTGCGGCGTACGGCCCTTGCGAACCGACACGTCACTTCCCCGCCGTCAGGACGACGATGCCGTCCTCTGCCTCAACCGTCTCGAAGGTCAGCCCAAGCGGCAGCGCATCGGCGCGTGCGACAAGCACGTCGGGGAAGAGTCCGTCGAGGCTGAGCACGTTGAGTCCCATGCCGCGCGCGGTAATGCGGTTCGCCTTGTAGTAGAGATCGCCGTTCATAATGGAGAACCCGCCCTCCATCGTGACCTCGAAGGTCTGCCCGAATGCACGCGTCTTCGCCGTCGCAAGGATGCTGTCGGGATGCACGGTCACTGCGACATCGCTGAATTTATCCGCCTCGTTCGAGATGAGCCCGCGGATTGCGTCCGCATCAATGACGCCGCGCATCTCTACGCTCTCCGCCTCTGTGATGACAACATTGCGCTCGGAGAGGAGCGCGCCCATATCGAAGCGGAGATTCGTGCCTGAGACCGTCAGCTCGCGCACAAAGAGCTTGCCAATGCGCCCCTGCCGCATCACGCCGTCGATCGCGCCGATCTCACCGAAGATGAGGCGCGGACTGTCGATGATTGACAGCTGCACATCCTCCGCCCCCGTGCGCGCGCGCAGGCTGTCCGTGATCATCGTCGTGACCGCGTGCGGGAGTGCAAAGACGCCGCCGATGACAGCGACGATGAGGAAGATGATGACGGCAGAAATTTTCCACATGGTAAACTCCTTTGATCGGGGATAAATCGCTTCCCCAATCCATATCAAATTTCGTGATTTGCCTTTGCGTTGAGGTACGCGCGGATGAAGGGATCGATGTCCCCGTCCATGACCGCCTGCACGTTGCCCGTCTCGGCGTTCGTGCGCACGTCCTTCACCATCGTATACGGCTGGAACACATAGGAGCGGATCTGACTGCCCCACTCGATTTTCTGCTGCACGCCCTCGAGCCTCGCGATCTCCTCTTCCTTCTTCTCCTGCTCCAGCTCAAACAGCTTCGCGCGGAGCATCTTGAGACACTGCTCCTTGTTCTGGAGCTGTGAGCGCTCATTCTGGCACTGCACGACAATGCCCGTCGGCTCATGCGTCATGCGCACGGCAGACGAGGTCTTGTTGATGTGCTGCCCCCCCGCACCGCTCGCTCGGAAGTAGTCGACGCGCACATCGTCCATATTGATGGGAACCTCGACGGCATCGTCGATCTCCGGCATGACATCGCACGCGGAGAACGACGTGTGCCGCCGCGCCTGTGAGTCAAACGGCGAGATGCGCACGAGGCGGTGAACCCCTTTCTCCGATTTCAAAAAGCCATAGGCGTTGTGTCCCTTGATAAAGAGCGTCGCAGACTTCACGCCCGCCTCATCGCCCGGCTGCAGGTCAGCGGTATCGACCGTGAAGCCGTGCCGCTCCGCCCAGCGGCCGTACATCCTGAGGAGCATCTGCGTCCAGTCCTGCGCCTCCGTGCCGCCCGCGCCCGCGTGGAGCGTCAGGATGGCATCGTTCGCATCGTACTCGCCCGAGAGCAGGACCTCGAGCTGGAGCGTTTCAAGGCCCTCGGAAATAAGTGTCAGCTCCGCGCGGATGTCCGCCTCCATCGAGGCATCGTTCTCCTCGATGCCCATTTCATACAGGGTCTCGGCGTCCTCGTACTTCGCCATGAGATCACGGTACGTATCAACTCCGCCCTTGAGGTCGGCCAATTCCTGATTCAGCTTCTGCGCCGCCGCCGCATCGTCCCAGAAGGACGGCTCGCCCATCTTGTACTCGAGCTCGGCGATCTTCTCCTCCTTCGCGGGGATCTCCAAAGAGATGCGCATCTGATCGAGCTTTTCGCCCAGATCATTCAGTATCGGTTTCAGATCTTCCAGCATAGTTTCCTTAAATTCTCCATTTATTTCCGTATCAGACTGACACGCGTCAAGGTGTGGGGTATACTGCCCAAAAGTGAACCCTGGTGGAGCAACCGGGAAAAGCGTGCGGTATGCCCCGGCGGATTTCGTCGTTCAACCAAAGGGCGTTTAGAAATTCGCCGGTATTTGAACATACAAGCACGCGAACGGCTGCAGAATGAGGCGTTCACGTTGGGCAGTGGCCTCCTCTTTTATTTATCCTTCCCGTGGCAGTTCTTATACTTCTTCCCGCTGCCGCAGGGGCACGGATCGTTGCGTCCGACCTTCTTGCCGTCCTCGCCCTTCTCCGCCCTTGCCTCAGCAGGCACGGACTCATCGCCGTGCGAGGCGCGGGCGTTCATGAGGTGATCCTCGAGCTTCGAGCGCTCGCGTGCGAGCAGCTGCTCGGCGCGGCGCTGCGCGCCCTCGTCCACGACGGGCGCGGGCAGAGCCTCCGCTCCGTCTGCACCCGCCTGTGATGCCGCAGGCTGCGGCGTCATGATGCTCACATGGTACATGAGGGAGGCAATCTGGTCCATGATGGACGCCTCCATCTCCTCGAACATCGTGAGCGCCTCGATCTTGTACTCGACGAGTGGGTTGCGCTGTCCGTATGCGCGCAGGTTGATGCCCTCGCGCAGCATATCCATATGGTCGAGGTGGTCCATCCACTTTTGATCGACAACGCGGAGCATGACGACCTTCTCCAGCTCGCGCATATTCTCCTCGCCGAACATGAGCTCGCGCGTGCGGTAGCCCTCCTCGGCGACCTTCTCGAGCTCCTCCTGGATCTCGTCGCGCGCGAGCTGTTCGAGTTCTTCCTTCTTGAGCCGCCCCTTCGGTGCATAGACCTTCTCCGCATCCTCGATGAGAGCATCGAGCTGCCACTCCTCGGGATAGAGCTTTTCGTTGGCGTACTGCGTCATCTCGTCCTTGATGATGTGCTTCACCATTGCGAGGATGTTCTCGCGCAGGTTCTCACCGAGCAGGATCTTCTTGCGCTCGCCGTAGATGACCTCGCGCTGCTGGTTCATGACGTCGTCGTACTCGAGGACGTGCTTGCGGATGTCGAAGTTGCGCGCCTCGACCTTCTTCTGCGCATGCTCGATCGACCGCGTGATGATCGCGTGCTCGATCGGCTCATCCTCCTCCATGCCGAGACGGTCCATGATGCCCGCGATGCGGTCGGAGGCAAAGAGGCGCATGAGATCGTCCTCGAGCGAGAGGAAGAACTTCGACGCGCCGGGGTCGCCCTGGCGGCCCGAGCGTCCGCGCAGCTGGTTGTCGATGCGCCGCGACTCGTGCCGCTCCGTGCCGACGATATAGAGGCCGCCGAGCTCCTCGACGCCCTCGCCGAGCTTGATGTCCGTACCGCGGCCCGCCATGTTCGTCGCGATCGTAACCGCGCCCTTCTGTCCGGCGTTAGCGACGATCTCGGCTTCTTTTTCATGAAATTTTGCGTTCAGCACGACGTGCGGAATGCCGTTTTTCTTGAGGACGCCGGACATCTCCTCGGACTGCGTGATCGAGGTCGTACCGATGAGGATCGGCTGCCCCGTTTCGTGGATCTCCTTGACCGCGCGGCCGACGGCGCGGTACTTCGCCGCCTTCGTCTTGTAGATGACGTCCGGCTCATCGATGCGGATGACCGGCTTGTTCGTCGGGATGACGATGACCGGCAGCTTGTAGATCTTGAGGAACTCGTTCTCCTCCGTCTTTGCCGTGCCCGTCATGCCGGCCAGTTTATCGTACATGCGGAAATAGTTCTGGAACGTAATGCTCGCGAGCGTCTGCGACTCGCGCTGAATCTTGACGCCCTCCTTCGCCTCAATCGCCTGATGCAGGCCGTCCGAGTAGCGGCGGCCCTCCATGAGGCGGCCGGTGAACTCATCGACGATGACAATCTCGTCGCCGCGCACGACATAGTCGCGGTCGCGGTGCATCAGCGCCTTTGCGCGGAGCGCCGCCGTAAAGCAGTGCGACAGCTCAATGTTCTCGGGCGCATAGAGGTTCGTGATGCCGACGATCTTCTCAATTTTGGGAACGGCGCTGTCAGCGGGCGCAACGGTCTTCTGCTTCTCATCGACCGTGTAGTCCTCGCCCTCTTTCAGATGGCGCACCGCCTCCGCCATGACGCGGTAGTTGTCCGTGGACTTCGTCCCCGGGCCGGAGATGATGAGCGGCGTGCGCGCCTCGTCGATGAGGATGGAGTCCACCTCGTCGACAATGGCGTAATGCAGAGCGCGCTGCACCATCTGTCCCTCGGAGAGTACCATATTGTCGCGCAGGTAGTCAAAGCCGAACTCGTTGTTCGTGCCGAACGTCACGTCTGCCGCGTACGCCGCCTTGCGCTCGGGAAAGTCCATATTGTGCGCGATGAGGCCCACCGAGAGGCCGAGGTAGCGGTAGAGCTTGCCCATCCACTCGCTGTCGCGGCGCGCGAGGTAGTCGTTGACCGTAACCATGTGGACACCCTGTCCCGCGAGCGCATTGAGGTAGACCGCCGTCGTCGCGACGAGCGTCTTGCCCTCGCCCGTACGCATCTCAGCGATGCGGCCCTCGTGGAGGCAGATGCCGCCGATCAGCTGCACGTCGAAATGGCGCATGCCGAGAACACGCCGCGAGCCCTCGCGCACGACCGCGAACGCCTCGGGCAGGATCTCCTCCATCGTCGCGCCCTCTGCAAGCTGCTCGCGAAATTTCCGTGTATAGCTCGTCAGCTTGTCGTCCGTGAGATTCATCATCGCGGGCTCAAGCGCGTTGATCTGCTCCACAATCGCCGTATAGCGCGCGATCTCTTTGTCATTATTGTCGCCGAGGAATCGTTTTAATATCGAAGATATACCGAACAAGTAGTTTCACACTCCTGTATGATGATAGCGTATTGCCCAAAGGAAACGCTTTTTCAAGGCAATATTCGTTTCATTATAACACAAAGCCCCCGCCTTTGCATAATAAATGTTGACATGACGAAAGCAAAAGACTATAGTACAGGCTTAGGCACAATGACCTAGGAGTCATGACGTGATGTCTTTGCAGGACTATGTCAAAGGCGGGCGCATATTCTCTGCACAAATCAAGCTGACAAGAAAGGACATTGATGATTCCGCGTGGCTGAAACAAAAAAACATCTGGGACTTTTATGCTTGCTGTGCGCGATTTTCTTCCTCGGGAGCAGCGGGCTTGTGATCACGGATCAGGTAGAATCAAATTATGCGCTGACTGCGAAAGAGATGCTTGCCTCCGGTGATTACTTCTCACCGCGTATCTACGGCAATTACTGGTACGACAAGCCGGCATTCTTCTATTGGGAGCTGATGGCTGCCTTTTCCCTCTTCGGCACATCGGATTTTGCAGCGCGCTTTTTTCCGGGACTCTTTGCGAGCATCGGCGTCCTTCTCACCTATGGCTTCGGACGGCAGATCTATAACGCGCGCACCGGCTTCTTCGCCGCGGCCATTCTTGCGACCTCCTTTGCCTATTGGCTGGTCGGAAGGAGCGTGATTACCGACGCGACGCTGTTCGTCTTCCTGAACGGTGCACTCGTTTTTTTCTACTTCGGCTATACACGGAACCGCAGGTTCTACTACCTTGCCTACGTTTCCGCCGGACTCGCCGTGCTGACAAAGGGGCCCGTCGGCATCGTACTGCCGGGCCTCGTCATTCTTGCCTTCCTCCTCGTGCGCCGCGACCTCGGCGAGCTCCTGCGGATGAAACCGCTCGGGATTCTTCTCTTTGCCCTCGTGAGCGGTATCTGGTATGCAGGAATGTATGCGCTGCACGGCATGGATTTCATCGTAGGCTTCTTCGGTGTGCACAACCTTCTGCGTGCGACGGTCGCCGAACACCCCGCTTGGAACGTCTGGTATTTCTACCCTGCCGTCTTCCTCATCGGCTTCTTTCCATGGAGTTTTGCCCTCATCATTCCGCTCACCCAAAGGCTGCGCAGAGGGCTCGGAACGCTCGCCCCGCATACCCTCTTCCTGCTGATCTGGGCCCTCACGGTCAACGTGTTCTTCCAGCTGATAGCGACAAAATACGCGACGTATACGCTGCCGGGTCTCATGCCCATCGCGCTCCTCACGGCGCACCTCCTTTTATCGCATATGCGGCTGCTGCGCAGGACACTGTCCTTCGCCGTCGTATGCTGCGGGCTGCTCACGATGCTGCTGTACCTGCCGATCGACGCCGCGAACGGCAGGATTTCATATGCGCTTCACGTTCCGGGGCAGACGGGCTATCACGCGATCGACCTGTTCTCGGGGAAATGGCAGGCGGACGTACTGAACCAATATGTAAAGAGCGACGACCTCATCGTCTCCTACAGCGAATATCAAACATCCGTCGTATACTATACGGGACATATGGTCTACGATCTCATCCCCGCCTCTTCGTACGCAAAACGAACGGGCACGGACATCAACTGGCAGCGCAAATACGTCATGCCCGTTCTCACGTTCGATCAACTGCCGCACGATCGGGACATCTATCTGCTCTGGGACACGCGGCACGACAAAAAGCTCGGCAAGCTCCTAAACCGCAATGAGTGGCAGGTGCTCGCCGAGCAAAAACGCGTACGCATCTATCGACGGGCGAAGGATACGCCCGCCGCATTTTCTGGAAATTGACAGCACAATGCCGCCGGATCATGCAGCATCCCCCAAATCATCTAAACCAGGGGATACGGCATGATCCGGCGCTGTTTACTTCCCGCCGCCGAGGAGCTCCTTTGTCAGCCGGCGCAGATAGCTCATGACGAGCCGCACATCGTCGAAGGTCTGACGCCCCTTCTTGGTAACAAGACCGCTGTTGATGAACATGGGGTCGATGAGGGGAATCTGTACGAGATGGTCCCCGGGAAGAACCGACGGGCGCGCGAGGAATGTCGATCCGATGCCCGTACTCACGAGGTTCTTGACCGTATGCAGATAGGGCGAGTAGTGCACGACATTCGGTTTCTCCCCGATGCGCCCATAGGCATCCTGTACGAGGCGGTTGACGAAAAAGCCGCTGTCAAGCATGATGAGGGGCTCCTCCTGCAGTTCCGCGATGCTGAGGCTGTGGCGCTGCGCAAAGGGATGATCGGGGCGCGTGACGAAGGTGCACTCGCAGTCAAAGAGTTTGGAATAGCTGAGCCGTGCGCTGAAATCAGCGGTGTAATTCGTCAGCGCAAGGTCGAGTTTTTCCTCCTCGACCATCTGCAGGGCGCTCACGCCGCCGGTCTCGATGATCTCGAGTTCGATCTCCGGATGTGCACGGCGAAACTCGCCCAAAATATGCGGCAAAAAGACGACGCCGAGCTGGAGGGGCATCGCAATGCGCACCTTCGCATGGCGGTGCGCCATATCGCGAATCTCATTGTCAAGGCGCGTGATCTCCATGAGGATGGAGGATATCTTGCCGAGGAGCTTCGCCCCGTCCGTCGTAACGGTGATCTTGCGCCCTTCGCGGTGGAAGAGATTCAGCCCCGTCTCCGCCTCGAGCGCCTGCATGGCGACGGTCACCGTCGGCTGAGAGACGTGGAGGTGCTCCGCCGCCTTCGTGATGTTCTGCCATTGACAGACCTCATAGAAATACCGCATCTGAACCAGCGTCATCCGATCATCTCCCCTCCGCACACAGGGCGGCTGCCATCCAATCAATATTTCCTATATTGCTCATTAGTTTACTATATATAGGCCAATCCGTATAGTATAAAAGTCACACTTCGTATTAAAAGTTTTAATAGTCCAAAGCTATTGTGTATCGAAAAGAAATATTTTTATTTCATCGGAAAACGTGTTAGATTGAGTCCATACAAAATCTACGACGGTCAAGAGAAGGGGAAATACCGTATGAAGATCTATTTCGCAGAGGCAGTGGAACGCTTTGTCGAGGACATGCTCGAGGCGAACGCGGACAATCTGAAGGCGTTCGAGACGAAGCCGGGCGTGTACGCAAACGTAGATCCCGAGACGCACCACGAGGTTGAAATCCCCGATGTGCATCTCACAAAGTAGATTTTGTTTCCGGAGCAAAACTTCCTTCTGAAAGACGAGCGGACGACCACCGCTCGTCTTTTTTTGTGTGCAGAAGGATGCGGATCGGATGCATTGTAAAATCGCCGCAAAGGGAATACGCCTGGCAGATGCCGTCCGCCCGCTCAGCAAATCCGCGGAACGAGTTCGCCGAGCGGCATATCCACCACGCGGATGCCGCCGAGTGCCGTGCGCAGCCCGACCTCGCCGGGCGCCTCTGCCGTCGTCTGCCCGATGACGCAGGCCTCGGCGCCGTGCGGGTCCGCATGCATCACGCGGAGCACACGCTCCGTGTCCGCGGGCTGCGTGAATGCGAGGAGCTTGCCCTCGTTCGCGAGCGTCAGCGGGTCAAACCCGAGCAGCTCACAGACGCCCTGCACGGCAGGACGCACGGGGATTCGCTCCTCGTCGAGCAGGATGCCGACCCCCGCCGCCCCCGCCAGCTCGTTCAGCGATGCCGCGGCGCCGCCGCGCGTCGGGTCGCGCAGGACGGCAATGCCGGGTGCCTCCGCAAGCATGGCTGCCGTCATATGACAGAGCGGCGCGCAGTCGCTCATGATCTCCGGCGGGAGCGTCAGATTGTGCCGCGCCGCCATGACCGTCGCCGCATGATCGCCGAGCGTGCCCGAGACGATGATGTCCATGCCCGGCTTGATGTTTGCCGGCGCAATGTCAGCCCCCTCAATCATCTCACCCACGCCTGCCGTATTGATGTAGATGCCGTCCCCGCAGCCGCGCGGCACGACCTTTGTATCCCCCGTCACGATGAGGACGCCTGCCTCCTCCGCCGCCGTGCGGATGTCGCGCACGACGCGGCGCAGGGTCTCCATCGACAGCCCCTCCTCGAGGATCACAGCCAGCGAGAGCCAGCGCGGCACCGCTCCCGTCATTGCGAGGTCATTCACCGTGCCGCAGACGGCGAGCCGGCCGATACTCCCGCCGGGGAAAAAATGCGGCTGAACAACATAGGAATCCGTTGTAAAGGCCGCCCGCCCTGTAAGCGGCAGAACCGCGCCGTCGTGCAGAGCATTCAGGATGGTATTGCCGAGCTCCGGCAGCACAATTTTCTCCATGAGCGCATGGCTCAGCTGACCGCCCGCCCCGTGCGCGAGCGTAATGACCTCATGCTCCATAACGGAACCTCCCTCCGCCGTATTTATACCAGGCCGCACACGTCCCCTCAACCGATACCATGCAGGGGCCGACGGCATGCTCCGGTACACACGCCTTGCCGAAGAGGCCGCAGTCCTTCGGCAGGATCGCACCGCGCAGCACCTCGCCGCAGCGGCAGCCGCGCCGCCCCTCGGGGCGTGTCTCGATAGAGAGCGGCCGCACACGGGCAAAGTCAAAACGCGCATATTCCCCGCGCATCGAGAGCCCCGATGCCGGGATTACGCCCAGCCCCCGCCACGCCGTTGCCGCCGGTTCATAGACGCGGTCGATCGCTGCCAGTGCCGCAGGATTTCCCTCCGGGCGCACCACCGTCTCATAGGCATTTTCGATGCGCGCTTCGCCATGGCTGATCTGACGGACGATCATGTGCAGCGCGCGCAGGATCTCGAGCGGCTGGAACCCGCCGACCACGCCTGGCACATGATAGTCCCGCGCGAGGAAGTCAAAGAGCCCCGTCCCCGTTATGACGGCAACGTGTCCGGGCAGGAGAAATCCGTCCACCGCCGCCGTCCCGTCATCGAGCAGGGTGCGCATCACGGGCGGGACCAGCTTCTGCGCAGACAGCAGGAAGAAGTTTCCGCATCCCTGCCGCTCCGCCGCGAGCACAGCCGCCGCCTCTGTCGGTGCAGTCGTCTCAAAGCCGACCGCGAGGAAGACCACCTGCTTTGCGGGATTCTCCGCCGCAACGGTCAGCGCGTCGAGCGGCGAGTAGACAATGCGCACGTCGGCGCCCGCTGCCTGCGCTGCGGCGAGACTGGAGTCCGTCCCCGGGACCTTCAGCATATCGCCGAACGTCGTGATGATGACATCGTCCATCTTCGCATAGGCAATCGCCGCGTCGATGTAGTCGTCGGCGGTTACGCAGACAGGACAGCCGGGGCCTGAGACAAGCTCGATCTCGGCGGGGAGAATCTGCCGGAGCCCCGCACGAAAGATCGCCACCGTATGCGTCCCACAGACCTCCATAATCCGCACAGGACGCGTGCGGTGCACGAGCAGGCGCCGCATATCCGCAACTGCCTCGGCGGTCACGGCCTGTATCTCGGCGGCCGTGCTCATGGGATCTGCTCCACCGTGCGCGGGGCTCCGCGCATCTCCGCCCGCAGGGCATGGATACGCTCCGCCTCTTCCGCATCGACGATCTGCATCGCAAAGCCCGCGTGCACGAGCACATAGTCTCCCAGCTTTGCCTCGGGCAGCAGCATGAGGCTCGCCGCACGGCGCACGCCGTTCAGTTCTACCGAGGCAAGCTGATCCTTTATTTCAACGACCTTCGCCGGAACCGCTAAACACATACATCCTCCTAAACCCATTGAACCCATCGATTGTATTTTCTCTGTCATTATACCGCGCATCGCCTGCGGGCGCAGTGTTTCAAGACACACCCCGGCCGTTTTTCATCCGCGCGAGCGCCGCGGCCGCCTGTCCGTACGCAATGCCGCCGTCGTTCGGCGGAGCGAGGTGCGGCAGGAGAACGCGATAGTCCCCGCCGATGCGGGCAAGTACCTGCTCCAATAAAAGCGCATTCTGGAACACGCCGCCCGCGAGCGCGGCTGTGCGCAGGCCTGTGTGCACTGCGAGCACGCCAAGCACCTCGGCGACGGCCGCTGCCATCGTCACATGGAAGTCCAGCGCACGTCCCGCACGCTCCTCTGCCGAGATTTGCTCCGCCCCGTCCGCGAGGGCATTGAGTACCGGCAGGAAGTCCGCTGTCATCGCGCCAGGCGCACCGCGCAGGACATAGGGCAGGATACGCCCCTCCCGCTGCGCCGCGCGCGCGCGGAGCTCCAGTTCGATTGCGGCCTGCCCCTCATAGCGGTTGACGAGGCACACGCCGAGCAGCGCCGCCGCCGCGTCGAAGAGGCGCCCCGCGCTCGACGTGAGCGGCGCGGAGACCCCGGCCGCCGTTGCCCGCATCAGCAGCTGCCAGCCTGCGGGCAGCTGCGCTGCAAAGCCAGGTGCATGCGTCGCCAGCCGCTCGCCATGAAGGCCGTACAGCACCCAGAGAGCCAGCCGCCACGGCTCCTCCGCCGCGCGGTCGCCGCCCGGGAGCGGAATACAGGCAAAATGCGCGAGACGCTCATAGCCCGCCATATCCGCCGCGAGGAACTCCCCGCCCCACGCCGTTCCGTCGTCGCCCCAGCCCGTCCCGTCGAGTGCTGCGCCAAGCACGCGCTCATGACATGCGTGCTCGGCAAGCACCGCCGCGATGTGCGCATGATGGTGCTGAACGCGCACGAGGGGAATCCCCTCGCGCTCTGCCCGCGCCGCGAGACAACGTCCCGATAGGTAGGCGGGATGCAGGTCGGCGGCAAGCAGCTCCGGTTTTGTCTCAAAAAACTGCTCATAGTGCGCGATCGTCTCCTCGTAGGAGGCGAGCACGCTCCTGTGCGTCAGATCGCCGATGTGCTCGCTCAGGAACGCCTCATTCCCGCGCGTCAGGCAGAACGTACTCTTCAGCTCTGCACCGCCTGCGAGCACGGACGCCTGCGGGGCAAAGGGAAGCGCAAGCGGTGTCGGCGCAAAGCCGCGGCTGCGGCGCACAATCTGCCGTCCGCCTGCCGTCATGCGCAGAACCGAATCATCTACACGATGCACGATCTCCCGATTGTGCATGAGGATCGCATCGGCAATCTCGGCGAGTCCCTGCTCTGCGGCCGCATCGTCATAGATAATCGGCTCGCCGCTGAGGTTTGCACTCGTCATGACCCAGAGATCATCCGGGGCGAGCAGGAGGAGGTGTATGGGCGCGTATGGAAGCATCACGCCGAGACAAGGGTTCCCCGGGGCAACGCTCGGGGCGACCGCATCCTCCGCATCCGGCCGCCGCTGCAGCAGCACAATCGGCGCAGCAGGCGAGGCAAGCCAGCGTTCCTCCTCCTCCGAGACAGCGCACAGTCTGCGCACCGTCTCAAGCGCACCCGCCATCACGGCGAGCGCCTTCGCCTCACGCCGCTTGCGGCGGCGCAGGCGTACGACGGCCTCCTCGCTGCGCGCGTCGCACGCGAGATGGTAGCCGCCGATGCCCTTGATCGCAACGATTCCACCCGCCGCGATAATTTCCCGCGCCTTTTCCAAAGGGTTGCCGTCCGCCGCCGCGCCCTCTGCCAGCAGACGATAGGACGGACCGCAGACAGCACACGCATTCGGCTGTGCATGAAAGCGGCGGTCTGCGGGATCGTCATACTCCTGCTGACAGGCAGGGCACATGCGAAAGGCCGCCATCGAGGTCAGCGGGCGGTCATAGGGCACACCGCGAATGATCGAGTACCGCGGACCGCAGTTCGTACAATTTGTAAAGGCATAGCCCTGCCGCCGATCCGTTTCGGACAAAATCTCGCGCCGGCAGTCCGCACAGACGGCGAGATCGGGCGAGACAAGCGTTCGTGCCGGCTCCCCCGCAGGGCTCGGCAGGATACGGAACGACACCTCGCCGAGAGCAGCCGTCTCCGTATACGTCACCGCCGTGACCGCAGCCGCAAGCGGCGCCTGCGTGCGCAGCGCCTCTCCAAAGGAATCAAGCGCCTCCGGCGTACCCTCTGCCTCGATTCCGACGCCGGCGCTGTCGTTCAGCACCCAGCCGCCGAGGCCGAGACGCACGGCGAGACGGTAGACAAAGGGGCGGAACCCCACCCCCTGCACAATTCCCGAGACACGAAAGGCGCGCCGCTGGCGGGCGCACCTCTCTGTATCCGCGGGCGTAACGCGCGCCATGATCAGGCGCCCTGTGCACTCTGCGGGCTGCGTGCAGTCGGAATCTCTCCCCAGCGCACGAGCTCTTCCACGGCGCGCTGTGCGAATCCGGGCAGCGCCGCTGCCATCTCCGTACTGAGCGTGAGGCCTGCCGTCAGCTCATACGGCTGCATCCCGAGCACCACAACGTTCGGAATCGGGCGGTCCGTCACCGTCAGCCACGCGAGCACATCCTGAATCCCGATCTCATGCGAGGACACCTTCTCCTGAAAATGTGCCATCACAGCATCGTTTTCAAAGCGGTAGACCGTACCGGGCGCACCGTCGCCCGACACCGCATCGAGGATGAGCAGCTTTTCCGTCCCCGTGAGGAAATGCAGCAGCTCCGGGCCGAGCGTTCCGCCGTCAAGCAGGCGGACATCGGGCGAAAAACGATAGTGTTCCTCCAGATACTCCACCGCACGCACGCCGAACCCCTCATCCCGCAGGATGATGTTGCCGATGCCGAGCACCGTCACGGGCGCGACCGGAACCAGCTGGTCCTGATCCATATTCATCGCGATTCCTCCTGCGCCGCCTTCTTTGCCGCCGCCTGCGCCCGCAGCCACGCATACCACGCCGAGAGCCCCTCTCCCGTCCGGCACGAGACCGGCAGGACGGCAATTCCCGGATGCAGCGCCCTGATGTCTGCACACGCCGATGCCATATCAAAATTCGTATAGGGCAGAATGTCCACCTTATTTAAGAGGGCCGCCGCCGATTCCTTGAAGATCAGCGGGTACTTCAGCGGCTTATCGTCGCCCTCCGTGATGCTCAGCACCACGGCCTTTGCATCCTCGCCGAGCGCAAATTCCGCAGGGCAGACGAGGTTGCCGACGTTCTCAATCACAATGAGATCGAGCGCCGTGAGGTCAATTTTCTCCAGCGCCGCCGCGACCATCGCCGCATCGAGATGGCAGCCGCCGCTCGTATTGATCTGCACGACCTGCGCGCCGCAGCGCTCAATGCGGGCGGCGTCCTTCGTCGTGAAGAGGTCTCCCTCGATCACCGCAATGCGCAGATCCGTTCCGAGCTCCGCAAGGGTCTGCTCGAGGAGCGAGGTCTTGCCCGCGCCGGGCGAGCCGAGGAGGTTCAGCGCATAGATTCCGCGGCGGGCAAAAAACGCCGCATTCTCCGCAGCCGCCGCATCGTTGCGGCCAAGAATATCCGCCTTGACAACTACCTTCATCGTCCTATTCCATCTCTATAAAATCCACACGCATCTCGCGTCCGCCGATGATCTCCATCCCTCCGCCGCAGTCCGGACAGAGGTAGTCCTGCGGGCGTATCCGCAGTTCCCTGCCGCAGTCGTGGCAGCGCCCCATGAGAGGCACGCGCTCCCATGTGAGCGCCGCGTGCTCCGCAGGCGTCCCCTGCACGAGGGAGGAAAAACACAGTGAAAGCGCATCGGTCTCCACGCCCGACAGTTCGCCGAGCAGGAGGCCGATGCGCTCGATACGTGCTGCATCATTCTTCTGTGCATAGTCGAGCGCGATCTCCAAGATGCCCTCGGCAATCGCCATCTCGTGCATGCTCAGAGCTCCGCCGAAAGTCCGTGCGCAGCGAACGTGCCGACGAGTTCCGTCAGCTTCGTCTTTGCCGGATCATAGTCCACCGTCGTCTCGCCGTCGTGCGTGTGAATGTGCACGTAGAGGACGCCGGGCAGCCCCAGCAGCGCCTTCTCTACCGCTGCGGCATTCTCCTCGGTGTAGCCCTTGACAAAAAACTGCAGATGTGTGGTGCTCTCCGCGAGACCGCAGCCGCAATCCTTACACATAGTTTTCTCCTTTATTGATTCAGCAACGTACTGCTGCTGCCTGCGCATCATCCAAGAGCGAACCCTAGCGGCGCAAGCGGGAAAAGTGCGCGGTACGCCCCGGCGGATTTCGTCGTTCAACCGAAGGGCGTTTAGAAATTCGCCGATATTTCAGCGTACAAGCGCACGAACGCCTGCAAGCGAGGTGTTCGCGGGATATGCGCAGTCGAGTACAAAAGATGCCCTTTACTCCACGTCCTTCGCATCCACAGGCGTATGCCGCAGCAGCTTGCTGCCCGCGAACATGCTCGAGACCTCGGCCTCGCCCTCCATGAACTCAGCGCGCACAACCATGTAGAAGTGCCCGATCGCAAAGAGGATGATCGCCCATGCCGCATAGTGATGGACAAAATGCGTCGTGAACTCGTTGCCGAGGAGGCGGTTCACCCAGCCGAACATGACCCCGCCGATCGCCGACGGCTCTGTCATATAGTACATGGCAAATCCTGTCAGCACCTCAATCGCCACGAGGACGTAGAGTCCCGCATATGAGGCACGTGCCAGCGGGTTCCGCAGGAAAGGTGCATGGCTCGGCTTGATCAGCATGTAGTGCAGCGCCACATCCATCATATCGCGGTAGTACTGCGGCTTCCAGAAATGCGGAAACAGCCGGTCGCCGCGGTTGATGATGAAGCCGTACACACGCCCGATGAAGCCCGCGCAGAACGCAAACGCCGCAATGAAGTGGATGTTGCGCACAAGGTTCATCAGCAGCGCCGAGTTGGTCGGCTCAGAGCCGAGAATCACGGGCGGCTTCGTAATAAGGAAGCCCGTGATGAAGAGGACGACGATCGAGGCGGCCATCAGCCAGTGAAAGATGCGCAGAAAGGGGCTGAAGAGGTAGTATTCCTGCCGCTGTTCTTTTTTCATGCGGATCGCCCCCTATTCGTCCACACGCACGCCTGCGTAGGGATCCGTCGTAACGACGCGGATCTTCTCCCCCTTTGCATTGAAGAGATGCGTCGAGCAGGCCATGCACGGATCGAACGAGCGGATTGCCTTCACGATCTCGAGCGGCTTGTCGGCGATCTTCACCGGCGTATCCATCATCGACTTCTCATAGGCGCCCTGTCCCGCCTTGTCATCGCGCGGGCAGGCATTCCACGTCGTCGGAACGACCGCCTGGTAGTTGGCGATCTTGCCGTCCTTGATCACGACCCAGTGGCTGAGCGCGCCGCGCGGTGCCTCGTAGAGGCCGACGCCCTTTGCCTCCTTCGGCCATGTCGAGGGATCCCACTTGTCGTTGTTCACGACGCGCGTGTCGCCGCTCTTGATGTTCGCGACGAGCTTATCGAAGAAATACTTGCTGAGCTCCGCCTGCAGCTGCGCCTCAAGTGCGCGCGCCGCCGTGCGGCCGACCGTCGAGGGCAGCCACGCCTCGACCGGAACGCCGAGCACATTCGTCACGGCGTCGATCTGATCAACGATGATCTTCTCTGCCCAGGTGAGTTCACCCAGGAGGCCCTGCTTCGCCTTCGTGTAGAGAACGATGTAGCGCGCGAGCGGACCGACCTCGCAGAGCTTGCCGCGCCATTTCGGCGTCTTGAGCCAGGAGTACTTGCCCTGCTCGTTGAGCGCCTTCCACTCGGTCTTCGTGCCCTCCTTCGGCTCCGTGTAGTGGGGCTTCGTCACGCCCTCCCACGGATGCAGCGAGGCATTCTCCTGACCCGGGTACTCGTACCATGCATGCTCGACGCTCTCGCTGATGCCCTCAGGATCATTGAGATCCTCCATCTTGAAGTCATAGACCTTCGCCTGCATGACGCCGCCGGCAAAGTTCTCGACGACGCCGTTGCAGCGCACGAGCAGCGTGCTGAAGAAGTCGCCGTTCGAGGTTCCGCTGAACGGTTCCTCGGGGAACATGCCGAAGCCGAGCACACGCTCCTTGGCAAGGCCGCCGCCGGAGACATAGCCGTTTTTCACATAGAGATGGCCGATGGCGAGGACATCCGGCAGATAGTAGTCGTTCATCATATGGCGCGCCTGGTTGATCGAACGATCCACGATCGCAAGGCGCGCCGTATTGATCGGCGCGTTGCCGTCCTCCATTGAGATGGAGCAGGGCATGCCGCCGAGCACGTAGTGCGGATGGGGATTCTTGCCGCCGAAGACAACGTGCGGTACAACAAGATCTTTCTGCTTATCGAGCATCTCGAGGTAGTGCGAGACCGCCATGAGGTGCACCTCGGGCGGCAGCATCCGGTAGTCCGGATGATCCCACCACTGCGCAGAGAAAATGCCGAGCTGGCCGCTCTCCACGATCTTTTGGATCTTCGCCTTGATCGCCGCATAGTACTCTGGATTGGAGATGGGTACATCGTGCGGATAGGCCTCGGTATCGAGACCCGCAGGTCCGCGGAACGGGAGGCGGTAGGTGCTGAGCACCGTATTCTGGAGCGCAGCCGTTGCCGCAGGATCGGCTTTCAGCGCCTCGAGCGGACTGACCCAGTCGAGCGCATGCAGATGATAGAAATGGATGATGTGGTCCTGATGCCCGAGGCACGCCGCGATGATGTTGCGGATGTAATGCGCGTTCTTCGGAATCGTGATGCCGAACGCATCCTCGACGGCGCGCAGGCAGCCGAGCGCATGGGAGGATGTGCATACGCCGCAGATACGCTGAATATATGCCCACGCATCGCGCGGGTCACGATCGTTCATGACGAGCTCGAGACCGCGCCAGGCCGTTCCGGAGGAGATGGCGTCCTCGACCTTGCCCGTCGCCTCATCGACCTGAATTTCAACGCGCAGATGTCCCTCAATGCGGGTGATCGGGTCTACAACAACGTGTTTCATTCATGCACCTGCTTTCCCTCTTTTTCCAGCTGCTTTTCGTGCTGCTTCTTCTGCACGAGGCTCGCTCCCGCATGCGCCGCAACACCGGCCGCGGTCGCCACGGCAAGCCCCGCACCGACCATATCGACGTCGATGCCGTTGTACTCGGGCAGGCGCTTCGAGAACGGCGCCTGATCCCAGAAGTTCGCATTGCTGCAGCCGATGCACGGTGCACCCGACTGGATCGGATAGGACATGCCCTGATACCAGCGCAGATTGCCGCAGGAATTGTAGGTCTCCGGCCCGCGGCAGCCGAGATGGTAGAGACACCAGCCGGCCTTTGCCCCCGCATCGTCGAAGCGGTCGGCAAACATGCCCGCATCGAAGAACGGGCGGCGGTAGCAGGTGTCGTGAATACGGTTGCCGTAGAATTGACGCGGGCGCCCTTCGCCGTCAAGCGGCGGCAGCGTACCGAACAGGGCAACGTGCATGACCACGCCCGTCATGACCTCGGGGATCGGCGGGCAGCCCGGCACGGCAATGTAGGGCTTTGCGCCGATATAGGAGCGGATGCCCTTGGATTCCGTCGGATTCGGCGCAGCCGCCTGAATGCCGCCCGCCGTTGCACACGTCCCATAGGCAATGACTGCCTTTGCCCCCTCGGCGACGTGCCGCAGCGTATGGGCGAACGAATGCCCGCCCGACATGCAGGTATACTCGTGCTCACCCGAGGCAACCGCGCCCTCGACGGCGAGGATATACTCGCCGTAGTACTTTTTGACCGTTGCTTCAAGATGTTCCTCGAACGGCTCGCCGCAGCCCGCGCTGAGAACATGACTGTACTCGAGCGCAATGCTGTTCAGCACGAGATCCGATGCGAGCGGTGCACCCGATCGGATGAATGACTCGTCACAGCCCGTGCACTCATGTCCGTGCAGCCAGATGACAACCGGCAGCGGTTTCGCCTCGGCAGCCTCGACGACCTTCGTCAGCATCTCCGTGCTCAGTCCCATGAGCGACGTGAGCGTCACGCAGCCCTTTAAGAAGCTGCGGCGGCTCATTCCCTTTGCAAGATAAGCCTCCCACAGGCTCTCCCTCTTACTCACATGACCCCTCCTAACAAATACACAGATGTCCAATCGGGCATTTTAATAAAAGAAAATACACATGCCCATAACTTTCTTTTATTATACACCTCATTGAACGAAAAATAAATCATTTCATTTACGCTTCCATTTATTTTCCCCTTCCCTTTCACAGCGCAAAAAGGAGCTGTCTCCCGTACTCGTGTGGTACGACAGACAGCCCCTGCTGTACTGTACTCCGCTCAGATCGTGCACAGAACACCGAAAAAACACAGGTCCCCCTGTGACAGTGGCAATTCTGCCGCTTCCTTTTCAATACGGGAAGGCCCAGACATTTCTGCATGAACCCGGTGCACATCTCGGAGATTTCGTCTCCGCAGTGCAGACGCAATATCATAGGCTGCAGGCGGCATATCCGTCGTCCTTAGATATTTTTGCTCGGAAACGCCGAACAAATGCTGAATGCATCTTTTCCCTTATATTTAATTATAAATTAATTCTAACAGGGTTATATTCTTTTGTCAATATCCGATAATTATTCTCACCATAGAGATTTTTTATTTTAGGTGACGCGCCGCCTTTTTCACAGCATCGCGTTCCTTCTCCACCATCGTGTTCGGGCGGATCTCGGCCGCGTGGCCGTCGCGGTTGCCGCTGGTGAGCTTCTGATTCTCTTCATCATAGGCGAGGATCTCGTAGGTACGGATCGTATTCTCCTTCGGACTGAGTACGCGGCGTTGGAGTGTATAGCCGAGCTTCTCGTAGCCCGTGTCGTGCATCGCCTCGGCAAACTGCGCCTTGCCGAGATCGTTGTAGAGGATGAGCTGCCAGTAGGCAATGCTGCCGTCCGTATTCTTTGCCATCATGCTGCGGTCGAAAAACCAGCCGCGCCGTTCATCGCCCTCAATGAAAACCCAGTCGCCGTCCTTCAGCGTGATCGGATCGATCGCCGTCAGGTCACCGTGCGCTCCCGCGTCATAACTGCTGCTGCGCGGATCGACGGAAAGAGGCACCGCTGTGCCGGCGTCCTTTTCCTTCTCTGCCGGAGGCGCTCCCTCCTCTTTGGATTTTTCCGGCGCGGCGCCATTCTCCTCCGTGCCCTCATACGGCAAGGGAATGATCTTTCCGTTTTCATCATGCTCATCGACGGATTCATCGCCGAGGTCATCCATTTCCTCCTCGAGCGCGGATTCTTTCTTCTCGGCGGGTGCTGCGTCCGATTTTTTCTTCGCCGGGGCAGCCTTTGCTGCGGAGTGCCCATGGCCCTCCTCTGCCGCGATGACCGCATGGATATCCTTCTCCGGCGCGGTCTCGCCGTATGCCGGCAGGATAAAGATCCCTGCAGCGAGCAGGAAGATGATGGATTTCATAGCATATCCTTTCCTTTTATAAATACGACGCGGGGTTGACCGGCTGGCCGCCGACACGCACCTCATAGTGCAGATGCGGCCCCGTGGAATAGCCCGTCGAGCCGACGTAGGCAATGATCTGACCGCGGCGCACCTGCTGGCCTGCAGTGACGGCGACAGCGGAGGCATGACCGTAGCGCGTCATGATGCCGCCTCCATGGTCGATATCAACCATATTGCCGTACCCCGAACTCGTCCAGCCTGCCGTTGTCACGACGCCGTCTGCCGTCGCAATGATCGGCGTTCCCGTGTCAGCCGCGATGTCGACGCCCTGATGGAACTCTGTCCCGTTAAACCGCAGCCCATAGGGCGAGCTGATATACCCCTGTGTGGGCCAGCCCGTCGGAGTGGTGACGGGCGCACTCTCTGAGAGAAAACTGCCCGCTCCCGGAAAATTCCGGTACATCTCCTGTGCAAGGAGATCAAGAGAGCTCCGGCGCGTGGCGAGGCGGCTCTCGATCATCGCAAGCGCCTCATCCACCTCATCTGTTGTGAGCGCATGCGGCGCGCCGCCCGTCGGGGCTTCCGTCCCCTCCTTCGCAGCATCCTCCTCGTCGGCTTCTGCGGGAGGCGCGCCCACGAGAGCGCGCAGTCCGTCCTCCGAGCGGCGCAGACTGTCCAGATCCTGCTGCAGCGCGGAGGCTTTTTTCGAGACCTGGAGGATCTGCTCCTGCTGGATGCGGTTTGCCTCGCGCAGCTGCGCGGTCTCCGACTCGTGCAGATAGGAGTGCATGAGCGTGTAGACAGAGAGAACAGCGGCGCCGGTGAGCACGGCAACCGCTGCTCCGGCGCCGAACGCAATCATCCGCAGTCCGCGCAGAGAGAGCCGCACGGTACGCGTGACATCCGCCTCGCTGTCAATTAGCTGAATACTGTATCGTAGATTCTGTTCCTCGTTCAATGCGTTCTCCTTATTCTATCCTGTTTTTTTCCATCCCCCTATCTTAGCGGAACAAAATGAAAACCTGCTGAGACTCAGCAGGTTTTCTTTGCTTTTGTCAGTATTGAATCGGAAGCGGCTGCGCCATGGCTTCCTTCAGCACGCCCTTTTCCTCATCCGTGAGCGGATAGTCCGACGCGCCGTTCTTGATGGGCTTGATATAGCTGCGTGAATCCGCGCGGGCAAAGATACTCGAGAAAATAATGCCGTCGTTGTTCGCATTGAGCATGGCCACCGCATAGCTGAGGTCGCCGCCCATATCCTCGAACGCGCGGAACCGAACGGCGGCAACACGCACGAGCGAGCCGCGGATGAACTGACGTATCAGCTCGTTTTCCTCCAGGATGCGCGCATTCGTCGCCGCAATCCTCTCGACCTCCTTGATATGCTGAATCAGCATTCCCTCGAGGTCATTGGCCTCGGATCCGCGCATCATTGCCCGGTAACGGCTGCTCATCATGCTGACGCGGATCATCAGATAGACAACCAGAATCAATAAAAGCAGGATCAGCAGCATCGAGGCAAACAAGAGTATCGTCTCATGTGCCGCAATATCGTTTACGAGATTGTTCAGAAACAATTCTTTCTTCCCTTCTTCCCTATTATCGCGCGGGTCTGATTTACACAGTAAACTTCTGCGCGGAGAATGCGCGCAGCGCAGCGCGTTTATCCTCCTTCGCAGCACCGTCCGCTGCAGAAAGGAGTTCGATCAGGCGTTCGAGGTCTTCTGCGGAGAAATAGCTGATCTCCAACCGCCCCTTCCCCTGCTCACGCCCCGCTTGAATACGGACTTTCGTCCCAAGGCTGTGTGTGAGGCGTTCCTCTGCCTCCCGCACAAAAATGTCCGGCGTACGCGTCTTTTTCTGCGTCTGTGCGGTCTTCTTGAGGGCCTTCGGGTCCTTTACGAGCCGCTTCACAAGTGCCTCTGCACCGCGTGCTGAGAGTTCATGCTCCTGGATATACTCTGCCGCTTCGCGCTGAAGGGCCGCCGTCTGGAGCGCGAGGAGCGGACGCGCCTGCCCCATCGCGAGAACGCCGTTGGCGATAAATGCCTGGACTTCCTTTGCGAGGCGCAGGAGGCGAACGCTGTTCGCAACGGCCGAGCGGCTGCGGGCAACACGCCGTGCAAGCTGTTCCTGCGAGAGCTTGAACTCCGTCAGGAGGCGCTCATAGGCGCGCGCCTCCTCAATGGGGTTGAGATCCTCGCGCTGGAGGTTCTCGATGAGCGCCATCTCCGCCATCTCCGCATCCGTTGCCGCGCGAAAGATGACGGGTACGGTTTTGAGCCCCGCGAGTTTTGCTGCGCGCAGGCGGCGTTCTCCGGCGATCAGTTCGTATTTCCCGCCGCCGATGTCGCGTACGGAGAGGGGCTGGAGGATGCCGTGCTGCGCGATGGATTCGCGCAGTTCCTCAAGCGCCGCTTCGTCGAATTCATGCCGCGGCTGAAAACGGTTGGGGCGGATCGCGTTTACGCCGAGTTCGGCCGGCGTCCCTGTCTGCATGGCGGGGGGAGTCCCCGCCGATGCTGCCGCACGCCCTGAGGCGGGCGCCTCTTTCTTTCCTGTGAGCGCGTTCTTTCCAAGTCCAAGCGCGCCAAGGCCGCGTCCGAGTCCGCCTGTTTTAGTTTTCTTCACGCTTCATCACCTCCTTCGCCAGTGCAATATACGTCTCGGCCCCGCGCGACGTGATGTCGTAGGAGGTGATCGGCTGCCCGAACGAGGGTGCCTCAGAGAGCCGTACATTGCGTGGGATCAACGTATCATAGAGTGCGGTGCCAAAGACAGAGCGCACTTCCTCCACCACCTGCGTTGCAATGCGGGTTCGGCCGTCGTACATGGTCATAACGACGCCCTGAATCCGAAGCCCCGGATTTGCGCTCTCCTGCACGAGGCCGATCGTATTCATCAGCTGTGCGACCCCCTCGAGGGCGTAAAACTCACATTGAATGGGGATGAGAACAGCATCTGCCGCCGTCAACGCATTCAGCGTCAGGAAGCCAAGCGATGGAGGACAGTCGATAAAGATATAGTCATAGGCGCGCTCTGCCTCCGTGAGCGCATCCCGCAGGCGCGTCTCCCGGCGCTCCATCCCGGCGAGCTCCACCTCAGCCCCTGCCAGCTCGACATTGGCCGGCAGGACATCCACATTATAATCCGAGGGAACAATCGACTCCCGGAGACTCTGTCCCTCGATCAGCACACGATAAGTCGTGGACATAAGCATGTTTTTATCGAGGCCGAATCCGCTCGTCGCATTCCCCTGCGGGTCAATGTCAACGAGGAGGACACGGCGCTTTGCACGCGCGACGGCAGCAGCGAGGTTGACGGCCGTCGTCGTCTTGCCGACGCCGCCCTTTTGGCTGGCAATCGCAATGATCTTTGCCACGGGATCATCCTTTCTCCTGGAGCATTCCTCTCATCGCGCCTGATGCATAATCCGGCGCACAGCACTTTTACGACAGCACCTTCGCCAGATGCAGGTACTCGGGGTCCAGTTTCTTCTTATTATTCACGGCATCATAAAGGTTGACCGAGACGACGTGTCCCTTGCTGTATCCGAGCACAACGCCCGAGATGCCTGAGATGAGGGCAAGTGCCGCCTGCTCGCCGAGCTGACTGGCGCGTACGCGGTCGATGACCGTCGGCGCTCCGCCGCGCTGGATATGACCGAGCACGGAGACGCGGGTCTCAATATCCGTATGCTTTGCGATGTAGTCACAGACATCCTGTCCCTTTGCCGCCCCCTCGGCAACGACAATGAGAATATAGCGTTTGCCGCGCTCATATGCGGCCGCGAGGCTGCTTGTAATCTCCTCCAGGTCAAACTTTTCCTCGGGAACGAGAATGTACTCCGCCCCGCCCGAGATGCCGGAGACGAGTGCCAGCCACCCGCAGCTGCGCCCCATCACCTCGAGCACGATCACGCGGCGGTGTGCCGACGCGGTGTCGCGCAGTTTGTTGATCGCGTCAATGATGGTATTCGCCGCCGTATCACAGCCGATGGTATAGTCCATTCCCCAGACATCGTTGTCAATCGTTCCCGGCAGGCCGATGATGGGAAAGCCATACTCCTCCGACAGCAGCTGTGCTCCGCGCAGGGATCCGTCACCGCCGATCACGCAGAGGCCTTCGATGCCGCGCTTCACGAGGTTCTCATGGCCGAGGCGGCGCCCCTCCGGTGTCTGCCAGCGCTTGCAGCGCGCCGTCCCGAGAAAGGTTCCGCCGCGCTGGATGATATCCCCCACATCCATCGACTGCAGTTCGCGCATATCCTCTTCGAGCAGGCCGTGGTAGCCGTCGTTGATTCCCCATACATGAACGCCTTCATAGAGCGCCGTACGCGCAACCGCACGCGCCGCAGCATTCATTCCCGGGCTGTCCCCCCCGCTCGTCATGACTGCGATACTCTTTAACACAACGCTTCCTCCCCTGCCCGCTTCTAAACACACACGAATCACATGCGCCCCCATATTTCCTCCATCATAGCACAAATGACAAAAAAAATCCCCTCTTTTTTTGAGGGGATTTCAAGAACCCGGACAATAAATGTTTCACGTGAAACAATTCATTGCTCGCGCGCAAGATCACGGAAGCGCGTATATTCTTTTTGAAAGAACATCTTCACTGTATCGGTCGCACCGTTGCGATGCTTCGCAATGCTGAGCTCCGTGATGTTTGCATTCTCCGTATCCTGATTGTAATAGTCCTCGCGATAGAGGAACATGACAATGTCGGCATCCTGCTCGATGGAGCCGGATTCGCGCAGGTCAGAGAGCAGAGGGCGCTTGTCGGAGCGGCCTTCTGTTGCACGCGAGAGCTGCGAAAGGACGACAATCGGCACATTCAGCTCGCGGGCGAGCACTTTCAGCGAGCGTGTCATCTCCGCCACGGCAAGCGTGCGGTTCTCCGCACGCCCCGGTGCCTGAATCAGCTGGAGGTAATCAATGGCAATGAGGTCGAGGCCATGCTCTGCCTTGAGCCGCCGCGCACGCGTGCGGATATCAAGCACCGTCGTACTGCTCGTATCGTCGAAGTAGAGCTTCGTCTTCATCATGCGGTCCGCCACCTTGACCAGGCGGTCCCACTCTTCGTCATCCAGCTCGCCGCGCGCCAGGCGGGTCGCGTCGATCTGCCCCTCAGCGCAGAAGATGCGGTGCATCAACTGTTCACGGGGCATCTCGAGGGAAAAGAACGCGACGGTCCCGCCCTGCAGGGCCACATGCGTCGCGAGATTGAGGACGAATGCAGTCTTTCCCATTGCGGGGCGCGCAGCGACGATAATGAGGTCGGATTTCTGGAGCCCCCGCGTCACGTTGTCAAGTGTCGCAAGGCCCGTGGAAAGCCCCGTAATCCCCCCCTTTGCCTTTGCAAGTTCGCTGACGCGCTCCACGGCGGCAAAGACGACTTCCTTCGCCGGAATGAAGGCGCCGGTCGTCTGTCCGCCTGCGATCGCGAGGATCTTATTCTCGGCATCGTCAAGCTGCTCGGCAACATCCTCACTCTCATTATACGCCGCACCGGCAATCTCTGTACTCACGTCGATGAGCGCACGCAGGATCGCCTTCTCCTTTACGATCTTTGCATAGTGCGCGAGATTTGCCGTACTCGGCACAGTATTTGACAAATTCGCGAGAAAAGAGATCCCGCCCACCTGTTCGAGCATGCCGCTCTTCCTGAGGGATTCGGTTACGGTGACAATATCCACCGGCTCGCCGGCGTGCACAAGTCCCTCCATTGTCTCAAACACGAGGCGATGGGCTTGGCGGTAAAACTCATCCGCGCGCAGGAGCTCCAATGCCTGCGTAACCGCCGTCTGTTTCAGCATCATTGCGCCGAGCACAGACTGCTCTGCCTCAATATTCTGCGGCGGGACGCGTCCTTCTGCCATAGGATTCTCCTTTCACAATGAAATCATCAGAGGCGCCGCTCATCTCTGCACGCTGTCCGCAGGGGGCTCAGGCCGCTGCTTCCACTTCTCATCGGCAAAGAGCAGATCAAACGCTTCTTCTGCCGTTTTAAGGCGATGAATCGCAAGCCCGAGATGATCCTCCGGGAGGTCCTTCTTGTTCTCCCACGGGATAATCAGGGTCGAGATGCCCGCCTGCCGCGCGCCGTATGCCTTCTCAAAGACACCGCCGACCGGCTTGATCTCCCCCTGCAGAGAGATTTCTCCCGTCACCGCCGTATCCTGCCGGATCGCAGAGCCGGTAACGGCGCTCACAATCGCGGCAAGGATGGCCGTACCGGCGCTGGGGCCGTCAATATTCCCCCCGCCGATGACGTTGACATGAATATCGTAGTCGTGGATATCGCGGTCTGTCAGTTGGCGCATGACCGAAGCGGCATTGAATACGGAGTCTTTTGCCATGCTGCCCGCCGTCTCATTGAAGCGCACGGTGCCCTTGCCTTTCTCCGCTGCAGGGAAGGAGACGGCCTCGATCTCAATGATGGAGCCGAGGAATCCGGCGACGCCGAGTCCGAACACTCTGCCGACGGCAGGTGTATCGGAGGCCTTCTTTCGGCCGAATTGATGGAGGCGGCTCACCTGTGCGACCTCATAGATATCAGCTCTTGTCACCTCGAGCGGCGGTGTTTTTGTTTCACGTGAAACATTCTGCACATGATCGCGGTGGGGGACTTCGCCGAGAAATTCCGTCTCGGTTCCCATGTCATCATCCGCCGCGTTCTCCGAGATTGTTTCACGTGAAACAATACGCTTGATCTCTTCCTCCTCGAACCGATTCAGCGCGAGGCTGTACGCATCTGCAAGGATATTGATTGCCTTGCGCCCCTCAATCGTATACGCACTGATCAGTTCGGCGGCGCCCGGCGCAAGAGTAACGTTCAGGCGCTCGGCTGCATTCTCGACGATCGTAAGAATATGCGCGGGGGTCAGCGGCTCAAAGTAGATCTCCGCGCAGCGCGACCGCAGCGCCGGGTTGACATGATCGGGTTCGCGCGTTGTCGCACCGATCAGCACGAAGTCCGCGGGAGCCCCTTCCTCGAAGAGTTTTCGAATATAGGGGGGGACGCGCTTGTCATCGGGATCATAGTATGCCGACTCAAAATAGGCGCGCTTATCTTCGAGCACCTTGAGCAGTTTGTTCTGGAGCATCTCATCCATCTCACCGATCTCGTCGATGAAGAGGATCCCCCCGTGCGCATCCGTCACGAGTCCCGGTTTTGGTTCCGGTACACCGCTGTCTGCGAGGTTCTTCTGGGCGCCCTGATAGATCGGATCGTGCACGGAGCCGAGCAGGGGATTCGTCATATCGCGCGGATCCCAGCGCAGGGTTGTCCCATCCGTCTCGACGAACGGTGCGTCCTCTCCAAAGGGAGAAACGGCGCGGCGCTTTGCCGCCTCGAGCACGAGACGCGCAGCCGTCGTCTTGCCGACGCCCGGCGGTCCATAGAGCAGAAGATGCTGCGGATAGGGGGAGGAGAGCTTCGCCATGAGCGAGCGCACGGCACGTTCCTGTCCGACGATCTCATCGAAATTCTGCGGACGCAGGAGCTCCATCACCGACTGCGTGAGATGGATGTTCTCCAGTGCTTCGAGTTCCTCGCGCTTCTTTTTGTCATGCGGCGACTCTGCGCCGGGGTTCTCCTCCGATATCACCTGTCGGCGAATATCCTCCACATATTCCTCATGATCCTTCTCGAGCTTCTCATTGACCTTGCGCTCGATACGGTCCTCAAGATCGCGCCGTGCAAGGATTCCCGCGACCTGCTCCGTCATACGCGCGATGATTTCAGGCAGCTCTGCCTCGGACGGCGGAGGAGAGAGCAGCGGGTCCTCCTCCAGAATACGCATGAGGGCAAGCACCCGTTCACGGCGGTCATCCGAACGCATCAGTGCCATCGCGTTCATCTTGCCCGCCTGGATGACAAGGCGCTCCGTTCCCATTGTGTCTGCGAGCATGCGAAAGATCGCGGCGATCTCCGTATCGATGCGCGCTTCCGCGGAGAGTGTCGGCGGCGCACTCTTTTGCTCGCTGTTCCCTCCGAATAAATCCTTAAAAAATGACATAAACCTTCCTTTGACAAGGGGCTGATGAAAGGATCCTCATCAGCCCGTGCTTATATGTAAATGAATAAGGCCGTGTGATCATCTCCCGTGCCGAAGGAATAGGGGAGGGGGGGCAGATCATTACGATTCCTTTTGTACGTGAACCTTGATCGTTGTGGAGATGTTCGGGTGAACCTTTACGACTGCCTCATAGAGTCCCTCGCCCGTAACCTCGCCGCGGATTGTGATCTTGCGGCGGTCCACGTCGATGTTCTTCTTCTTCAGCGCCGCGGCAACGTCCTTGCCCGTTACCGCACCGAAGAGGCGTCCGTTCTCGCCGATGCGCACGGGGATCTCTACCTCGACCTTCTCGAGCTGGGCGGCCATGAGTTTTGCCTCATCCATGGCCATGGCATCCTTGCGTGCCTTCGCGCCCGCCTGTGCCTTCGCGACATTTACATTCTCGCTGCTTGCAGGAAGGGCCAGCTTCTTCGGCAGGAGGAAATTGCGCCCGTAGCCGTCCGCAACCTCCACGATCTCGCCCTTTTTCCCGATATTCTTAATGTCCGTCTGCAGTATTACCTTCACTCTGGTCACTCTCCTCTATATAGGCTCTGGCCCGTTCGACGACCTGTGCGCGCACCGCGCTGAGCGGAACGCCTTTGACCTGTGCGCCCGCAACATTGGCGTGCCCGCCGCCGCCGAACGCCTCCATAATCACTTGAACATTCATTTCCCCTGTCGAGCGTGCACTGATGCCCACCATGTCTCCGGCCATCTGGAAGACGTAGATGCTCATGCGCACGCCGTCCACGCGCAGCATGCCGTCCGCCGCCTGTGCAGCGATGATCTGTCCATTCTGCAGGCGCTCCGGAATACTGCCCACGATCAGTCCGCCGGGGAAGAACTCCGCATTCGCCTTGGCACGTGCGAGCGCCACCGTGGTCTCGTAGTCGCTCTGAAACAGCGCCCGTACGAGCACGGGGTCCGCCCCGGCCCGCCGGAGATATGCCGCCGCGTCAAACGTGCGGACACCCGCACCGACGTTGAAATTCTTTGTATCCACAACGACGCCCGAGTAGAGTGCCGTCGCATCGAGGCGCGTCGGGCGGATGTTCTCGCCGAAATACATCAGGAGCTCCGTCACCAGCTCGCTCGCCGAGCTCGACGATGTCTCGATGTAGACCAGCAGAGGATTCTTGACGAAATTCTCGCTGCGGCGGTGATGATCAATCACGACGATCTTCGGAATGCGCTCGAGGAGGGTGGGATCGGCAAGGATGTGGGGGATATGCGCATCCACCACGACCAGGAGCGCCGAAGGGGAGACGCCGGCAACATCGCCGGCGCGGACGAAGAGGTCCTCATACCCCTCATCCTTCTGCACCATATCCACAATGCGGTCGATTCCCTCGTTCATGTCACTGAGCACAATGTGCACACGTTTCCCGAGCGCGCGCGCCATGCATGCCACGCCCATCGCCGCGCCGAAGCAGTCATAGTCCTCATTGTGATGGCCCATGATGTAGATCTCGTCCGCACTCTCCATGATATCGCGCAGGGCATGCGCCACCACGCGCGCCTTCACGCGCGTGTGTTTCTCTACGGCCTTTGCCTTGCCGCCGAAGAACTGCGTTTTTCCGTTGATGTCGAGCGCCACCTGATCGCCGCCGCGTCCAAGCGCAAGATCGAGCTTTGCCTCGGCCTCCTCGCCGAGCTCCTTGAGCGACTGATCCGCCGCAAGTGAAAGGCCGATCGAGAGCGTCACCGGCAGCCCCTTGGAGTTGACGATCTTGCGCACCTGGTCGAGGATGTCGAACTTCTCCGCCATCGCGTGATCGAGCGCCTTGCGGTCGAGCAGCGCCACGAACTCTCCCTCCGAGATGCCGCGCATAAAGCCCCCGAGTCCGCTGATCCATGCGTCCAGGCGCTCGCGCACGGCAAGCAGCAGCATCGACTTCTCCGTCTCGCTCTGGCCCTGCATGATCTCGTCGTAGTTGTCCAGCTGGATGTAGAGCAGCGCCGTACGGCTGTCACGAAAGCTGTTTCGCAGATTCGCGAACTCCGTCTCATCCTGCACATAAAATGCCATCAGCGGGTCCATCTGAGGCGGTGTCGGCAGCATGCGGTGGTAGATATGATAGGAGCGGCCCTTGTGCGAGAAGCGATACTCCGCCTCCGTTCCCCACACCGTCTCAATGTTGAATTCCGGCCAAAAATCGGCAACTGCCGTCCCCTGCTCCGGGGGCGCGCCGCCGAGATTCTCCCCGAGCTGGCGATTGCACCACTCCAGATGGCCGTCCTGGCTCACCACGAGGATCGCCTGCGGCAGGCGATCCACCGCATAGTTCATCACATTATTAACATTACGGATAATGCCCATACAATAGCGTTCAAATCGCCGCTCTCTGTCATGACAGCGTTCCCATGCAAACGCAGCCAAGACGGCCCAAAGCAGCAGCGATGCCGCGCCGACGTAGGAGTTATAGCAGAACGTCACAAGTGCAAGTGCCAGCATGACGATCAGATGGATCATGAGATCGATCCACGCGGATAGATTCCGCGGCATAGAATCACCTTCTTCAAAGAGGATAACGTATGTACAAAATGTATCAGACCGGCACGCAGCCTTATTTGCGGTCCGTCATTTTCTTTCGGTAATCAAAGACAATATCGAACAATCCCGTCCATGTCACTATCTGCGTCGCCAATCCGTTCACCAAGATGGTAATGTAGACGAGCAGGCGCACAAACGAGGCGACACCGTACCGCTTCATCATGAACTGCAGGAACGAGAGCCCCTGCACAAGCCCCGCAAGTGTGGCGATCAGATATCCGTTGAGCGCCGCCCGGTACAGCAGGGTGATGTCGCGTGTCGTCCCCCAGTAGAGGCCGATCAGCGAGAACGCAAACAGATAGGAAAAGCCGATCGGCAGCCGCCACTCCGTGAACGCGGGGAACGGTGCCGCCGGGATTCCGAGGCGCACGAGCACATTCCGCAGAACGACAAAGCATGCCGCCGCCTCGATGACCGAGCCCCCGAGGAAGAGCGCCGGCAATACGAGCGCAAAGGATTCCAACGCCTGCATCGACACCGCGCGCGTCTGTTCGAGCCGTGCCTCGTCGATCCCCAGCGAGCGGTACACAGCGAGCGTCTCATTCACCGCCTCAGATGCCGTTGAGAAATCAACGGCAAACGGATTCAATCCGAAGAGGAGGAACATCATCAACACGGCAGCCCCCTTGCCGCCGAGAGACGCGAGTACGCCGCCCGTGAGGGCGCGCAGCGTATCCGCCCTGCGGCGAAAGAGTCCTCCGATCGCGAGCCCCGTCGGCGCAAACGAGAGCACGAAGAATGCGCCCATTGCGGGCGTTGCCAGCGGCAGCGTCAGGAGCAGTGCGGCGATCGAGACGAGAAGCCCCCAGCGGAGCCCTTCGCGCACCGTCACGAGTGCGATAAAGACCGGCCACAGCATCCCCATCATCATCGTCGGCAGGGGCAGGCAGATTGCCGCGAGTGCATAGATCACCGCGGCAGCCGTCATTACTCCCGCCGTTGCAACGGGTCTTGCTCCTTGCTCACTCATTCCGTACCCTTTCAGCGGCAGCGCCGCACATCTCTGCATAAGAAAGACCATTCTATTATAACAGATTTTAACATGTGTGTCACGGCAGTGCGGCACGCGGCGGACCGCACGCCGGACACAAAAGGAGAACCGCCCGCAGGCAGTTCTCCTCTATTTTGTTTTAGCGCCGCAGCGGCAGCAAACCGACGGCAACATCATAGCACAAGCACAGCAATATTTCAATCGTCCATGATCCCCGCCATGCGCAGGAGATACTGCGCGTTCGTCGTGCGGCAGCGTCCCTCGCGCATCTTAAAGTCAAAGAGGATCTTATCGCCTTCGTAATGCTCCTCAAAATGCGCGTTCGCCACCGGAACCCCCTCGCGCCCGAGATCACAGAGCTCGAAATCGTGCGTCGTCACAATCGTGATCGCATGCGGCAGCGTCAGGCGCCGGATCGCCTCGCGCGCCCCGACGATGCGGTCGGCGGAGTTTGTCCCGCGGAAGATCTCGTCGATCAGGATGAGCATCGGGCGGCCGCGCCTGCTGTACGCGATCATCTTCTTAATGCGCAGCAGCTCCGCGTAGAACGTCGAGATTCCGCCCGCCAGATCGTCGCTGATCTGAATCGACGTATAGACCGCCATCGGCGTGAGCGCAAAGGACCGCGCGCATACTGGCGCGCCGGCGTACGCGAGAACTGCGTTGGAGCCGAGCACGCGCATATACGTCGTCTTTCCCGACATATTCGAGCCCGTGATGACAAGCGTCCCCGCCGTGAGATGCGCATCGTTCGGCGTCGCCGCCTCCTCGCTGAGCAGCAGGGGCGTTGCCCCCTCAGCAGTCAGCTGCGGGGGCATGCCGTCCAAAAACTGCGGAAACGCATACACCTCACGCGTATGTCCGATGCGTGCAAGCGAAAGCAGCACCTCCATCTCCGCCCAGACCTTCAGCCAGCCTGCCGCCGCCGCACCCACCCGCGTACGCCAGTAGGAGAAATACGCCATACAGTGGAAATCCCAGAGCAAAAAACCGTTTGCCAGCACAAAGAAGACAAAATTGTGCCGCATTGCCGCACACTCTGCGAGCCTCGTGAGGCGGCTCTGCGCGCGCGTTGCGCGAATCGGATCGAAGAGCGGCGCGAGGATCGCGCCGAACGCCGCCCCATGCAGCGGCGCCCGTTCCAGCGCGCGAAAGATCCTGCCGTAGAGCCGCAGCTCCCGCGCCATATGCCCGAGCGGGGCAAGCGTGCGCAGCGTCCGCGGGTAAAAGGCGAGCGCCAGCGTCAGATTGAGCATGAAAAGCGCAGTTGGAAGCTGCCAAGGCCCGTTCCAAAAACATGCCCAGAGCAGGGAGAGGATGCACGCCGACGCAAGCACGGCGCCGATGCCGGAGATAAGGCGCAGCGATCCGCCGAGCGGCCGGGCGAGTTCCTCCGCGAGTGCACGCGTATCATGCCCGTCGGGCAGCCCTGCCCCGCGCGCCTCGAGTTCGAGACAGAGGAGGGGATGGGCGAGGAGCTCCGCGACAGCTGCCTGCCGCTGCCGCGTCCGCTCGAGGTTCCACGGCGTCGCCGTGAGCGACCGCGCCAATCGGTCGCGGCCTGCCTGCGTCCGTGCCGCACAGAGGTACTGATAGAGCGACGCCGCGCCAAAGATGTGGAGATCCTGATCCGGCGGGCGCTTTTCCTTCCGATAGCCGGTGCCGTCCACCGGCGACATCTTCCAGTCCCCGGAGAACCGCGCGAGATAGTCTGCAGCCACATTGAGATACGCCTTGGTAAAACGGCGGCGCCGCTCCAGGCGCCGGTGCCGCGCCACAAGTACGGCGAAGAGAAGCAGGAGGAATCCGCTCAGCATCAGCTCGGCGGAGGAACCAACATCCCAACCGTGAATCGCCGCGGCGAGCATCAGCGGGAATACCAGCGTGCGCGCGAGAATGTACCGCGTCCGCTGCGCATGCTGCACACGCGCATGCGCAAGCATATTCTCCCATACATTTTCATAGTAATGCTTCTTCAAAAGGATACTCCTTGTCATTCTTGCAATATGCTTCATTATAGCACAGCTCTGCACGCTCTTGTAGACAGTTTTTCCCAAAGCTGTTACAATATACGGATGACGGGAGGGGGTACGCATGCAGAATACGACAGATGCCATACGCCGCATAGAGGCCTCCATGCGGATCCTCGACGATCGCATGCACCGCGCGGCAGGCGACCTCGACTACGAGACCCATCTGCACGAAAAACGGGCCCTCGCAGCCGCGCTCCTCACACTCCGGCGCAGGCGGGAAGAGGAGTCCCGGCATTTCAGTCAAAATTCAGCATCATCGGATAGGATAAAAGACAAATAGTCAGACAGTCGACAGACAGAAAGGAACCTACCATGTCACAGCGCATGACCATGGACGAAGTCCTCAAAGAATACGGCGTACCGCAGCTGCGTCTCGACGTGCATGCGACGCGCAGCGACCTCCTCAAGCTCCGCGAGAAGCTCATGGCGATCCGCGACCTCTCCGACGGGCGCGAGCAGGGCTATCTCGATATCGAGTGCAAGCTCTACATCGACGTGGACGACATCGATCGCTACCTCTCGGGCGAGCTCGACACCGTCGGGGAGATCTACGCCTTCCCCGAGGATGTCAAGTCCTATCGGGAGTAAGCGCAGCGCAAAACAGATCCATTTCGAACGGTATATAAAGGAGAAAATCGAATGAACCTCAAAAAAATCATCGCTGCAGCGATGGTCGGGGCACTGAGCGTCACAGCCGCGCCCATCTTCGTGCCCGGAGCACCGAGCGCCGTCATCTCACAGGCAGAGGCCGCGCGGGGCGGGGCACGCATTGCACCGAAGGCGGCTCCGTCCGCACCGAAGTCCGCCCCCGCCCCATCGAGCGGAAACAGCAAGTCTGTCTCAGGCAACGGCAACAGCTATGCGCCGTCCAAGAGCGCCAACCAGCTGGATAAGAATGCACCCGCAGCCGGTGCGAAGGCGGGAACAGCCGCAAATGCAGGCGCAGCAAACACGGCACGCTCGCATACGGGCTGGGGGAACGCGCTCCGCAGCATCGGCCTCCTTGCCGGCGGCATGCTGCTCGGCTCCATGCTCGCCTCCATGTTCGGTCTCGGCGGAGGCTTCCTCGCCGATCTGCTCGGCGTCCTCGCGAACGTCGCGATGGTCATGATCGCATTCATGGCGATCCGCTGGCTCTTCCGCCGTCTGCGCGGCCGCGGAGAGGAAAACGTATATCAGAGGGCCGCACAGCCGCATGCAGCGGCGCCGAAAGCCCCCATCCAAGACATCCGCCCGCCCGGAGCAGCCGCGCCGACGATCCCTGCGCGTATGGGAGGCGCCGCCGGCGACAGCCCGCGCGTCATCGCCGACCGCTATCGCAGCCGGTAAGCCGCGCGTAGAAGCGCTGCAAGCCGCCGCAGCCCCGCTACATACCTTTGCCGCGTTCCGTGCGGGGGAGGGATGGACGCGCGGGCAGGATGCATATCATCACGGAGCACAGGATATGCGCGGATATGCAAAATAAAGAAAGAGACCGATGTACATTTTTGTACATCGGTTTTTTCTGCCCAATCAATAAAAATCATCGCGGTAAAATAGAAACAACGCTCTCCGGGAAATCCGATTTTGCCGGCAGATTTGCACTTGAAAAAGCCCTTCATATCATCCATAATAAAGGAAAGCACAGCAGATAAAGGAGCATTTTTATGATCAAACCATCCACCTATGCCGCAGCAGATACCCTCATCGCGCGCTATCCCGCCCTCGAGAGCTGCGCCGCGGACATCCGCGCAGCCATCGCGGCGCTCTGCGCATGCTACCGCGCGGGCGGCAAGCTCATCGTCTGCGGCAACGGCGGCTCCGCTGCAGACGCGGAGCATATTGTCGGCGAGCTGATGAAGGGCTTTCTCCTGCCGCGCCACCTCGACGAGAATATTCTGGCGAAGCTGCACGAGGCATGCGACGCCACCGATCCCCAGACCATTGACTACTTCATGCAGAATCTGCAGGGGGCGCTGCCCGCGATCTCGCTGCCCTCACAGCTCGCGATCAGCACGGCGTTCTCGAACGATCAGGCGCCGGATCTCACCTTTGCCCAGCAGGTGCTCGGACTTGGAACCCCCGGCGATGTCCTGCTCGGCATCACGACCTCGGGCAACTCGAAGAACGTCCTCTATGCCTTCCGCATGGCAAAGGCGCTCAGGATGAAGACCATCGCGCTCACGGGCGCCGCGGGTGGGAAATGTACCGCGGGCGGCTATGCGGACATCACAATCCACGCGCCGAGCGACGAGACCTACAAGATCCAGGAGTACCATCTCCCGATCTACCACACGCTCTGCATCGCCGTCGAGGAGGAGTTCTTCGGCGCGGAGTAATCCTGTATCCGTGCGCTGCTCCAGCGGCCTGCGTGGTGCAGCCTGCCGGCGCGGCGTTCGTACGACACCCCACAAAAGGAGGAATATCCATGCCACTGACCCACGAGGATTTTATGAAACTCGCGAACGGGAGCGACATCCGCGGCGTCGCGGTCCCGGGCGTCCCGGGCGAGCCCGTCACTCTCACGCCGGAGGCGGCAAACCGCATCGCGGCCGGTTTTGTCCGTCTCCTCGCGGAGAAGACGGGCAAGAAGCCGGAAGAGCTGCAGATCGCCGTGGGCCATGACTCGCGCATCTCGGCGCTCGCGATCAAGGACTGCGTGCTCACGGGACTGACGTACAGGGGCGCGCACGGCATTGACTGCGTGCTCGCCTCCACGCCCGCCATGTTCATGTCGACCATCTTCGAGGATACGGCGGCGGACGGTTCCATCATGATCACGGCGAGCCACCTGCCCTACAACCGCAACGGACTAAAGTTCTTCACCGCAGCGGGCGGCGCGGACAAGGAGGACATCCAAAAGATCCTCTCCTATGCCGCGGAGGCGGAGGAGGCGCACGGCACGCTCGACAACGTGCTGAAGTTCGACCTTATCGGTCGGTACAGTGAATACCTCGTCGATAAAATCCGCACGGCGCTCGGCGGGGCAGAGAAGCCGCTCGCAGGGATGCATATCGTCGTGGACGCCGGCAACGGCGCAGGGGGATTCTTCGCCGGCCGCATCCTCACGCCGCTCGGCGCAGACACCTCGGGCAGCCAGTTCCTGCAGCCCGACGGTCATTTCCCGAACCATATCCCGAACCCCGAGGACAAGGCCGCCATGCTTGCCATCAAGGAGGCGGTCATCGAAAACGACGCCGACCTCGGGCTCATCTTCGACACCGATGTCGACCGCATGAGCGCCGTGCTCGCGGACGGAACGGACGTCAGCCGCAACGCGCTGATCGCCATGATGGCGGCAATCCTCGCCCCCGACTATCCGGGCTCGACCATCATCACGGACTCGGTGACCTCCGACGGCCTGCACGACTTCCTCGAAAAGGACCTGCACCTGAAGCACCTGCGCTACATGCGCGGCTACAAGAACGTCATCAACGAGTGCATCCGCCGCAACGAGGCGGGCGAGGTCTCGCCTCTTGCGATCGAGACGTCGGGGCACGGTGCACTCTCGGAGAACTACTTCCTCGACGACGGCGCCTATCTCGCGGTAAAGCTCATCATCGCGGCGGCGCAGGCGCGCGCGGAGGGCAGGACGCTCGGCGACCTCATCGCAGATCTGCGCTATCCGGCGGAGGAGCGCGAGATCCGCATCAAGATCGTCGGTACGGACGACCCGAAGGCATACGGCAGAGAGGTCCTCGCCGCTTTCGAGGAGCGCGCAAAGGCAAAAGGCCTCACAATCGCCAGCCCCTCCTATGAGGGCGTGCGCATCGTCATGGACGGCGGCTGGGCGCTCCTGCGCATGTCTCTGCACGATCCGAACATGCCGCTGAACATCGAGGCCGACGCCGCGGGCGGCGCGGATGCGATCGAACGCGAGGTAAAAGAACTGCTTGCGGGCTTTGACGCCCTCGATCTCTCGGGATTTCAGAGCTGAACGGGGGAAAGATCTGCCGCATGCGCTGAACTGCAGCGTATGCGGCTTTTTTATGCCCGGAATCAAAACAGTACCCACCTCTGCCGTTTTATGTTATAATGTGATCGTAATAATAAGAAGCAGACCTCTTCATCCGGACAGGGCTCCGATGAGAGGAGAAGGGGAACATGACAAAAATTTTTCGGCTCCTATGGGGGAACTGCATCACACTGCTGTGCACCGCCGTCATCGCCGCGCTGGCTGCACTGTCCTGGCAGACACTCGCGACTCCGCTGCCGTATGCCGCGATGCAGCGCGCGGAGTACGCCGTCATCGAGGGCAGTCCGCAGTACAAGGACATCATCTCGTTCCGCGCCGACGATTTCGCCTGGCAGCCGTACGACTACCCCGCACCGCCGCCCATGCCGGAAGGCGCGCAGACCATCTATCTGTCCTGGCAGATTCCGGCGAACGTCCCTCCGCTCGTAAATCACATCCTCTTTGCCACGACGAACCAGAACGCCTGCGTCTACCTTGACGACGAGCTCGTCTACATCCACGGCGCCTGGGACGATCCCGCCGCAGCGCGCGGGCGCACGCTGCATTTCATCCACATCGGCAAAGACCTCGCCGGCAAACGCCTAACCATCATGCTGCACACGGGCTACCGCAACTGGCTGGGGAGCCTCGATTACTTCCTCCTCGGCAGTGAAAAGACGCTCATCCGCAAGATCAGCATCGCCGACGCCATCTTCATCGCGAGCCTCTCAATCGCGCTCTCGCTGATCGTCTTTCTCGTCATGGATCTCGCATGGCGCGGCATTCGGCGGCAGCGCCAGCGGCAGCTCTATCTCATCGCCTTTCTCATGAGCTTCATCCTGTGGGCGTCCGGGACATCTTCCTTCTTCCCGCGCATCTTCGGACAGCCCGGCCTCTGGTGGGAGCTGCACCTCATCATGCTCTACGTCATGCCCATCACATTCGCAAAGATCACGCAGGAGATTGCCGCACCGCAATTCACCAAGGCGGTCCGCAGCACGATGATCGTCTATCTCCTCTTCTTCGCCGCGGCGACGATCGGCGAGGTCGCGGGCCTCGACGGCTACATGAACCTGCTCTATCTCTTCTATCCGCTCCTCCTCGTCAGCTGCTTCATCCTCCTCTATGCGCTCCTGCGCTCGCCCTGGAAGAAATACCCCGCCTGCCGCCACGGCATGGTCGCGATGCTCTCGCTCACCGTCTTTGTCGGCATCGACGCCCTGCACTGGGAATATCATCTGCTCTCGTCGATGCTCTCGACCACCATCTATTCCATCTACGCGACCATCCCGTTCGTCTTCTTCCTGATCCGCCAGCAGATGCAGCGGGATGCGCACCTCGCCCGGCAGAACGCCTCGCTCGCGCGCGAACTGGAGGAGACGCAGAACGAGGCGCAGCGCGACTTCCTCACGGGCGCGTACAACCGCCATCAGCTCGCGGACGGCGTTGCAAAATACTCCGCACTCGCCAATACGCGCGGCTTCAGCTTCTCGTTCGCCATCTTCGACGTGGATCACTTTAAGACCGTCAACGACACGAAAGGGCATCTCGCCGGCGATCAGATCCTAAAGCAGATCGCCGCCGTCGTCCATGCAAAGACCGACCGCCGCCACATCTTCATCCGCTACGGCGGCGACGAGTTCATCCTGCTCGCGCTCCATTACGATCTGGCACAGATGGCCGTCTTCTGCGAGGACCTGCGCAGGACGCTCGCGCAGACCCTGGGCGGCGTGACGCTGAGCTTCGGCGTATCGACCTGGCACGGCACGGGCGATCACATGACCCCGCTGATGAACCGCGCCGACCGCGCCCTCTACCGCTCAAAGGAAAAGGGACGCAACACCGTCTCCACCGAGGACGAATGCGCAGATGCGCCGCCGCATTGAATGCTCCTCATATCGCGCCGACAGAGAGTTCCGGCGCGGTATTTTTTTTCGTTGAATGACGACGAACTGCGCGTCATTCCTTCCATAGGATTCGTGTTCTTTATGTATTTCTCTATTGTTCTATATCTAATAAGTATGATATAATCAAATAAAACTCAGGAATTAAGCGTGTTTTCTCTTTCTCTCTCCGAAGGGGGGGGAGCAGTGATGAAGAAAATCCTCCGCTTTCTGCGGGACAGCTGGCTCACGCTGTTCTGCGCGGTGCTTCTCCTCGGAGCGACCGCAACTGCATGGCGGCTGCTCGACGCGCCGCTCGATCCCTATATCTACGCCGAATACGCCGTCGCAAAAAGCGCACCGGAGTACAAGGACATCATCGGGCTTCGTGCGGACACTTTTGACTGGCAGCCCTATGACTATCCCGTACCGCCGGATCTTCCAAAGGATGCATCCGCCGTCTGTCTCTCCTGGCGCATCCCGCTCGCGGCGCGCTTCGTGAACGATCACATTCTCTTTGCGACGACAAACCAGAACGCCTACGTCTACCTCGACGATACGCTCGTCTACATGCACGGGCGCTGGGACGATCCCGCCGCTGCGCGCGGCCGCGCGTTCCACTATATCCATCTCGACCAGAACATCGCAGGCAAGCGCCTCACAATCCTGCTTCAGTCTGCCTATCCCGGCTGGCTCGGCAGCATCGACTACATGAGATTCGGCTCATCCGGCGACTTTCTGCGCAGCATCAGCTTTGCCGATGCCATCTACATCTCGAGCCTGTCGGTCGCGCTCTCACTGATCATCTTCCTCGTCATGGATCTGACCTGGCGCGGTGCGGCGGAGCGGCGGCGCCGTCTGCAGCTCTATCTCATCGGCAGTCTCGCGAGCTTCATCCTGTGGACAACGGGCAGCTCCTCGTTTTTCGCGCGGATCTACGGCATGTCCGATCTCTGGTGGGAACTGCATCTCGCCATGCTCTACATCATGCCGCTCTTTTGCATCAAAATCGCGCAGGAGATTGTCTCCCCGCGCTACGCCGCGCGCATCAAAATCGGCATGCGCGTCTTTCTCTCAGTCTTTGTGCTTGCTGCCGGTGCTGAGATCGCGGGGATGAACGGGTTCATGAACGCGCTCGTTCTCTACTACCCGCTCCTTTTCATCGGCAGCCTCATCCTCATCCACGCACTCATCCGCTCGAGCTGGCAGCGTCATCCCGCATGCCGCTACGGCGTGTTCGCCGTCATCGCAATCGTCGCATTCGGCACCATTGACGCCCTCCACTGGGAGTACCATCGGCTCAGCCTCATGTTCTCCACGACCGTATTCTCCATCTATGCCAGCATCCCCCTCATCTTCCACGTCATCCGTGCGCAGATGATGGAGGACGCCGCCCTCGCGCAGCAGAACGAGGACCTCGCGCGCGAGCTGGAGATCTCACAGAACGAGGCGCAGCGCGACTTCCTCACGGGCGCATACAACCGCCATCAGCTCGGCGGCGGCTTTGCGAGGTTCTCTGCGCTCGCCTACGAGCGCGGGTTCAAATTCTCCTTTGCCATCTTTGACGTCGATCACTTCAAGATCGTCAACGATACGAAGGGACATCTCGCGGGCGATCAGATCCTAAAGCAGATCGCGGACACCATTCACGAGGAAATCGACCGCCGCCATCTCTTCATCCGTTACGGCGGCGACGAATTCGTCCTGCTCGCCCTGCACTACGATCTCGCTGCGATGGTCGCCTTCTGCGAGCATCTGCGCGGCATCCTCGAGCAGCGTCTCGACGGCGTGACGCTCAGCTTCGGCGTCTCCACATGGCACGGCAAGAAGGATCGCCTGCAGGCCCTCATCGACCGCGCTGACCGCGCGCTCTACCTCTCGAAGGAGCGGGGGCGCAACACCGTCTCCGCCGAGAACGACGAGGGCGCAGCATAGGCGGCCGCTGGACCTGCCGCAGATTTGCGTCCGATCAAAGGGCACAGGCAGCGTGAGAACCGGCGCCAAGGCACATCGGCGCCGCGCGGGCGGAAAAGATGTGCACGTTCTCCCATAGCCCCCAAATCATAACCACATATCGATTGGGCCGGGCCGCCGTTTCCGCAAACGGCGGCCCGGTCATTTTTGCCAACCACATTGCTTTGTGTTACAATAAATGATGTTTTTATCTGTCTCATTATAGAAGGAGTTCATATGCATACCATCGACAAAGGAATCAAGGAAAACTTCTTTCAGTGGAAGGGGCGTCTCAACCGCAAGCGCTATATTATGCGCCTGCTCGTGCTCACACTCGCCGTCATTGCGGTCTATATTGCCTTCAGCGCGGCGTTCCTGGCCTATATCGTTCAGGCAGATCTGAGCGAGGCCGAAATCATGCGCAAGGGACCGGCTTTGGAGGGACTTCTCCTCCTGTGCATCCTGCCCTTCACCGTCTCCGGCTATATGCTTATGATCCGGCGCCTGCACGATGTCGACCTCACGGGATATTTCGTTCTCCTCAACTTCATCCCCTTCGTCAATCTCGGACTCCTGCTCTATGTGCTCTTCAAAAAAGGCACGGAGGGCGACAACGCGTATGGTCCCGATCCGCTCGAAGGTTCGGCTGTGCAGGCATCCTATGCAGAGGGCACAGCAGTCCCCGAGGCCGCATCCCAAGATCCGTATGCGCACGGCGGCGATGACGCGCATACGGATGATACGCCGCGGTAACAGGAGATTTTTCATGACGTATTCGATCCTATCCGCGAAGGGCAGACTTTCGCGGCGTGATTTCGCGCTCACAATCGGCACGATCCTCGGCGGGGCGGCGCTTGCGGCCTTTGCCGTACTCTTTCTCATCCTGCCGATTGTCTTTCTCTTTGTCTCGGCCTTCTTTCGCGACACGACAACGGCATTCTGGATACTCCTCATCTGGGGCATCCTGCTTGCTCTCTGCGCCCTCTATGCCGTGCTCCCCCTGATCTCCATCCCTGCCGCCGTCCGCCGTCTGCACGATCTGGGACGCAGCGGATATTTCGCACTCCCGCTTGTGCTGAACGGCTTTATCGCTCTGGGTTTTCCCATCCTCATATTCCTCTCCTTCATCGGCATGGCGGAGGAGATAACGGGGATCCGCATTCTCAGCGGTGAGTCGCCATTTTATTCGTATCTCGGCACCATATACGCGGGATATTTCATCTTTTGCCTTATAATGATGTTTCTCATGTTCGCCTATGCCGGATGGCTCTTTTTGAAGAAGGGGAATCCCGGTGCAAATCGCTACGGCGATGTGCCGGCCGAGGAACCGCTGCCGTCCGTACGCACCGCCTTCCTCTCGACAAAGGGCGCGATTGATCGGGATACCTTCGTCTTTCGCACGCTGCTCGCACTCGCTGTTTCGAGCGCCCTGTTCCCGATCGCTGCGCAGTTCGTCGCCTATCCTGCTGCAGCCATACTCATGGCGTTCGATGTGCTGCCGTTCGGCGCAGATATCTTCGTCATCCTGCTCCCCCTGGTCGTCTATCCGCTCGGGGCATTTCCGCTTGTCGTGCAGCGCCTGCATGATCTCGGACGCAGCGGCCTTGAGGCAGTATTCGCCTTTGCTGCGCTCATCCCCGTCGTCATATCCTGTATCCCGATTGCCGAGATCAGCTCCGCCCTTCGGCTCACGGTCCTCGATATGCAAAGCGGCGGCCCCACAGAACTGGAGACATTGCTCGCCGTCGGCGGTACGAATTCTGATAATGCCTTTATCACACTCTGGATCGTCTGCGGCATCATGAGCCTCATTTCGGGCATGCGTCTCCTGCGCAAATAAGGCTGCTGCATATACAAGGAGCGATTTATGTCTGACATTTACTCCAGCATCTCCGATAAATTCTTCCGCCGCAGCGGGCGGCTGAATCGTCTCAAACACCTCATTCTCCAGTTGGCCCTCATCGGCGCTGATATGGCGTTCTTCGTCCTATTGTTCATCCTGGCGGTCATCCTCAGCCTCCTTCTGCCCGACTATATCTATAAGGAATACGTTGTCAATATTCTGGTTGCCCTCTATCTCATAGAGGCACTGCTCATCGGCATATCCCGATTCCTGCTCATGATCCGCCGTCTGCACGATCTGAACCGTTCGGGGTTTTGGGTCATCCTCGTATTTGTTCCGCTCGTCAACATTGTCTTTTTCCTCTGGCTCCTCATCAAAAAGGGCACCGAGGGAGACAACGACTACGGTGCCGACCCGCTTGCCGCGTCGGTGCCCGCGCATGCCTGCGATCATCCATATGCGCGCACAGATACAACTTCAAAAGAATAAACATCGGACGCACCGTTCCCCTTACAAAACCATATGCGGGAACGGCTTTGTTCTTTTTATGTCACTTTTGCCGAAGCATTGATTTTATGCTACAATGAATACGTTTTCATCATGGATATAAAAGGAGACTGCATGCACACCATTGACCGCGGACTCAAAGAAAATTTCTTCCAATGGAAGGGGCGTCTCAACCGCAAGCGCTATCTAAAGCGCATGCTTGCGCTCTGGATCCCCGGTATTGCCATGCTCATTTACATCTCCATTGCGGTCACGGGGATCGTTCTCGACGGAAATACGGATGTGCGCTATCTGAACGCAGAGCAACAAGCATTCTATGAAAATATAATGCAGGGGACGATCTTGCTTGTACTCTCACCGTTCTTTGTTTCTTCCTATATGCTGGCCATCCGTCGCCTGCACGATGTGAACTTGCCCGGCTACTTCTCCCTGCTGAACTTTATCCCATATGTCAATTTGGGGCTCGCCGTCTATCTGCTCTTCGCAGAGGGAACGACAGGTACGAACGCCTATGGCCCCGATCCGCTTGCACCGGCGGAGAAGGATGACATGGCTGTGCAGATGACGAAGCTCGGCGCCCCTGCAGAGGGATCCGTGCAGCCTGCGATCCCTCGTATGAGCACAGCACACGCATCTCCTGCCGGCATCGCACTGCAGCCGATCTTCTCTGCAAAGGGGAGGCTTTCACGCCGCGGCTACGCGCTCAGCATCGGCGTACTTTTCGGCGGCGCGGCGGTTGCGTCATTTGTCGGATTCACCCTCCTGCTGATGTTCTCCTACCTCTTTGCAAATGCCTTCTTCCGCGACACGACGAGTTTTTTCTGGGCCTTTTGGGTCCTCGGCGTACTCATCCTGCCCTTGCTGGTCTATATCGCCCTGCCGATTCTGGCCATTCCGGCGACGATGCGCCGTCTGCACGACCTCGGGCACGGGGGATTCTTTGCGTTCCCGCTTACGATCATGAGTTTTCTCATCTTCGCAATCTTCCTGTCCTGCCTGTTGGTCTTCCTCGACGCTGTGGCAATGGAGACAGGGCTGCCCGTCTTCTTCGCATCGACCTTCGGCCCCTCAGGCAATACAGAAGCGCAGGATCTCGCCGTATTTATCCTAGGTCTCTTCGGGATGCTTATTCTTCTTGGCATCATCTTTATTGCTTACAGTGCTTGGCTGTTCTTCAAAAAGGGCGAGCCCCTGCCGAATGCCTACGGCGACATTCCGGCAGGGCAGAGTTTCCCGTCCGTCCGCGCAGCATTCTTCTCCACACAGGGCACGATTGATCGGCGCTCATTCATCCTCAGTGCATTGCTTGTCCTTGCCGCGGCGGGCATCGCCGTGCCCACGGTCATTCAGTTCACCATTTACCCCATCATTGCCCTGCTCCTCGCAGCAGACTTTCTGCCCGCAGGTGCGGATTTCTTTGTCCTCTTGCTCGGCTCGCTGCTCTATCCGCTCGCCGCGCTCCCGCTCGTCATCCGCCGCCTCCATACGCTCGGCCACGGTGCACAGGAGGCAGGATTCACCTTTGCCATTCTCATCCCCACCGTTCTCTCCTGCATCCCGCTCGCGCGCATCCTCGGCATTCTTGAGCGTGCCGATGAAAATGCGCCCGACCTATCGCCCCTCGCACCTCTGCTCGAGACGATAAGCAGTTATGATGCCGCATTCATCGGCCTTGTGTGCGCGACGGGAATTGCAAGTCTCATCAGCATCGTCCGTCTGCTCGCCAGAGACGCCGAGGGCACTGTCTAGAAAGAGAGGCCTCTATGTTCTGTCCCAAATGCAGCAAATTCGTTCCCTCCTCGGCAAATGTCTGCCCGAACTGCGGCATCGAGATCATCTCCGGATTCTCGCCGAACTACGGCGCAGGCTTCGACCTCGGCGCGGACGATACCGAGAGCCGGAACAACGCACCCCCGCGCAGGGCGGCGGAATCCGATCTGTATGACGATGTGCCGGACAGCGGCAACGTCATAACAGAGGACAGCGCAAAATCCACCGATCTCAGCGGCAGACTCAAGTCCCTGTTCGGCTTCGGCAAGAGCTGATGCACAAAAAAGACGCCTCTATGGGCGTCTTTTTTGTGCGAATATACTTTTGTCAGATCGAGATCCCCAACATCCTCCGGAACTGAAAAAAGACTCCTCACTCTGAGAAGTCCTTCATCCGAAAATAATGGTGCGATTGGCGCGAGTCGAACGCGCGACCCTCTGCTTAGGAGGCAGATGCTCTATCCATCTGAGCTACAACCGCATCGCACCAAGTGTATCAAAATTGCGCAGGATATGCAACTGTCCGATAAATCTCCTGTATTCAAGCACACTATTATGTTATACTAAAAAAACTTGAAAGGCTGAATACGATGGAAAATCTAAATCGACTGATTCAAGAACTCTGTAACCTGCCAAGTGAAACTGCCTATGTTGAATTTAAACACGATAACTACACCCCAGATATGATCTAAAGATATCAGTGCTCTTGCGAACAGCGCTGCTCTCTTCGAAAAGCGAAATGCCTATATGATATGGGGCATCGCTGACAAAACTCATAGCCTTATTGGCACAGACAAGGATCTCCAAACAATCAAAAAAGGCGGCCAGGAATTAGAAAACTGGCTGCGTTCTACGCTTTCCCCGAATGCGGATTTTGAATATCAAACGACGACCGTTTCTGAAAAAACTATTGGTGTACTGACCATCTCCGCTGCTGCTGCGCAGACGGTCACCTTTCAAAAAGAAGACTATATCCGTATCGGCAGCTACACAAAAAAATTGCGTGATTATCCTGCAATCAAGGCAAAACTTTGGGATAAATTGCGCAATGAAAATTTCGAAGCTCGTCTCGCCTTAACGGATTTGCCTCTTGCCACAGCATTACAAAAACTGGATATCTCAACCTATTTTGATCTGCTCAGCATCACACCGCCTGATGGTATCGAAAATACCGCACATCCACTGCTGGAGGATGGAATCCTCGTTAAACACGACAATGGTCTATATGGCATCAGCAATTTAGCAGCCATCCTTTTCGCTAAGAATCTGGCTGACTTCCCAAAACTCTTACGCAAAGCGATCCGCATTGTGCAGTATCAAGGCAACAATCGCATGGAAATGCAAAGAGATGAGGTTTTGCAGGAGGGATATGCAGCAGCCTTTGAACAACTAATTACATACATCGAAGCTCTTCTTCCCTCCCGCGAGGTCATTGACGGCGCTTTGCGCCGCACAATCCGAACATACCCAACGCTGGCCCTTCGTGAGACCATCGGAAATGCGCTGATCCATCAGGATTTCTCACTCACGGGGACAGGACCGGTCGTTGAAATCTTTGCAAATCGTATGGAAGTCACGAATCCGGGCACGCTCCTTGTTGATCTCCTGCGCATTATTGATAATCCGCCAAAATCCCGAAATGAGAGGCTTGCCTCTCTTATGCGGCGGATGAATCTCTGCGAAGAGCTCGGTACGGGATGGGACAAAATCGTTCTAACCTCGGAAGCCGCTCATCTGCCTGCCCCAAAAATTGAACTCTTTGAGGAAAATACTCGCGTGACTCTCTATGCAGAAACTCCATTTAATCAACTCTCTGCTGAAGACCGTCTATGGGCATGTTATCTCCACGCCTGTATTCAACAGACACAACACGAACAGTTGACAAATCATTCTCTGCGCACGCGGTTCTCTCTGCCAGATTCGTCTGCCGGAAGTATCTCACGACTCATCAAAGAAGCCATTCAAAAGAAGCTGATTAAACCGCTCGACCCGGATACCGCCCCACGATACATGAAATATATTCCTATCTGGGCATGAACGGCATATCCCCGCATCGATATCAGCTTAACTTGCCGGTAACTTGCCGACAACTTGCGATGCCATGGGAACAGGCAGAGAAAACAGCCATTTTATCAGCAATATTCACTTTCCCTGCCGCCGATTTAACTTGCCGGTAACTTGCAGAAACCCCTCAAAAAGTTTCTATCTACGCAAAAGCGCCCGCAGGCATTCCTGCGGGCGCTTCGCCTTCGCATCCGAGCGGTTCTTAGGCGAGCTTTTCGGTATCTACCGTCTGGACGGCGATATCCTTGATGGAGACGGGGTACGCCTCTCCTGCGACAATGGCCTTCTTATCGATGACGCTTTGCAGACAGGTCGCAACCTCCGCCTTCGTGAGCCCGTCCTTCGGGTCCGCGAGGCTGAGCGTCAGTTCCTTGCCCGTCGAGAGCTCGAGCGTCATGCGCAGCTGTTTCTTCGTCGACATCCTTTCTCCCTCCTTTCTCTCTTACTCATTGCGCGGATCAGTCCGCGAGAACGGCCGTATCCGTGCGTACGATCTGGCTCAGTCCGTGCTTCTGAAGACCGGCAAACCCGTTGCCGACCGCAAGCGCGTCCGCATCTGTGAGCGCGGGAGCAACGCCGCCGATCGTGCGGTTCTTGTAGATGGTCTTGCCGTCTGCGCCCACACCTGTGATGACCTTCAGCGTCAGCTTGCTCGCTGCATCTTTGCGTGCCATATGGATCAACTCCTTTCTCTTTTGTTTCCGTAAGCAGCTTACATAGGAATACCTGCCGGGCAGAGAAAAAAGGAGAGTCCGTCAAAAAATTTTCCTTTACAATCGAACATATTTTCTCTATAATTCCATCTAGAAAGGAACAGGAGATCCATTGATCTATGCTCGTGCCTGTGCGTCTCGCCAACGGCAGGCAGGAAACCGGAAAGGAGATCCGAAATGAATTGGACAAAGAGAGAGATGCTGATGCAATGCCTGCCCGCGGCGGCGGACATCCTCGCACTCCTGCCCGTGCGCGGCGCGGACGGCGGCAATGAGACCGTCCTCCACACCGCCGGGGGCGCCAGCATGACTCTGCACGCCGCGATTGAGTATGTCCTCTCCTGCCTCGCCGGACGCGAGGACAAGGAGCTGCGCCTCATCCGCAGAAACGCTGCCCGCCAGCTCGCACGGCGGCGCAACATCATCCTCCCCATCCTGCACGGCTGCGTTCTCAGCCCTGTTATGACCCGCCCCTCTGACGAGGGGGGCACACTCGGCTACATCAACATCGCACGTGCCACGCTCGTTATGGACGGCGCACCAACAGGGACGGACGTCGCACTCCAGAGCGGCACCGTCATCCACTCCCTCTGGCGCCCGCCCACCGTGCGCAAACTCGTCCGCGAGGCGCGCGCCGTGCACTACAAGCTCCTCCTCGACGTACGGCGCCAGCTGCATTCGGCAGAGGCCCTCGCCTGACACTTGCATTTTCCCTCCGTTCGTTGTATGATATCGATATGGAACAACGGAGGGTACAATATGCAGATTTCAAGCCGCTTTACCATCGCCATTCACATCCTCATCTGCGTCGATCTCTATGGCGCGGACGCGCCTGCGACAAGCGAATCGCTCGCAGGGAGCATCGGCGTGCATCCCGTCGTCATCCGCCGCATCCTCGGTCAGCTCCGCCGCGCGGGGCTCATCACCGTGGCACGCGGCCGCGAGGGGGGCGCCCACATCGTACGCCCGCTCGATGAGATCACCCTCGCCGACGTCTTTCGCGCCGTCGAGAGCATCGGCAGCGATACGCTCTTCAGCTTCCACGAAAATCCGAACCCTGCCTGCCCTGTCGGGCGGAACATCCACAATGTGCTTGACGGTCATCTTGCGCAAATACAACGCGCGATGGAGCACTCGATGGAGCAGACCACACTCGCCGACGTGATCGCAGAGACGCGCGAGCGGGTAGGGGAAGAAGCATAGAGGACCTCCATCGGACATCACCCAGGGAGTACACTCCGTTCGGCGCAGTTTTTTGTCCTGTCGCGGAGGTCGGCCGCACGCATCGAAGGACGATGGGACGAAGGGCCGGCAACACAGGGCGAAGAAGATGCCTCGAATGAAAAGGAGTTTGCTGCATGAAGTGGGTCAGCCATGTCGTTCTCACCGGCACCGTCGCCTACGCCGTCACATCAGACCCGCTCCCGGCTGCCGCTGCATGCGTCGGTGCCGTCCTCCCGGACAAGATCGAGGGCACGCCCGGCAGCGTCGACTGGAACACCTGGCGCAGTCGCCACCGCGGCTGGTCGCACTGGCCCATGCTCTATCTTGCCCTGCTCGGCGCACTCACGCATGCAGGCGCGTACTTCTTCTACGACGCGGCGTTCTTCTCCGCCCTCACCTGGCTGCTCCTCGGCGCACTGTGCCACATCGCAGAGGACGCCGTCTGCGGCAAGGTTCCGGCTCTTTTCCCCACGCAGAAGATCGGCATCCGCCTCTTCACCGTCGGCTCGCTTCGTGAATATCTATTCGTATTGTTTTGCATTGTCGTTGTATATGCGGTGCGGTATGTTCTGTATACCTAAAAGCCCCCCTGCATTGGCAGGGGGCTTTTGCATAGAAAGAATTGTCCCGGCATCTTTCCGGTACAATTGGCTGCATTTTCTGCATAAGCACCCGATCAGTCAAAGACGGGCGCTTCCTTTTTCGTCCTTGGAGCTCTGTCTCCAAGGGCTTTTCTATTACTGCTTTGTTGGCTCCGCCTCATCGGCGACTGTCTCGAATCCGGGCACGTTCTCGCCGTGCTGCTGGACAATGGCTCCCCTTCCGCAGAGGAGACACGGCTCTGAGAAATCCGTTCGTCGGACACGGTATGCCGCATCCGCGGTATCCGTCGTCTGCACGAGGGGCATGACACTCTCGTCCGCAGCGAGAATCCCCTCGCCCCAGACACCGGCACCGCCCGCGCGGAGGGAAATCGTCTTTGCCCGGACAGCGGCATTTCGTATCAACAGTGTATTCGCCTGCGTCACCTCGATCTCCTCGCCGGTCTCATTCCCGTCTGCATCGCGGTGGACGCAGGTGCGCGCACCGATGCTGAGATTCATCCGGTTTGCAAGGAGACTGCCGCCTGTCAGAGAAAGCGCTCCGCTGATGGTGCGAATCTCGTCCGCCCATATGGAGCTGTTTGACAGATGGAGGGGTCCCACCGCATCGATCTGCCAGTCCTCTCTGTCCCCGATCACGCCGCCGCTCAGGGCTCCGACCCAGATGCTGACGTCATTTTCTGCTAAAACTTCGCTATCCTTCATCGTCACCTGCACCGCCTGAAGCTCCACAGGGCCCTTGTCGCTCTTGATCTTTGTATGTTCCATATACATGGCATCCGGCACAGGCACCATATCGCCCTTCCGGCGATAGATTCCTTCCGAGACAGCTACAATCCTGATTTGGCCGCCCTGAATCACAGCGTTCCGGAGCGAAACCTTGCGCGCGCCGATCAGGAGCTTTCCCGCATCCATGCTGCCGCCGTCGGCGCGCAGATTACCTCGGCGGCTGATGAGCGTCACCGACGTACCGGAAAGATTTGCTGTACCGCTTATATGGATGTCATCTGACACATCGATGAAGAGCGGATGTATGCCCGTCTGCGTGATTTTTCCAAGGAACTCCGCAACATCTCCCGCACGGACGACGTTGAAAATCGCGCCCTTCGCGGTATCAAAATGCAGCTCCTCCGCTGCCCCAATGTCAAACTGATCCCAGTCAAGAAAGGTATCCTCCTCTGCCGTGATCGTCGCGCCGCTCAGCGGTACCGCAAGAGTTCCCATATCAACACTGACTTTTCCCTCCGCGATGCTGCCGCCTGCGGGCATTGCGAGCGCAGGGCATGCGAGCGTACATGCGACCAGCAGGATCAGCGCGCTCGTCCGCACGGCAAAGTATATCGTTCCCGCATTCATTTTTTCGCTCCTTCCCGCCCGCAAGAGGAAAAGGACTGCTGCAAACCTTCGCAGCAGTCCTTTTATTTTGCTCAGTGATTTGCCATCTCGTAGATCGCGATGGCGTCCGCGCAGGTCAGCGGATGGAACACGCCGAGACGGACGGTATCATTCACCGTCGCCGCACGCGCGATATCCTCGATCGCGCCCTTGGTGAGCGTACCGATCTCGTCGAGCCCCGCAAGGCTCGTCGGCATCTCGATGGAGGCAAAGAACTCCTCCATGCAGCGGATGCCCGCGCGCGCACGTTCCTCATCCGTCCCCGCATCAATGCCGAAGATCGCTCCGGCGAACTGCGCAAAGCGCGCGGCGTCGTACCGATAGACATGACGTGCCCACGATCCCCAGAGCGCCGTGAGCGTCATCGCATGGGTTGCGTCAAAGCGCGCAGACAGCTCATGTCCGAGTTTGTGTACGGAGAAGTCCTTGCGCCGCCCGAGCTCGGTGAAGTTGCTGTGCGATACGCTGCCGCACCACATGAGCTCGCTCATCGCATCGTAGTCCTTGCGGCTGACGAGCAGGCGCTGCACGGACTCCATCACCGTTCGGATGAGCGCCTCGGCGACGCGGTCCGTGAATACGTTTGTCTCCTTCACATCGGTGAAATAGCGCTCCATCGTATGCATCATGATATCGGATGCACCCGCCGCGATCTGCTCGCGCGGGAGGGTGAAGGCCAGTTCCGGATTCATAAAGGCGAACACCGCACGGTTGAGCGGGGAGTTCAGCCCGATTTTGCGCCCCGTATCCTCGTTCGTGAGCACAGCCGAGTCGCTCGTTTCGCTGCCTGCGGCGGGGATCGTGAGAACGGAGCCGAACGGCGTTGTCTTGGTGATCTCCGTCTTGCGCGTCCAGATGTCCCAGATGTCGACGGTAGGATTTGCGATGCCGTGGGCCACCGCCTTTGCCGAGTCGATGACGCTGCCGCCGCCGACCGCAAGGACAAAGTTCACATCCGCCGCCAGCCCCTCGCGGATCGCCTCACGGACAAAGGAGACGCGCGGGTTCGGCTGAATGCCTCCGATAACGAGGAAGGCAAGCCCCTGCGAGGTCAGATCCTCCTCGATGCGCGAGAGCAGCCCCGAGCGGAGCACGCTGCCGCCGCCGTAGAGAACCAGCACGCGGCTCGCACCGAACGCACGCAGTTTCTCCCCAACCGCCTCCTCTGCACCGCGTCCGAACACAATCTCCGTGGGGCAGTGATAGGTAAAGCTTTGCATTGGAATACTCCTCCATATTGCTTCATTTTTGTTCTGTCTATTATATCAAAAAAATCCGAAAAATAACAGAAGGATTCCAATCGTCTAAGAACGCCAAAAAGAAGAAGCTGCCGTGCGTCATTCAGACAGCGCACGGCAGCTTCATTGCTGTGTTCCTATTCCTCTGCGACAAAATTGACCGGCACAGAGGTAAGGTCAGTCTCCATGCGGCGGCAGGTGACGCCTGCCGAGGCGAGCATACGCTTGGACGCCTTCGTGCTGTCGGTCGCCGCATACTTGTCCGAGAGATAGACGACCTCGCGGATGCCGCTCTGGATGATCGCCTTGCAGCACTCGTTGCAGGGGAAGAGCGAGACATAGATGCGGCAGCCCTTGAGCGACGTGCTCGCGTTGAGGATCGCGTTCAGCTCGGCATGCACGACGTAGGGGTATTTCTGATCGGCAAAGTCGCCCGTCCGCCCCCACGGATAGACGCTGTCGTCGCAGCCGTTCGGCATGCCGTTGTAGCCGACGCCGACGATGTGCTTGTCCTCGTTCACAATGCACGCGCCGACCTGCGTGTGCGGATCCTTGCTCCGGTAGGCAGAGAAGATCGCTACGCCCATAAAGTATTCGTCCCAAGAGATGATCATTTGCTTCCTCTCCTTGCAAAATATATGTTCATTTGATGTCCCGGAAAAAGACGCTGCCAGCAGCGGCAGACGTCAGATCTCGCCCCGAAAAGGGGTGTCCTTACGGAAATGCGTTTTATCATTCCTCATGGTACATATCATGCTTATTATATCAGTCCGGCGGCAAAAGAGAAACCCCGCCTTGCGTCCAACAATAGGCGGGGAGATGTTCTGCTTCAAATAAAGGGGCGGCCGCTTATCGGCAGCGCCCTTTTCTGTGCCTATTTTACTGCGCCTGTACACCTTCATCAAGCCTTACGCACATCCCCAGCGCAATCCCGCGGCTCATGACAGAAAGTATAGTTTTATTAGTTTCTATTTTTTAATTGACAAAGAAAGATATCTCCATTATAATAACGCCGATAAAATAAGAATTACATAAATAAGACAGGTGCCCGCAAGGGCTTAATAGGGAATTCGGTCCAACGCCGAAGCGGTCCCGCCACTGTAAGGAAGAGCAGAGCTGCACGGAGCAATCCGGTACGGTCACTGAGGCAGAGTCCTTGGGAAGACGCAGCCGCGCGAGGATTCCGAGCCAGGAGAACTGCCTGTCTTGTGCGCCCCGTAAATCCACGAGTGATGGGGAGGGGAGCCGGCACCGTGCTTTGAGGTGCTGCGGCTTTCTTTGTGTGAAAAGCCGCTTTTTTGTTTGCGATTCATAAAATAACATTGCAGTCCGTTTCGTGCGGGAGAAGAACGGGCGGCAATGCCGAAGCCAAGGAGGAACCTATTTTGAAAAGACACCAGCTCGCGTACGCCATTCTCATCGGACTTATGTCCATCGGCGGACAGAGTACCGTCCATGCAGGACATGATGAGAATCTCCAGTCCTACACGATCGACAACATTATCGTCGAGGCAGAACGTACGATCAATCAGTTCGGCGACACGATGACGGAACAGTCCTACTACCGTACGGGCGGCGATGTGAAGGTCATCACGCGCGAGGAGATCGAGAAGCGCCACTATATGGATCTCACGGAGGCAATCAAGCGCATCCCGGGCGTGACATTCCAGAACCCCGGTTACCGCGGCGGCGAGTATGGCTATCAGTTCTACAACAACGGCGTGCTCATCAACGGAGACTCGCGTGTCGTCATCCTCATCGACGGGCGCCGCGTGGACAACGTGACGAGTACGCGCATCGGCGGCAACAGCAAAAGCGGAAGCAAGTCAACGGGCGTCAATATCGACCAGCTGATCGGCATCGAGAGCGTGGACAAGATTGAGGTCATCAAGGGCCCCGGCGCATCGGTCTACGGTCCAGACGCAACGGGCGGCGTCATCAACATCATCACGCGCAAGGGCGCAGTCGAGCACAAGGGAACGCTCGACCTCTCCACCGGCTCATGGCACAAGCATAACTATTCGCTCACCCTCTCAGGCAGTCTCGACGATGATCCGACCTTCCACTATTTCGGCACGGTCACGCGCAATATGAGCGGCGATACGGAGTATGTCGACGGAGAGACGCGCAGGACAGGCACGCTCGGCGGCTCGCGCTGGAAGGAAGATGCGGTCAACATCCGCCTCGACAAGGATCTCTCCGATGAGCAGAGCATCAAACTCTGGTACAACTACAAGGCGGGCAGGGACGGTTACCCCATCTCGACGCCGCGCCTCAAATATTGGAATCAAGACGACTGGGAGCGCATTATCTTTGGAGCTGCCGTTGGTCAGCTGGATGCAGGAAATGTACTGCAAGGTGCAGTCGATCCAGATGACGGCATATGGAAACCGAAACGCCTGACTGGAGATGCGCGCAACCCTGGCTATGCGAACCTCTTTGCTCTCGACGGCAAAGTCTACAACTCCTTCAGCAAATTCAAGAACAACGACTGGGAGCTCAAGTGGACGTTCGACAAGGATGGCGGTATGGAGAGCTTTGTCCGTCTCTATGACCAAAACCATCGCTACTCCGACCGTGATGTCTTCTACTGGGGTTATTTGAACGGAACCGCCTACAAGAGCAACACGCTTCCTTTAGCGAACGAATATCGCAATGCGTTTCCAACTGGTGCAACGCAGGCGCAGCTGAAGCAGTGGATCCGTGACCATCTCGCCCCGTTCCCGGGCGGCGACCCGGCAAAGGTGCAGGAGTGGCTCGAGAAGACAGGCGGTACGGCGAAGGAACCGACCAGCTGGCGCGAGGAGCGCAACCGTGGCTTCCAGGTGCAGTACGCACGTGCCATCGGCAAGAACGATGTCATCGCCAGCCTCACGTATGACAAGGCAAAGAACTACGCAAAGAGCATTCAAAATGACGGATCGATACGCGAGTCTCATACCTCGCGCAACTCAGTAGTCGCCTATGTGCAGGACAAGATCCACATCACGCCGAACTGGGATCTGACACCGGCACTGCGCTACTCCTACTACTCAGGCTATGAGTCCTCGACTGCCGGAGCTGACGTGCAGGGCAAGGGAAAGGCACGCTTCATTACGCCTGCGCTCAATACGGAGTTCCTCTTTGACGACACGCTCAGCATGTATTTCGGCTGGACGAAGGTCTATCGCCCGCTTCGTCAGGGTGACTACACAGAGGTGGACGGCGTATTCAAAACCCCGCTGCAGGATGAGCGCGGCGATGTCTGGACGCTCGGTCTGCGCAAGGAGTTCTCGCAGTACACCGCGCTCGCAGTACACTATGACTGGACGCGGATGAGCAACGCGATTGCGACCCTGCCTATCTTGGACGGCGGCACGGGGACATTCAAGAATACGGCGGTCAATGCGCGCGAGGACAAGAAGTCGTTCAACATCACGTTCGACCACGCCTTTGACAAGCATTTCAGCATGAGTGCCTCCTACACCCACATGCAGGACAAGTGGCTGGCGAAACCCGGTTGGGTACTCGACCCGAACTGGGGCTATCAGAGCGGCAGCGATCTCAATACCCAGATCAACCGCCTGCGTCCCGCGAATCACTATGCCCTCAACCTCTCCTATGAAAAGGGAAAGGTGTATACGGGGATGCTCATCAACTGGTATACGGGGAACAGCCGCACGGCGTTCACAGACCGCCAGTTCCTCGTCCTTGACTGGAATTTCAACTACAGCTTTACCCCGGATCTGACGGGATACATCACCGTCAATAATCTGACGAACGAGGCATACCAGACCTCCTACAATGCATGGAGCGGCATCGGCACTGCTGCCATGCCCGGCCGCAGTGTGATGATCGGCGCACGCTACACGTTCTAAGAGATGTGAGGGGCGCAAGACATTCTTCTAAAAGGATGCCTTGCGTCTCTTTATTGTAGGAGTAAAGATGAAACTTTCATATATATTGCTCACTGTCCTTGCGCTCCTGCTCAGCGCGTGCAGTCCCATCGTTCGCGTGCATGAGAACGAACGGCGCCCTGCCCTGGCGGAGCAGGCAGACGCGGTGTATACGCCCGTTACGATTGAGAATATCAATGAGAAGGGCGACCCTGTCGCTGCGTTGTACGAACGCGCGCCGCAGCGCGTGGTTGCTGTCTGGCAGAACTCGATCGAAACACTCCTCGCGCTCGGCGTGGGTGACCGCATCATTGCGGGCATGGGCGTGCCGGACGCGAAATACATCCGCCCGGAGTACCGCGCGGCATACGAGGCAATCCCCTATACGAGCCTCGAAAATCTGGATGTCGAGACGATTCTCATGATGCAGCCCGATCTCATCGTCGGCTGGTCGTCCACCTTCTCGCCAAAGGTACTGCGCTCCACGGAGTTTTGGGCGGGACGCGGCGTACATACCTACATCGCCCCGTCCTCTGCGCGCAAAACAAAACACAAAACCATTGCGCAGGAGTGTGAGGACATCCGGAATCTCGGACGGATCTTTGCGCGCACGGAGAGGGCAGAAGAGATCGTTGGAGAGATGACGCGCGAGATCGCCTTTGTCCGGGAGCACACCGCTCACCTGGAGAAACGTCCGCGCGCACTCATCATCGAGTTCCTCGGCAAGGAGATCCGCTCCTACGGAGAGGGCACACTTGCGGGCGATATGCTCCGCGCGCTCGGTGCAGACCATCTGGCGGCCGACGGACAAAGCCTCAGCATGGAGGAGCTGATCGACCTCGATCCCGATGCGCTCTTTATCGTCGTCGTCGAGGAAGACTATGGAAATGAAGATGCAATCCTCGCACGCCTCTATGAGAATCCTGCACTGCGCTCGCTCTCCTGCGTGCAGGAGCACCGCATCTATACCCTGCCGCTCTATGCCGTCTACAGTGCAGGCATTCGCACATACGATGGCATTACAACGCTTGCACACGGGCTGCACCCCGAGATTTATGGAGTACCATAAATGCAAGCCTCCCCCACCGCGGGCGGAGGAAGCTAATATAACAATGGAGAATAATCTATGCAAGCATTCTTTTCGCGCACGGGACTCGCGCTCCTCTGCCTCCTGCTCGCCGGGCTCCTAGTCGCAGCACTCTTCTGGGCGCTCTCGATCGGGACGGTCGATCTGTCGCCGGATGTGATCGCCGCTGCGATCCTCGACCAGCTGACGGGCAATACCCCCATTGAAACGGCAGGCAAAGGCCCGGTCCACGACATCGTGTGGCTGCTGCGTCTGCCGCGCCTCCTGCTCGCCGCCATCATCGGCTCAGGGCTTGCCACCTGCGGCGTCATCATGCAGGCAATCGTAAAGAATCCGCTCGCCGATCCCTACATCCTCGGTATCTCCGCGGGCGCCTCGCTCGGCGCAACCTCCGCCGTCCTCCTCGGGATCGGTGCGGCGCTCGGCGAGAATGCCGTCGGGGTCGCGGCCTTTCTCGGGGCATTCGCCGTCTCCGTCGGCGTCCTCTTCATCGCAAATCTCGGCGGCCGTGCGAACGCGATGAAGCTGCTGCTCGGCGGCATGGCACTCAGCGCTGTGTGCAGCGCTTTTTCGAGCTTCATCGTCTATTTTGCGAACGACAAGGAGGGGATCCAGACCATCACCTACTGGATGATGGGCAGTCTCGCCGGGGCGCGCTGGGACCATATGGCGCTCATCGGCGGCATCGTCGCCCTCGCCGTCCTCTTCTTTTGGACGCAGAGCCGCATCCTCAACCTCATGCTGCTCGGCGACGAATCCGCGATCACCCTCGGCACCGACCTCCACCCCTATCGGCAGGCATATCTCATCGTGAGCGCGCTCGTCGTCGGCTTCGCCGTCTTTGCCGCCGGCATGATCGGCTTCGTCGGGCTCGTCGTGCCCCATGTCGTGCGGATGCTCGTCGGCACGGACCACAAGCGCCTCATTCCCGTAACCGCGCTCACGGGCGCGATCTTTCTCGTCGTTGCCGACGGGCTCTGCCGCGTTCTCATTCCGCATACGGAGGTGCCCATCGGCATTCTCATCTCACTCGTGGGCGCGCCCGCATTTATCTACCTCATGGTGAAACGCACCTACGGATTCGGAGGGCAGTGATATGGAGATTTTAGCCGAGGCGGTCAAGCTCTTCATCGGGGACAAGGAGATCCTGAAGGGGCTGGACTTCCATCTGAGGCCGAAGGAGTTTCTCGGCATCATCGGGCCGAACGGCAGCGGCAAGAGCATGTTTTTGAAATGCCTCTATCGCGTGCAAAAGCCTTCTGCGGGCAAAATCACAATCAACGGACAGGCGCTCGACGAGCTGAGTTATCGGGAATCCGCGCTGCAGCTCGCCGTGGTCGCCCAGCACAATTTTTACAGCTTTGACTTCAGCGTCATGGAGGTCGTCCTCATGGGGCGCTCGCCGCACAAACGCCTGCTCGACCGCGACAACCAAAACGACTATGAGATCGCGCGGCGTGTGCTGCACGTCGTCGGCATGGAGGATCTCGCGCAGCGGAATTTCTCCAGTCTCTCGGGCGGCGAGCAGCAGCGCGTCATCCTCGCGCGTGCGCTGACCCAGCAGGCGGAGTGCATGATCCTCGACGAGCCGACGAATCATCTGGACATCAAGTACCAGCTGCAGATCATGGACATCGTGAAGGGGCTCGATCTCACCGTTGCGGCGGCGATCCACGATCTCAACATCGCTGCGCTCTACTGCGACCGCCTCATTGCCATCCGAAAGGGACGAGTCGTGGGGCTCGGCACACCGCGTGAACTCCTCACGGAAAAATTTATCTATGATCTCTACGAGGTGCATTCCAAAGTAGAGACAGACGCAGGCGGAGGTATTTACATACGCTATCTCCCCCGGCATGAGATGGACTGACCTACAAATAAAAAGCCCCGCGCGGGGCTTTTTTATTTCTTGTCTTAGTTCCCTAGACCACATCGACGCGCAGCACGCCGTCGACTTGGCGGAGTGCGTCGATGATGAAGGCGCGCCGCAGGCTCTCGCTGTTGTACACCTCAAAGTTGAGGTAGACCCGCCGTTCGCCGCCCGTCTCCGCCTCGTCCTCGTCGGTCTTTACCTTAACGCCGCGCGCGCGCAGGTGCAGGTCCTCGATGCAGGCGCTGATGCGCATGATCTGCCCCGGCCGGTCGAGGGTATAGATGGAGAGTGCGAGGATCCGGTCATGATCGACCCACATATCAAGCCGCGAGAGGTTCCAGAGGATGAGGAAGACGACGCCGGTCGTCACCCCCGCGCCGAGATAGAACCCCGCCCCGACGGCGAGCCCGACGCCTGCAACGACCCAAAGCGTCGCCGCCGTTGTGAGGCCCGTGACGGTCAGGCCCTCCTTCATGATCGCACCGGCGCCGAGAAAGCCGATGCCGCTGACGACCTGCGCCGCAAGCCGTGCGGGATCGGCGTTCGTCTTGCCCTCGACGTTGTCGTAGAGCGCCTGCGACAGGAGCATGATGAGGCACGCGCCGAGTGCAACGAGCATATTCGTCCGCAGACCTGCCGACTTGTGCCGCATCTGCCGCTCGTAGCCGATGATGCCGCCCATGATGCAGGAGAGCACGAGCCGCAGGCAGACTTCCCATTCTTGCATAGGTAAAGATTCCTTTCCAAATAGATAAATTATGAAAAATCAATACTTCATCATAAGTTATCCCCAGTTGTGCAAAACCCTGTGGAAAAATTTGTTTCAAAATCCGAGAATTCCTTTATCCACATATCTTTGCACAGTGTGCATAATTTTTCCGAACGGTTTTCCGATTTCTGTGGATAATGTGGATAAAGTAGTGGATAACCCCATATGTAGCATGAAATTTTCATCTCATTCTATATTTTGTGCGCAGGAGTGGGGAACTTGTCCACAGCCTCGCGTGGATATCCGACTCTTTCTTCTTTCGTCCACTGTGTATAGGGATGTGTTATGAGTGCAGAATTATAGTAGCGGCTCTCGCCCGTTACCTCGGCCTCTGCCCACGGCGGCAGCGTCACCTCCGCATCAGCCGAGGGCAGCTCCACCTCTGCGATGATGAGACCGTCGTTTGCGCCGTGGAATACGTCGATCTCCCAGCGCCGCCCTGCGGCCGTCTCGACATAGCGCGTCTTTTCGATGCGCGGCGCCTCGCAGAGCGCGAGCAGTTCGCGCGCATCGGGGAGCGGGATCGCATACTCGTATTCGGCGCGCACGGCGCCGCGGTTCTCTCCCTTGATCGTCAGGAATCCGCGGCTCCCCGCGATGCGAACCCGCACCGTCCGCTTCGGATCGCGCGAGAGATAGCCCTGTGCGATCTCCGTTCCGCTGCCGCTCGGCCGAAAATCGCCGCGCACCTTGAATTTTCGTTCGATTTCCACCCCCATGGAGCCCACTCCTCTCTGTATTCTTATCGAAGTATACCTTGCATATTCCGCCCGTTTGCTATATATTATGTGGTACTGAACGGATGAACATGCGATTTGTTTCCCAGCTGGACAAATTGATGCTCTTCATTGTATCAGTGCTTCCTCAAGAACGCAACCGCGCGGCGCTGAATACATGCGTCCGCATCCGGCAGGTAGGGAATATGCCGACAAAGGGAGGAAAGGACCGATCCCGCATTGACGAAACTACCACCTAAGAAATTATCATCGAAACCGAAGAAAAGAGTCTGGCCATATGTCGTGCTCGGCACGATTTTCATCTTTGTTCTGGCGGCCATCGCGGGCGCATTTTTCGCCCAGAGCAGTCTGCTCGACCGGGCAAAGACAACGGAACAAAAGGAGGAACTGCTCACCGCGAAGGACAAAGCGACCATCATGATCATGGGCGTGGATGAGCGCAGCGACGATGTCGGGCGCAGCGACACGCTGATGGTCGCGACCATCGACCCGGCACGCAAGGAGGCTGCACTTCTCTCCATCCCGCGCGACACGCGCGTCGCGATCCCGCGCAACGGCTACGACAAGATCAACGCAGCCTATGCCTACGGCGGCGAGCAGCTGACGCAGCGGACGGTCGAGGATTTCCTCGGCATCCGTATCGATCACTATATCATCGTCAACATCCACGCTTTTCAAAAGATCGTCGACGCCATCGGCGGCATCGATATCGACGTGGAGAAGCGGATGTACTACGAGGACCCGTGGGATGACGACGGGGGACTCATCATCGACCTGCGCCCCGGCATGCAGCATATGGACGGCAAGACCGCCGTCACCTACGTGCGCTACCGTGACGAGGAGGGCGATATCGGCCGCGTCAAGCGCCAGCAGAAATTCATGCGCGCCTGCATGGACGCGGTGACAACGCCCGCCATCCTGCCGCGTCTGCCGGGCATTATCGCAAGCGTCATCGACAGCGTCAAGACGGACCTCAGTGTCCGCCAGATGCTCGAGTTCATCGGCACGCTGAAGGAATCGCAGGCGAAGGGCCTCCGGACCGAGATGGTCCCCGGCCGGCCGCTCTACATCAACGAGATCAGCTACTGGATCCCCGACATGGGCCAGCTGCGCCGCTCGATGGTCGACCTCCTCGGCGTCACTCTCACCGCGAATGAGCGCAGCCGCATGGAACGTGCCGTACGCGAGTACGAGGACTCCATCCCCGCCGATGCGGCCGAGATCCCCGCGGGCGATACCTCCGTCGGACGCGCCGTCAGCTCCGACGAAGCGCGCAGCCGCAGGGACGACAAAGACGGGGACGAGGAGCGCGGCCGCTCGGGCACATCCTCTGAGCGCCGCTCCGGCAGCGACCGCGCGCGGACAGGCGATACGAATGCATCTTCGCCGCCCCGCAGCTCCGGTGCCGGGACATCCTCCGACACGGGCAATCGGCGGCATGCGAGCACCCGCCAGAACGATGCCCCCGCCGCACAGAGCGGCAGGACGGGCGGTTCCGATGGGGCGCCGACCCGCGGCGGCGGCTCTGCGGGCAAGCAGGAGTGATAGGTTCCTCCTGCCGCCGCCTACACCAGCTTTCCCAAACATTATATATATGGACAGCGCGCACAGCGCGGCCGTCCGACAAAGAGCAGCGGGAAACGCCTGAGCGATTCCCCGGAGAAAGGAAGATTCATCATGGCAAGTAAATTTGACGCAGAGGCACTCGAGCTCCACAAGAGCCATCACGGCAAGCTGGCAACCGTCCCGACCGTGCCCCTCGGCTCGCGCGACGACCTCAGCCGCGCCTACACGCCGGGTGTCGCGGCGCCGTGCCTTGCAATCAAGGAGAAGCCCGAGACCATCTACGACTACACAACGAAGGGCAACATGGTCGCCGTCGTCACGAACGGCACCGCCGTCCTCGGTCTCGGCAACATCGGCGCGGGCGCAGGACTTCCTGTCATGGAGGGCAAATCCATTCTCTTCAAGGGCTTCGCCGGCGTCGACTCCGTTCCCGTCTGCGTGGACAGCGCGAAGGTCGAGGACGTCGTCAAGGTCTGCCAGCTCATCGCGCCGACCTACGGCGGCATCAACCTCGAGGACATCAAGGCGCCCCAGTGCTTTGACATCGAGAACGAGCTGAAGAAGACGCTCGACATCCCCGTCTTCCACGACGACCAGCACGGCACGGCGATTGTCGTTGTCTCTGCCCTGCTCAACGCATACAAGTACCTCGACCGCGACCTGAAGACCGCGAAGATCGTCATCAACGGCGCAGGCGCTGCGGGTCAAGCCATCGCACGCCTCCTCTTCGCCTACGGCGCAAAGACCGTCGTCCTCTGCGACACCACCGGCGCCATCTACGAGGGCCGCAAGGAGAACATGAACCCGTACAAGGAGAGCATCGCCAAGGTCTCCAACCTCCAGAAGGAGCACGGCACGCTCGCCGAGGTCGTCAAGGGCAAGGACATCTTCATCGGCGTCTCCGCACCTGGCAGCCTCACACAGGACATGATCCGGACCATGAGCCCCGCGCCCGTCGTCATGGCGATGGCGAACCCCGTGCCCGAGATTCTGCCGGACGAGGCAAAGGCCGCGGGCGCACGCATCGTCTGCACCGGCCGCTCGGACTTCCCGAATCAGGTCAACAACCTGCTCGCCTTCCCGGGCATCTTCCGCGGCGCGCTCGACGTGCGTGCGAAGGAGATCAACGAGGAGATGAAAATCGCTGCTGCCGGCGCCATCGCATCCCTCATCCCGGAGTCTGAGCTCAACGAGACCAACATCATCGCGAGCCCGCTCGACCCGCGCGTCGCGCCGACCGTCGCCGCCGCCGTCGCAAAAGCAGCGCTCGACACCGGCGTCGCACGCCGCACCGACCTCACGCCCGAGGACGTCGCCGCACATACGCGCGAACTGCTCGGACGCGCAGCACGCTGAGCCCATACAAAAACGAAAAAATACCGCCGAAGGATCCATTGCCTTCGGCGGCATTTTTTTGTTTGCCGGCAGCGCCTTTTTCTGTGCCTGCGATAGGCACACCTGCTCTCACTTCGTCAAGCACGCGCGAATCGCTCCCAGATCTCCCGATAGGCGTGCTCCACATCGCGCACATAGCCGCGTGCATCGGTCAGCGGCGCGCGTCCGAGAATCGCACGCAGATTCCTCCGCAGGATGCGCAGCGTGTCGGGCGCAGAGGCGAGGGCCGCCGCGATCCGCACGTAGTCTTCGGGTGACGCGGCGATGAGCTCGGGCAGGTTCGCATTGGCGAGCAGGCTCTCTCCGAAGCGCGCTCCGTGGCTCGTCCCGCGGAGCGTCACAACCGGCACGCCCATCGCGAGCGCCTCGCAGGTCGTGATGCCGCCCGTATAGGGGAACGTATCGAGCGCAATATCCACATCCGCGTACTCTGCGAGATGCGCGCGGCTGAACCCGCGCATCTCCGTGCGCTCCATCGGAATACCCGCGCGCGCAAAACGTTCCGCCGCGATCTCCCGCCCCTCGGCGCTGTCAAAGAGTTTGCTCTTGACGAGGAGACGCGCTCCGGGCACAGCCTCCAGCACGCGCTGCCAGAGTGCGAGCACCTCGTCCGTCGCCTTGCTGAAATTGTTGAAGCTGCCGAACGTTACACAGCCGCGCCGCTCCATCGGCAGCGGGGCGACATCGGGCAGATCCGCGCGCAGCGTATAGCAAAAGTGGCTGTGCGGCAGGCGGATGATCTCCTCCGTAAAGGATTCGTCCGCCGCGCCTGCAGGGTCCACATACACATCCGAGAGCATGTAGTCTACGGCAGGCAGTCCCGTCGTATTGAAATAGCCGATGCCCGTCACCTGCACCGGTGCGGGCTTATGCGCGAGTACGGGCAGGCAGTTGTCCTGCGTATGCCCCGCCAGATCGACGAGAATATCGATCTCGTCGCGCCGCACGAGCGCTGCCGCCTCCTCCGCCGTCATGCCGCGGATATTCCGCCATGCATCGGCAGCCGCGCGCAGCTGCCGGGAGGTTTCGTCCGCGGCGCAGTTCGCATAGCAGTACACCGAGAATGCCGTGCGGTCAAAGAACTGCAGGAGCGGCTGCAGCAGCGTCGCCACCGGATGCGTGCGCAGATCGGGCGAGATATAGCCGATGCGGATGCGTTCGTGCCCGCGCACGGCGTCCTCCAGAGAGGAGAGGGGCAGCACATCGGCGTAAAGAGCGGCATATCCGCGCGCAAGCCCCGCATACGCCGCGCGCCGATGCGCCGGCAGATAGTTTGCGGCAAAGAGCGCATTGCTGTACTCGACGGCCTTTTTTTCCCGCTCCGTCTCGAGCTGGCTGGAGGAGAGGAACGCCGCGACGGCGTCCTCGACTGCGCCCGCACGGCTCAGCGCGGCACCGAGGAGACTGTATGCGCTCGCGAGAAAGACCGTGCAGTAGGCGCGGCTCTCTTCCTCTGCGGCGATGCGCTCCTTCAGCTGGGCGATCAGTACATGGAGATGCGCGATCTCCGCTTTGATCTTTCCCTCCGCGCGGTCGATGTAGATCTCCTGCCGCGCTGCGCCTGCATGCGCCGGATTTACCGTGCGGATGCGGGCGATCTCCGCACGCGCCTCCGCATAGGAGCCGCATGCAGTCAGGGCGGCCGCACGGATATAGCGCATCTCGGCATCCTCGGGCAGAGCCGCGAGCAGCTCCCGTGCTACCTCCGCCGCACGCACATATTCCTTTGCCTCGTAGAGCTCGTTTGCACGCAGCAGAATCGCCCGCCGCAGCTCCTGCATATCCTCCACATCGACCCTCCTCTTTGGCGTTCCTCCGCTGTTTATTCGACGAGCGTACGCAGAATCCCTTTTCGCATGCCCTTCCATACGGCGCTGCACGCCCCAAGATTGTCCGAAAAAGAGCGGCTGGATGCCAACGATATTGCCTGCTGTCGACAGCAAATGAAAGAGGACCGAAAATTTACGCCGATATTTTGTGGCAGAATGAGGCAGCCCCTCTCAAAACATAGACTTTTCCCCGCGAAAATGCTATAATTATCATGTTCTACTATGAAATAAACACGGAGAGGTGACATTTTGGATTTGGATTTTGGACAGGGGCGCGTCGTCCCGGTCAATCTCGAACACGAGATGAAGAACTCGTACATCGACTACGCGATGAGCGTCATCGTCGCACGCGCGCTGCCCGATGTGCGCGACGGCCTGAAGCCGGTGCACCGCCGCATCCTCTACGCGATGCAGGGCTCCGGCATGACGAGCAGCAAGCCGTACAAGAAGTCGGCGCGCATCGTCGGTGAAGTGCTCGGTAAATATCACCCGCACGGCGACAGCTCCGTCTACGACGCCATCGTCCGCATGGCGCAGGATTTCTCCATGCGCTACATGCTCGCGGACGGACACGGCAACTTTGGCTCCGTTGACGGCGACTCGGCCGCGGCCATGCGCTACACCGAGGTGCGCATGTCAAAGATCGCCGAGCTCATGCTGCGCGATATTGACAAGGAAACCGTTGACTTCATCGACAACTACGACGGCTCAGAGAAGGAGCCGTCCGTGCTCCCGGCGAAGTTCCCGCAGCTCCTCGTCAACGGCACCGCGGGCATCGCCGTCGGCATGGCGACCAACATCCCGCCGCACAACATGGTCGAGGTCATCAACGGCACGCTGATGCTCATCGACAATCCCGAGACCACCATCGAGGAACTCATGGGCGTCATCAAAGGCCCCGATTTCCCGACCGCGGGCCTCATCCTCGGCACCGAGGAGATCCGCAAGGCGTATACGACCGGCCGCGGCGTCATCAAAATGCGCGCACGCGCCCACATCGAGACGATGAGCAGCGGGAAGCCGCGCATCCTCGTCACGGAGCTCCCGTATCAGGTCAACAAGGCGCGTCTCATCGAGAAGATCGCCGAGCTCGTCCGCGACAAGCAGATCGACGGCATCACAGATCTGCGCGACGAGTCCGACCGCAGCGGCATGCGCATCGTCATCGAGCTGCGCCGCGACAGCGCGCCGAACGTCATCCTCAACCAGCTGTACAAGCACACGCAGCTGCAGGACAGCTTCGGCGTCATCATGCTCGCCCTCGTCGACGGCCAGCCCGTCATCATGAACCTCAAACAGATCCTCGGTCACTACATCAGCCACCAGGAGAATGTCATCACGAGGCGCACGCAGTACGAGCTCGCAAAGGCCGAGGCGCGCGCCCATATCCTCGAGGGACTCACCATCGCCCTCGATCATCTGGACGCCGTCATCACGACCATCCGTGAGAGCCGCACGGCAGACATCGCACGCACGGCCCTCATGGACGGCTTCAAACTCACCGAGAAACAGGCACAGGCCATTCTCGATCTGCGTCTCCAGCGCCTCACGGGCCTCGAGCGCGAAAAGATCGAGGAGGAGTATCAGGAAGTCCTGAAGATGATCGAGGAGCTGAAGGGCATCCTCGCCGACCGCATGAAAGTCCTCGCCATCATCAAGGACGAGCTCATCGAGGTGCGCGACAAGTACGGCGACGAGCGCCGCACCGAGATCACCTTCGATGCGAGCGAGATGGACATCACCGACCTCATCGCCGAGGAGGATGTCGTCGTCACCCTCACCATGAGCAACTACATCAAGCGCATTCCGCTCGACACCTACCGCCGACAGCGGCGCGGGGGCGTCGGGGTCAAGGGCATGGGGACGAAGGAGACCGACATCGTCAGCGACCTTCTCATCACGACCACGCACCATGACATCCTCTTCTTTACCAACCGCGGACGCGTCTTTGTTCTGAAGGCATACGAGATTCCCGAGAGCGGCCGCCAGGCGAAGGGAACAGCCATCATCAACCTCCTCGCCGTTGAGGCGGACGAGCGCATCACTGCCGTCATCCAGGTGCGCGAATTCAAACCTGACCGCTTCCTCTTCCTCGGCACGAAGCGCGGCGTTGTGAAAAAGACCCCGCTCGCCGAGTTTGCGAACATCCGCAAGAGCGGTCTGAAGGCCGTCAACCTCGACGAGGAGGACGAGCTCATCGGCGTGAAGTTCACCGACGGCGAGAACCGCATCATGCTCGGCACGCGCCTGGGCAAGGCGATCGCCTTCCCCGAGAGCGGCGTGCGCTCCATGGGACGCGTCACGCGCGGCGTACGCGGCATTATGCTCGCCGACGGAGACGAAGTCGTCGCGATGGATATTCTAAAGAGCGACTCCGAAGTGCTCACCGTCACCGAGGGCGGCTACGGCAAGCGCACCGCAGCGGGGGAATACCGCACACAGACCCGCGGCGGCAAGGGCCTCATCAACATGAAGGTCACCGAGAAGACCGGTCCCGTCGTCGGCATCCGCGTCGTACGCGAGGATCAGGAGCTCATGCTCATCACCACCGAGGGCATCGTCATCCGCACCTCCGTCAACGAAATCTCGCGCATCAGCCGCAACACGCAGGGCGTCCGGCTCATGACCATCGCCGAGAACGACCGCGTCGCATCAATGGCGACGATGAACCGCATCGTCGATACGCCGAGCGAGTAAATAAATCTGCAACAAAACGCTCTGTTTCTCCTGATGAGAAACAGAGCGCTTTTTTGTGCAAATTTTATTCCACGCGAATTTTAAAAATCCCCTTTTTCAGCGGAGCGGGCGCGTCCGTCATCACGCCGGAGCGGTGCACATCCTCCGGAAAGCAGATGAGAAAGTCGCCGGGGCGCATCACTGCAGCGGATGCTGCGTCGCCCTCTGCGGGCGTGAAATCCCTGTCCTTCTCATAGGCGCCCATCTGCATGCGCTCAATCGGGCTGACATCAATGCGCTCCGTTCCCTCAGCGAGAACATGGATATCGATATAGGAGCGGTGCGCCTCCCAGATCTTCTCCTCGCAGGGTCCTGTTGTATAGTGCGCAATGTTCACATAGAGCGCATCCCCGTCGATCTCATTGCGCCCCGCCGGGAGCGCTGCGAGATCGTGCGTCCGCGCGAAGGAGAGCGCCTTCTGTATGGCGGGAGGCAGGAATGCATAGGTCTTTTCATGATGGATACTGCCGTAGATCATTGTTTTTCTCTCCATTTCGAAGTAATTTATTTATTTTATTTGCTATTTATAACAAAATATTATTTATTTTTCCCTATTGTTTTTATTTTACGGATCAATGCACACGGGACCATCGATGCTTAAAATATAACACCATCGAGGACAAATCACAATTGTTTTCGTAAGATATTTCAAAGCAAAACTGCCATACGGATGGAGCTCCGCATGGCAGTTCCTCTTTAAAATTACAGCAGCTCCCGCAAGACCTCCGCAATATCCCCATTGATCACGATGCTCCGCGCGGCGATCGCATCCGGTACATATGCCATTCCCTTATTGATCGAGACGAACGTCACATCCGCGCGCGCCGCCGTCATGCGCCAGAACGGATACTTGATGATGCCGGGCGTATTCGCCCCGACCCCGAGCTCGAGAAGGAGCATCCGCCGTCCCTCGCTGTGCGCGAGCCAGTCCTCATAACGTTCCGCTGCCGCGTGCCAGCCTGCATCCTCAACGAAGAATTCATCCGCGCGCAGATTCGTCGTCATCTCTGTGCCGTCGTCCGGGCAGTACGGGATGAGCGCCGCAGGAATCTCCATCAAAGGCGCACCGTCCTCCGGTAGGAAAAGCGCTCCGTTCGGCGCAAATGTGAATCCCTGCGCCCTGAGCATCGCGCGTACCTGTTCCTCGTTGTCATACGTTCTTCCTGCCGATGCACCCGCAGGCCTGCTGCTCTGAAAGAGCCCGAAATCTCCCTGCGTATAGAAGAGACGCTCCTTGTCAAATCCCGTGCGCTGAAAGGCATGATCGACATTCGTCGTGAGGACGAAATAATCCCGCCCCGCAGCGAGGCGGAGCAGGTTCGGATAGACATCGCTCTCCGGCATCGGCGCGTAACGGTTAATGTAGATGCTCCGGCTCCACCAGGCCCAGAACAGTCCGCGCGTCGGGAACGGGTAGAATCCGCCCGTATAGATGTCATTGATGCCGAAGCGCTCATGAAAATCCGAAAAATATTTTAAAAACCGCGCCCCGCCGTATTCGTAGCCGGCCGCCGCCGACAATCCTGCACCCGCGCCGATGAGAATGCATTCGGCAGAGGCGAGGGCGTTTTTCAGTTTCGCAATGCCTTCTTTCATGACAGCAGTCTTTCGTAAATCATGCGGTCCTCGTCTTTGAAGACGTTGAATACCACGCGTTCCATTGATTTATTCTGCGCGAGAAATGCCCGCACCTCGCGTACGGCAACATCAGCCGCTTCTTTGTTTGGAAAATGAAACTCTCCGGTTGAGATGCAGCAAAAGACGATGCTCCTGAGGCCATGCTCCGCCGCGAGATGCAGGCAGGAGCGATAGCAGGAGGCAAGGAGCTCCCTGTGTTCATCCGTCAGAGCTCCGCTGACGATCGGTCCGACCGTATGGATGACGTGGCGCGCAGGGAGATTGTACCCCTGCGTGATCTTCGCCGTGCCCGTCTCCTCCGGATGTCCCTGACGCTCCATGAGCGCGGCGCATTCCGCGCGCAGCTGCAGACCCGCCGCACTGTGAATCGCGTTGTCGATGCAGCGGTGGCAGGGAATGAAGCAGCCGAGGAGAGCCGCGTTCGCCGCGTTGACAATCACATCCGCAGAGAGGCGCGTGATGTCACCCTGCCAGAGGGTAATGCGCTCATCCGATGGGGCGGTGGACAGTGCCGTCACATCGATGACGCCGCGCTCCTCCCGCTCCGCGGCGAGCAGTTCATCCTGCAGGCGCACGAACTCCTCTGTGAGCGGCAGGGGAGGACGGACATTCATGAGCGCACGCAGCAGATTCCGCTGCGCTGCCTCCGTCTCTCCGACCCCCGCCGCCTGTCTGCGATACTCCGGCATCTCTGCGAGGAGCATCGCATTCAGCTTTTGAATGAGAGCAAGGGACATCGAACCACTTCCTTCATAGATTTTTGATCACATTTACGCCTGCACGAGAGACACGCGCTCACCGATATGAGTCCCACTCTCGATCAGGTCGGCCATCCCGAGTGCATAGTCCTCATAGCTGATGATACTCTCGCCTGCTGCGCTCAGCGTCAGCTCCTCGCCGCCGAGGATATACCTGCCCGTCTTTGCCCCGTCGGCACGGAAGTCCGCTGCGGGGCTCACAAAGACCCACTTCGCATCCATGCGGGAGCGGAGCGCCGCCAGCTCCTCCGTCTGCGCCTTCGCGATCGGATAGAACTCTGCCGGGAACTCCAGCGTATCGAGCAGCTGCACACGGTGCTCCGGATCGACATAGAGACTGCCCGCACCGCCGACAATATAGAGACGCGTCTTCGTACCCGCGACAAGATCCGCGAGATGCTGGCTTGTCTTTGTATGCAGCGGCAGCGTCTCCGGCGTATACGCGCCGAACCCGTCCACGACCGCATCAAATCCTGCCAGATCGTCCTTCGTCAGGTCCATGATGTCCTTCTGTACGAAATTCTTTGCTGCACTTTTGTTCTCGCTGCGTGCAAATGCCGTCACCTCATGTCCGCGCGCGATCAGTTCGCTGATGACTGCACGGCTTGCCTTCCCGTTCGATGCTGCAACTGCGATTTTCATATGAAATACCTCCATAAATATTTAGTAATTATCTCGATTACAAAATGAGTATAGCATATAAAAATCATAATTTCAATAGGTACAATAATTTTTTTGAAAAAAGAAAAAGGACGATGCTGTAAGCCAACGCCCTCAAAAGAAATGAGATTACAAACTCGAAATTGACGAAATGCGCAGATCGTCGCCCGCCTGCTCAAATGTGATGACAAGATCCTGCGTGAAGTGTGCGGTCAGCGTATTGCCGTCCCAATCGTACGGCGTGCGGTTCCACAGGAGGAACGCCTCGGCAAAGATGCGATGATCAACCTCGTACTGCTCGAGGCACTGCGTCAGAAGAGAGATGAAACGCGGAAAATCGACGGGCGCAAAGACCTCCTCCGGCACGCCGCCGACCGCAACAAAAATCGCACCTCCCTCATGCGGACAACGGTAGTAGGCAAAATGATCCGCAATCCCACAGGCTGCAATGGAGAGGTTGTGTCCATTAAATGTATCGTTCAGATCGAACTCTGCTGCTGTCAGAGCCTCCAGATGCCATTCCTCGCCGTATGCCTTTGTCTCATTGGCAAGACGGATGATCTCGTCGGGGAAATGATTGATGTTTTCCCATCCCCAGAGCCATGTACCGCTCGACTTGGACGCACTCCCAATGAACTGAATCGGATACTCCCGCATACCGAAGAATATAACGCCGCGCCCAAGGTCGATGTTCCAATTCTCATTCTGCACCACAAGCTCGCCGCAGGCATTCTGGACGCACATCATCTTGCCGAGGCACGCAGAAAAAACATCACGCCAGTCGCTCCGATCCACCAAAAGCCGATCAAAAAATTTCTTCATATCCATTTTTCTTCAAAAAAGGGAATCTGTTTGCATGACAGATTCCCTTATCTTTAAATATCCAGATTGCGCACGAGACGTGCATTCTCCTCGATGAACTGACGGCGCGGCTCGACCTTGTCGCCCATGAGGATGGTGAAGAGCTCGTCCGCCGCTTCCGCATCCTCCGCTCCGACCTGCAGCATGGTGCGGCCCTCGGGATTCATCGTGGTCTCCCAGAGCTGCTCGGGGTTCATCTCGCCGAGACCCTTGTAGCGCTGGATGGTCACGCCGTCGCGCCCGATCTCATCGAGCTTCTTTGCCTGCTCCTCGTCGGAGTAGGTGTAGAAATGCTTCTTGTCCTTGCGGATCTGATAGAGCGGCGGCTGCGCGATATAGACATGTCCATGATCGACGAGCGGCTTCATGTAGCGATAGAAGAACGTGAGGAGCAGCGTGCGGATGTGCGCGCCGTCAACGTCCGCATCCGTCATGATGATGATCTTGCTGTAACGCCGCTTCGAGAGGTCGAACTCCTCGCCGATGCCCGTGCCGAACGCCGTGATCATCGTACGGATCTCAGCGTTTGCAAAGATCTTGTCAAGGCGCGCCTTCTCGACGTTGAGAATCTTGCCGCGCAGGGGCAGGATCGCCTGGAATCTGCGGTCACGTCCCTGCTTGGCCGAGCCGCCCGCGGAGTCGCCCTCGACGATGTAGATCTCGCACTGATCGGGGTCCTTCACGGAGCAGTCGGCGAGCTTGCCCGGCAGGCTCGAGACCTCGAGCGCATTCTTGCGCCGCGTGAGCTCACGCGCCTTGCGCGCTGCCTCGCGTGCGCGCGATGCCATGAGGGCCTTTTCGAGCACCTTCTTCGTAATGGCAGGGTTTTCCTCAAAGTATTCGGTGAGCCCCTCGGTGACGATGGAGTCCACGATGCCGCGCACCTCGGAGTTGCCGAGCTTCGTCTTGGTCTGACCCTCGAACTGCGGCTCGCGCACCTTCAGGCTGATGACGCAGGTGAGACCCTCGCGCACATCCTCGCCGGAGAGATTGCCGTCCTTGTCCTTGAGCACGCTCAGACGGCGGGCAAAGTCGTTCGCCGCGCGTGTGAGGGCGATCTTGAAGCCCGCAAGATGCGTGCCGCCTTCCTCGGTATTGATGTTGTTGACAAAGCTGTATATATTTTCCTGATAGCTGTCGTTGTACTGCATCGCGATCTCGACGACCGTATCGTCCTTGACCCCGTTGAAGTAGATCGGCTCCTCGTTGATCGTCTCCTTCTTGCGGTTGAGGTGGGAAACGAAGGAGCGGATGCCGCCCTCAAAATGGAACGTCTCGCGGCGTTCCTCCTCGCCGCGCTCATCCACGAGCGTGATCGTAATGCCATGGTTGAGGAAGGCGAGTTCGCGCAGGCGGTGTTTCAGCGTCTCAAAGCTGTACGTGGTAACGGTGAAGATCTCCGGATCCGGGACAAAATGCACGCGCGTGCCCGTGGTCTCGGATGTGCCGATCTCATGCAGCTTATTCACTGTCACGCCGCGCGTAAAGGAAATCTCATAGATCTTGCCGTCACGGCGCACCTCGACCTCCATCGAGGAGGAGAGGGCGTTGACGACCGAGACGCCGACGCCGTGGAGACCGCCGGAGACCTTGTAGCCGTCGCCGCCGAACTTGCCGCCCGCATGGAGAACGGTGAGCACGACTTCGACCGCAGGCATGCCGCTCTCGTGCATATCAACGGGAATGCCGCGGCCGTTGTCCGTGACGGTGATGCTGTTGTCCTTGTGGATCACAACCTCGACGTTGTCGCAATAGCCCGCAAGCGCCTCGTCAATGGAGTTGTCAACAACTTCATAGACAAGATGATGCAGTCCGCGCTCCGACGTCGATCCGATGTACATACCGGGGCGCTTGCGAACAGCCTCAAGACCCTCGAGCACCTGGATCTGTCCCGCGCCGTAGTCGGCATCGACTGCAGTGACCTCGTCCCCCATCTCCTCCGTGCCGATCGCAACCCCCGTGAGATCGGGGATATCCGCCATCTCGGCGGCTTCCTTTGCCTCCTCCGGCGTGAGCGGACGAATCTCCGCCTGCTCCTCGTTTGCATTCAGGTCGATCTTCTTTGCCATCATTTCCTCCTTGGGGCTATTGAACTTCTTATTTAGGGAATTTCAGAGATTTTACACGAATGATCTCATAGTTATTTTCTTTCAGGATACGGGCACAAACCTCCCTAAGAATTGGGATATTCTGTTCAATCGTATCCCAAACAACTTCAAAATCAAGGCTATGGTCGTAATCGTGCGCGAACAAGTTTCTCATTTTCTTAATATCTTTCCATGGAATTTCAGGAACTTTCTCAAGAAAATCTGACGAGATTTTTTTTACAACCTCTCCGATGGTCTGAATCAGCATAGAGCAAGAACTATGATATGCATAGTTTTCTATGAATTCTTTTTTTGATTTTCCAAAAAGACGAGAAATTTCGATAATCTCATCACAATGCTTTACGATAATTTGCAGGATCTGAGCATCCTTCTCGCTGACGATCATAAAGAAGTATCTCCTCCCTTTCGACGTATTTCTTGAAGATTTTATTTTCCTCCGGGATTCTCGTAATCAGATCGATTTCCTTCCCGAGCGCTTCTTCGAGGTCTGCATAAATACCACCAAGCCCAAACAGCCCTATCTCCTTAGGAACTTTCATATGAAAGTCTACATCACTGTCCTCGCGCGCCTCACCGCGTGCATACGAGCCGAAGAGCCATACCTTTTCGACCTTGTATTTCTCGCAGATGGGGCGAATTTTATCACGGATTTCATCAATACTGAGGATCATCGGAAACGCCCCTTTCGTTACGATTTCTTCTTTGCCCTGCGCTGCTTCATTTCTTCCCAGAATTCGCGCGTGGTGATGAGCTCATTGCGCAGTTCCCAGAAGGTACTCCGGATCTTCTTCGGCGTGACCTCCTCGGGGGGAAGTCCGCGGTGCAGCATGGTGAGCATGCGTGCATTCTCGCTGTCCTGCTCTGTATATGCCGTCTCGCCAGCAATCCGGCGGATGAGGTCGGCACGCTCGCTGCCGAGCATAAGCGCGTCGCAGGAGGGAATCCGCCGGACGATGTCCGCAAGCTTGATCCACGGCTCCCGGCGCAGAATGGCGCGCACCTCGCGCCGTACGCTGCGCTCCTCGCTGCGGCGGCAATCAAGGCAGATACCCTGGACCAGCCGTCCGCAAATGGGGCAGGGAGTAAATCCACGCTGCTCCTTGAGCCGCCGTGCCTTGCGCATATTTTGATAGGCACGCTGAATGGAGGAGGCTAGTTTCTTATCCTCCACAGATGCTGCCAGCGCAGAGCCATGCGCGATCTCCTCGTCCGTAAGCCCCGTCTGCACGAGAGCACGGGCATAGTCCGCAGGCATCTCCTCATCACCCCCGTCCCCGGCAGGGACGATCGGCAGACGCGCCGTACGTGCAAAGGCAATTTCACGGATCATGCGCCCGCCGGCGAAGTTGTTGACGCGCTGGACGATCTCGGGCGCGCTCATGCGCATCTCATTCTTCCAGACGGCATCGGGCGCATAGAGGTAGAGCTTGCTGTCCTTGACATAGACCGCACGCACGCGGCGCGCAACCATCTCACCCATGATGTCCGCCCAGTGCGCGAGCGTCAGATGCGAAATATAACCACGCTCAAAGGAGGGACCGAGCCGATGAATCGCTGCGCGCACATCATCGTCTGCAGCCACCGTACCAAGCGTCGTGCGCATCGCTTTCCCTCCTAATCCTCCAAAACCTGTCCCGCCTGCACATGGCGGTACGTCCCCATGCGCTCAGCAGGAAAATACGCCGCATCCGTCGCGGTGATAAATGTCTGGATGCGTTCGCACCGGATGAAATCGAGAAGCGCCCTGCGCCGATCGGCATCCAGCTCGCTCATCACATCATCGAGCAGGAGAATCGGCGCCTCGCTCGTCTTCTCCCGCAGGTAGAAGAGCTCTGCGATCTTAAGCGCCAGCGCGCCTGTGCGCTGCTGTCCCTGCGAACCGTAACTACGGAGGCTCATGCCGTCCACGCGCAGAACGAGATCATCCAAATGAGGACCCGTTCCCGTCGCGGCGCGCACAATATCGCGCGCGCGATTTTCTATAAGCATCTCATTATACCACAGTTCGAGCCGCTGCGCCATGCCCTCTTTCGCCCCCGGAACATCCTCGTCCGCGCCTGCGATCTCATAGGAGAGGGTCAGCTCCTCGCCGTCCGCGAGCACCGCCTGCACGCGCGTGGAAAGCGCACCGAGATCCGCAACCGCCGCGATGCGCCGCGTCACAATCCATGCGGCACTGCGCGCAAGCTGCGCATCCCACGGAAGGAGCGCATCCACAGGCGCGAGCCGCTCGCGGATGTCTTTCAGAACAGCGCCCCTCTGGCGCAGGATGTGCGTATAGCGCAGAAGCTCGCCGTAGTAGGCGGGACTTGCCTGCGAGAGCTCCGCATCCAGATAGCGGCGGCGCAGCGCGGGCGCTCCCTTAACGAGGAAAAGATCCTCCGGGGAGAAGAGCACCATCGGCAGAATGCCGACGAGGTCGCGCTGACGGAGATTCTCTCCGGCGTACTCGATGCGCCGCCGCGCGCCGCGCTGAAAGGTAAACGAAAGTTCTCTCGGCACATCGTGCCGCACAAAGCGCAGACCGATATACGCCCCGTCGTCGCCCATACGAATAAGCTCCGCATCGCTGGATGTGCGATGGGAGCGTCCGAATGCGGCGTAGTAGAGCGCCTCAATTATATTCGTCTTGCCCTGCGCGTTCGCCCCGAGAAAGATCTGTGCCCCGTCGTCAAAACCGAGCGCAAGATCCTCATAATTCCGATACGAACGCAGAGAGAGCTCTGTTATCTGCATCTGTCAAATCCGTACAACGCGGTAGACCCCGATGCCGTCCACCGCAACCACATCGCCGGACACAAGCTTGCGCCGGCGCGCCGTCTCCGGCTCTCCGTTGCGCAGGATCCCCCCGCCTGATAGAAGCTCCTTTACCATGCCGCCGCTCGGCACGGCACCGGCAAGTTTGAGAAACTGGTCAAGCTGAATAAAATCCGTACGAATCTCTATATCTGTCAACTCAGTGTGTCCTCACCGGCGTTACAACGTAAATATAATTTGGATCAGCTTCCTCCCGGATCGTCATCGGAGAAAGATTTACGCCCTGCTCGTTCGATCCCTGGAGGGAAAGAATGCAGGTATCGCTGTCGAGCGACTTCAACGCATCCATGAGATAGGATGCGTTGAACGCGATCGTCACATCATCGCCTGTGACCTTCGCCGGAATCGTCTCCTCGGCCTCGCCGATCTCCGGGCTGTTCGAGGAGATGCGCATCAATCCCTGCGTAAAGGAGAGCTTTACAATATTATACTGATCCGTACGCGCAATGAGCGAAGCGCGGTCGACGGCAGATGCGAACGACGCGGCGTCGAGGGTTACCTTCGTGCGGATATTCTCCTCGCGCGGAATGACGCGGCGGTAGTCGGGAAATGTTCCCTCGATCAGGCGCGCAGTCATATAGATGCTGCCTGAGGACATGCTGACCTGATTGTAGGAACATGTGACATGAATGTCGGCGGGAACCTCGCTGCTGATGGTGCGCGTGACTTCCTCGAGGAACTTTGCCGGAATGATGACGCGGATCTGTCCGGCATCCTCTTCGAGCTGTTCGCTTTTGACTGCAAGGCGGTGAACATTCGTCGCGGCAAAGGTGACTTCCTTCCCCTCAACCTCGAGTTGGCAGCCCGTGAAGATCGGACGGCGGTCACGCTGCTCCTCACGCAGACAGGCAAATGCAGATTTTTTGACAAGACGCGCAAGAGTACGGTCTTTAATAGTAAAGTGCAGTGTTCCGTCCATACGGTGAAGTACAGGAAAGTCATTGATCTCCATTGTCCGCAGGGTGAAGCGGGCAGCGCCTGATTGGATGACGGCAAGGCCGTCGGCAGAATCCGTATCGATGGAGACTTCCTCTGCCGGCAGCTTGCGCGCGAACTCAGTAAGATACTTTCCGGGCAGCACTGCTGTGCCCGTATTGTGGATCTCGGCAGGGATGGTGAGGATAAAGCCGAGCTCATAGTTGGTAGTCTGGAGTTCGAGCTGTCCTTCCTTTGCCGTCATGTAGATGCCCGAAAGGATCGGCGTCTGCGGTTTGGTGGAGAGACCTTTGCTGACGATCTGCAGTGCAGAGATGAGGTCGTTCTTGGCAAGTGAGATGTTCATGGGCGTTCCTTTCCGATGGGAGAGTTTGCTGTTTTCCTATGATTGCGTGTTGTAAATAAATATAGTAACGGTAGTAGTAGGGATTGTGGATTTGTGGAAAAGAAGGAAGAGCTCGGATGGGGCGCGGCTGTTCCTGTGGATAAAACAGGTGCATTTGTTGCGCGGTTATCCACAGTTTGCACAGACGGAGGAGGAAAGACTTATTATCCACAAAGCGTCCACATGAAATTCTGCGCGCTGTGCACAGAGATTTCCACAGGGAGGGGAAGAGGGGGCTTATATTCCTCGGATCTGGATGCTCAGCGACTTGACGAGCGCGTCGGTCGCTGCATCCTCGCTTGTGAGGCTCTGAATCTTCTTGTGTGCGTGGATGACGGTCGAGTGGTCGCGGTTGAAGAAGCCGCCGATCGTCGGCCACGATACGTCTGTGAGTTCGTGGCAGAGGTACATGGCGATCTGACGCGGATAGGCGATGTCGTTGCTGCGCTTGGTGGAGCGGATGTCTTCGCTCGTCACTTTGAAATGCGTGCAGACGATGCGCTCGATCATCTCCATCGTGATGCGCCGTCCTGTCTCTCCGCGCAGATAGTTGCCGAGCGCGGCGACGCAGGTCGTCTCGTCGATCGGCATGCGCATGGTTGAGGCGTATTTGATGAGGCGCGTGAGTGCGCCCTCGAGTTCGCGGATGTTGCTGTCGACGCGGCTCGCGATGTAGGTGACCACATCCTCGGGGATGTCGACCTCTTCGGACTGTGCTTTTTTCTGCAGGATCGCCACGCGCGTTTCGAACTCCGGCGGCTGGATGTCCACGGGTGCGCCGCCGGCAAAGCGCGAGATGAGGCGGTCCTCGAGTCCCTTGACGTCCTGCGGCTGGCGATCCGAGGTCAGGATGATCTGGCTGCCGTTGTCGCGCAGCTTGTTGAACGTCTGGAAGAACTCGGTCTGCGTCTGCTCCTGCCCGGCGAAGAACTGGATGTCGTCGATCAGCAGGACGTCGATGCTGTAATATTTCTCACGGAACGCGTCCATGTTCTTCTCGCGGATCGAGCGGATGAATTCGTTCGTAAAATCCGTGCTCGCGATGTAGAGGACGCGCCGGTCCGGATGGTCGGCGAGAATCTTGTGGCCGACCGCGTGCATGAGATGCGTCTTGCCGAGCCCCACGCCGCCGTAAATAAAGAGCGGATTGTGCGAGGGGAGGCCCGGCGCGTCGGCGACTGCCTTTGCCATCGCGTAGGGGAACTGGTTGGAGCGTCCCGTGACGAAGGCGTCGAAGGTGTACTTCGGATTGAGCGTCGTCGCGTCATCGGGCGCAGCGGCGTGCGTGTCGCTCGGCGGCGGCGTCAGCGGGAGACTGCCCTGCGCCGGCGTGTCGGCGCTCTGCTTCGGCTCTTCTTTTGTCGGTGCGGGCTCGGGCCTCAATACGGACTCTTTTGCCGGTTCCGCCTTCTTTGCGTCGACCACGAGACGGATCGTGTAGTCTGCCCCGAGCGCCTGGTGCACTGCGTCGCCGAGGAGGGCGAGATAGCGCGGCTCAATGTACTGCTTTGTGAACGTGTCTCGGACTGCGAGGACGAGTTCGCCGTTTTCCAGTGCGACGGGCATGATGCGGGAGATCCATTGATTTACGGCGTCCTTTGGCAGAATGCCGTCCGTCTTTGCGAGGACCTTTTGCCACAGGGGTTCGAGCGGGAGATTCTTTTCTACGGCCATGGGGGTGCGTCCCTTCAAAAAAATTTTTATGTATGCAGATATTTTCCTTATCCACAGTGTTATTCACAGATGTGGATAACTTTATCGGCGAAAAAACGCAGATATTGTGTGCGGGAACAAAATTGTACACGATTTTTTCACAGGTTTTCCACAATGCACAGGGAATATTTTAGCAAAAAAAAGACGACTTATCAACAGGGGCTTTTGGTTCATCCGCCGAAAAAAACGCGGAAATAGCGCGTGCGCGCCTTGACAGTAGAGGTTTTCTTCGTCTATAATGACCCCTAGTGAAATCATATAAAAGAAATTGCCGCTCGGCGGCACATACCGCGACTGTGCGCGGCAGAAAAGGAGGTGACGAGAGGTGAAGAGAACATTTCAGCCCAACAATCATTGGAGAAAAAAGACACATGGATTCCGTGAACGCATGAAGACGAAAGGCGGCCGCCTCGTACTCAAGAGAAGGCGTCAGCGCGGAAGAAAGAAACTTTCGGCGTAATTTCGCTGGACTTTGAGCAGGAGGTCACCGCGGGTGACCTCTTTTTTAACGATATGGAAAAAAAGAGATACACGCTGCCGCGCGCGAAGATCATTAAGCGGCGGAGCGATTTTCAGAATGTCTATCAAAACGGCGCGGTTGTGCCGGGGCGGGGAATGATCCTCTACGTTCTGCGCGATCCGCGCGTCGCGGGCAAAGTCGGCTTTGCCGCCGGGAAAAAGCTCGGCTGCGCCGCCGTGCGCAGCCGCACAAAGCGTCTCCTGCGCGAGGCATATCGCCATATGCAGCATGAGCTGCGCACGGACGTCGGGATCCTCCTCATCGGGCGCGCGGGGCTCGCCGCATGCAAAATGCAGGATGCGGCCGCAGAGCTGCGTCGCCTTGCGCGCCGCGCAAAGATCTTTGAAGAGGGGAGCGCTGCGCCCCGCACGGGGGAGCACCGATGAAGCGGCTGCTCCTTCTTCTGATTCATTTTTACCGCAGCGGCATCTCCCCGCTTATGCCGCCGCACTGCCGCTACTATCCGACCTGCTCGGCCTACGCGGCGGAGGCGATCGAACGCTACGGCGCTTGGCGCGGCGGGTGGATGGCGCTCAGGCGCATTCTGCGCTGTCATCCGTTTCATCGGGGCGGCTACGATCCCGTACCGTAATGTTATCTTCCGATCTTGCATGAACACATAAACAAGCTGCTTTCCGCGTGGAATATTTTGTCAAACTTCCCAAATATTAGTAGGAGGAACTACCGTTGATCGAATTTTTCAGCAATTTGTTTGAACCCATCATCCATATTCTGCAGATGATCCTCGGCGCATTTTACAGCGTCACCAGCGCCGCAGGGCTCGAGAGCTACGGCTATCCGATCATCCTGCTCACCATCCTCATCAAGCTCGTGACCTATCCGCTCACTGTCAAGCAGGTCAAATCCATGAAGGCGATGCAGGAAATCCAGCCGAAGATGAAAAAGATCCAGGAAAAGTACAAGAACAACCCGCAGATGCTCCAGCAGAAGACGGGCGAGCTCTTTCGAAATGCCGGCGTCAATCCGCTCGCGGGCTGTCTGCCGCTCCTCGTGCAGATGCCGATCCTCATGGGCATGTACTACGCGCTCTTTAACTTTACCTTCCCGAGCGCGGCGGCGGCGGCGTTCTTCTGGCTGCCGAACATGTCGGAGCCCGATCCGCTCTACATCCTGCCCGTCCTCTCGGCGCTGACCACCTTCCTCCAGCAGAAGATGACCTCCACCGAGATGAATGCCCAGATGAAGATCATGATGACCATCATGCCGCTCTTTATCGGCTGGATCAGCCTCAAGTTCCCGTCCGGCCTTGTGCTCTACTGGGTGACGATGAACGTCGTGCAGATCATCCAGCAGTGGTGGATGTACCGCAGCGAGGGACCCGTGGCAAAGGAGGCGATCTGAATGGCGGAGATCATTGAAGCCACCGGCAAAACCGTCGAGGATGCGCTTTCTTATGCGCTCGACAAACTCGGCTGCGGCCGCGCTGAGATTACCTACGAGATCCTGCAGAAGCCCTCGAGCGGATTCCTCGGCCTCTGGGGCAAGCGCGAGGCACGCATCCGCGTCACCACGCGGCCTGTGATTCCGGCGCGGCACACGGAGATTCCGCTCCCGGCACAGCCGACCGTCATCGCGCAGCAAAAGACAGACGCGCAGGAAAATCAGGGGGATGCCGACGGATTTTCCCCGCGTCCGAAGCGGTTCCATACCGATCTGCGCTCACGTGCGCGAAAAAATAATGCAGAGCAGTATGCGCAGAGCGAAGGCCGGCCGCAGAACGCGCGTCCGGATACGCGCCGCGAACGTCCCGGACGCTATGAGAACACGGATGCAGGCGACGATCAGCAGCGCCGCCCGCGCAGCGAGACGCCGCTCGTGCCGCTGACGCCCGCAATGGCCGCCGCCGCCGAGAAATTCCTCGGCGAGATCTTTGCCTCCATGCGTCTCAGCGTTGCCCTGCACCGCACGGATACGCCGGCGGGCACGGTCTTCAACATGCAGGGGGAAAACCTCGGCATCCTCATCGGCAAGCATGGGGCAACACTCGACGCACTCCAGTACCTTACGAATCTCGTCGTCAACAAGATTACGGAGAACGGCTACGCGCGCGTCATCCTTGACGTGGAGGACTACCGTGCGCGCCGCGAGGAGACGCTCACGCGCCTTGCGGGACATCTCGCGGACAAGGCGTGCCGCATCGGCGAGGAGATCCGCCTCGAGCCCATGAGCCGCCACGAGCGCAAGATCATCCACACGGCGCTGCAGGACAACCGCCGCGTTACCACGTACAGCGCGGGGGAGAATCCGCGCCGCTACGTCGTCATCGTCCCCAAGCGCAGGCGCTATGGGCGGGACTATGAGGAGAGCATCGGCGCGCGCTGAGCGCGTGGCAGAGATATCGAAAAAGGCAGCGAAGCGCTGCCTTTTTTAAACGGTACACAAGGGAAGGGAGCGCCATGACCGAGGACACCATCAGTCAGACTGCAACGGCGCCCGGAGCGGGCGGCATCGGCATCATCCGCATGAGCGGCGCACAGGCGCTCCCCATTGCGCGGCGCGTGTTCCGTCCTGCGGCAGGCGGCGCGCTCGGCGACATGGCGCCCTATACCGCGCGCTACGGTCATATCACGGCGGCGGACGGCAGCGCGATCGATGAGTGCATCCTCCTCTATATGCGTGCGCCGCATTCCTATACGGGGGAGGATACGGTCGAGCTGCAGTGCCACGGCGGGCGCGTTGTCCTGCGCGAGGTGCTCCTCAGGACATGGGAGGCCGGTGCGCGGCCCGCGGAGGCGGGGGAGTTCACGAAGCGCGCCTTTTTGAACGGCCGGCTCGACCTCGCGCGCGCCGAGGGGGTCATGGAGCTCATCACGGCAAAGAGCGCACGGGCTGCCAATGCTGCGCGCGCGCGCATAGAGGGGGCTTTCTCGGCGGAGATCGCGGCGGTCCGTCAGCGTCTTCTCGGCGCGATCGCACGCATCGAGGCGGGCATCGATTTTCCTGAGGACGATCTCCCGGAGGTGCACACGGCGGCGCTCTCCGCGGATGTGGAGGAGGCATCTGCAGCCGTGCGGCGCCTGCTTGCGGGCGCGGATGCGGGGCGCGTTCTGCGCGAGGGCGTCAAGACCGTTATCGTCGGGCGGCCGAACGTCGGAAAATCGAGCCTCCTCAACGCGCTCCTCGGCACGGAGCGCGCTATTGTCACCGACCTGCCCGGCACGACGCGCGATGTCATCGAGGAGGAGATCATTATCGAGGGGATTCCCCTGCGCCTTCTCGATACCGCGGGGCTGCGCGCGGCGGAGGATGCGGTCGAGCAGATCGGGGTGCGGCGTACGGAGGAGCATCTCGCCGATGCCGAGCTCGTGCTTGCCGTCTTTGACGCATCGGCAGCGCTGACGGATGAGGACAGAGATCTCCTTGCGCGGCTGCAGAATACGGTGGCGGATATTCTCGTGCTCTGCAACAAGGAGGATCGCAGCGCCGTTCTCACGGCTGCGGATTTTGCCCTGGATGCGCCCGTTCTTACGATCTCCGCGCGGGAGGGGACAGGCCTGGATGCGCTCCGTGCGGCCATCGCTGCGCGCGCTGCAGCGAGGGAGGGCGAACTCAGCGACGGGGCCCTGCCGAACAAGGAGCGCGAGGTCGATGCGCTGCGCCGCGCCGCCGGACATCTCGATGAGGCAGCTGCGGCGCTTGCGGCGGATATGGGCACGGACTTCGTCTCCATTGATCTGCGTGCTGCCTATGACATCCTCGGCGAAATCCTCGGCGAGACGGCGGACACGGATCTCATTGACCGCATCTTCAGCGAGTTCTGCATCGGGAAGTAAACATAACACAAATAAAATCAGATTTATGTTATAAAAATAGGGGAAAGTATATTCGTGAGCAGCAGTACAAACTATGATATCATCGTGATCGGCGCGGGGCATGCGGGCGTCGAGGCGGCGCTTGCCGCGGCACGCATGGGGAGGCGTACGCTCATCCTCACGCTCTCGCTCGACAACATCGCGATGATGCCGTGCAATCCGTCGGTCGGCGGCCCGGGCAAGAGCCATCTCGTGCGCGAGATTGACGCGCTCGGCGGCGAGATGGGGCTCGCGGCAGACCGTGCGAGCATCCAGCGCCGTCTGCTGAACACGGGCAAGGGCCCCGCTGTTCACGCTCTGCGCATGCAGGCGGATAAATTCCTCTATCAGCACATCATGAAGGAGACGCTCGAGAACACGGAGAACCTCGATGTGCGCCAGCTGCTCGTAACGGAGCTCATCACGGAGGAGCGCACGGGAGAAAAGCGTGTGACCGGCGTCGTCTGCGAGACGGGGGAACGCCTGGCGGCGCGCGCGGTCATTCTGGCGACGGGGACCTATCTGCGCGGACGCATCATCCTCGGCGAGACGGTCTACGACAGCGGCCCGAACGGGCAGCGCCCGGCGATGGCGCTCTCGGAGTCCCTTCGCGCGATCGGACTGAAACTGATGCGGTTCAAGACGGGAACCCCCGCGCGCATCGATCGGCGGAGCATCGACTTTGCAAAGACCTCCATGCAGGAGGGCGACCCCGCTGCGCCGGCATTCTCCTTTTTGACCGAGGAGATGCCCGCGGAGCAGACGCCCTGCTGGCTCACCTATACGAACGAGGAAACGCACGCCGTCATCCGTGCAAATCTGCACCGTGCGCCGATGGCAAACGGGGTGATCGAGGGCATCGGCCCGCGCTACTGCCCGTCGGTCGAGACGAAGATCGCGCGCTTCCCGGACAAGGAGCGGCATCAGCTCTTTCTCGAGCCGGAGGGCCTGCATACAAACGAGATGTATGTACAGGGCATGTCCACAAGCCTGCCGACAGATGTGCAGGAGGCGTTCCTCACGACGATTCCAGGCCTCGAGCATGCACGCATCATGCGCCCCGGCTACGCGATCGAGTACGACTGTCTCGACCCGCTGCAGCTGGAGGCAACGCTTGCGGTCAAGGGCATCGCTGGACTCTACTCCGCCGGACAGTCAAACGGGACGAGCGGCTACGAGGAGGCGGCGGCGCAGGGCCTGATCGCGGGCATCAATGCCGCACGCAGCATTGCCGGGGAGGAGCCGCTGATCCTGCGGCGCAGCGACGGCTACATCGGCGTTCTCATCGATGACCTCGTGACGAAGGGGACGGAGGAGCCCTACCGCATGATGACGAGCCGCGCGGAGTACCGGCTCGTCCTCCGGCAGGACAATGCCGATCTGCGGCTGACGCCGCGGGGGCGCGCGGTCGGGCTCGTGACGGACGAGCGCTGGGCGCGTTTTACGGCAAAGCGCGGCGCGATCGATGCGGCACTCCGTCTCCTGCGGGAGCGGCGGCTCAGCCCGAGCGCCGAGACAGAGGCGCTGCTCGCAGACGCGGGCATCTCTCCGCTGCGCGTGCCGATGAGTCTCTTTGCCCTGCTTTCGCGCGAGGGAGACTATCGCGTGCTCGCCGCGCTCTTTGACCTGCCCGCACTCGCAGACGACGTGCGCGAGGAGGTCGAGATCACGGCGCGCTACGACGGCTACATCCGAAAGCAAGAGGAGCAGATCGCGCGCATGGAGCGCCTTGAGAGCCGGCGCATCCCCGCGGAGTTCGACTATGCGGCGGTCACAAGCCTGCGCCTCGAGGCGGCGGAGAAACTCTCCGCCGTTCGTCCGCGCTCCATCGGACAGGCGTCGCGCATCAGCGGCGTCTCGCCGGCCGACATCTCCGTCCTGCTCGTGTACCTCGAGAGGGCACGGCGTACATCGTAATTTCAGATAAAAAGAAAGAGCCTATCCGCAGCGGATAGGCTCTTTTTGAGCGGAACTATGTTTGTATTCGAATCGCAGGAGAAAAATTTGAAGACCCTGAGGAGCACCAGACCATTTTAATCACATATCAATTCCTCTGAGCGCACTCCAATGATATACTGTATAAGATTATATGATTTTGCGGAAAGGAGAGCGCTGCATGAAGATGAAGATGGCACGGATCGTTCTGCTCCTTGGCGCGCTTATCCTGCTCGCTGTATTTGCCTACCGCGAATACGCAGCGCAGGAGCTGCGCGCGCAGCTCCTCACGGGGACGGTCGAGGCGACGCGGGTGGAGGTCAGCACGAAGGAGAGCGGCTACATCGAGGAGCTCTTTCTGCAGGAGGGGATGACGGTGCGTGCCGGCGACGCAGCGGCACGCATCGGCCGGCGTGATCTGGATGCCGCGGTTCTGCGCGATGAGGCGGCGCTTGCTCATGCCGAGACGAGCCTCCAGCGAACGCAGAGCGGCAACCGTGCGGAGGAGATTCGCGCGGCGGCGGAGCGGACGAATGCCGCACGCGCTGCCGCAGAGAAAGCAGATGCCGACTATGCGCGCGGCGCGGAGCTCATTGCGGGCGGAGCAATCTCCCAACAGGCATTTGACGGACTGCGCGAGGCGCGCGACACGGCGAATGCGAACCTGCGCGCGGCACAGCAGGAACAGGCGCTCATGGAGAGCGGCAGCCGTCCCGAGGATATCCGCATGGCGGAGGAGGATGTGCGGCGCCAGCAGGCAATCCTCGAAATCGACGCCTCTGCGGTCAGCGATCTCACGGTCCGCGTGCCGAAGGACGGCATCGTTCTGTCAAAGAACTATGAACGGGGCGAGTTTGTCCGCGCGGGCACGCCGATTGCAACGCTCATCGACCCGCAGGACGTTTGGGTCAAGGTCTACGTGACGACCGACGTACTCGGCGATCTGCGCATCGGGAATCCGGCGAAGGTCTACATCGACGGACAGACGGAGCCTTTGGACGGCACGATCAAGGAGATCAGCGATGCGGCGGAGTTTACCCTGCGCCAGAGCATCACGAAGAACGAGCGCGCGAACCTCGTCTTTGGCGTAAAGGTCGCGGTGGATAATGCCGCGGGCATTCTAAAGCCCGGCATGCCCGCGGATGTGGACTTGGAGCCCCGGAATGGAACGTGAGCCGCGCACGGACGACGCGCCCGTGATCGAGACGCACGACCTCACGCGCGTATTCGGCAGCTACACTGCGGTGGCCCGGTTGAATCTCTCCGTGCCGCGCGGGGCGATCTACGGCTTCATCGGCTCGAACGGCTCGGGGAAGTCCACGGCCATCCGCATGATCTGCGGTCTCCTCCCGCCGACGAGCGGCACGGCATTTGTGCTCGGCTGCAATACCGCCGTGCATCCGGAGCGCGCGCGGCAGGCGCTCGGCTACATGTCGCAGCGGTTCAGCCTCTATGCGAATATGACCGTTCGTGAAAACATGATGTTCTACGGCGGTCTCTATGGTCTGCCGCGGGAGGAGCGGCGCGCGCGCACCGCGGAGGTGATCGCACGGATGCAGCTCACGGACCGCGCCGACGTGCTCGCGGGCGGCCTCTCGGGCGGGCAGAAGCAGCGCCTCGCGCTCGGCTGCGCCATTCTCCACCGTCCCGCGCTCCTCGTGCTCGACGAGCCGACCTCCGCCGTTGACCCGACCTCGCGGCGGCTCTTTTGGAACCTGCTCTCGGAGATGGCGGGCACGGAGCGGACGACGATCTTTGTCACGACGCATTTTATGGATGAGGCGGAGCACTGCGATGAGATTGCCTTCCTGCAGCGCGGGAAGAAGATCGCCTCCGGTTCGCCGTCTGCGCTCAAGGAGGAGCTGCCCGCGCGGCTCTACGTCCTGCCGCAGGACAGTGCGGAGGAGGGGGAGGCCGCGCTGCGGGCGGCGGGTGTGCCCTGCGACGAGGTCTATGTGTTCGGACGGCAGGTGCGTGCGCTCGTTCCGCGGGAGACTGTGCTGCCGGAGCAGCTGCACGCGGCACCGTGGGAGCTCACGATGGAGGACGTCTTTATCTACTACGACCGGCGGCAGAGGGGGGCGCAGGGATGATGCGCATTCTCGCACTGCTCGCAAAGGAGCTCATTCAGATGCGGCGCGACCCGATGACGATCGGCGTGACTTTCCTCCTGCCCGTCATCTATCTCGTCGTGTTCGGCTTTGCCATCCGTACGGACGTGCGGCACCAGTCCACGGTCGTATTCGATCAGTCGCGGAGCGAGGAGAGCCGCAGCTTCCTTGCTGCGATGACGGCGAGCGGCTATTTCGACCTGCGCTATATCGCATGGAGCTACGATGAGCTGAACGAGCGGATCGAGCGCGGCGATGCAAAGATCGGCGTCGTCTTCCCGCCCGATCTCGTGCAGGAGGCGAGTGCCGGACGCACCGTGCCGATCCAGATGATCGTCGACGCCTCGGACTCCATCGCCTCGACCTCCGCCATCGCGGCGGCAACAGGGCTCGGAATGCAGGTCCGTCCCACGGCCGCACACGGCGCATCTGCCGCGGCGCCGGCCTATGACGTGCGCATCCGCGCGTGGTACAACCCCGACGCCGTCACCTCATACTACATGCTGCCCGCGCTCATGGGCATCATTCTCTCGATCACCATGGTGGTCATGGTCTCCATGTCCATCGTGCGCGAGCGCGAGGCGGGCACACTCGAGCAGCTTCTTGTAACGCCGCTGCATGTATGGGAACTGCTCATCGGCAAGATCCTGCCCTACATCATCCTCGGCTACATTCAGACGACGATCTGCGTTCTCATCGCCCTCGCGGTCTTCGGCGTGCCCCTGCGCGGGAGCATCCTGCTCCTCTACGGACTCACGACCCTCTTCCTCCTCGCCTCGCTCACGATGGGGCTCATGATCGCATCGCTCGCACAGAACCAGCTGCAGGCGGGGCTCATGAGCATCGCGACCCTCCTGCCGGGCTTCCTCCTCTCGGGCTTCATGTTCCCGCGCGAGGCTATGCCCGTGTTCTTTCAATACCTCAGCCTTGCCATCCCCATGACGCACTACATCGAGATCCTGCGCATGATCTTCCTCAAGGGCGGCGGCATCACGGCGCTCTATCAGCAGACCGCCTTTCTCGCCCTCTTTATCCTCGTCTTCTTCGGCACCGCCGTGCGGAAATTCAAGCGGTCGGTGATATAAAAAGGCCCTTGAACACGATGTGCTCAAAGGCGAAAATATGTTTGTATTTTAGTGAAATAAAAGATATATATATATATGAAACGTCCTGGGCAGGAGAGATTCTGCGGCGGTATCTTTCCCCCGAAAGGGGGTGCATGAGTATGAGTGAAATTGTCACGATTGTGTTATTTATCGTGGCAACAGGCTGCTTGCCTGCAATACAAAAAAAGTAACCGCCCAGCTTTTGACCGAGTGAGCGGTTATTCGAAAGGATATTAAGCAACCTTGGAAAGATGCCGTCAAGGACGTTTCTTTCTATGCTTATTAGAACAGCCCACCTGCCCCGATGCAAGCGGATTTTTTCTTTACAGCACCGCGATCAGCCGCTCGACATCCTCCGCGCGCGTCGCCCAGCTGGTCGCGATGCGCATGACGGTCTCATCCTCGCCGCGCTTTTCCCAAAAGCCCATGACAACGTGTTCGGAGAGATGATTGAGCTGCGCGCGGTCGAGCGCGAGGAAGATTTGGTTCGTCGGCGCGTCCGAGGCGAGGCGGTAATTCTTCGCCGTGAGTGCCGCGCGGATACGGTCTGCCATGGCGACGCCGTGCGCACCGCCGCACTCGTAGAGTCCGTCGGTGAAGAGCGTGTCGAACTGGATGCCGAGCACGCGTCCTTTTGCGAGCAGCGCGCCGTTCTGCTTGATGATGGTGAAGAAATGCGGCACCGTGTCCGGCCGCGGGAAGACGACCGCCTCGCCGAAGAGCGCCCCGCATTTCGTCCCGCCGATGGAGAACACATCGCAGAGATGTGCGATGACGGCGAGGGCCACGTCATTTGCCGGGCAGCCAAGTGCATAGGCGAGGCGTGCGCCGTCGAGGAAGAGCGGGATCTTGTTTGCGCGGCAGACGGCGCTGATGATCTCCAGTTCATTGCGCGTGTAGAGCGTCCCGTACTCCGTCGGCTGCGAGAGGTAGACCATCCCGGGGCGCACCATATGATCGCGGTTCGCATCCTCGTGAAAGGCGCGCAGGCATGTCTCGACGTCACGCGCTGTGAGTTTGCCGTCTGCGTGCGGCAGGGCGAGCACCTTGTGCCCGCCCGCCTCGACCGCGCCCGCCTCGTGCACGGTGATATGGCCGGAGTCTGCCGCGATGACGCCCTCATAGGGGTGCAGGAGCGCCGAGATCACCGTCCGGTTCGTCTGTGTGCCGCCCGTGAGGAAGTGTACCTCCGCATGCGGTGCCCGGCATGCCGCACGGATCTTTTCCCGCGCCGCATCGGAGTATATGTCGAGGCCGTAGCCCGCCGTCTGCTCCAGATTCGTCTGTGCGAGCCGCTGCAGAATCTCCGGATGCGCGCCCTCCATATAGTCCGAGGCAAAGGACAGCCGTTCGTTCATGAATCCCATCTCTCTTTCCTTATATTCTTTTCATTTCTTACATTGTAATGGTAAGTTGTTAGAATTCAACTAAAATTACAGAATTTTGTTAAGTGCTTGGATTTTTCTCCGATAGTATGAGTAAGGACAGCGATACGAAGCAGGATGCGCGAAAGGAGGAACAACAAATGGATCTGGAAAAAATCTACGGCAGCCGCGGCGTTACGGCAGCGCTGCGTGCACAGCATGCATCCTCGGAGAAAGAGGAGACCTCTGATGCGTTCGCGCGGATCCTGCAGAATCTGCGTGAGTCGAAACCGGCGAACAGCCGCGACCGTTCCGATGCAGAGGGAGATACCATCGTCACGCGCGTACTTGCGGACGGATCGGTCATCGTGCGGGTCTACAAAGGAACGAAGCTCATCTCCGAGACGATGACGCGCGGCGCGAATCCCGAGGCGGGCAAGGAGATCATCATCGAGCGGACAGAGAAGCTGAAGCTCGATTCCATAGGCGAGACGCAGAACCCGCTGCTCGCGTCGAAGGCGGCGCAGAGCTCGATCGGCACGGCGGCGCTCGTGAGTACCATGCTGTAACGATGAAATAGAGTCGGCAGCCAAAAAGACCTCTCACACTGTGGATGGAGTGGGAGGTCTTTTTGTATGTGCAGGGAAGCACGGAGCAAGCGTTCCTCTAAGAAAAATGTTAAGGGCGGGCATATTCTTCCGATAGTAAAGGTAAGGACAGCAATCCTATGCAGGAGGCGTGAGGGGAGGGAATGAAATGGAACTCGGGAAAATCTTTGGCGTGCCGATTCAACGTACGGATGCGTCTGTGCGGCGCACCGTCCCCGCGGCGGAGGATACGGCTGACGCCTTTGCGCGCATGCTGCAGAACTTCAAAGAGATGAAGGCGGCAGAGGCACGCGACTGGGCGGAGAAGGTAGGCGACACCGTCATCACGCGGATCCTCGCGGACGGCACGGTCATCACGCAGATCTACGAGGGGACGAAGCTCATCTCCCAGATCGTGACGCGCGGCTCGCACCCTGAGCAGGGCAAGGAGCTCGTCTCCGAAACCATCGAGAAGATGAAGCGTGACAATCTCGCGCAGAGCGCGGATCCGCTGCTCGCGGCACGCGCGGCGCAGAGTTCCACCGCAGCGGCCGCCGCATCTGCGATGCTGTGACGGATTCATCACGGCAAAAACCCTCCGAGGTCGGCAGAAATGCCGTTCTCGGAGGGTTTTTTGTATGGAGCCGTCAGGATGAAATTCGGAACGCCGCTTCCTTGATCAGCGCCTGTTCAGATCGTCCGTCTCGTACTGGTGCGTGCGCACCTCGTCGTACGCGGGTGTGATGACGACATTGCCCTTGGTGTCGATAAAGCCCCACTTGCCGTCGATCTTCACGGGGGCAAGTCCTTCGTTGAACATGCCAAGGTCTGTGATGTTCTTCGGGACGAGGAAGGGAACGTGTCCCTCCTTGTCGATGAAGAACGCCTTTCCGCTCTGCCGGACGACGGCAATCCCCTCGGTGAACTCGCCCGCCTCGTCGTAGGTCGGCGGGATAACGAGCCGGCCGTCTTTCCCGACATAGCCCCATTTAGCGCCCTCTTTGACCGCTGCCAGACCGTCGGAGAAAAAGTGTATTCCGTTGTATTTCGGCTCGATGATATAGGCGCCCTTCTGATCGACCGCGCCCCACTTTCCCTTTACCTTGACGATTGCGGCGCCGTCATGGAAAGGGGATGTATAGTCGTTCTTCGTCGATATGACCTCGGCGCCGGTCTTGTCGATATAGCCGCGTTTGATCTTATCGCTGATGAGATTGCCGTCCGGCCCATAGACGGGAACACCGGTGGCAACACCGATTGCATTTATGAGAAGACCGCCGAAGGAGAAGGAACTTACCTCGCGGCGCACCTCGGCAAGCCCGTCCTTAAACGGATCGACATCCTCATAGCGCGTCTCGATCACCTTCTTGCCGGTCTTGTCGATGAACGCCCAGTACTTCTTTTCCTTTACCATCGCGAGCCCTTCGGAAAAGCCGCGGATGGATTTGGCACGGATCTGCAGCGGGATGACCACACTGCCCGTCTTGTCGATAAAGCCCCATTTGCCGTCCGACATAACGGGAGCGAGCCCCTCCTGAAAGTTTTGCGCAAGCTCATAGGCAGAGGGAATGACCTCTGCGCCGGTTGTGTCAATGTAGCCGAACTGCTTCTTTTCCGCTGCTGCTGCCGCAAGCCCCTCGGAGAAGGGCTGCGCAAAGGGGTATGTATCGCCCGTCAGCAAGCTGCCGTCCTGCCGATAAAAAACGTATTTCTTATCCTTTCGCTGCACACGGGAAATACCATCGTTGAAGGGACTGATGCTGAGGTATTCGGCCGGCAGGATCAGTTTGCCTCCCGTGTTGTATGCGCCGTAATTGTTCTTTGCATCCTGCACGACGATCATATCATTGCTGAGCGGCTGTATGGTCTTGTAGGCGACGGGGACGATAACCGTACCGTCGAGGCGCACGATGCCCCAGCTCTTTCCCTGGCGGACGGCGACCGCGTCGGCGGAGTAGGATGCAATCTCATCGTATTCCGCCGGGATGACGAGGGCACCCGAGGGGTTGACTGCGCCCCACTTCTTGCCCTGCCGCACAATGGCAAACGGCGCGGAGGCGTTTGCCCCGGCGGCCTGCGCCTCTGCGACGGGCAGCGAGATTCCCTGTCCCGTATTTCCCAAAAGCAGGAAGACAGCGGATAATACAGCGGCGAGGGCGCCGCGCAGCCAGAGATTTTTACGTGTGTTCATTCCGACAACATCTCCTTTGACGATCTGCAGAGCAGAAAGATGAAACTCTATTCAGTATAGATATTCGCGAAAAAAAGCGATATTCCTGTTTGCCCTCAGCAATTCCCGCGGTGTACATGGCGCAGATGGCGGCGGGCGATTTCCGCGAGGCGGTCGATGGCTGCGGCGGGCGTCGGCGGCGTGCTTACGCGGTGACGCGGGAAATAGCGGCTGATGTGCAGAGGAATCTCGGGGGAGAGGGAGGCGAGCCAGCGCGCCTCGGCATCCATGTCAGCCGCGCTGTCGTTCCTGCCGGGGATGATGAGGGTCGTCACCTCGACGTGTACGCCGTGCGTGACGGCATGCGCGATCGTCTCCCGGACCGTCCCGAGATCGCCGCCGACCCAGCGGTAGAAATCCTCCTGCCAGCCCTTCAGATCGATGTTCATCGCATCGACGTGCGGCAGGAGACGCGCGCGCGGTTCGGCGCAGATCGTGCCGTTCGTGACGAGGATGACCGCAAGATTCGCCGCGTGCAGGAGGGGTGCTGCGTCCATGATGTACTCGAAGCTCAGCAGCGGCTCGTTGTAGGTGAATGCGACGCCGATGTTGCCGGGTGTGCGGCGGCTGAGTTCCTCGGCGAGCGCGGCAAGGCGCGCAGGTGTGATGTCCTCCGTCGCAGCCGATGCGTCTGCCATTGCAATGGAGGCATTCTGGCAGAAGGGGCAGGCGAGATTGCAGCCGAAACTGCCGACGGAGAGGATGAAGCTGCCGGGGTGAAAGTGGTACAGCGGCTTCTTCTCGATCGGGTCGAGCGCGAGCGAGGTAAAGCGGCCGTAGTTCAGCGGGCGGATCGTGCCTGCGCGGTTCTCGCGCGTGCGGCAGAATCCCGTCTCGCCCGGGCGCAGGCGGCAGGCATGGGGGCAGAGACCGCAGACGGCGCGGTCATCTCCGCCGCACAGGGCGGTCTGCGCGGAATCATCTCTATATGCGGCTGCGGCGCTCATCTCAGCAGTGCCGTTCGACGGTAAAGCGCCAGATGCGGATCGGCGCATCGGCTGGGATTCCTCCCTTTTGACGTGCAATGCGCAGCTGCTCCTCGACCGTATTCACGCCGTCGAGGTCGGGCAGGAGCAGACCCTTGCGCGCGCGGTACTCGACGATGACGCCGTAGCGCTTTGCGTCGAGATCGTCTGCGCCGCTGACCAGCTCCGGCTCCGTGAGCACATCGACGCTGTACACGAGGGCGGGCAGCTCCTCCTCCTGTACGGGCGGGAAACGCGGGTCGCGCAGGGCGGCGCTTGCGGCATTCTGCAGGATCTCCGCGGCGATGTTCTTTGCCGTCGGCTCGAATGTTCCGATGCAGCCGCGCAGCGCGCCGTCCTTTTTCAGCGAGACGAAGACGCCGGCGCGCTCCGTCATCTCAGGCGGGAGTTCGGATGGGAGCGGGGCGGGCTCTCCTGCGGTGACAATCGCCTCGACGGCACTGCGCGCGAGCCGCACAAAGTCGTCCTCGGCGGCGCGCCGCTCCTCCATCGCACGCTGCTCGAGCATCTCGTAGCGTTCGGCAAAGCTGCGGCGCGGGTCCTCGCGCGTCGCCCGCAGCGAGACGACACCGTAGCCGACGCCGAACGGTCCCTGGTAGGAGAGCTTCTTGATTTTCAGCGCCTTCGCATCGAGCACGCCTGCCATCATCCAGAACGTGCGCAGACCGCATTCCGCCGCCGGCTGATAGAGCGCGGGGTCCATGCGCAGGAGCTTCAGGAAGTCGCCCTCCTCGAGGTGCTTCATGCATGCCTTGTCAAAGCGCGGCCCCTCCGGTGCAAAGCCGTAGGGACCCTCGGGCGTAAGCTTGTGCGAGAGGTCGCCGCTCGCGATGAAGACCGCGCGCCGTCCGAGCGTTTCCGCGGCACGCGCGATGCATTTGCCGAAATTGTAGTGTGCGAGCGGGGAGAGCCCGGAGATGCCGACGCGCACGAGGCGGAACTCCCGTGTATGTGCGTGCAGGAAGCGGAGCGGAATCATGACGCCGTGATCGAGCGCGGCGTTGCGTCCCCCGACGGGACCCGCCGCGATGCCTTCGGCTCCTGCCTCCATCTCGATCTCCTTGGCGAGCACCGCGTCATAGTGCGCCTCGACCGTGACCTCCGGCGCGCCGAACTGCGCAAAGCTGCCCGATGCCTCCTCGCCCGGCGCGATGTGAAAGTAGTCGGCGTACATGACCGTGTGCGGACTCGCGACGATCACCGTATCTGGCTGCAGCGCGGCGGCCTCCTTCATTGCGCGCTCATAGGCATTCACGGTCAGCTGTATTTTTTTCTCCTCGCCTTTCCCGATCTCCGGCAGGATCAGCGGCGGATGGGGAACGGCGTAGGCTGCCAATATGGACATGAGACTCCTCCTCTCGATATATCTCTATTATGTATTCGCTGTACGGCGCGAAGCTCCTGCAAAAATGGATTGATTCAGCATCGGAGCAGCTGTCCGTATCACTCCATGCTGTGTTTGGACGCATTTGCTTGATGCGCAGACGAAACGTGTATGAACTTCATAGAAAAATGGGGCGAATGCTTTGTGCATCCGCCCCATTTCTATGGTACAGCAGAGTTCTGGGTGCATGAGAAGCTACGCCGCACCCCAGAGGACAGCGATTACAAGGGTGGGGAGAAAATTTGCGACGCGGATGTACGGCAGGCCGAAGAGGTTCGTGCCGACGCAGAAGATGAGGATGCTGCCGACGTAGCTGAGGTTCTGGAGCGCGGCGGGGGTCATGATCGGCTCGATCGCGCCGGCGGCGAGGAAGATCGCCCCCTCGAAGATGCCGACCGAGAGCGCGGAGAAAATGCAGCCCCGCCCGAGTGCTGCAGTGAGCAGCATGACGACGATGCCGTCGAGGACGCTCTTGGCGAAGAGGATGGACGGGTCGGCGAGCAGGCGGTCGCTCACCGCGCCGATGACGGCCATCGCGCCGACGCAGAGGGTCAGCGACGCGCTGACAAACCCGTCGATGAAATGCGCATCGCCGCTGCTGCCCGAGACGCGTTTCAGCCACGCGCCGAATGCTGTCATGCGGTCCTCGATGTTGAGGATTTCGCCGATGATTGCACCGCCGATGAGACTGGCGAGCATCATGTTGACACCGACGAAGACGAGCTGCCCGTCCGCCCCGATCCGGAGCATCTCGCGCAGCGCTCCGCCGAGACCGAGGAAGATCACGCAGAGGCCGCAGGCGCTCATGATCGTCTTTTGAAAGCGCTCGGTGATGAGGCGGCCGCAGCCGAGCCCCAAGATTCCTCCGAGCATGACGGCGGCTACGTTCGCAAGAATTCCGATGCCCGGCATGACCTTCACAACCTCTCTCTGTCCGTTTTGATCCGATGGCTCATTGTACTGCATTTTGACGCGCCTGTAAAATAAAAGTGCGGATCATTTATGTATACATGGACTTTTCATGCTTTATCATGGTAAAATACCCGCATATTTTCATTTTTGAAAATTTTATCTTAATTGGAGGTATGGATATGGAATCATTTCTCCCCATGCTGAACGCGGTCGACTCGTTCCTCTGGGGCGTGCCGCTCATCACGCTGCTCGTCGGGACGGGCATCCTGCTGACCATCCGGCTCTCGCTTATCCAGGTCGTGCATCTGCCGCGTGCACTCGCGCTGATCCTGCGCGCAAAGAATCACGGCGAAGGCGACATCTCGAGCTTTAAAGCGCTGTGCGTCGCGCTTGCCGCGACGATCGGCACGGGCAATATCGTCGGCGTTGCGACCGCAGTCAAGGTCGGCGGCCCCGGCGCGATCTTCTGGATGTGGATGGCGGCGTTCTTCGGCATGGCGACGAAGTATGCCGAGGGACTGCTCGCGGTGAAATACCGCACGACGGACGAGCGCGGCGAGATCGCGGGCGGCCCGATGTATTACATCCGGCACGGCATGGGGGAGAAATACCGTCCGCTTGCGACGTTCTTCGCAGCGGCGACGGTGCTCGTTGCGTTCTTCGGCATCGGTACGTTCCCGCAGGTCAATGCCATCGTCGACTCGGTGGAGCTGTCCTTTGGCGTTCCGCGCATCGCAACCGACCTCGTGCTCACGGCGCTCATCGCGGCGATCACGATCGGCGGGCTGAGGAGCATCGCTCACGTTTCCGCGCGCATCATTCCCTTTATGGCCGTGCTCTACATCGTCATCTGTGCGGGGATCATCCTCATGCACCTCTCCGAGATCCCCGCGGCGATCGCGCTCATCCTGGACAGTGCATTCACGGGCACAGCGGCGGCGGGCGGATTTGCCGGCTCGACCGTGATGATGGCGATGAAGAACGGCATTGCGCGCGGCGTGTTCTCGAACGAGTCGGGTCTCGGCTCTGCGCCGATCGCGGCGGCGGCGGCAAAGACGAAGGAGCCGGCCGAGCAGGGACTCATCTCCATGACGGGGACATTCATCGACACGATCATCATCTGCTCCATGACAGGGCTGGTGCTCGTCCTCACGGGTGCATGGCACGGCGACGCGGCGGGCGCGGCAATGACGGGCGCGGCGTTTACGAGCCTCTACGGCTCGATCGGCGGAGCATTGCTCACCGTCTCGCTCGCGCTGTTTGCCTTTACGACCATCCTCGGCTGGAACTACTACGGCGAGCGCGCCGTGCTGTATCTGGCGGGCATGCGCGCGATCCTGCCGTACCGGCTCGTCTTCATCGCACTCATCGCGTGCGGCGCGTTCCTGAAGCTCGAGGCGATCTGGATACTCGCGGATATCGTCAACGGCCTCATGGCCATCCCGAACCTCATTGCCCTCATCGCGCTCTCGGGCATCGTAGTGCGTGAGACGCGGACATATCTGGAGAAGATGAAAAAGTAGGGCACTTCCAACGGCCAAACAAAACTCTCCTTTTCGATCTTTGCAGCAGTTACTTCTATGGAAGGAAAACCTGTAAGATCGGAAAGGAGAATTTTTATGCGAAACTATCTGCCGCGTGTGGACTGGATGGTCGGGACGGGGCTCGTCGTCGTCGCGGTCCTGTCCGTCTTCTATGGGAGCGCGGAGCTGACGAGCAACATCGCCTCGGGGCTGATCGGCTTTCTCGGGCGCACGGTCATGATGCGGGGCGAGAAGGAGGCGCCGCGATGAGCGCGGTGCTGCCCGCATCGGCCATGCGGCGCGTGACCTGCGCGGAACTAAAAAACCTTGCCGCGGCATACCGCCCCGCCCTCTATTATGCCGCCGCGCAGTGCGCACGTGAGACGAAGATCTACCTCCACTGGACGGCGGGGCACTACGGGCAGTTCTTCGCGGACTATCATGTCCAGATCGACGCAGACGGTGCGCTCTATGTGATCGGCGATGGTGCGCTTGATGCGCTGCTCGCCGCGACCTATCGGCGCAACAGCGGGAGCGTGAGCGTTGCCGTTCTCGGAGCCTGTGGTGCAACGACGGAACATCTCGGCGCGGAGCCGCCGACGGCCGTGCAGATCGAGGCCATGGCAATGGCGGTGACGGCGCTCGCGGACGGCCTCTGGCTGACGATCGACAAGGCACGCATCCTGACGCACGGCGAGGCGGCCGACAACGAGGACGGCGTACACGCACATGCGCCCTACGGCCCGCGAACGACATGCGAGCGCTGGGACCTCGAGTACCTCGGAACAGCGGAGAGTCCCGCCTTTCGCCCCTGGGCAGAGGACGGCACGCGCGGTGGCGATGTGCTCCGAGGAAAGGCACAGTGGTATCGGGAGCACAAATAGACTGTCCCGCCAGGGCAGAGAGGATCCTTATATACGATCACGGTATCCCACAAATTCCTATCGATTCGATAAAAATGACCGTCAGTCATATAATGTCAGCAAATATGACCGGCGGTCATTTTATTGGAGAAATCAAGGGATCATCATGGAACAAACAAAACACAGGCATTCCTTCCTCGTCATACTGAACGCATTTATGGCGTTCGCCTCACGCTCAACGGACCTCTGCCTGCCCGCTCTGCGCGATCCCTTTCTGGCTGCGGGCGACGCGATGAACTGACGCCGTGTCCTCCCGTCATTTTATGCAGCCATAAAAATTAGCAGTAAGTCCTAACAGAACTTAAATTCATCTTATATCCATTTCCCATATGCGCATCGTATTCTGTCCCCAGAAACAGCGACAGGTTGACGGCAGCGCCGTCTGAAAGGATGCGATCCGCATGATGACAACAAAGATGATGAAGAGGACTGCGATGGCAGTGCTGGTCGGCGTCATGAGCTACGGCGCTGCAGGTGCGGCTGAAGTCTCTGCGAGTGCGCTCAGCGTGCCGGAGCAGCGCGCATCGTACACGAGCTTTGACGGACGCGATGATGTCCAGCAGCTCGCGTGGAAGAGCCGCCGTGATCGTGACCGCGACCGCTGGGAACGTGATCGTGACCGCCGCGATCGGGAGCGCTGGGAACGCGACCGTGACCGCGATCACCGCAATGACCGCCGCCGGAGCGGCAAGCGCTACTCGCAGGGCAGCATCAACACCGCTGTGATCGCCGGCGCCGTGATCGGTGCGATCATTGCGAGGAGCATATGAGTTGTCCCGTTCGGCAGAGCACCCAATCCCACGGGAACGGGTGCTTTTTCATACAGCAATAAAATTTAGGAGCAACTCCTAACGAAAATTAAATTCCGTTCGAATGTGTTTCCCATGCGCACGTCGTATGCTCTACTTGTACCAAAGAAGTGCACAGCGGCAAAGCCGTTTGAAAGGATGTGGTTCACATGATGACAACAAAGATGATGAAGCGGACTGCGATCGCCGCGATCGTCGGCGCCATGAGCTACGGTGCTGCAGGTGTGGCCGAGGTATCCGCGCACGCGCTCAGCGTACCGGCAGAGCGCGCATCGTACACGAGCTTTGACGGACGCAATGATGTTCAGCAGCTCGCATGGGGTGGACGGCGCAAGAGCGGCGGCAAGCGCTACTCGCAGGGCAGCATGACTACGGCCGCCATCGCAGGCGCTGTCGTTGGCGCGATCATTGCGAAGAATACCTGATATTCGGAGATCATAGGGCACCCACTCCTACGGGAGCGGGTGTTTTTTTGTGCTATAATATCTGCAAAGGAGGAAATCGAATGATATATTCAACTTTTGCCGGGGCAATGCGCACATGTGCCCTGATCGGCGCTCTGCTTGGCCTCATGGCGCTCTCTGCTGCCGCACATCCCGTGGACGATCCGGCGGATCCTGTCTACCGGGCGCGGACGGTTCTGCCCGACGCGGCAAAGGCGCGCCGCGACGCACCGGCACTCGAGACGCTCCGCGCCGCTGCTCCGCGGACGGTGCATCTCGCCGATGCTGCGGCGACGGCGGAGGCGCGGCAGCTCTATGCGTATCTTACGGCGCTCGGGCAGCTGCAGTACACGATCTACGGACATCAGAACGACGCGCATCATAAATTTTTTCGCATCGACAGCGGTACGAACTCCGATACGAAGGACATGACGGGTGCGCTCGCAGGGATCGTCGGGCTCGACGCACTCTCGCTGACGGGTGAGGAGCTGGAGCTGACCGATGCGGAGCGCGCGGCGGGCATGAGCTGTGCGGACAAACTCGAGCGGATCGCGGCGGAGGCGTCGAATGAGGGCGCGATCCTGACGCTCTCCATGCACATCCCCAACCTCGCGCACGCGGCAAAGCGCCCGCAGGCGGACGGCGGCTATGACTTTTCGGGCTATTCGCCGGACGATCTCGCGGGGCATGTTCTGCACCGCGCCGTTCCGGGCGGCGATCTGCATCCGGTCTATACGGCCTACCTTGATATGGTCGCGGATTTTCTGCTGCGCATGCAGAGGCGCGGCATCCCCGTACTCTTTCGCCCGCTCCATGAGCACAACGGAGACTGGTTCTGGTGGGGCGTAAAGGGGACGGACGGCGCGGACTACACTGCGCTCTGGCAGTACACGGTCCACTATCTGCGCGATGTGCGCGGCGTGCACAATGCGCTCTATGTCTATGCGCCGAACGCGCCGTTCTCATCGGCGGAGGCCTATCTCGACCGCTATCCGGGCGATGCGTATGTGGACGTATTCGGCTTTGACTTCTACGACGATGACGACGATACGCCCGCCTTTTTGAAGCGGCTCGAGCATGCGGCGACGCTGGTTGTGTCCGCGGCGGATGCGCACGGCAAACTCCCCGCGCTCACCGAGGTCGGCGTTCATAAAAACGGCGGCGGGCTCGCGCTCACGGGCAATGACGATCCGCATTGGACGAGTGCGGCGGCAGCCGTCGCGCGGCGTCATCATATCCCGTATCTCATGACGTGGGCGAACTTTGAGCAGGAGGAGAAGAACTTCTACCAGCCCTTCATGGTCAGCGATACGCGCGGCCACGAGCTCGTCGACGGATTCATCGACTACTATAATGAGGAGACCTCGCTTTTCGCCGACGGCCTCGGAGATTGGCGGGGATTGCCTGTGCCTGTGCAGGAATAAAGATTGGGGGCTGGGCGCCGGATATCCCGGCCGCACACATTCCCCATAGACCTTCCTTGCGATAGAAATGATACCTTACCTTTCGTTCTCTCTGCAGGTAAAATCCCTACGCCAAGCGGCTGCTTTTCGCAAAAAAGCGAACAAGAACGGGCATCTGTGTGCTATACTGAGCAAAATGAGTTCGTATCAATCTTGAGAGGGAGGGATTGTTGTGCGCAAGGCACTTGTTGTCGTGGATATGCAGAATGATTTCATTGATGGCGCGCTCGGGACGACTGAGGCGCAGGAGATGCTGCCGCGTATGGTGGCAAAGCTCACGGCAGAGCAGGCGGCGGGCACGGTGCTCGTCTTTACCATGGACACCCACGGTGCGGACTATCTCCAGACGCAGGAGGGGCAGAAACTGCCCGTCGAGCACTGCATCCGCGGCACGGCAGGGTGGCAGATTGCAGATGCGCTCCAACCCTTTGTGCGCGGGGCGCAGATCGTTGAGAAGCCTGCCTTCGGTGCGACAGATCTGCCCGCGCTCCTTGCGGATTATGACGAAATCGAACTGGTCGGGCTCTGCACCGATATCTGTGTCATATCCAACGCGCTGCTCCTCAAGGCATTCTACCCAGAGAAGCCCATCTCCGTCGATGCCTCCTGCTGCGCGGGCGTCACCCCGGAGAGCCACGCGAACGCTCTCGCAGCGATGCGAATGTGCCAGGTGGAGGTGCGGTGAGCGGTGCCCTCGGCATTGCTGGGGGAATGTGTCTTTATATTTGCGATAGGGAGATATGATGGGAAGAGCATATGATTCGGGTTCAATTTCTTCTTTTTTGATGGCAGAAGAAGATCATATCCTCGGGCGGTTGATGATCGAGGATTCGTTTCGGACCGAGGATATTCAAAAGAACGCATGGCGTGCGGAGATCCAGGTTTTAAAGGAGCAGCTTGCCTCCTTTCCGGACGGAGAGATCGCCTTTGAATTCACGATTCCGCGCATGGGACACCGTGTGGATGCCGTGCTCATCATCCAGGGAATTATTTTCCTGCTGGAGTTCAAGGTCGGGGATGATACGTATGCAAAATCAACAAAAGATCAAGTGATGGATTATGCCCTTGACCTCAAGTATTTTCATGAGGCGAGTCGGGACCGCACAATCGTGCCGATCATTGTGCCGACGGAGGCGGCCGATCAGGCGAATACACTGGCTCTGATGGAAGATGGGATTGCACAGGTGCTCTGCTGCAATCGGCATAACATCGGGGGCGTGCTTCGGCAGGTCCTGTCGCAGATGCATGCCGCTCCTCTACCCATGGATGCGTGGCTGGATGCGCATCAATAAGGAACAAGGGCAACGTTATCTGAAGAACGCCTATCGCGGCCTCCTCACCCGGGCCCGGCAAGGGCTCGTCATCTTCGTTCCTGAGGGTGATCCGGATGATGAAACGCGCAGGCCGGAATACTATGATGGTACGTATGAATACTTGAAGTCGCTGGGACTGCAAGAGATTTAATCAGCTTCACTGCGAAGCCGATCCTCTGCATTGGCATCCGGCGTTCGTTCGGCGTTGGCTGCGCGTGCCATAATCCTCCTCATATTGACAGGGGCGCGGGATTTTAGAGACACAGAAATATTTTCGCCGTTATTGTTGGAAAAGTTTGATAATGGGGTTATAATAAAAACGTCTTCAATTTTTTATAATTGCCTTTGGGAGGCGTGTCCAATGAATTCATTCTTTGAACGGCAGTTCCGGCTGCAGGAGTATCATTCCTCTGTCAGTACGGAGATCCTCGCGGGTCTCACGACGTTCGCGACGATGGGCTATGTGCTCGCCGTTGTGCCGCATATGATGGGGGAGGCAGGGGTTCCAACGGGGGCGATGCTCACGGGCATGGTGCTCATGATCTTCGCTGCGACGATGGCGATGGGGCTCTACACGAACCGCCCGTTTGCCCTCGCGCCCGGGATGGGCAGCGTTGCGATCTTCTCGATCACGATGGTGCAGCTCCAAAATGTGCCGATCAGCGTTGCGAGCGCGATCGTCTTTCTGAGCGGTGTGCTGTTCATCCTCGTTACAGTGCTCGGCATTCGTAAATTCATTGTCATGACAATACCGCGCGGCATCAAGATCTCAATCAGTGCAGGCGTGGGCATCTTCCTCGCCGTGATCGGCATGCGCAATGCAAAGCTGATCGCGGTCAATGCGAAAAAGGTCGCGCTCTCGTTCGGCGATCTCACGCAGCCCGTCGTTATCCTCGCGGCGATCACCTTCGTCATTCTCCTCATGCTCACGGCGCGCAAGGTACGCGGCGCCGCGCTCATCAGCATTCTCGCGGGGACGGTCATCGGCATCCCGATGGGCATTACGAAGATTCCGGAGAGCATTCTGCGCATGCCGGACAGCATCGCGCCGATCTTCTTCAACTTTGATCTTGTAGGGGCGCTTGATCTTCAATACCTGCCGTTCCTCTTCGCGTTCTTCCTGCCGGATTTCTTCTCGAGCTTCGGCACGGCGATCGGCATCGGCGGCAAGGCGGGGTTCCTCGACAAGAACGGCGATCTGCCGGGGCTCGACAAGGTCTTTCATGTCGACTCCATCGCCGCGACGGTGGGCTCCTTCTTCACGATCCCGGTGCTCATCACCTATCTCGAGTCCGGTGCGGGCGTTGAGGCAGGTGGGCGCACAGGACTGACGGCGTGTACGACAGCGGTCGCCTTCCTGCTCACTCTCGCGGTGACGCCGCTCGCGCTGATGATCCCCGCGGCTGCGACTGCGCCCGTCCTCATCTACGTCGGCGTCAGTATGATGGCGGGGATGCGCAACCTTGACTATACGGATATTGCCGAGTACATTCCCGCGTTCCTCTGCATCGCCTTTACAGCGTATACGTTCAACATTGCCAACGGCATCTCTGTGGCCTTCATCGCGTTTGTCCTCATGAAGGTCGCCGCAGGGCGCATGAGCGAGCTGCACAAGGGGCACTATCTGCTCGCTCTCCTGCTCGCATACTACTTCTACGCCATTGCGGGCGTGAAATAGGAGGCTGCTATGCACATCGACATCCTGCTGACGGGAGGACAGGTCTACAACAGCTATCTCAAAAAATTCATCCCGGGCAATATTGCTGTCAGCGGCGATCGCTTCGCCTATGTCGGCATGGACGAACTGCCGCTCACACCGAGGTGTACGGTCGATCTCGCGGGGCAGTATGTCATCCCCGGGCTGATCGACTGCCATATGCACATTGAAAGTACGATGTGCGCGCCGCGGACGTTTATGAACGGCGCGGTGCGCAGCGGTGTGACGACGCTCATCGCGGAGCCGCATGAGATCGCAAATGTATTCGGTCTCGCGGGCATCCGCGCGCTGATGCAGAGTGCGCAGGACGGCCCCTGCGATGTCCGCATCGCTATCCCCTCGTCCGTTCCGTCGACGAATGACGCGCTCGAGACGGCAGGTGCCGCGATCGAGAACGATGATGTCGAGGCGCTCATGCACATGGATCAGGTGATCTGCCTCGGCGAGGTGATGAACTGCCGCGAGGTCATTGCGGATGCGCACTCCAAGACGAATCGTCTGATCCGCCAGATTCAGCATGGCCGGCCGGATTTCTCCATCGAGGGGCACTGCCCGCGCTTCGTCGGATGGGAGCTGGCGCAGCTCCTCTGCCGCGGCATCCGCTCTGATCATACGGATCAGTCGCTCGAGGGTCTCGCACAGCGCGCCGCAAATGGAATGTTCATCCAGCTGCAGGAAAAGACCCTGAAGAAAGAGTTCCTCGACTATCTCATGGAGAAGCGTCTGTCGGGGCGGTTTGCCCTCGTCACGGATGACACCATGCCGGATGACTTCATGCGGCGCGGGCAGCTGGACCACCTTGTCCGGCGGAGCATGGAGCTCGGCCTTGCGCCCGAGGAGGCGGTCTATGCGGCGACCTATGCACCCGCGCAGCATATGGGACTGCGGGATAAGGGCGTGATTGCCCCCGGCCGCATCGCCGACTTCGTCGTGCTCTCGGATCTGCAGGCCTTTGAAATCGAGCGTGTCTGGCGCGCGGGACGGCAGGTCTTTGCGCGCGGCGAGGCGTGGGAGGAGCCGGAACGGGACACGTCGTTCCCCGCGCATTTTTACCGCAGCGTGCATCTGGCGCCGCGCAGTGCCGAGGACTTCGTCCTGCGTGCGCCGATCGCGGAGGGGACAGTGCTCTGCCGCATCCTCGAGGTGCAGGAGCATACGACCTTTGTCGCGGAGGGGCGGGCAGAGCTGCCCGTGCGCGGCGGCGTGATCGACTGGGAGAGTAGTCCCTACAACCTTGCCTGTGTCTTTGAGCGGCACGGCAAAAACGGCGGCTGCGGCATGGCGCTCGTCGGCGGGACAGCGCTCACGCGCGGCGCGGCGGCGACCACCTATGCGCACGACAGCCACAACCTGCTCGTCCTCGGGCAGACCACGGCGGATATGCACGCGGCGGCGAACGCCGTCATTGAGGCGCAGGGCGGCTTTGCTGCGGTGCGGGACGGCCGTGTGCAGGCCTTTGCGCCGCTGCCGATCGCGGGCATCCTCTCTGATCGCCCGCTCCCCGTTCTCGGTGAGCAGATCGCGCATGTTCGCCGTGTCCTTGCGGACTGCGGTTATCGCCACGACAATGTCATCATGTCCCTGAGCACCATTCCGCTGCCTGTCAGCCCGTATTTCAAACTGACCGACAAGGGGATCATCGACGTGAAAAAAGGCGCCGCAGTGCCTTTGATTGTGTAACGAAAAGTGCTGCTGTACGAAGCTGGAAAACTTCGTGCAGCAGCACTTTTTTGATGTGTGATTCAATCCGGAGACGCTCCGTCTTTGTACAGTACCACAAGGCTGTCCAACAGCTGCTTTACATGAGTATCATCCGATTCGATGCACAAGCCGCGGTGAGTACCGCTGCGGCTTCTGCATGCATTTTCAGCCGCACCCGTCAACGGACAGCAGCGTAAAAACTCATGGAGGCGGATGGACCGACGCCGAGATAGGAGGAGTCCATCATTTGCTGCCGCGCGCTGCAGTAAACGCGGCTGACCTTGAACGTCGCCTCCGGCGTCACCCATGCGAGGTCATCGGGGGCGTATATCTCCTCCGCCGGCTTCCACTGGAACAGCGCGGACATTTCTTCGTGCGTCATGCCGCTTGCAATCGAAGCAGCGGCAATTACCGCGAGCGCTTCGTTGAGACGCTGCTCATCGATTACATCGATGGTTGCCGATATGCAATGCACATAGGCTCTGTCGGGCGTCATATAGAGGTCGACCGTGACGCCGCTCGGCGTATGTGACGTATAGAGGGGCATTGTCAAATCTGATTTTGCTTTGTTGTATTCGGGCGGGGTCAGTGACGTATGAGACTTCTCCTCGCGCAGGATATCGTTGATCCTGCTTACGAATGCCGGAGCATCCGCACCCTCGATCAGCGGAAATTTCTCCCCGGCGGCGTGTACCGTTCCTCCATATAGAAGCAGTATTATGGCAAGGAGGAACGAACACAGCAGATTTTTATGCATCATTTTTTACACCCCGATGGCTTTCAAATTCAGAAAAGACGGCATGAGCCTGCTGGCGTGTGCAGGCGTTGGGAGTCAGATATTGATAAAGTTGCCCTCGATCTTCTTGCGCAGCCCCGGCAGCAATGAGAAAAAGGTATGGATGGCGGTGTTGTGCTCCTCTGACACGATGCGGGTGTCGTAGTGCTCCGCGTCGATCGTGCCCCGTGCCGAGGAGATGTAGTTGTCCGCCGTAATCTGGCCATCGATCACATCATAGGAGTAGTAGACCGTCAGATAGTGATCCTCGCCCTCCCATATGCCGAGAGTATCGTCCTCGGCGTCGTGTGTGTCCTGGAAGAAACAGCTCTCAAAGATGGCGGGCGGCGTGGTTCCGTACGCGTCCGTGAGCATGCCTGTGCGGTAGAGATCCGCGGTCATCGGCGCACCAAAGACCGTGTCGCCGACGGTGCAGATGAGCCAATTCTCCTCGGTGTCCGTGTGCTGGGCGAGGGAGAGTGCCGCACCCGACAGATCGGCGTGTGTCTCGCGCACAACGAAGGGCAGCCCGCGCGATATCATCATCTGTTCGACCTGCTCCTCCGGCGCCATCGCATTCGCCGCGGATGCGAGCGGCAGGATGAGGAGGAACGCGCCGGCAAGGGCGCAGAAAAACTTGCGGCAGAGCATGAAGATCTCCTTTCTGTGGTGCTGAATTAATGTATCTGCTTAATAAATTCGATGTAAAGATGAAATACTCCTGCATATTCGGAAATGAATCCGCGCGTGTGGGTGGATACAGGCAGCCTTTCCTGTGCGTTTCCTCCATGCCGTGTGTACTCACTCGTCGTATGCAGTCACGTTGATGCGTGCGTTTGATCCGCTGACCAACTCCATTGTCATTTGAATGCGGCGCTGGGTCGTTTTGCAGAACACGCTGCCGAGGCTGAAATGTTCCCCATCGTCTTCGTTCTCTGATAGTGCAGAGACGTCCTTTTCCGTCATGCCGGCAATGATGCAGACCGAGGAGACCAGCTGCTGCGCGGCCTTGACCGCCCGATCGTCCAATATCTTGAATACGGCGGAGGCGGCATAGATGTCATTCCCCTTCGTCTGAAAAAGCATTTGAACGTCATCACGTGAGCGGGCTGCGTATAACGCATATCCTTCGCTGTCGGGCAGCTTAATACAACGGATATCAGCCAGCTGAGCCTCGCGTTTTTCCGGGCTCAGCACGAACGTGATCATATTCGAGAGACCGATGGGCGCCATGCCGTCGATCAGCGGGACCTGTTTTGCGGCGGACACCGTTCCCGTCCCGAGGAGCAGGGCAATGGAGCAGAGGAGCGCGGTGCATACAGGCAGCAGAAATCGTTTCATCATATTTCCTCCTTTAAGTATAGAGCAATATCACCCTGATTATTCGCTCTGCGTGAGCAAAAATCCTTGTACGCAGCGGCAGGGTCTATGAAAAGCAGAGGAGGATTCATGTAAATTTCGATGTGGGAGGAGTGTGATTGTGTGCAGGGCACGCGCAGTGATGCGGATGTATCAGACGGCGGTGCGTTGGATTTTTGAGGCTGTTTTTCAAGCAGCTTCTTTTTTATTTCAAAAAATATGTTATAATAGGTTGAAAATTTTGATATAGGGATCGCTGATACATTCAGTGGTTCCTTAGGAAAAGGAGCATCTCACTATGAACACATGGAACACCCAGTGGAAGAATCAGTGGAAGAAAACACTCGCGCTCGGCTGTGCAGCATTCCTGCTCGGCGGCAGCGCATGGGGCTATGCTGCACCGACCGTGACGGCGGCAAGCAGCGCGGCGCACGCGGCAAACCCGCAGGACGCACCGATGCCTCTGCCGCTGACTGAGGAGGAAGTAAGCGCACAGCAGCTCGCCGATGCACAGTATATGGCGCTCCTCTGGATGCGTACCTCGGCGGAGTACCGCGCGCTCTGCTATCAGGGCTACAATGCGGCGCTCATGGCAATCGACCGCGCGCAGGCGAATCCCGCGGCCCGCAGCGGCAAGCCGCTCGCCATCGTCCTCGACTGCGATGAGACCGTCACGGACAACACGCGTGCCATGGCAGAGGCTGCCGCCGCGGGCAACGGCCGCTACGATGCGCTCTGGTGGCGTGCGACCGTGCACGAGGCTCGCTCCGAGGCCATGCCGGGCGCGGCAGAGTTCCTGCGCGAGGTCGCGCGGCGCGGCGTTGCCATCTTCTACGTCAGCAACCGCTGGAGTGAGGTCAACTACGAGCCGACCATCGAGAACCTCAAGGCACTCGGTTTCCCCTCCGTGGATGCGGAGCACGTCCTCCTCATGGAGGATCGGAAGATGAGCGACAAACAGCCGCGCTTTGACCAAATTGCCAAGAACTACGATGTCGTCGTCTACATGGGCGACAACGCGGGCGATCTCCCGCTCGGGACGAAGGGCATGAACCGTGCCGCGCGGAATGCCGCCATCGACGCTGCGCAGGAGGAGTTCGGCACACAGTACATCGTCTTCCCGAACCCCGCCTACGGTTCCTGGATCAGCGCCCTCGCAAAGGACTACATGACCATGAGCCCCGAAGCACGTGAGGAGTTCTATGCAAAGACACTGACGGAGTAACAGAATACAATGAAAAAAGCCCGTCTCTGCTCTCTTTTTGAACAAGGGAGCAGGGACGGGTGTTTTTGCGTTTGTTTGAATTGTATTAAAATGATATAATCGGTATGTCAATGGTTTTGATGCTGAGAGGAAGAGAAGCCTATGTTGGGTATACGTTTTCGATGGGGGTAGTTTATTTTCCACGTTTCCGATGAAACGAGGTCTGAGGATTTGCTCCTTGTCCTGCGTCAGAGTGTGGGCAAAGTATTCCCCCATTCAACTAGAAGAGAAACGATGTATCTATCATGAAAGGGAGGGATACGTTATGATACAGAACAAGCGATTTTTCTACACCGCGCCTCTGCTTTTGGGGGGTATTGCCCTACAGCCTGCGCACGCTGCGCGGATGGAGTAGCAGTATGTGACGAAGGTGCTGAACCTGATGGAGGGCGACTGGTACGATGCGGACGGCAATCGGGTTCTTCAGATCGGGGGCGGCTATATCAACAGCTGTCGTGTGCTTGCGGCGTATGACTTTGCAGGGAGCAGTTCACACGGAGCGGGGCGGTTTGACATCCTTGAGAACACGGGAAGCCGCGCGGTGCTGGAGCATTCGGGACTGAACTGCGAAAATACGCCGTACGAGTTCGCACAGGCATATCAGATGAAGCATGTTCCCCAAGTATGCTATGATGACAGCAATGTATTTACCGGCTGCCATGCCATTGGCGGCGAGGAGTACCTCTCCTTCGGCAACCGCATGGAGTACGTCATGCTGAGTAAGTATTGGAATTAAGGCCAAAGAGGTTGGTTTGCAGAGATGTTGAGTAGCTAGGGAGATTATGTCCCTTTTCCTATGAGAGGAGTATGCCGGATGATTACTCGTATTGCAATTAAAGATGTAGCTACGTTTGATGCTTCTGAGCATGTTATGCAGGATTTAGGAAAGTTGAACTTTATTTTTGGTTCAAATGGTTCCGGTAAAACCACAATTAGTCGAGTCTTGGAGAAGCCGGAAAATTATCCTTCCTGTGGTATTTCGTGGGCGGGAAATATAGAAATAGAACGGCGTGTATATAACTCGGATTTTGTTGAGGAAAATTTTGTTCCTGAAACTGGAATGCGTGGAATTTTCACTTTGGGGAAGGAGGAGAGTGACACCAAACAAAAGATAAAAGAGCTTGAGGAAAAACTGAAGGCACTGGAGGATGAGAAAAGAAAAACAGAAATAATAATTTCAGGTGAAGATGGTAAAAGCGGAAAAGCAACAGAACTAATCTCGTTTCGGGAAAGCTATATCAATAAAATTTGGGAGAAAACAAAATCTTTTAGAACAGGTTCCATTAGAGATGGTCTGGTGGGATATCTAAATAGTAAAACGAATTTTTTTGAAATGGCTCTTGACCAATGCAAAAAGAATAAAGTTACATTAGGTAAATATGATGAATTAGAAAGAAGAGCCTCCACAGTATTCGCTGGAAATCATGAGATATTAGAAGAAATTCCCACAGTAAACTTTTCGCGTATAGAGAAAATGAGCGATGAGCAAATACTGTCCAAGAAGGTTATTGGTAAAGAGGATGTGGATATTGGTGCTCTGATAAAGAAGTTAGGAAACAGTGATTGGGTTCAATCTGGGACAAAATATCTGAATGACAGTGATGGACTGTGCCCTTTTTGTCAACAACCATTACAAGAAAACTTTCGCGACCAAGTAGAAGAATATTTCGATGACACTTATAGTGCCGATTTGCTTGCAATAGATACCCTTAAAAACGACTATCAGGATGAATCAGATCGACTAGAAGAACAAATAAATAACATACTTAAACGAAGTAGTGATAAAATTAATAATGATGAATTAAAGAAATTAGCGACAATTTTAGTAGAAATTTTTAAGTCAAATTATAAAAAACTGGAAGATAAAAAGAGAACGCCGAGTATCCCTATTAAGCTTGAGGACTATCGAGAAATTCCTGAAAAGATAGCGGAGCTTATTACAACAGCGAACAAAGAGATTAAGCAGCATAACACAATGGTCGCTAATCTCACAGATGAGGAAGAAAAACTAAAAAAGGAAATTTGGCGATATGTTGCTCATGCGCTTGAATCTGAGATTGATGAGTATAATACGGAATATCAGAAGCGTAAGAAGGAACTTTCGAACTTTGAGCAACAAAATAATGATCGTACAGAAGAAATTCAACGAGAAAAAACAGAATTAAGCATGCTACAATCAAAGCTGACCAGCGTCATTCCTATGCGAGATCAGATCAATCAGCAGTTAGAACGATTTGGATTTTCCGGATTTCGGCTTGCGTTGGGTAATGATGAACACAGTTATAAAATCATACGAGAGAATGGGGTTGCAGCTGAAAAAACATTGAGTGAGGGAGAGCGTAACTTTGTTGCGTTTTTGTATTTCTATGCACTCTTGCGAGGAAGTAATGATAGTACGGAGAATATCCATTCGCAGGTCGTTGTGATTGATGATCCGGTATCTAGTATGGATAGTGATGTTCTGTTTATTGTATCCTTTTTAATTCGAACTCTCTATTCTGATGTATGTGATGATATTGGAACTATTAAACAACTCTTTGTATCAACACATAACTTGTATTTTCACAAGGCGGTTAGTTTTTCTGATGGTTTACATAAAAATATTTCCAGGCAGATGAAATATTGGGTGGTACGTAAAGAGGATGGAAAATCTAATCTTTTTCCACACAAAGAAAATCCGATCCAAAGTACTTATGAGATTTTGTGGGGAGAAATTCGAGAAGCCAAGAATAATCCACAACCGGTAATAAAAAGTTCTCTCCAAAACACGATGCGGAGAATACTGGAACATTATTATAAATACTATGGAGGAATGCCACTTCATAAATTACCGGAGAAAATTGAAGAAGAGGATCGAGGAGTTGTAAGCTCATTGATTTCATGGGCAAATGATGGGTCACATAGTTCTTTTGATGATGCGTACTATACACCGTATCAAGAAGTTTCAAGCACAAAGTATCTTAATGCGTTTCGTCTAATCTTTAGTGAGTTAGGACATATTGCACACTATAACATGATGATGAAAATTAAAGATGATGCTTAAATAATAGATCAGATACATATGGTAAATGTTTCTTTCTAGAATTTGCACGGATATTGGGAGACATAGAGAAAGATTTTTATTTGTTGTGAATATGCTATAATAACTCCAAGGAGGGCGAAACGACGAGTATATGACAGCAACGAATATGGACATGACAGAAGAATACAAGGCAAAGCCCATCCTAAAGTGGGCAGGCGGGAAGACGCAGCTGCTCGGCGAGTTGTGCGTGAAGGTACCGTCGCACTATGGAAAATACATTGAGCCGTTTTTTGGCGGCGGGGCATTGTTTTTCGCGTTGGAGCCGGAGCACGCTGTTCTTGCGGACAGCAATCCGGAGCTCATCAATATGTACCGTGAAGTCGCATTGAACGCAGAGCAGGTCATCGCATATCTGGAGCAGTATGAGAATACTGGCGAGCGTTTCTATGAGGTGCGTGCACTCGATTGGGGGCAGCTGCCTCCAGCAGAGGCGGCTGCACGGATGGTCTTCCTCAACAAGACATGTTTTAACGGGCTTTACCGTGTCAATAAAAAGGGGCAGTTCAATGTCCCCTTTGGGCGGTATAAAAATCCAAAAATCTGTGATCGTGCGGCGATTCTTGCGGCGTCGCGCGTCCTTTCGCGTGCAGAGATCATCTGCGGCGATTATTTGGATGTCCTGGAACATCATGCGGCGGCGGGGGATCTGATCTTTCTGGATCCGCCGTATCTGCCGATCTCGGCGTATGCGGATTTCAAGCGCTATACGAAAGAGCAGTTCTATGAGGAGGATCATGTACGTCTCGCAGAGATGGTCGCACGTCTCTATGAGCGCGGGTGTTATGTGATCCTTACGAACTCAAACCATCCGCTCGTGCATGAGCTTTATGCTCCGTACCGGATTGATATCATTCAGACGAAGCGACATATTTCCTGCAATGGGAAGAGTCGTAAAGGAGAAGATGTAATCGTAACGGCAATCCCTGCGCCGTACCCGCGCATTACGCTCGGTGAGGCCCCCCTTTCGCCGCAGGTTTCACACTATCCGCCGACGCGCTTCATGGGGTCGAAGCAGAAGCTTCTCCATGAGGTTTGGGCGGTCGCGTCACAGTTTAGAGCAGAGACCATTACAGATCTCTTTTCTGGCTCGGGGATTGTCAGCTATATGTTCAAGGCGCAGGGCAAGACTGTCTTGAGCAATGATTATATGGCGATGTCAGCGACGTTCTCAAAGGCGATGGTGGAAAATAATACGGTTACACTTTCGTCACGCACGGCGGAGGAGCTGCTTCTCGCACAGAAGGACTCGGATCACTTTGTTGCACGAACGTTTCAAGGAATCTACTACACCGATGCGGAGAATGAGCTGATTGATACGCTGCGGACGAACATTCGGGATCTGCGTAATCCGTACGAGCGGGCGATTGCGATGACGGCACTCATTCGCGCATGTATCAAGAAACGTCCACGCGGCATCTTTACATATACAGGGCATCGTTATGATGATGGCAGAAAAGATCTGAAAAAATCATTGGCAGAACAGTTCCTTGCGGCAGTGGAGTTGGTGAATGCGGCGATCTTTGACAACGGGCAGATGAACCGCTCACGCTGGGGCGATGCGATGACGCTCCGAACACCGGCGGACCTCGTCTACATGGATCCGCCCTACTACTCACCGCTCTCGGACAATGAATATGTGCGCCGTTACCATTTCGTCGAGGGACTTGCGCGGGATTGGGAGGGCGTGGAGATTCAGGCGCATACGCTGACGAAAAAATTCAAGTCCTATCCAACTCCATTCTCTTCACGTCTCGGTGCGGGAGAGGCATTTGACCGCCTGTTTCGTAAGTTCGCTCAGAGTATTCTGGTTGTGTCTTACTCCTCAAACAGTCTGCCGACCCAGGAGGAGATGCTTGCTCTGATGGCAAAATACAAGGAGCACGTTGAGGTAATTCCTGTGGACTACCGCTATTCATTCGGCAATCAGGGGGCTGCGAAAACACATCGGAACTCTGTACAGGAGTATCTCTTTGTCGGGTATTGAGGGGATGTGATGATGGTGCGGGAAATCGATATCTGGTTGGTCGGCAATACGGGATTGCGCAGCCCGAACCGTATTCAGGAGGGGTTTCGTATCTACGCGGAGTCTCCATTTGTGGGGAATTTTCGCGGGCGGGACAACGAAATCGGTTTCATGAATCTACTCAATGAACGCGGCATCATTCACAATGAGGCTGGCAAGGATGCCTCTGGCAGTCATGCACGAAAGTGGCGGCTGATGTTCGCGAAGAACGGACTGATCTATCCACAACTAAAAAAAGAGGATGGGGCGCAGGATTCTCTGGGTGCACTTGATGCGATTACACCATTTGGGCGTACGTTTCTCATAGCGGATACCTATCCGGCAATGCAGGAGTGCTTCCTCCGTGCGATGAGCGTTGCACAGTTTCCGTTGCCGGAGGGTGGTTATTTCGCACCACTGCGTTGGGTGCTGACAATTATGTTGGAGCTCGAGCGACGCACGGGCTCGTCCGAGATCAGCCGCATCGAGTTTGCCCTTTGGGCACAGACAACAACACCGCAGGACGCGCTCTCTGCCGTTGTGGATCGCATTCTTGACCTCAGGGAGCGTCGCCAACATGCTGTGTCGAAGAGGAAATTTGATCGCGGCGAAATCGAGCGGCGTGCGGAGTGCTATCAAAAGAAAGCGAATAATTTTCTCGACTACGCAGATATGAATATGCGCTATCTCAGGATCACAGGCATCTTCCAGCGTAGAGGCAGAGGACTGATGATCCTGCCGACGAAGCATGTTTTGGCGGAGCAGCTTGCGCAGCAGTCATCGGTGTCGGAGAATTCGCTCCTGTATGCATATAAAATGCTGTGTGCCGGAGCTCCTCTGCCGACGGACGATGTTCCTGTTGCGCGTAAATTGTTGGATGAGCTGCAAAAACTCCTAAAGGAGCGGCACATCGCATTTGAGCCTCCCGCGCCACCTCTCGAGACAGCGGTACAGATCAATGTTGCACGACAGAGACTTGAGCAGCTCTTGGCGCAGACGGATGAGATGCAGTATGCGCAGCGCCAATGCCACGAGTGGCGTGAGATCTCGGACTATATGACACTCATCCTGCGCGGCGGCGGGAAGAAGACCTATGATGAGGACTACGAAATCGAGGTGCCGCGGGATGAGCTGCCTGTGTACCTCGAGTGGATTCTGTGGCGTGCAATTCTTGCCATTAATCACCTGACTACGATGCCGTACGAGGTGCGCGGGTTTAAGATGGATGCGGATTTTATGCCGGTCAGCACCGCAGGCGGCGGCAAGGGCGATCTCTACAGCGAGTTCGACGATTTTGCGATTCTCACGGAGGTTACGATGTCCTCGTCCTCGCGGCAGGAGGCGATGGAGGGGGAGCCGGTACGCCGTCATGTTTCTGATGCGGTTCTCCGATGGGCACCCAAGCCGGTCTATGGACTCTTTATTGCAGTGAAAATTGATACGAATACAGCAGAGACATTTCGCCATGGGATATGGTATACGAAGCAGGAGGAGCGGCAGGAGCTGCAGATTGTTCCATTGACACTGGCACAGTACCAGATGTATTTTAATGCGATGTTTGAATCTGGCAAGATATCGCCGTTTCATGTACGCGAACTGCTTTTGTACTGCGGAAAAAATCGTGCGGAGATGGATGCGCCTGCATGGAAGAGACATATTGAGCACGTCATTCGAATGCGGACAGAGGCACTTCGCGATTCCTACGTTTACGAAGCACCTCCGATGCAGGCAGCAGCAGATCCATTTGCTTCCTATAGGAAAGAATGAGAGGTGTCCCTTATAAATAATAACGGGGCAGCTAAACAAAATTAGCTTTTCGTTCAGCTGCCCCGTTATCTTTCTCGTTTATCTTCCCTGCACGTCTCGCACATAGACGCAGCGGCAGAGCAGGGCGGCGATACCGGCAATCGCCGCGCCGATGTAGCCGATGTGGGCAAGGTGGCCGTCCCCCGCCGCGAGTCCGCCGATGTACGTCCCGCTGCCGATGCCGAGGTTGAAGATGCCCGAGTAGATCGCCGTCGCAACGGTTGATGCGTCGCGCGGGACCGTGGCGAGAACCTCCGCCTGGAACATCGTGTTGTAGAGCGTTGCGAGGATCCCGAGCAGCATCGTGAGCACGATCATCGTGCCGACGGAGATGGATGCCGCCTGCCAGAGCAAGAGCATGGCCGCGACTCCCACGAGACACCAGCGCAGCAGGAAAAAGCGGCGCTTTCCATACATCCTGGAGAAAACGAGGCTCGCGAGGATGCCGCTGACCCCGAGCAGCATGAGTGCCGCCGTAATCAGATCGGGCGAGAACGCCGCGACATTGTGCAGGAACGGTTCGATGTAGCTGTACATCGTGAAGTACGCTGTTGCAAAGAGTGCCGTCATGATGTAAATGCATGCAAGCGCAGGCTGGCGGACGAGCGACGGCAGTTCGCCGATGGTGAACCCCTCTCCCGGTGCCCGTTTCGGCAGGAGAAGCGCGAGATAGACAAACGCGATGGCGGCAACCACGGCGAGCAGCAGGAACGTCATGCGCCACCCCGCCGCGAGACCGATCACACGCCCGAGCGGCAGCCCGACAATCGTCGCGACGGAGCTGCCCGTCACAATCATGCTGAGCGCCATCGGCCGATGCTCGCGCGTCACGAGACGCGTCGCAAGCGGTGCGGCAATCGACCAGAAAATCGAGTGCGCGCAGGCGACGATGATGCGTGCGCCGAGCAGCATATCATAGCTCGACGCGAGGCCCGAGACGAGCTGCCCGAGGCCGAAGAGCGCGACCATCAGGAGCAGGAGCCGTTTCAGCTCCATGCGGCAGGTCAGCAGCATGAGCGGCAGCGAGAGCAGCGCAACCACCCACGCATAGATCGTGATCATCTGCCCCGCCGCCGCCTCCGTCATGGAGAACGACTCCGAGATATCAATGAGCAGGGCGATCGGTATGAACTCGGATGTGTTGAAGATAAATGCGGCAATCGTAATGCCGAGCAGCGCCGTATATTGACGCATTGGAATTCTCATAGCAAAGCCCCCATGTCTAAATACGTTCCCTCATTATGGGACGGAGACAGGGGAAATGCAAGAAAAAAGTGTAGTCAAAAAATTCGCTATGCAGCGCGCAGCTTATGCGGCCTCGTTCTCTTCGGCCAAGTCCATCTCGCGCAGCAGGGAGGACTCCATCAGATTCGTGATGCGGTCGGGGAGCTTGTACTGGATGCCGCCGCCCAGGCGTCCGAACCACGGAGCGATTTTCCCCTTCTGCACGCCGTCGATCGGGCGCTCGACGCGGTAGACGTGGAAGTCGCCCTCACTCGTCGTGCTCGGCAGCGCCCGCTCCTCGAACGTCATGCCGTCCGGCGAGACGTAGCGTCCGCCGGGCCCGCCGTAGCGCGTCAGCACATCGCCCGCAGGCAGCGTGACGGTCACAATCAGACCGACCGCGCCGTCGTTGCTCGGGTAGATCGGCCGTCCATCGTCAGCGTAGAAGCGCGCCTCGCCCGTTCTGCCCGGCGTGTAGGGCAGTCCCTGCTCGGCGGCGAGACCCGCGATAAACTCATCCGTCGGCGGGGCAAAGTTGTAGTACATCTGCCAGTAGGAGGGACCCTGCTCTTTCGCAGACACCTGCGCAGCATACGCCGTCTGCCCGACGGAGAGCCCCGCGTCCGGTACCGGGGCCGGCGTACCGAGGGCGGCGCCGATGAGGAAGAACACGGCAGTGATCATACGGATCGGAGAGAACATTTTCATTGAAATTGCTCCTTTCTGGATATTCGTATAATTTAGCACCTCTATCATATACCGAAATGTAAAAAAGGCAATCAAAGGAATTATTCACGAACCGATGGGGGCAGTACCGCACACGACGCTTTCGGGTCGTCACAATCGTCAAAAAAGCCCCGCTGCTGACGGCGGAGCTCTTTGAACGCCGGGAGAAAACGCCCGCGGACTCTTTATTTCGCAGCGGCTGCACGTCTCTGCGCCGCCTGATCCTGCGCACTGCGGAGGCAGGTGCCGAAGTAGTGTGCGAGATTCTTCTCCATGACGGCGGGATTCGTTTCGCTCGATGAGGAGCCGGGATTATCGGCGAGCGTCGCAGCCCAGTCGTTCGGTCCCTTCAGCGTGAAGAACGCGGCGAAGACCGCCTGCGTCAGATCCGTTTCGTTTGGCGGCAGATAGTAGAATGTGATCTTGCGCCCGTACAGTGCGGAGAGGACCGCACCGTCCCCGTTTGGACGGTAGAGCGCGTGGAGGTTCCTGCAGACCGCTGCCATATCCGCGCCCTGTGCGCCGTCCGTGACGAAGATAAAGTCGCCCTCGTCAAACAGCGGTACCTCCCGCTCGAGGTGTTTGCGTTTCACTCCCAAATGAATCAGTGCCTCCGCCTCCTCGGCGGTCGCGGTGGGAAAGCCGTATTCCTCCGCCACGCGTCCAATCTCTGCGTTCAGATGCGCGGCGTAGCCCTCGGCATAGGCGAAGAATGCGTCTGTGTCCCGCTCCGCGCCCGGCCGCGGGAGCTCGGGCCTGCGGACGACGGCATGCGCGGAAAAGGTGAAATCATTCGCCGTATCGCGCAGCGTGTAGATGCGCCGCTCAAACGGCTTTTCCTTCTCAACCTGCGTCTCCACGAGAACGAGGCGCGGTCTGCAGGAGGAAAACGCCTCCTCCGTCATCGCGATCACATCGTCCGGTGTATACGGATCGCTGCCCTCTGTCGCCAGCGTCGATGAGCAGCCGGAGAGGAGGGCACCGCAGAGGAGGGTGAGGGCGGTCCAGATCCGCAGCGATTTCCTTTGCTTTATCATCGCAGTCCCCTTTCCGAGCATCCCTGATAAAAAAGAGCTGTCATTTCTGACAGCTCTGCATTCTCTATGGAGCGGGCAATGGGAATCGAACCCACCTCTAAAGCTTGGGAAGCTTTCATTCTACCGATGAACTATGCCCGCAATCTTGAGTATAATAGCAGATTCGGCGCGGTTTGTCAAACGCGCGGAGGCGCTCACTCCTCCGGGAGGAGCATGGAAAGATCGGGCATGAGCTTCGTGATGTCGCGGATGAAAACGCGCAGGACGCTCGTCATGACATCGGGATCGAATGCCTCGGGGTTGTGCGGGACGACGACATCGGCGAGGATGGTCGTGTCGGAGGTGAGGTAGAACTTGATGAGGCGGCTGTCCTGGTTCTGCCGCATGAGCCAGCCGGTGAGAAGCATGGCATTCGTATCATCGACGGCATTCTGCGCGAGGCGGATGCGGATGGTGGCGTAGGCGGTTGCGTCAATGAGGACGACGATGGGCAGACGGCGCCCCTCGATCTCAACCTCGCTCTCAAAGATCGCCGTATCGCGGTCGTCGCCTGCCTCGCGGACCTGAAAGCCCGAGATGTTTTCCTTCTTGAGATACTCCTCGAATGTCTTGGCCGCTTCGATCACGACCAATCACCTCCTCGTCTTTGCACGCATCGTTCTAATAATGTTTTATTATAGCATAGCGAAGTGAAAAGGGGAAGAAAAAAGAAGCTGCCGCGTTGGGGGCGGCAGCTCCGTGGGGAATGATGTTATTTAGAATCGGTAATTGCTCCGAAACCAGAGGGTGCGCCCCGGCTCGGAGATATGACCGCCGGCGGGGATGCCGAGACCGACGATGGCGGCCTCGCTGTAATTGACGAACTCGGCATAGGTCTTGTTGAACAGATTGTCGACGCCGAGGGAGAACGTCAGATTCTCATCGGGGCGGTAGGCAATGCTGAGCCCGAGTGTGCCGAATCCGCCCGTGGGACCGTAGTCCGTGCCCGTGACGCTGCCGTAGCCCCTATGATAGCGGTTTTGACGGCTGACGAGGCGCCAGACGGCGTTTGCCTCGACTTTTTTGTGGCTGTATTTCGCCGTGAGGTTTGCCTCGAGCGGTGCGATCTGAGGGAGAGGCGCATTGTTTGTGCGGTCCTCGCCGCGCGTGTAGGCGAGCGAGGCGCCAAGTGTCCAGCGCGGCGAGAGTTTGCGCGTGATCTCCGCCTCGAACCCGTAGAGGCGCGCATTTACATTTCCGTAGGGTGTACGCGCGTTCATGCCCATCCCGATCTGCGGCAGGCGCAGGATGTAGTCGTGGATGTGCGCGTAATAGAGCGAGAGGTTTGCACTCGTCTTCTTGCCCTTGTAGACCCATCCAAGGTCGAGCTGTGTGTTCTTCTCACGGCGCGGACGGTGGGCGGCGGGGTCGGCGTGCATGCCGAGCCGACGATTGCTGTAAGCAAGCCAGGTATGATAGGCCTCCCAGTAGTCCGCGGGACGCTCCGCATGCCCGACGCCGACGTAGAACGTGAGCGGCTGCTTCTTTGCCGTGCGTTCCCAGCGAACGAAGCCGCTGACGGCACGGTCGCTCGTACTGCCGGGGACGAGATCGCGCGTGAGCATCCCCATCGGATTCCGGAAGCGTGCGTTATGATAGTCCGTGTCGATCTTGTCGTAGCGCAGACCCGTGAGGAGGCGGCTGCGCGCGGCGAGATCACGGTTGTACTCGAAGAATATGCCGAAATTCTTGATGTCCATGTCGTTGTTGAACGATCCCTTGAGCATCCGATGTGCCTCGGCAAAGAAATGCGCGTCATGCCGCATCTCGATGCCGACGGCACCGGTGCTCTTTGGCGAGAAACGCAGATCAAGGGCGGCGCGCGCACCGTACTGCACGCGTTTCACGTCTGTGCCCATCGCCATCCCTCCTGCGGGGCGCAGGGTGTAGTTGTCCATGATGTGATCAATCGTGTTGTGGTTGAGCTGAACCGTGAGCTTCTCGACCACAGGCGAGAGGTGTGCGTGCTCGAATTTCACACCGTAGCTGTCGCGGTCGAACTGCGGACCGTCCATCATGCCGTGTGCGTATTTTGCCCAGCCGCGGCTGCGGTCGTAGGAGACCTCGAAGAGGGTATCGGGATCGGGCGTCAGACCGACGATGCCCGTCAGGCTGTGGCGGCCGTAGCCCGAGTGGATGCGGTGCCCGCCGCCGTCCTTGTAGTCCTGCGCATAATTGCGCGTCTGGATGAGGCGCAGGTAGCCTTCTTTGCCGCCCGCCGTGATGTCGATGAGATCATCGAACCGGTGACTGCTCGCGCCGAGCACGGAGATGTTTCCGCGCACGCCGGGGGCTTCAAAACGCTCTGTTGTACGCTCAAAGACGACATTGCCCGCAATGCTTGCACCGTAGCGGACGCTCTGCGGTCCCTTGTTCACGATGATGCGGCTGAACGTCTCGGGGAAGGCATAGGTGGCTGTGGGGTCCATGCGGTTCGGGCAGCCGCCCGCCATCCCGCCGCCGTTCATATCCATCACCATGCGTGACCCGCCCATGCCGCGCATCATCGGGTCGCCGCCGAGGCCGCCCTTGCGCACGACGGAGAAACCGGGGATCGTCTTCAGGTAGCCCGCGCCGTCGGCCGCAGGGATGGGCTGGCGCGGCCTGCGCGGATCGGTTGCGAGCGTGAGCGGCGTGCGCGTGCGGTAGCCGGTGACGATGACCTCGCCGAGCATAAATTCGTAGGGCGCATCCTCTGCAGCTGCAGGGCTTGCCGCGGCGGGAATATCCATCGTTATGCCGCCCGGATCGGCCTGCATCGTCTCCGCCGCGTAGGCGTGTGCGCTGAGGGATACGGTGCTGAGTGCTATGCTGAGGAGCGTGAGGCGGCGGCTGAGTTGTCGGGTCATTCAGTGTACCTCCTGTAAAGTGCAAAAATGAGACTCATTATCTTAAAGATAACGAAATGATAACATAATTCAGATAAAGGAAGCAAATAGAAAACTTTAATGAAAGAGCAATATATGAGAATAAAACAGGCGAAGATTCAGCACTATGCACTTGCCGTATCTGTGCACACAAAAAAGCCCCGCATGGTCTACTTGCGGGGCTGTGCCGCGGGCGGTGTCCGCGCGGTAGTCTCAGTGATGGAACAGGCGGATGTGGGTCATCGCCATTGCGATGCCGTATTTGTCGCAGGTCTCGATGACGTTGTCATCGCGGATGGAGCCGCCGCTCTGCGCGATGTAGGAGACGCCGCTCTGATGCGCGCGCTCGACGTTGTCGCCGAACGGGAAGAAGGCGTCTGAGCCGAGGGCGACCCCTTTGATCGTGCTCAGATAGGCGCGTTTTTCCGCGCGCGTAAAGGGGGCGGGCTTCTCTGTGAAGAGACGCTGCCAGTCCGCAGCGAGCAGAGCATAGTCGTCCTCATCGCCCGCGGTGTAGACGTCGATGGCGTTGTCGCGGTCGGGACGGCGGATGTCGTCACGGAACGGGAGCGCGCGCACCTGCGGGCTCTGGCGCAGGTGCCAGATGTCCGCCTTATTCCCCGCGAGGCGCGTGCAGTGGACGCGCGACTGCTGTCCCGCGCCGACGCCGATCGCCTGTCCGTCGACGGCGTAGCAGACGGAGTTGGACTGGGTGTATTTCAGCGTGATGAGGGCGAGCAGGAGGTCGCGGCGGGCCTCGGCGGGGATGTCCTTGTTCGCCGTCGGACGCTCGGCGAGGCAGTCCTCTGTGATCTGCACGTTGTTGCGCTGCTGCTCGAATGTAACGCCGTACACGTCCTTGCGCTCGAGGGCGGGCGGCGTGTAGCTCTCGTCCATCTGGAGGATGAGGTAGCTGCCCTTGCGCTTGCTCTTTAGAATCTCAAGAGCCTTTTCCGTATAGCCCGGCGCGATGATGCCGTCGGAGACCTCGCCGCGCAGGAACTCTGCAAGGCTCTCGTCACAGATGTCGGAGACGGCGGCAAAGTCGCCGTAGGAGCTCATGCGGTCGGCGCCGCGTGCGCGGACATAGGCGCAGGCGACGGGCGAGAGGTCGCGCCCCTCCGCCGCACAGGCGCGGGCAAGCGTCTCGGAGAGCGGCAGGCCGAGTGCGGCGCCTGCGGGGCTGACGTGTTTGAAGGAGGCCGCGGCGGGCAGCCCCGACATCTCCCGCAGCTCGCGGACGAGCTGCCAGCTGTTCAGCGCATCGAGCAGGTTGATATAGCCGGGGCGTCCGTTGAGGACGGTGAAGGGGAGTCCTCCGTCCGCATAGACGCGCGCGGGCGTCTGGTTCGGGTTGCAGCCGTATTTCAGTGCGATTTCGTTCATCGTGAGCGCTCCTTTTCTCTCGCATCGGTTGTTCTGTATTTATTATAGCGGCGGAACGGCAGATTTTCAACCGATGGAGAGCATACCTTGAACGGCAAAGATATATTCTGATGCGGGGTGCTGCTTTTTGCTGTCTTAGACCTGAACGGTGCCGCTGCGCTCCATATCCACAGTGACGGCCGCCGTATCGAAGGCGATCTCATAGAGGAGCAGTTCACTGCCGACGGCGGCGGTGGTCTCACCGTAGCCCGGGATCTTTGCGGCAAAGGCATCTGCGTACTCGAAGATGCTGCGCTCACTCCGCACAGCGCGGCCGACGGCGCGGACGTGCGCCGTGCTCCCGTCGTGCGGTATGGTCGTGAATGAGACGGCGGGGTTCGCCGCGATCTCAGAGACCTTTGCATTATCGGCGAAGGTGGCAAAGTAAATGCGCCCCTCCTCCGGCACATAGATAAAGTTCACGATGCGCACATGGGGCGTATTGTCCGCGGAGGTTGCGAGAGCAATCTCTCTCTGCGTGCGCATCAAGCGAAGAAATTCATCCGTCATGTTCATTGTCATTCTCCTTTTCTTTCCGGAATACTTGGAGTATAGTATAAAAAGGTGTCAATTTGCGGCACCTTTTATGGAGATGGTGACGATGCATAAATCTGAGCGGCTGAATGACATGATGCGTTATCTCGCGGGGAAAGACCACTTTAACCTGCGCGATCTGATGGAGAAATACGGCATTTCCCGCAGCTCTGCCCTGCGCGATGTCCGCGCGCTTGAGGAGCTGGGCATGCCGATCTTTTCGCGTCCCGGGCGCGGCGGGTCATACGGCATCCTGCCGAACCGGCTGCTTGCGCCGGTTGTTTTCACGGCAGACGAGATGTATGCACTCTATGTTGCGATGCACACACTGGATGCCTATCAGACAACGCCGTTCCATCTGGATATTGCGCGTCTGCGGGAGAAGTTCGAGGGCTGTCTCGCGCCCGTGCACATCGAGCGCCTGCACCGCATGGCGGAGATCCTGCACCTTGATGCGGTGCAGCATCCGAACGAGAGCGCCTGCCTCAAGGACCTCCTGCAGTTTGCCATGGAGGAGCAGCCCTGCACGATTGCATATCGCAAGGGAACGCTGCGCACCTATACGCTGCAGTTCTTTCAAATCAGCGCAGCCTACGGGCAGTGGTACGGGACGGCGTACAATTTTGAGACGGGGCGGGTGCAGGTCTTCCGCTGCGATCGGATTGTCTCGGTGCAGCCGGCGGAACGGGAGGGACGGCCTCTTGCCGCATTTGCACGCGCGCCCGAGGAGCTCTATCGGCGGGCGGGGGCAACGGCCTTTGCGGTGGAGACTGCAGAGGCGGGGCGCGATCTCTTCCATAAAGAACATTACCCGTCCATGCGTCTGACGGCGGAGGACGGGCGATATTATATCCGCGGGTTTTACAATCCGGGGGAGGAGCAGTTCATCGCAGACTATTTCATCGGCTATGGGGCGGCTGTGCTGGATGTTCAGCCGCAGGCGCTCCGCGATGTGATCCGCGCGCGGCTGCGGGGGCTCACGGAGCACTATGAGGGGATGAAATAGGGACTCTTCTAGATTTTTTGATTGCGTGCAGAGTTTGCTGCGTAGGGGAGCTGCGGGGCGCACAGGCGGAATGTGAGTGTCTCGCGGTCGACGATGCCGAGGGTCTGGTCGCTGTCATAGAGGGCAAGCAGGAAGTCTGCCATCTGGGCACTCGTGTGGTAGGTGCCGAATGCCTTGTCGTAGTCGTAGGCAGGGTTGTCGTTGGCGACGGCGCCGAACTCGGTCTGCGTTGCGGCGGGGGCGAGGAGCTTTGCACGGAGTTTCGCCCCGCGCGCGGCGAGTTCCTGTGCGAGCCCTTCGGTAAAGGCGCTGACGTAGAATTTCGTCGCGCAGTAGGTGACGACGGACGGGACGATCAGGTAGCCGCCGACGGAGGAGATGTTGATCAGCTGCGTGCCGTCCGTGTCGGCGAAGTCGCGGACGAAGAGCGAGGAGAACATGGTCAGTGCCTCGATGTTCAGGTGAATCATCTGCCGGATCTTGCCGAGGTCCTGCGCGCCGATCGCGCCGTAGCTGCCGAAGCCCGCATTGTTGATCCATGTTCGGAGGGACAGGCCCTTCACCTCGTGATAGACCTGCATGACGCTGTCGGGGTCCGACAGGTCGGCCGTTTTGATGATGATGTCGAGTGTCGGATGCGCTGCGAGGAGTTCCTCCCTCAGCGCATTCAGCCGCGCGGTGCGGCGCGCGATGAGGACGAGGCTGTGCCCGCGCGCGGCGAACGCCCGCGCTGCGGCGGCGCCGATGCCTGCGCTCGCGCCGGTGATGACGGTGTAGTTTGCTGTGTTCTGGCTCATGCGGGGACCTCCTGATCGTGTACAAATATTTGATATGCTAAGCGCAGTATATCACATTCCGCCAGCTGCGGGCTGCATTTTTTTGCACGAGGAATCCGCTGCATGATTGTGAAAATACGGTGCTTTTTTGTCTGCGAAAGAGTATAATGAATCCATGGGAAAGAAAGGGAGGTCTTTGTATGGTGCCGCGGTTAGGGCATATCGCGTTCTTGAATGTGCTGCCGCTGACGTATGCGCTCGCGCACGGGGCGGCGGAGGGGCTGGATATCCTGCGCGCCTCGCCGGCGCAGCTGAACGGGCGCCTGGAGGCAAAGGGGCTCGATGTGTCGGGCGTGTCGTCGATCACGTACGCGCGGCATGCGGATGAGCTGCTCATCCTGCCCGATGTGTGCATCGCCTCGGACGGCGATGTGCGGAGCGTGCTGCTCGTCTCGCGCGTGCCTGCGGAGGAGATCGGCACGCAGCGTGTCCTGCTCTCGGATCAGTCGGCATCGTCCCATGCGCTGCTGAAGATCATCCTGCGCCGCAGCTACGGGGCGGCACCCGCCTACGAGACACGTGCACTCACGCCGGAGGATCCGGTGCCGGACGGGGCGGCGGCGTCGCTCTTCATCGGAGACGATGCGCTGGAGCTCTATCATCACCCGCCGAACGGCATCCGTATCTACGATCTCGCGTACGAGTGGAAGCGCCTGACGGGCGCACGCATGGTGTTCGGGATCTGGGCGGCGGCGCGTTCGTTCGCGGCGGCGTATCCGGCGGAGCTCGCCATGGTGCATGGGCGGATTGCCGAGGCGTTCCGCCGCTGGGACGAGGCAAAGGATGCGGCGATCGCTGCGGTGCTCGCGGACGGGCGCTTTACGCGCGCGCAGCTGACGGCGTATCTCGGCAGCGCGGTTGTGTGGCATCTGGACGCGGAGACGCTCGCGGGTCTGCGCCTCTTTTACCGGTATGCGGCGGAGGACGGGCTGATCGCCCGCACGCCCGCGATCGAGCTGGCGGCAGTTTGACGCGGATTCCGCTTTATAGTAAAATATTCTCATAACGCAGCGACGAAACGAAGGGAGCGCGATCATAATGCAGATGTGGAAAATCCTTTTAGCGGCACGCGGTATTCTCTGGGCGGCACGTAAACTGAGGAAGCGGCAGCATTTCCGCCGCTGTCTCACGGCGGGGATTGCGCTCGCGGCTGCTGCTCCCCTCGCTGTCCATGCGCCCGCGGAGGCGGCACAGATCCTTGTGAAGGAGGGGATGCGCGGCGGCGCGGTGCGTCATGTGCAGGAGCTCCTCATCCAGGCCGGTTATCTGGACGGCGGGGCGGACGGCATTGCGGGGCCTCTGACGCGTGCGGCGATCGAGCGATGCCAGCAGGATCACATGCTCGTTGTGGACGGCATCTGCGGCGAGGCGACCTATCGGGTGCTCTCGGGCGGCGCAGAGTACGATCCTGTCGCGCTCGGCATCACGGATGACCGCGGGTCGCAGGTGAGCCGCGGAAGCGGACGGTCGATCTACGTGTCGGCGACGGCGTACAGCGCATACGACCCGGGCAACAGCAACCGCACGGCAACGGGGACGCTCGTGCGTCATGGGGTGATCGCCGTTGATCCCTCAGTCATTCCGCTCGGCACGCGGGTCTTTATTCCCGGGTACGGCGAGGCCGTGGCAGAGGATGTCGGCTATGCAATCAAAGGCTATCGTATCGACGTTGCGTTTGATTCGCATGCAGAAGCATTGATGTTCGGACGGCAGGATCTCGAAATTTTTATCATGGAGTAGTGCAAAGCAGTTATGAATCTCTCTACGGAGCGGGCGAATGAATGGATTCGCCATGCGGCGGCAGCGGGCGTGTATTTCCTGACGCTCGTCGCGTGTTATATCAATATGGGACAGGACATGGGTGCGGAGTATTTTCTCCCCGCGTTTGTCCCGTTCCTCGCGGTCCTCATGCTCGTGCAGTACGGCACGGGCGTTTCTCTCTTCTCGCGCGGCATGATCGGGGCGATGGTTCCCGGCGTGCTCTGGTGCGTGACGTTCCCGCTCCTCTACGCTTGGACGTATCAGCAGCCGTGGTACAGTTCTCTGATCTACTATGACTTCCTCATCGGGACGGCCAATATGCTCGTGCTCGCCGCGCTCGGCGGCGTCCTCTTTCATCTCGGACACCGGCGGCTGACAGCGGCGCTGCTCGCCGTGCTCGGCTTCCTCATGGCGCTCATTCCGCTGACGCAGATCGCCTACTATATGACGGTCTGGCATGCCCTGAGTCCAGCCTCGTTGATGGCGCTCTATCTGACGAACTGGCACGAGGCGGGGGACTACATCGAGTCGACTGTGGGCATCGGGCCCGCAGCGGCGATTGTGCTCGGCCTTCTCGTGCTCGTTTATCTCTCGTACCGCAGCTATCTCGTGCTCAGCCGGCGCATCTATCCGAGCGCCGAGGGATCGCGCATGGGCGCGCTTCTTGTCGTCATGCTCATCGCGGCGGCCGTGCACATTGCGCTCATTCCGGAGTGCTCGATCGCGGCGATTTACAAAGACGTGACAACGTATGTTGAAGAAACGCAGTCGTACAGTCTGAATCAGGGCGAGAGATATGCATCACTCATCATCGACATGGAGAATACGCTCGCTGCACGCGCGCCGGGCACGGTGATCTTCGTCATCGGCGAGTCTGCTTCGCGCGACTACATGCACTACTATACGCCGGGCTTCCCGTATGAGAATACGCCGTGGCTCGAGAGCATGGCGGAGCGCGACGGCTTCCTCATCTATCAGAACACCTACTCCGCATGGACGCAGACGGTCCCCGTCCTCGAGCGTGCGCTGACGGAGAAGAGCCAGTACAACGACAAGGAGTTCTTCGAATCGGCGTCGCTGATCGACGTGGCGAAGAAGATCGGTTATCATACGTACTGGTTCAGCAACCAGGGCCGCTACGGGCAGTTCGACAGCGCGATTACGATGGTCGCAAAGACGGCGGACACGGCGGAGTGGACGGACGATTCCTATACCTTTACGACGAAGTTTGATGAGAGCCTGCTCCCGTACCTCACACGGATCGACCCGCATGCCAACAACTTCATCGTGCTGCATCTGATGGGCAGCCATATCTACTACAATAACCGCTATCCGGACGAATGGGCGAAGTTCGCCTCGGCCGACGGCGACTCGGTGATGACGAGCGCGCCGTCGTACGCGAACAGCATTCTCTACACGGATCACATTCTCGCGGAGATCTTTCATTATGCGGAGAAAAATCTGAACCTCCGCGCGATGGTCTATTTCTCCGATCACGGCGAGAATCTGAAGATCTCGCACAACCCCGATGTGTTCCGCTTTGACATGGTGCGCATCCCGTTCTTCATTTATCTCTCGCCGGAGTACCGCGCCGCGTTCCCGCGCCGGACGGAGACGCTCGCTGCGCGCCGGGAGGCGTATTTCACGAACGATATGATGTACGATACAGTCTGTGGCCTTCTCGGAGCGCCGTCGAACCGCTACGATCCGCGGCAGGATTTCTCCAGTCCCTCGTACGGCTTTACGCGCGAGACGCTGACGACGATGCTCGGCACACACGCGCTCACCGAGGATGTCGAGCCGCCCGTGTACGCGGCGGGCGTGCCTGCGGAATCCGATGCGCAGACCAAATAGAGAGCTCCTTATCGGCCAACTTCATATGCTTCGAAGGAGGATCGGTCATGCATTTCTACTGCGAGCGATGCAAAAAGGAATACCCCGTCGCGACGCACGCCTATGCGTGTGAATGCGGCGGGCTTTTTCGCCTGTATCAGACTGCGATGGACGCGGAGGACTGCCATGAGGCGGTGACCCTCGGCGAGACGGAGACGCCGCTCCTGCCGCTCAAGGTGGACGGGCATCAATTCTTTTTCAAAATGGAGGATCGTCAGCCGACGGGCTCGTTCAAGGACCGCGGGGCGAAGCGCCTCATCGGCGAACTCGCGCATCTCGGCATCGATCACGTCGCCGTTGACTCTGCGGGCAACGCGGGCGCGGCGGTTGCGGCCTATGCGGCGGCGGCGGGAATCGCGTGCAGGGTCTATGTGCCCGACGATATCTCCGCCGAGCGCGCCAAGCAGATCGCGGCGTACGGCGCTGCGGTCATTCGCGTGCCGAACGGGCGTATGAACGCCGGCAGCACGGCGCGCGCGGAACTCGGCAGCGACTATTACGCCTCGCATATCTACAACCCGCTCTTTGCCGACGGCATCAAGAGTATGGCGCACGAGATCTATCGCCAGCTCGGCGATGCGGTGCCCGACTACATCTTCGTCCCCATTGGCAACGGATCACTGCTGCTCGGGCTCTATCAGGGCTTTGTCGAGATCGGTCGGCTGCCGCATCTCGTCGGCGTGCAGAGCACGAAATGTGCGCCCGTCGTCGAGGCCTTCCACGGTCTGCCCGAGACCCCGTGCAAAAGTACAATCGCCGAGACCATCCGCGTGGGCGCGCCGCCGCGCATGGACGATATTTTGACAGCGCTGCGCCGCAGCGGCGGCGATGCCGTTGCCGTCGAGGACAGCGAGATCCTAAAGGGGGCAAAGACGCTCAACCACCGCGGCATCTATGCGGAGCTCACCGCGGCGGCAGGGCTTGCCGGAGCGCGTGCCTTCTTTGCGGACGGCATGCCCGACAACTACCGCGTCGTCATCCCCGTGCCCGGCAGCGGGCTGAAGCGGTAGCACCATGCTGCACGCGATCATCGACATCGGCTCGAACACCATCCGCATGGCAGTCTACCAGATCGAGGGCCGACAGTTCACACTGCTCATGAAGCGCAAGCACACCGTCGGCCTCGCGGGCTATCTCGAGAATGGCCGTCTCGTGCGCGCGGGGCTCGAAAAGACGGTCAAAATTCTGCATGGATTCATGGACTTCATCAATACGTTCCGCATCCCGCACGTCCATGCCTTTGCGACGGCGGCCCTGCGCAGTGCAGTCAACAGCCGCGCGGCCGTGGGGGAGATCGCGCGGCGTTCGGGGGTGCAGGTCCGCATCATCTCCGGCGATGAGGAGGCGATGTACGACTTCATCGGTGCGACCCAGAACATCGCGCATGCAGACGGCATCATGATCGACATCGGCGGCGGCAGCACTGAGATTGTCTCTTTTGCGGGGCGTGCGATGCAGGGCAGGTGGAGCCTGCCGCTCGGCTCGCTTGCCATGAGCAAGGAGTATGCAACGGGACTTTTGCCTGTACCCGCGGAGTGCGCTGCCATCAAAGACGCAGTGACCGGCATCTTGGCAAAGACGCCTGCTGTGCGGGATCTGCGCGCGCGCCACATGGTCGGCATGGGCGGCGTCCTCAGCAGTGCGAGCCGTATGCATGCGCTGCTCCATCCGGAGGAGCCCCTGCGTCTCCTGCCCGCAGATGCACTGCCGCAGATGATTGCCATGTTCGGCAGCGGCAGACCGCTCACGGAGGCGGATACCGCCGTGCTCCTGCGCGCCGCGCCCGACCGCCTCCACAACATCGTCCCCGGCATGATCATCGCCAGCGTTCTTGCCGAGACCTTTGCTGCCGCCGACATCCGGTACAGCGACTCCGGCGTGCGCGAGGGGTATATCTGGAAAGAGATCATCGGGGCGGAGCAGAGATGAACAGCCTGATTTGTAAAGATGGCATAATGACAAAGGAAAGACGGCGTATGTTATGAAACGCATCAAAAACGCCCGCTCATGAAGGTATGAACCTTCGTGGGCGGGCGTTTTCGTATATCAGTCAATTTTTATCTGTGCAAGCATGCGCAGCTGGTCGCGTCGGGCATAGATGACATTCAGGATGTAGACCCGCATAGTAAACTCTTCGACGCGGTAGTATATGACGAAGTTCTTCACAATGATTTTTCGGATTCCGCGCGAGTGCCAAGGCTCATCGTCGATGCATTTGCTGCGTTTCGGCAGTGTAGAGAGGTTTTTCATCTCCATATAGAGCATATCAAGATAAGCTCGCGCGGTATCAGGGGCAAGCAGAGCATCGGCAATATAGCTGCGCAGCCCGCTGAGATCATCCGCAGCATCGGGCGTTATGATGATTTCATACAAATCCATTCGAACCGAGGCCTCGTCTGAGCTCATCAAACACATCATCAAGGGGCCTGCCTTCATCAGCAAGGCTTTGGTTGCAGCTGTGCTCGAGCTTTGCATTCAGCTCCGCAGCAGTCAAGGTGTCCAGTGTTTTTGGTTCCTTTACAGAGCCGACATCATTCAGATGCATCCGAAATGGGATACCGCGCTCCCGTACGAGGCGGGACGTGCACATCCGCAGATAGCTTGGCAGATCGATGCCGAGCGCCGTGCAGATATCCGCGGCTTCTGCGCGTTCCGATTCATCTATGTGAAATTGTACCAAGGTGTCCATAGAACTCACCTCCTGTTTGTTTCTAGTATATCATCAAGTAAAAACACATGCAATCATACAGAAGCCCCTCCGATATTCGATCGGAGGGGCGCTGTGTGTTATAGGAGGATCAGCCCTCGGTGTCGCCCATCCACTCCTCGGAGAAGACGGGAGCGTCCTTGACAAGGGCGACGATCTCCTGCCGCGTTGCCTCGATTTCCTCGGGCGAGAGGACGGAGGTGAGCGGTTTTGCCAGGAGAGTGCCGATATATGCCATGTCCTCCTCATGCATGCCGCGTGTGGTCGGGTTGGTGGTGGAGAGCCGCAGTGCCTGGAGGAAAAGGCCGGAGCTCATCGTGGGGATGTTCTCGCGCATCGCGCGAATGTCGATCTGAGCGATGGCCTTGGATGCCTCCGCGAGATCGATGCCGGCCGCGGCAGAGGCGAGGACGAGATGTGTGTCCGTCCCGCCGCAGAGAACAGAGGCGCCGTGATCGGCAAGGGAGCGTGCGAGCACCTCGGCATTCTTTACCACCTGCTCCGCATAGCTGCGGAATCCGTCTGTGCCCGCCTCGCGCAGGACAACGCCGAGCGCGGCGAGGTGGTTCATGTGGAGTGCTTCATGCCCTGTATTGATGACCGCTGCATCCAGGCAGTCGGCAATCTCTTCTTTGCAGAGGACGACGGCACCGTCGGGCCCGCGGAGCGATCCGTTCGTGGAGAATGTCACAACATCCGCGAGCATCACGGGCGAGGGGATGACCCCTGCGGCGACGAGGCTGACGGACTGGCTGATGTCGACCCAGAGGTAGGCGTCGATGCCCTTGGCGATATCGTAGAGGATACGGTAGTCAATCGTCCGCGGGTAGCTGACAGGAGAGTAGATGATGAGCTTCGGCTTGACGCGCTCGGCCTGCTCGCGCACGGCGCCCCAGTCGACCTGCTGCGTTGCCGGGTCGATGCCGCAGTTTTCGAAGGTATAGGAGAGCCCTACGGCATGGTCCTGCTTGCGCAGGTTGAACGACAGGACCGTATCGCCGGGGTTGAGGAGCGCTTGGAATACGACGCGCGAGGCGGAGGCGATGCTCCCGAGACGGACGATGGCATGGTCGCTGTGAAAGAGTTCTTTTGCGCGTGCGCAGACAATGGAGGCGAGACGCAGACCGAGGCTGGTTGCCTTGTTGCTGCGTTCATAGACGCTGTTCGTCAGGATGCTCCCCTCGAGGTACTTCGCAAACGGCGACATGGCGTTCATGTTCGGCAGGAGTGAGAGCGTGTAGCGTTGGCGCTGGCGCTCATCCTCGAGCAGCGTATAGATCTCGGGATCAAAGGCCTTCAGTTGATTGGCGACTTCTTCTCTTTTCATGGGCGGTTCTCCTCTTACGTTTTCGCAAAAGATCATAGGAACAATGCGGCAGCTCCGCATGACAGATCGTATGCGTTTATTATAGCACAACGGAGCGCGTTGGTCACCCGATTTTGATGTTTCTGAGGATTTTATGCTGAAAAAAAGACGCGCCCCGAAGGACGCGTCTGTGCTTGTTCGAAAGAAAGACGGCTCAGTCGATTAGAACGGCCATACAAGCGGGATGACGACAAGGCAGACGATCAGCGAGATAAAGACAAGCGGAAGTCCGACCTTGACATAGTCCATGAATTTGAACTGACCAGGTCCAAGAACGAGCGTGTTCGGCGGCGTTGCAACCGGCGTCGTGAACGCGCAGGATCCTGCGATACCGATCGCCATGACGACCGGGTACGGCGAAACGCCGACGGACTGTGCGATCGAGATCGCGATCGGCGCGAGAAGCGCCGCTGCTGCCGTGTTGGACATGAACTGTGTCAGACCGCAGGAGAGTGCGAACATCGCCGCGACGATGACAACCGCAGAGGGTGCATCGCCCATGAGGCCGACAACGAAGTCAGCGATAACCTTGCCCGCGCCGCTCTTGTCCATTGCGCCTGCGAGTGGGAGCATACCTGCGAAGAGGAAGATCGTCGTCCAGTCAATGCCCTGGTATGCCTGCTTCTCATTGAGGCAGCCCGTGAGCACGCAGAGGAGACCGCCGATGATGGCAGACATCTGCATCGGGACGTTGATGTCCTTCTCGAGAACCATCGCGATGATAACGCCGACGAGGATCGCTGCGCAGATCATCATCTTGCGCGGGTCCTTTGCTTCCTCTTTCTTGTCATCCGCACCCTCCGGCACAATAGCCATGTGCTGCGGGCAGAGCTTGCGGCCGATCGTGAGCATGTAGAGAACGCCGACGATCGAGAGGGGGATACCGATCCATGCAAACTCGAAGAAGCCGAACGGCGTGAGTCCGCTCGCGCCGAGCGTCGCGCTCATGAGGATGTTCGGCGGGGTACCGATCATCGTGATCGTGCCGCCGACGTTCGCAGCGACTGCGAGACCCATGAGCTGGGGCGCAACCGGAACCTTTGCAGCTGCGCAGATCTGGATAACAACGGGAATGAGGCACGCGACGGTCGCCGTGTTCGAGGAGACCGAGGACAGAACGATTGTGATAAGCATGATTGCTGCCATCAGCGAGCGCTCATTCGTTCCAGACTTTTTAACAACAGCTATGCCGATTTTCTGCGCGACACCTGTTTGGAACATCGCCGCGCCGATGATGAACATACCTGCGAAGAGAACGACGGTGGAATTCGATAATCCTGCAAAAACCTCCTTCGGAGTCAAGACTCCCAACAACCCGAGCGAGATTGCCGCTCCAATTGCCGTGACTGCCAGCGGGATAAGCTCGGTAGCAAACAGGAACGCTGCTACTGCGAGAACCCCCAGTGTCACCATTGCTGCATCCATAGAAACATCTCCTATCATACAGTTCTTCTAGTTCCCGTTTTTAGGAAATACAGATAAATTCAGTCACATTATTTTGGCGCATCTTTTCCATCCCGCCTGCGCAGCCAATCCTCCGAGGAGCGAGAGCGTATAGCGCTGACGCTGGCGTTCCTCCTCCAGCAGAGCATAGATCTCGGGATCAAAGGCCTTCAGTTGATTGGCGACTTCTTCTCTTTTCATGGGCGGTTCTCCTCTTACGTTTTCGCAAAAGATCATAGGAACAATGCGGCAGCTCCGCATGACAGATCGTATGCGTTTATTATAGCACAACGGAGCGCGTTGGTCACCCGATTTTGATGTTTCTGGGGATTTTTGCCGAGAGAATATTTTTGCGCAGTAAAAAACTCCGGCGGGGCGTCTGCGCTCCGCCGGAGGGATCGAGCGAGAGCTTATTCCTTGTGGAAGAGATTCTTGATGATGTTCATGCGTTCGCTCGCCGCATGTTCATGCACCTCGTTCGTATCGGCCTCGGGGTAGAAGATGCTTGCCATGGCCTCCGTGTTGATCCACTCCTCGGAGAAGATGGGCTTGTCGATGATGAGCTTGGCGATGGCCGTGCGGATCTCGTCCTCCTCGTGTGCGCTGATGCCGCCGGAGAGAACGCGCGCCAGCATTTGACCGACGAGGGTCATGTCCTCCTCCTTGAGACCGCGGGTCGTCGGATTCAGCGCGGAAAGGCGCAGGGCCGAGAGAACCATCTCCGAGCGCATCGTTGAAATGCGGTCGCGCTTTGTCTGCACGCCCATCCGCGCGAGTGCGTGCACCGCGTCTGTGGTATCTACGTTGGGCACGGGCGCTGCCAGCACGAGATGGGTCTCGGTTCCGCCGCACAGGAGCGTTGCGCCGCGGCTCTCAAGCGAGGCTGCGAGCGCCTTGGCATTCCGCAGCACCTGCTCGCCGTAGGCACGGAATTTCGGCTGTGCCGCCGCGTGCAGGGCAAAGGCCAGCGCAGCAAGACGGTTCGCGTAGAGCGCGGTATGCCCGCTGTTGACGACGGCCGTATCCAGTTGGTCCGCCAGTTCCTTTTTGCAGAGGAGGACCGCACCCTCGGGGCCGCGCAGCGAATCGCCCGTCGGGAAACTCACGACATCGGCGAGCGGCACGGGGGAGGGGATGAGACCTGCTGCGATGAGGCCGACGCATTGACCGATGTCCACCCAGAGATAGGCGCCGACCTCGCGTGCGACGGCGGCGAGGCGCTGATAGTTCGGGATGCGCGGATAGCTGACCGGGGAGAAGATGATGAGCCGCGGCTTCAGCTCCTTTGCCATCGCCAGGACGGCATCCCAGTCGACCCGCTGCGCCGCGGGGTCGATGCCGTAGTTCTCAAAGCGATAGTTCAGCCCCGCACAGTGTTCCTGTTTGCGCAGGTTGAACGAGAGCACGGTATCGCCGGGCTGCAGCAGACCGAGGAAAACTACGCGCGAAGCAGCGGCAATGTTCCCGAGCCGGACAATGGCGTGCTCGCTGTTAAAAAGCTCTGCGGCACGCGTGCGCGCGAGCTCCTCGGCTGCATTTCCGTGCCGCGCGCTGCAGCTCTCGATGCTGCTGCCTGCGAGCGGGCTCCCGACGAGATAGGCTGCCAGCGGAGACATGGCGTTGACTGTCGGGACCAGCGAGAGCATATTGCGCTGTCGCTGCACCTCATCCTGCAGGAGGCCAAAGACAGCCGGGTCAAACGCCTTCAGATGGTTGAGCAGTGTTTCTTTTTTCATGGAGCATCCTCCTCATCTGTCCGGGCCGTGCGGCACCTCCGCACGGCCAATAAAAAACAGGTGCGCCCCGGGATGGGGCGCACCTGTTCACGGTGAACCAACGTACTCTGTTTCCAGTTCGCATTGTTCACGGTCGAGCATTCTGAGAGGAGAACCGCTCAGCTGTTGCCGCTTATGTCTGACAGTTCCTTAGAACGGCCATACGATCGGGATAACGACCATGCAGAGGATCAGCGAGAGAATCGCAAGAGGCACGCCGACCTTGACATAGTCCATGAAGCGGAACTGACCGGGCCCGAGCACGAGCGTGTTCGGCGGGGTCGCAACCGGCGTCGTGAACGCGCAGGATGCGGCAATGCCGATCGCCATGATGACCGGATACGGCGAAGCGCCGATGGACTCTGCGATCGAGATGCCGATCGGAGCGAGCAGCGCCGCTGCCGCCGTGTTCGACATGAACTGCGTCAGACCGCATGAGAGAATGAACATCGCCGCGACAATGACGAGCGGCGAGGGAGCCTCGCCCATGAGGCCGACGACGAAGTCCGCGATGAGCTTGCCCGCGCCGCTGTGATCCATGGCGCTGGCGAGCGGGAGCATACCGGCAAAGAGGAAGATCGTCGTCCAGTCAATGCCCTGATATGCCTGCTTCTCGGAGAGGCAGCCCGTCAGCACGCAGGCGAGTGCGCCGATGATGGCAGACATCTGCATCGGGACGTGGATATCCTTCTCAAAGACCATCGCGACGATGACCGCGAGCAGGATCGCAAGGCAGACCATCATCTTCTTCTTGTCCTTCGGACCGTCCTCGCTCGCGGATTCTCCCTCTACCTTCACCATGTGGCGCGGGCAGAGCTTGTAGCCGACTGTGAGCATGTAGACGAGACCGAGGATGGAGAGCGGGACACCGATCCATGCGAACTCAAAGAATCCGAACGGGGTGAGTCCGCTTGCGCCGAGCGTTGCGCTCATGAGGATGTTCGGCGGGGTACCGATCATCGTGATCGTACCGCCGACGTTTGCCGCGACAGCGAGTGCCATCAGCTGCGGCGACACGGGAACCTTTGCGGCCGCGCAGATCTGAATAACGACCGGCATGAGACAGGCGACCGTCGCCGTGTTCGAGGACACCGACGACAGGATGATCGTGATCAACATCAGGGCCGTCATCAGCGCGCGCTCGTTCGTGCCGGACTTCTTCACCACGGCAATCCCGATCCATTGGGCGAGTCCCGTTTGGAACATCGCCGCTCCGATGACGAACATGCCCGCGAAGAGCACGACGGTGGAGTTCGACAGCCCGGCAAAGACTTCCTTCGGCGTCAGAACACCCAGGAGGCCGAGTGCGACTGCCGCACCCATTGCCGTGACTGCGAGCGGGATGATCTCAGTGGCGAAGAAGATCGCCGCCACGGCGAGCACTCCCAGTGTCAGCGTTGCTGCATCCATAGAATACATCTCCTATCATATCAGTTCTTCTAGTTCCCGTTGTATATTTCGGAAACTTTCTTTCGACAGAATTCTTAATTCTCTCTCTTTTCTGGTTTTCCTGCTAGTTTTGGAGAAAAATTGCAATGAAATTTTTTTATAAAAGCGATAAATAAGAGTAATTTGCGTGAAAATTGCGCGTGCTTCCGATCGATACGGAAATTATTCTGCCGAAGATGCGGCAATTATTTTATGGATGCGAGATGGATCGGGATGCGCAGATGCGGTGTAAAATTGGTTGACAAATATATTTCCATTTCATTATACTGCAATAGCAATTAAAGTCAAATGGACTTCATCAGCAGATTCGGTGCCCGAACGGGCATGAAGGCAGGTTTTTGTGTGGAAAAGCCCCGTCTCATCTCGGACGGGGTTTTTGTAATGACGCATGGGAATGTGCGGTGTATTTTGCCGCGCTCGGAGGAGAGCCTCTATCTCCCAATGCCGCGCACGACGGCGATGAATCCCTCATCCCCTCGGCCTGCCTGCCGGGGGCATGCGGAGCATGGCGGAAGGGGCGAAAAGAGCGGCTGCTGGATGAAGAAACTCTTTGTGCAGCAGCCGCTTTTGCTGTTCCTAAATGCAGAGAAAGGAGCTCTCTATGCGATATCTGCGCGCGCTCGTCCTGCTCATATTTTTGCTTGCGCCTGCGGGCTGCGGGCAGAGCATTGAGGAACGGACGGAGGGGACAAGCGCCGCGGCGGACGATACGATCGTCCTCGCGGCGTATCGCCCGCTCGCTCCGGGCGTGCATGACAGCTACTACTGCAGCCGGATCCTCGGCGTCTGGGAACCGCTCATCACGGCGGATGAGGAGACGGGCGCGCCTGCGCCGTGCCTCGCCGTGTCCTGGGAGATGCTGGACGACGGACGCGTGTGGGTATTCCATCTGCGGCAGGGGGTGCGTTTTCATGACGGGACGCCCTTCACGGCGCAGGCGGTTGCGGACAATATCGCGTGGATGGGCAAGGGGGCGCCTTTGAGCATTTTCTACTCCCGCAGCCGCAAGAACTACTATCCGAATCTCGTCCGCGTGGAGCCTCTCGACGAGCTGACGGTGCGGATGACCTTTGCCAAGCCGAACGTCAATCAGCTCTACAATATGATGAATTTCGGCAGCCCGATCTATGCCCCCTCGTGCCTTGCGGACGACGGCTCGTTCACGGGGACCGCACGCGGGACGGGGCCGTTCCGCATCGCGGAGAATGTGCAGGATCGCTATGTCGTTCTTGAGCGCAACGAGGATTACTACGGGGAAAAGGCGCGTGCGCGCCGCATCCTGATCCGCACCATCCCGAGCCCCGATGTCCGCTTTGCCGCGCTCAAGGCGGAGGAGATCATGGGTGTGCTGGACGTCAGCGCGATGCCGCCGGTGCTGGCGGATGAGCTGGCGCAGGACGAGCGGTTCGCCGTCTCGGTCAGCCGTTCGATCATGGTGCGCTATCTGGCGTTGAACGGGACGCGGCCGCCGTTCAACGATGTCCGCATGCGGCGCGCTGTGAGTCTCCTGCTCGACCGCCGCCTGCTCGTGGATGCGCTCTATCTCGGCTATGCAGTGCCGACGACGAATCTGCTGAGCATCTCCAGTCCGTTCTACAAGGAGTTCCCCGCCGCACGGGACGTGGCGGAGGCAAAGTGGCTCGCGCATGAGGTACTCGGCGATGCGCGGCAGGAGATCGTCTACTGTGTGAACGGCGCGGACCCGATCGCCAAGGGCGAGGCGGAGCTGATTGCATACTGGCTCGCAGACATCGGCCTCGATGTGCGCATCGAGGCGCTCGAGGCGCCGATGCTGACGGCGCGGATGCGGCGCGGGGACTACGACATCGCGCGCAGCCAGCAGGGTCTGCCGAACGGCGATCCGCTCTATGTGTTCAAGGGCTTTTTCGCGCCGAACGGGCCGCGGAACAAGGCGCTTTCGCTCGGCTATGACAATCCGGAGGTGAACGCGCTCCTCGCGGAGCTCGACACCGCGGCGGACGAGGGGAGGCGGCGGGCGCTCTTTGATCGGCTGCAGGAGATCGGCGTGGAGGAACAGCCGGTCGTCCCGCTCTATTTTGATGAAAACATTGTGGTCTACAATGCGGCGCGCCTGACGGGATACCGGGCGCTGCGCTACGGGGTGTCGCTGGCGGAGGTGGCGTGGAGATGAATGCGGTGCAGCGCTATATCTGCGGGCGGCTTGCAAGCGCTCTGCCGGTGCTCTTCGGCGTCAGTCTGCTCGCGTTTGGCCTCGGCCAGCTCTCACCGGGCGATCCGGCAGAGATTATGCTGGAGGGGACGGGGATGGGCATGCCGTCCGCCGAGGAGGTCGCTGCGCTGCGCTCCTATCTCGGTCTGGATCAGCCGTGGTACGCGCAGTACGGGCTGTGGCTGCGGCGCCTCCTGCACGGGGACGGCGGCATGTCCTACCATCTGGGGATGCCGGTCTTCACGGCGCTCCTCGACCGGCTGCCTGTGACGGCGGCGCTCGCTGCGGCGGCTCTCGTATGGGCGGTGGTCGGCGGCATCGGGCTCGGCCTCGCGATGGCCTACCTGCGCGGGACGATGTGGGAGCAGATAGTGCGCGGCGCAACGCAGGTCATGCTGGCGGCGCCGTCGTTCCTCACGGCGATCCTGCTCATCCTGGTCTTCGGCGTGTGGCTCCATATCCTGCCGACGAACGGCGTGGAGTCCGCGGCGGGCTATGTTCTGCCGTCGCTCGCGCTCGCGCTTGTGACGCTCGCGATGACGGCGCAGCTGCTCGACAGTCAGCTGCGCGGCGCCCTCTCGTCCTTTTACGCGCGCGTTGCATGCCTGCGCGGTCTCAGCGAAGGCCGCGTACTCCTCGTCTATGCGCTGCCGAACGCAATGCTCCCCGTGGCCGCGATGCTGGGGAATTTCTTCGCAGCTGTGCTCGGCGGAGCGATCGTCGTGGAGACGGTCTTTGCTCTGCCGGGCATCGGCTCGCTTGCGCTCGATGCGATCCACTACCGCGACTATCCGCTGCTGCAGGGGTATGTGCTGTTCCTGGGAGCGATCTATGTGCTCGTGACCCTCGCGGTCGATCTCCTGCTCGCACGCATGGACCCGCGCATCCTGCCGGGAGGTGAGCGGTGATGGAGCGCTGGATGGGCTGCGCTGCCGTGCTCGTACTCGCGGGGATTGTCCTCTCCGGCATATTTGCCCCGCAGCTGGCGCCGATGAATCCGTTCGAGCCGAATATGGCGATCCGCCTGCAGGGACCGACGGCGGCACATCTCCTCGGCACGGATGCACTCGGGCGCGATCTCCTGAGCCGGATGCTCTACGGCGGGCGCAGCGCGATCCTGCTCTCCCTGGTCTCGACGGTGCTGGCGCTCGCCATCGGGACGATCGTGGGCGTGCTCGCGGGATATTTCGGCGGGCGTACGGACGCCGTTCTGACGATAATCAGCAATGTGTTCCAGGGGATCCCGGGCATCAGTTTCATGGTGGCCGTCGCGGGCTTTGTCGGACCCGGCGCTGCGGGCCTATTGCTCGCGCTCGTTGCGGGCTCGTGGGCGGGGTTCTCGCGCATCGTGCGTGCGGAGGTCATGGGGCTCTCTGCGCAGCCCTATGTAGAGAATCTGCGTGTGCTCGGCTGCAGCGACGGGCGGATGATCCTCCGGCACATTCTGCCGGCGCTCGGCGGGACGCTGCTCGTGCTCGGTTCGCTGCGGCTCGGGCGCGGGGTGCTTGCGATCGCGGGGCTGAGTTTCCTCGGCCTCGGCGTGCAGCCGCCGACGCCGGACTGGAGCACGATGATCAGCGACGCAATGCTCTACTACCGCCAGGCGCCGCATCTCATCATCGTGCCGGGCGCGGCGCTTGTCCTGCTCGTGGGCGCGCTCAATACGGTCGGGCAGATGCTGCGCCGCCGCTTCGATATACATCAGGAGGTGCGCGGATGAGGGGGCAGCAGCATGCGTTTGCCGTGCACGGACTCACTGTGCGCTATTCGGACGGCGCGGGCGGCATATCCGCGCTCGATCATGTGGATGCTGTGTTCCCCGCGGGGGGCGTGACGGCGATCATCGGAGAGAGCGGCAGCGGGAAATCGACGCTCGGACAGGCGCTTTTCGGCGCACTGCCTCCGGGAGCCGCAGTCGAGGGACAAGTGCTGTTCGGCGCTGCGGAGGTGACCGCGCTCGGACAGGAGGAGCTGCGCCGCCGTTACTGGGGCAAACAATGGGGCATTGTACCGCAGCTGCCGCGGGCCGCACTGAGCCCGGTGCACCGCATCGGGCGGCAGATGGCGGATGTGCGGCGCGGAGCGGGACGCCCCGCATGGGACGAGGCGCAGTATGCGGCGCTCCTTGCGCGGTTCGGCTTTGACGATCCGCAGCGGGTGCTGCGTTCCTATCCGCATGAGCTCTCGGGCGGAATGCTGCAGCGCGTGCTCTGTGCGATGGCGGACGCAGGCGAGCCGCAGTGGATTCTCGCGGACGAGCCGACGAAGGGGCTGGATCCTGCCGTCTGGCAGATGGCTGCCGATAATCTGCGCCGCCTGTGTGCGTGCGGAAGGGTATCCCTCCTCCTCATCACCCACGATATCCCGCTCGCCGCGCAGCTGGCTGACCGTGTCGTCGTCATGCAGGCGGGGCGGATTGTGGAGCAGGGGACGGATGTGTGGGCACATCCCGCGCACCCGTACACGAAGGCGTATTTCCGGGCGCAGCCGCAGTTCCTGGCGCATGAAAAGAGGACAGGCACCGAACGCGAACCTGCACCGGCGGAGGAATCCCTCCGCAGCCCTGCCGTACTCGAGGCGCGCGCGGTGACGAAGAGCATGCGCGGCCGTGCGGCGGATGAGCCTCTGCGCATTCTGGATGCGTGCAGCCTCGTTGTTGCCGAGGGACGCACCGTCGGACTCGAGGGGCGCAGCGGTGCGGGCAAGAGTACGCTCGTGCGCATCCTGCTTGGGCTCATTCCCGCGGACGGCGGCGCGGTTCTGTGGGAGGGGCGTGATCTGACGACGCTTTCGCGTGCGGAGATGCGGGCCTTTCGCCGGAGCGTGCAGCTCGTTGCGCAGAATCCGGAGCAGGCATTCGACCCGCGCTGCACAATGGAGGAGAGTCTGCGGGAGGTTTTTGCGATTCATCCGTCCCTGCTCGATGAGGGCGGCTCTGCGAAAGAACAGATCGCAGCGGTACTGCGCGCCGTGGAACTGACCGCGCACGTTTTGGGGCGGCGGCCGCACGAGCTCTCGGGCGGCGAACTGCAGCGCGCGGCGATCGCACGGGCGCTGCTCACAAAGCCGCGGATCCTGCTCCTCGATGAGCCGACGACCATGCTCGACGTCTCTATTCAAGAGCAGATTCTGCGCCTGTTCCTGCGGCTGCGGGCGGAGCGCCGCCTCGGCATGCTGCTCATCTCGCACGACCGCGCGCTGCTCACCTGTTTTGCCGATGAAATTCATACGTTGGACGCGGGGAGGGTGCAGTAGGCATCGGACTGCAAAGATTTGAACAAGGTGGAGGCGCCCGCGCGGACACGATTCGACATCGGCGCGCCGGTCTTGGTATGTTCGGCGCTGGTCTCGATGCGGCAGAGGTCCTGTTTGAAGTGGCGCAGGGCGGAAAATGGTCCGCGGAAATGCGGGGCTTTCGCCGGGCTGCAGATTCGTGTAGAATGGAGAAAAAGGATGGACAGGAGGAACTGCGATGAAGATTGTTGTACTCGACGGGTATACGGAGAATCCGGGCGACATCAGCTGGGCGCCGCTCGAGGCGCTCGGTGATGTGACGGTCTATGACCGCACCTCCTATGCGGAGTCGCCGCTGATCGCTGAGCGCATCGGCGCTGCGGAGATCGCCGTGACGAACAAGACGCCGCTCACGCGTGCGGTGATCGATGCCTGCCCGAACCTGCGTGCGATTGCCGTGCTCGCGACGGGATACAATGTCGTGGATACGGTGTATGCGCGCACAAAGGGGATCCCCGTCATGAATGTGCCGGCCTATGGTACGGACAATGCAGCGCAATATGCTGTCGCTCTGCTTCTCGAGGCGTGTTCGCATGTCGGACTGCATGACCGTTCGGTGCATGCGGGAGAGTGGACCGAGAGCGCGGACTTTTGCTACTGGAAACGCCCGCTGATCGAGATCAGCGGCAAGACGGCAGGCATCATCGGATTCGGCCGGATCGGGATGGCGGTCGCACGCGTCCTGCGCGCGATGAATGTCCACGTTCTCGCGTACAGCCGCTCGGAGCGTGCGGAGGGACGGGTGCTTGCAGACTATGTGCCGCTGGATGAGCTCATCGGATCGTCGGACTTTATCTTTCTGCACTGTCCGCTGACGCCGGAGACGGAGGGGCTGATCAATGCGGCGCGGATTTCGCAGATGAAGGACGGCGTGATCATTGTCAACAACGGGCGCGGGCAGCTCATCGTCGAGTCCGATCTCGCCGCGGCGCTCGCGTGCGGGAAGGTCGGCTGTGCTGCGGTGGACGTGGCATCGACGGAGCCGATCCGCGCGGACAATCCGCTCCTTCATGCGCCGAACTGCATCATCACGCCGCACATCTCATGGGCGACGAAGGAGGCGCGTGAGCGGATCATGCAGACGACGGCGGACAACGTGAAGTCGTTTATGGCCGGGAAGCCCGCGCATGTCGTGAATTAACCCCAAAGAAACAAGCGGTTTCGGAAAGATGCCGGCAAGGACGTTTTTCCCGCCTCCTCACAGCAGGAAGGAAGCAGCTTGGCAAACACGAAGTTCGGACGGTGAAATCTGTGCTATAATAAGTAAACGATACAGGAAAGGAGAGCGATGATCATGAATCTGCGCAGCGATGCCGACGGCATCATCGAGGAGGCCCTGGCGGCAATCCTGCCGGACGCGGCAGTGCAGAAGGCGCTGCATGGACATCGGTTCGCCGGAGGGCGCATTGTGCTCGCCGCGGTCGGCAAGGCGGCGTGGCAGATGGCGCGTGCGGCGGCGGACGTGCTCGGGGAGCGCATCGACCGCGGGATTGTGATTACGAAATACGATCATGTGATGGGCGATCTCCCGCGCATCTCCTGCATGGAGGCGGGACACCCCGTGCCGGACGAGAACTCGTTCGCGGCGACGGAGGAGGTGCTCCGCCTCACGGCAGATCTGACGGCGGAGGACACGGTGCTCTTTCTCCTCTCGGGCGGCGGGAGCGCGCTCTTTGAAAAGCCGCTGATCCCCGCAGAGGAGCTGATGGATCTCACGCATCAGCTGCTTGCCTCCGGGGCGGACATCGTGGAGATGAACACCCTCAGGAAGCGCATGAGCGCGGTGAAGGGCGGCCGGTTCGCGGAACACTGCGCGCCCGCGCAGGTATTCTCGATCGTGCTCAGCGACATCCTCGGCGATCCGCTCGATATGATCGCCTCGGGCCCCGCACATCCCGATGCCTCGACGGCGGAGGACGCGCATCGGGTCGCGGCGAAATACGGCCTCCGTCTCTCTCCTGCCGCGCGGGCGCTCCTGGATGAACCGCTGCCTGCGGTGCTGCCGAACGTCACGACGGTGATCACGGGCAGCGTGCGCGAGTTCTGCGCGGCGGCCGCAGCTGCTGCGCAGAGGCGCGGCTATACGCCGATTCTCCTGACGGATCAGCTGAACTCGGAGGCGCGCGAGGCGGGACGGTTCCTCGCGGCGATTGCGCGCAGCCATGCAGAGGACAGTTCGCTTGCCTACATTGCGGGCGGCGAGACTGTCGTGCAGGTAAAGGGGAAGGGGCGCGGCGGGCGCAATCAGGAGCTCGCGCTCGCTGCGGCAGAGGGCATCGCGGGCCTTTCGAACGTCGCCGTGTTCAGCGTCGGCAGCGACGGGACGGACGGCCCGACGGATGCGGCGGGCGGCTACGTCGACGGCATGACGACGGCGGCGCTTGCACGCGCGGGAAAGAGCGCGGCAGAGGCGCTCGCTGAGAATGATGCCTACCCTGCGCTGAACTCCGTGGGCGGACTCATCATCACGGGGCCGACGGGAACGAATGTGAACGATGCCGCGATCGTGCTCATCCGCAGTAAAGGATAAATCAGAGAAGGGAGCATCCATGACCCCGTTTGAGGAGATCCTGGCAGTGCGCGCGGCAGAGGCAGGCCTTGCGCTGACGGCCGCGCAGATCGAACAGTTCGCCGTCTACAACCGTCTGCTCATCGCGTGGAACGAGCGCATGAATCTCACGGCTCTGACGGCGCCCGAGGATGTCGCGGTGAAGCATATCATCGACAGCCTGACGGCGTACGATGCGAAGCTCTTTGCACCCGCACGCACGCTCATCGATGTCGGGACAGGCGCGGGCCTGCCCGGGATCCCGCTCGCGGTCTATGCACCACAGATAGAGGTGACGCTGATGGATGCGCTCGGCAAACGCGTGAAATTCCTCACGGAAGCGGCAGCAGCGATGGAGCTCCAGAATGTGCGCTGCATCCACGCGCGCGCAGAGGAGGCGGCGCGCCGGCCGGAGCACCGCGCGCGCTATGACATCGCCGTGAGCAGAGCCGTCGCACGTCTGCCGGTGCTGCTCGAGTATACGCTGCCGTTCGTGCGCACGGGAGGAACGCTGCTCGCGCTCAAGGGGCGCGCCTATGCCGCCGAGCAGGCGGAGGGGAAACGCGCGGCGGAGATCCTCGGCGGCGGTGCGATCAGTGCACGCCCCGTGCGGCTCCCCGGCCTCGATGATGTACGTGCGATTCTCGCCGTGACGAAGGAGCGCCCGACGCCGAAGGGGTATCCGCGGCGCGCGGGTCTGCCGGAGCGTGCGCCGCTGAAATAATTTCCCCGTACAAAAGGGTTTCGGACGTTCATGTCGAAGATTATTCAGATCAAAGAAGATGTGTTTGCTGTACCGTTTTTCCGCAAAGGCGCGTTCGGGGGGATCGATGCGCGGCAGCCGGACACCGGATGCAGGAAGTTTTTCGATAGGGGGATAACGAGATGAAACGATGGAGAGGTCTCGCGGCCGGCGCGGTCATGCTGCTCGTATTTGCCGCACCGCCCGCAGAGACGGCGGCGCAGCCCGATGCGGCGGTCACGACGGAGCAGCAGGCCGACGCCAAGGCCCAGCGCAGCGCCGACCGCGCGGCGGCAAAGGCGGAGAAAAAGGCCGCGCGCGCCGCAAAGAAGGCGGAGGCGAAGCGCGAGAAGAAGGCGCGCTATAAGACGCTGTTTACGGACAACGGGTTCACCTACTATTTGGACTCCAAGAACTCCCGGTGGGTGCCGCGGCCGAACAGCGGCTCAGAGCGCATGATCGAGGCATGGGTCCGCCTGGTCGAGAACACGGAGGGGAATACCGCAGAGGGGAGCACGGATGCCCGCCCGAGCAAGTACTTTTTGGAACACTACTACATCAGCCCGCAGCGGCGCGAGATCATGTTCATCTCGGAGCTCGAGGTAACGGGCCGCCCCGAGAACGCGATTAAGGAACGCCCCTATGAAAACGCCAACTGGGAGAAACTCGTCCCCGGATCGATCGAGGACGACCTGTTCGATGCGATTGTTGCAAAGATGAAACAGGCGCCCGGGGAGCGCTCCGGCGTCCTGAGCGGCACAAGCGGAATGAGCCTGCGTGATATGCTCGAGGAGTTCGGCCGGATCTCTCTCTGATCGGGGACGCAGGCCTTCTTTACCGCTTCCGCAGGTGTGTCATGCGATTGATGTGCGCATGCCGATCCTATCATTGTACAGAACTGCCGCAGAGAAAAATCTGCGGCTTTTTTGTATATCGGCGCGATGGGTGGGCTGATCGGGCGGAGAAAAAGACCGCGACGGCGCCGTTTTTATCTCCATCGCGCTGATAGGCAATTTGCGGCGTACATATGTTCCCGATATACTCTCTTTCAGAATACAGTTGTCTGAAGGAGGAAGATTGAATGAATCGGAACGAATATCCGCCGCTCCCAAAGGCGGAGGAGGACGCCCTGATCGCGCGTGCGGTGCATGGAGATGCGCAGGCGGCGGCGGAGATGAACGCGCGCTATCGCGGGCTGATCATCCGGGAATCCCGCGCCTCGTATCTGCGGAATGCGGCTCTTTCGGCCGATGCAGAAAATATTGCGGCGCTCGCCTTTGTCGAGGCGCTGCACGACTACGACCCGCAGCACGGCGCACCGTTTGCGGCCTTCGCCAAGACGCGCATTCACACGGCGCTCTACACGGAGTTTCGCCGTGAGCGGCGCCTCTGGGAGCGCACCAGCCATCCCGAACAGGATGCTGAGGGCCGCGATGTGTGGGAGCGCTGCGGCGGAACGGACGAGCCGACGGCATGCGCGGATCTGCGGCTTCTTGTGCGCGGCATTCTCGCACGCGCGATGCACCGGCTCACAGAGCGGGAGAAGAAGATCCTGTCCCTTCACTATTTCAGTGATCTTACCCTGCGCCGGATCGCGGTCCTGCTCGGCACATCCGCCGGGGCAGTGAGCAAGAGCAAGGCGAACCTTCTGCGAAAACTGCGCGCGGGAGCGGATGCAGCTCTTGCAACGCCGTGTGAAATATGATATCCTAAGAAAAAGCATCGAACTTGTAAAGGAGATGTCATACATGGCACAGACCAGCATCAGCATCCGCATGGACGCTGACCTCAAGAAGAACTTTGAGAATTTCTGCGGCGCCGTCGGCATGAACATGTCCACGGCGATCAATATGTTTGCGATCGCCTGCGTACGCGCGCAGAAGGTTCCGTTCGAGATCTCCGCGCAGCGTGCACTGCCGGGCGAGTCGCTCGGGCTCTTTGCGGATACGGTGTGGAGTCCGGAGGAAAGCTGACCAAACAACACTCCACAGCGGCGGGGGACAGCAGCGAAAGGGGCGTCTTGCATGAGGGCGCCTCGTTTCTTCTGCGAAATGTGCTTTCCATCGGATGCGCACAGACGGCGGGCTCAATCGGGCGCGTTATTTTTTTGCACTTTTTTCGGATGTGTGGCTTCTGCAACGGAATTGGGGATAATTCTCAACTATACTGACGGCATAGATGAATAGCTGCTTTTAATGATATAGATGGGAGTGATTCCGATGGCAGAAGAGAAGAAGCCTGAGATGGGACATGAGTTCCTCGCGCGGCTCGGCAAGACCCGCCTGCGTCCGGGCGGACGCGAGGCGACGGAGTGGCTGCTCGGACACGTAGACTTTACGGCGGATACACGCGTGCTCGAGGTCGCCTGCAATATGGGAACGACGATGATCGCGCTCGCGGAGGCACACGGCTGCCGCATTACGGGGCTGGATATGAATCCCGCGGCGCTTGCGAAGGCGCGTGCAAACATTGCGAAGAACGGCATGGAGGATGTGATCGACGTGGTCGAGGGCAACGCGATGGCGCTGCCGTTCCCCGACGAGAGCTTTGACGTCGTCATCAACGAGGCGATGCTCACGATGCTGCCGCGCGAAAACAAGAAGAAGGCGATTGCCGAATACTTCCGCGTGCTGAAGCCGGGCGGAACCCTCCTCACGCATGATGTCGCTCTGCGGGTTTCGAACGAAGAACAGGCGGGGGAATTGCGGGCGGGCATCTCGCGCGCGATCAATGTGAACGTCGACCCGCTCCCGCAGGAGATGTGGGAGCGTCTCTTCCACGATGCGGGCTTTGCGACAGAGGTGCAGACGGGCGACATGACCCTCCTCGATCCGGCGGGTCTCGTACGTGACGAAGGGTTCGACGGCGCGATGAAGATCATCCGCAACGGACTGCGCACGGAGAACATCGATCGCTTCCGCAGGATGTTCAACTTCTTCTTCGATCACAACAAGGAGTTCTCCTATATCGCCGTCGTGAGCAGAAAGTAGACGGCGCACATTCTGCCCCTCAGGAGAGCGGGCGAAGGATGCCGCGATCGGTCGGGGCTGAGATTTCTGCATAAGCGTGCCCGCATGGGGGAACGAGAACGGAACCGCATAAAAAAAGAGCACCTGCGAGGGAAAAACCTGCGGCAGGTGCTTTTCTTTGCGCGGACGGCATAAAGAACAATAAATAGATATAAATAACGATAAAGCGACAGAAATTAAGAAAAATAATCCAACCCATGCACGGCATTCAGGGCGTGCCGCTCTCGAATCCATGCTTTGAGGCGCGCGGGATCACCGTTCAGGACGAGTTCGTCCGGGAAATCCGTCTCCGCGAGGATGGCGTGCGTATAGCCGTGTTCGCCGACGTCGATGTCGATGTGCGCGTCGCTGCCCATGATGATATGCGCGCCGTGGCGCCGGCAGGCGGCGAGCAGATCGCGCGCGAGGAGATCCGAGCCGGGACGGCTGCCGCCGGGATTGTGCGAGGAGTTGTTCGCCTCGATGAGGACGTGCTGCGCTGCGGCCGCACGGGCAAGCGCATCGAAGTCGATCGGGTAGACGGGATTGTCGGGGTGCCCGATGATGGTGACATAGGGATTCTCCATCGCGCCGAGGAGGGCGGCGGTATTTTCCTCCTGCGAACCCGGAGCGATGACGAGATCGTGCAGGCTCGCAATGACGTAGTGGAGTTTTTTCAGCGCCTTTTCCGGCAGGTCAACCGTGCCTGTGTGGTCCAGGACGTTCAGCTCCGCGCCCATGATGAGGTCAATGCCGTAGGCGGCGGGGCGGATGACCTTGAAGTTGTGGAAGTACAGCTCGTGAAAGGTGCCGGGCAGCGCGGGCGCATGGTCGGAGATGCCGAGGAGCGCGAGCCCCTTTTCCTTCGCCGCTGCCGCCATTTCCCGGATGGTGCTGTACGCGTGCATGCTGGCGATCGTATGCGTGTGGATGTCGATGATGTCGGTCATGGGAGGCCTTTCTAAAAAGTGCGCAGAGTTCGGGCACGTGCCGTGCCCTTTTCTCGAAAGGGAGCATGGCATCTTTTTTGAGAGGGGGCTGTCTGTATTATAGCGTCAGCGCGCGAAGAAAAGCAATGGATCTCCGCACGAAAATACCCCGCAGCAAACGCCGCGGGGTATCTTTGCATATGCTCTCTCAGAGCTTGAATTTGCTCGTGGTGTTCTGCAGGTCGGTCGCAAGTGTTGCCAGCGACTGCGAGGCGGAGGCGATCTCTTCGCTCGAGGCGGACTGCGACTCGGACGAGGAGGAGATGTTCTGCATGTTCTCTGCCGTGGCCTGGCTGATCTCGTGAACCGTGTCTGCGGATGCGACGACGCGCTCCGTGCCCTTGGCGACGGTCTGCATGGAGGCGTTGATGTCTGCCATCTGTTCCTTGATCCCGTCGACCATGCGCATGATGCTCTCGAACTGCGCGCCGACCTCGTGGATGGCGCTCGTGCCCGCCTGCACCTCGGTCGTTCCGCTCTGCATGGCGGCGACGGCCTGCTCCGTGTCGTGCTGGACGCTGCTGATGCGCTCCTTGATCTGCTCGGCTGCTTCGCGCGACTGCTCAGCGAGCTTGCGGACCTCCTCGGCGACGACGGCAAAGCCGCGCCCTGTCTCACCTGCGCGCGCTGCCTCGATGGCTGCGTTGAGGGCGAGGAGGTTCGTCTGCTCGGCGATGGCGGAGATGGTCTCGACGATCTCGCCGATCTGCTTGGAGCTCTCTCCGAGCTTCTCGACGACCTCCGCGGAGCGCAGGACGCTCTGTTCGATGCCGCTCATCTTCGTCATGGCGTCGTTCATCAGAGCCTCGCCGCGTGCGGCGGCGTCTGCCGTCTGGACGGAACTGTCGGCAACCTGTGCTGCCTTGTCTGTCATGCGATCGATGTCGTTCGAGACTTCGCCGATGTTCTTCTTTGCGTCGGCGAGACTCTCGAGCTGCTGGTCCGTGCCGTTGGCAACGACGGTGACAGTGCCCGCGATCTCAGTCGCAGAGTCTGCCATCTGGTGCGCGCCTGCGGTGAGCTGCTCGGAGGCTGCGGCGAGCTGTTCGGCGGTGCCTGCAACCTGGCGGATGACGTCGCGGATGCTCTTCATCATTGCGTTGAAATTCGCGGCGAGCTGTCCGAGTTCATCCTGCGAGGTGACGGGGATGTCGGGCAGGTTCAGCTCGCCCTTTGCGAGTGCCCCGACGTGGTTCATGAGGCGCTCGGTCGCGCCGGTGATCGTCGCGGCAAAGCGCAGGAGGGCGAAGATGATGCCTGCGACGAGCAGAACGCCGAGAATGGTCAGCCCTGCGTAGGTGACCTTGAGGCTGTTCAGCTGTGCAAAGGCGACGCTCTCCGGTACGGCGATTCCGATGATCCAGCCGGAGGAGGGAACGGTCGCGTAGGCGACGATCTGTTTCTCGCCGTCCTTTTCCGTGGCGAAGTAGCCATTCTTCTTCTGCTGCATCTCAGAGAAGCGGCCCTTCAGCAAGGGGGTCTCGTCCGCCTTATGCATTGCTTCTCCCTCGGAGGAGGCGATGATGAGACCGTTCTTGTCGACGATGATACCTGAGCCCTGTCCATGGTACTTCAGATTGGCAACGCGTGCAGCGAGCGTGTCGAGTGTGATGTCTGAGCAGACAGCGCCTGCAAATGCCCCGTTTTTCCCGTTGTAGGGAGCGGAAACGGAAACAACCATCTTTTTCGATACAGCATCCTGATAGACCTCAGTAAAGACTGCCTTGCCCGCGGCCTTGCCCTCCTTGTACCAGTCGCGCCCGCGCGGGTCGATCGCCGAGATGTCGCCGTCATTCCAGCTGATGAAGCGGCCGTCCTCCGCACCGTTGGCGAGGTCGAGGATGTCCTTGTCATCGGAGGCAAGACTCATCATCTCGCGGTCCATCGAGACGGGATTGCCGTCGTATGCCGCGAGCAGATTCGCGGCGCTCACTGCCTGCTGCTTCTTCTGAATGAGCCAGCCGTCGATGGAGGCGGCCTCGACATTGAGAAGAGCTTCGATCTCGTTCGATGTGCTCTCCGTGAGCGCGTCCTGCGCTTTGTAGTAGCCGATGCCGCAGATGGCTGCGACAAGGACTGCCATGAGCGTGCCCATCAGGAGCAGTTTTTGTTTGATGCCCAAAATTTCGCTTCCTTTCAATGAGAGATCTCTAAAGATAATTTATATTTTATACGTTTTTCTCCAAAGAATCAAGCGATTTTCTTATGCTGATACAATTTACCGGAACTTATTGAAAGGAAGCTGCCGGCATGTTTTGAAACGCTGATGATTGCGCTTCACGTTCGGATGTGATAGGATAGATCGGTATCTTATTTATGTGCTGCGGAGAGCCAAGGAATCGCTGTATTTATCGGTGCTTCCTCCATGTGCCTCTGACAGCAGGAATTTCATAGGAGGTTTCATCATGCAGGATGAAAAAAAGGCCGCGGACGCCATCGCTCGTGAGGCGAGGCGTACCGCAGCCGCAGGAGTGATCTTTGCCGTACTCTGGACGGCGCTCGGATTCGGCCTTGCAGAATCCGAGGTGACGATCGCGGGCTTTCCGCTCTGGGCAGTGACATCGACGGTCGGCGTGCTCGTTGTGGGCACGGTGCTGGCCTTGTATCTCGCATGGGCGGCAGAGGATGTATCTCTCGATGCGCATGGAGAGGGGGATGTCCGATGAGCGGGAATCTCATGGTGCTCCTTCCTCTTCTCGGTTTCATGGCGGCGATGCTTGCGCTCGGCGTGTACGTGCGGCGGCAGAGCCATGCGGGCGGATTCCTCTCCGGCTACTTTGTCGGCGGGCAGACGCTCGGCGCGTTCGTGCTCGCGATGACGATGGTCGCGACGTACAGCTCGGTCAGTTCGTTTGTCGGCGGTCCGGGCATGGCGTATGAGATCGGCTTCGGCTGGATCTATATGGCGGTCATTCAGACCATGACCATCTTCCTCGTGCTCGGCATCTTCGGAAAGAAGGTGGCGCGCCTCGCGCGCCGCATCCATGCCGTCACGATTGTCGATATCATTCGGCACCGCTATCAGTCGGATGCGCTGGCGGCGATTGCAGCACTAGCGATCGTTGTGTTCTTTGCGGCCTCGATGGTCGCGCAGTTCGTCGGCGGGGCGCAGCTTTTCGCTGCGGTTACGGGGTACAGCTATGAGCTGGGGCTTATCCTCTTCGGCGTTGTGGTCGTTGTCTATACGTCGATCGGGGGCTTCCGCGCGGTCGCGCTGACGGATACCTGCTGCGCGATCGTGATGATGCTCGGCATTGTTCTGCTCTTCTACTATGTGCTCGATGCCGGCGGCGGGCTTGCGGCGATTCTCGCGGAGCTCCGCAGTACGCATCCGGAGATGCTGACGCCGACGGCCGCGGGGCGCATGCCGATTTCGCTGTATGTTTCGCAGTGGCTGCTCGTCGGGGCGCTCACGATTGCCCTGCCGCAGTCGGTTGTGCGCGGCATCAGCTATCGGAGCGGCCGCGATATGCACCGGGCCATGATCATCGGGACGATCGTCATCGCCTTTATGAACATCGCGGTAAATCTCGTCGGCGTGCTCGGGCGCGGCGTGCTCGGCGTTCCTGCACAGGCGCTCGGCGGTGTGGACAGCGTCATTCCGCAGCTCATGGCCCAGGTGATGCCGCCTGCGCTCCTCGGGCTTGCGATCATCGGACCGCTTGCGGCGTCGATCTCGACCATTTCGGGCGTGCTCATTGTCGCCTCGTCCGCCGTGGTGAAGGATGTCTACCTCCACCATATGCAAAAGCGCGGCCGGGATGTTCCCGAAGAGACCCTGAGTCGTCTCTCGATGGGCGTCACCGCCGCGCTCGGCATCGTCGTGTTCCTCCTCGCCGTCTCCCCGCCCTCGCTCATCTGGCTCATCAATATGTTCGCGTTCGGAGGCCTTGAGACCGCGTTCTTCTGGGTGCTCGTGTTCGGCCTCTTTACGAATTGGGCGACACGCACGGGCGCGCTCGCATCGATGGCGGGAGGCATACTCGTCTACTGTACGGCGATGGCGGCGGGCTTCAAGCCGCTCGGGCTGCACCCCATTGCCGTCGGCATCACGGTCTCGCTCCTCTTTTTCCTCCTCGGGAATCTCTGGGAGCGTTGCCGGCAGGGCGAAGCTTGACAAGGCCTGACCGCGCGGGTATAATGAAGACACAAAAAGAGTGACTGACGAGTGGTTCCGTCGGTCTCTCCCTAGAATCAAATATGTTCTTGAAGAAAGAGCCTTCGTTACCTTGCGTAAGGTTCTTTTTTCTTGCCTATTCCAGGAACAAGAATATGATGTTGACCGCGAGCGTTGCCGCCGCTAGCACGAGCGAGAGTATTTCATACAGGCTCAAATGCACATCACCTCCCCTGCGGGAGAAAACCTGCGATCGTCAGTCACCTGGAAATATTATAGCACAAAAGCCAGGGAAAAGAAACGTGTGTTTTCTTATTTTTGGGAAATGACCAGCGGGACGAAGTATGCCTCCGTGCCCGCAATCTCCTCGGGGGAAAAGCGTGCGCCGACGGCGGAGGGTGTGCCGAAGAGCATGAAGCACGAGAGCGTCAGGCAGCCCTCCGTCGTGCCGGAATCAATCGTGTGGACAAAGCGCGGCTGACGGATGAACTCTTGATACATCGCCTTCCTGCTTCCGCGGCAGATGATGTCGTCCGCGTTGTCGGGCTGCTTCTCCCGAACCGTTGCCGCCCGTCCGCCGCGCTTTTCGACGAGGCTGACATTGCGCCCCTCACGTCCCCAGATCTCCTTGCGGATGTAGGTGCCGTCTGCGAGTGCGGCCGCATCGTCCTCGAAATAGGACGGGGCGAGCCAGCGGCGGATGAGCGCACATTCCTCCGCAGAGAAGAACTGCTCCGTCTGTGCGAGAGCATAGACGAGTGCCATAAAGGACTTGTTCTGCAGAATGATCGCTTCGGGCGGGTTCATCAGCGCAAATTTTCCCGCTTTGTATAAGTCGAGGAACATCTGCCCCAGCGGCTCTCCGTCCGGTGTGCGTTCGTCGATCAAAATCTCCATCGGGTGCAGACGATAGAGCGCAGATGCATATGTGTTGTCTGCGAGAGGAAGCCCTTTTGGATCAATCTCTATCTCGTAGAACGAGCGGAAGCGGATATCTCCGTGCTCTGCACCCTCCTGCATGAGACGCATGAGAAAGCGCGTGGTCGCAAGATCCTCCGGGTAGTCATCGAAGCAGCTGAAGAGGAAGGCGCGCCGCATGAGCGCCCGTGTTCGGAGATCGGCAACGGGCGCGCAGAGACGATCGTGGATGCGTGCGAGAAAGCTCCGCAGCTGGGGGAGTGCCTCCGCATTCGGATCCTGTCTGCCGAAATACGCAGCCGCAGCGCTGTTGGCATAAAACGATTCAATGATAAAACACGGCGTATCCGCATTGATCTCAACCATGCGGATATGCCCTTTTTCGTCGAGGACAAAGTCGAGGCGCGAGAGCCATGTCGGCAGCTGAAAGGCATTTGGAATGCGCAGATGGGGCAGCAGTTCCGCAGGCATATCCATCGCGCGTGCGAAGCTGTCCGGCGCCTGCTGAAAGACCTTCACCGCCTTGCAGAAGATCCGGTACAGTTCGGTCGATGCCGTTCGCATCTCGTCATAGACTTCCTGCGGGAACTCCTGCGGCGTAAGCGCGGGGTAGCGGTCGGCATAGTCGCCGTACCGGATGTAGGTAAAGATGTCGGGATCGAGCGTGTCGATGTAGGTCGGCTTTTGGTTTGTCTGCATCTCTTACGACCCTCCCGAGGAGCGGATGCCTGCCTGGCCAAAGCCGGATTTTCGGCTGACCTCGCCGGACTGAGAGCTCTTTCGTTCGTTGTACCTGCCGCGCCCCGCAAAGATGTGAGATGCGCCGTGTCCATGGTTCTGTTTGGAAGCCGCGGCAGGTTCTTCGGGGAGCGGGGACAGAGGCGCGTTTGTCCGGTATGTCATGTGTGCGAGATCCATGGATCCGCCGGGATAGGAGAATCCGTGAAACGCAAAATAGTTCGGCGCCATGGGGGCGAGGAGGCTCGCCGTGCCATAGAGCCATACGAGGCTGCCCGCACCGTCGCTGCGAAAGGTCACGGCAGTGTTGTCGTCGTAGAGTGCTGTCTCCGTCCCGTCGCCGTTGTTGAGCAGGGTGAAGCGGCGGTCATAGGCGTCCGAGAGGCGCACCTCGCCTGCATTCCACTCCGGATGCACCGCCTCGCACACGGCGTAGGAGATGTCATTCCGATGGATGTACGCCGCGCCGAGCGCGCCGACCGAGGCAAATGCAGCGGCGAGGATGGCGGCCTTGCGCCCCATGTTTTCCATGCAGAATCTCCTCAATGCACAGCGCCGCTGATGACAAGCGAAAGCCCTACAAAGATGCCGAAGACGAGGATGCCCGCTGCCGTATTGCCGCGCTTGATCTCCTCGGCAAGCCCGTATTTGCGGTGCCAGGCATTGATGACGAAAAAGCCGCATACGAAGCAGATGATCCCGATCGCTGCGTAGAGCGCGCTCGCCAGCACGCCCTGGAGAAAATCGGGCGGCACGGCGTCATAGGCAGGGGAGATGATGACGGCGCGCAGAATCTCGCCGACGCCGATGAACGAGCCTGCCGACAGCCATGCCACCGCGCGGTTGCCGCGGCGGATCTCCTCGGCGAAGTCGCCGGGGATGAAGAAATCGATCGCCATGTTGGACGCGATCATGAGCAGGATGCCGAATGCGGCATAGAATACGGTGAGCATCAGATCGGGCAGATGGATCATACAGTTCTCCTATCTTTAAAATAGAGGCAGCATGGGGGCTGCACTTCGTCAGTGTGCGAGGTAACGCATCCGCCGCTGTGCTCCTTCGGGTGCGGCGGGATTCGGCTGTGCGGGCGTGCTCTTTGTCTCTGCGGAGTCGGAGGAGCTCTCCGGTGCATGTGCGGTGCCCGGCGGCGCAGGGGCGGGCATCGCTGCCTCCGTGTCCTGTGCAGCGACGGCACCGCGTCCGCGCTGATCGCCTGTGCATACGAGCACGCCATAGCGAGCGAGGATGTGACCGCGCTGCAGCTGATCGGCAGCGGGAGCGGCGTCGGTGGGCGCTTCAATGAGGACGATGCGTGCCGTTCCGTCTGCCGCAGCTGTAATGCGTGCGAGTTCCGCCTGTGTGCGGATGATGATCGGGTGCTCTGCATCGTGCAGATCTTCATAGGCATCCTGCACCCTGCCGTCCACGCCCTCGATGAGATCGAGCGCGGCGCTGGCGGCATCAATATGCGCCGTATAGATGCGTGCACCACCCTCCTCCGCTTCCTCCGCATAGTAAGGCGCATCGGCAAGCCGTTCATGCAGGGCGTAGGGCATGTTCACGAAACGGCGGAAGTCATGCCAATCGCCCTTGCCGAGATCGGTCACACCACCGAAAAGGAAGGCTGCGATGATGGCGGCATAAGCCACGGTGGCCCCCATAATCACGCTGTTTTTTGTGAAGCGGTTCAGGGATTTTCTGCATGCAGCTGCCATCAGCCGGTCGCGTTCGGCAGACGGTGCATCGTTGGGAACGATGTCGGACGCAGCAATCTTCGTCCCGCGGGAGCCGCTCTTTGTGCCCTCCCAGTTCTCGAGGAAGAACATCTCCGCGCCGTCTGCACTCTCGTATTGTTCGTACTCTGCCGTATCGCCGACAGCGGCATCCGTATCGCCCCAGACACCGGTGACGAGCTCCATTCCTTTGTCGTGCAGGCGGTAGCCCTGCGGCGGGGAAACACGGGCGACGGGATGAGAGAGGCTGCACGAGAGCCCGCTGTCTGCGATTGTCAGCCAAATGCGATCATTGCTGTTGGACGTAATAAGACCGTACTCTGTCCATACATCGTCCGATGCCTTCTCCTTGTAGCAAATCTTTTCTGCGATGATGTAGGATGTCCCTTTGATCTTGAGTCCCGTCCAGCAGTCGAAGTCCATGCGCGTGCTCCCTTCGTTTCTTTTAACGGACGCATTTCAGCAAATTACAGTCGATTACAGCGAAAAATAGATGCCCTCCACAATGAGCACCATTATGCTTGCGCCCGCCGCACAGCGGAAGAGACTCGCCCCGTTCCATGCGAGGAAGGCGGCAAATGCAAATGCCGCCGCGCCGGCAAGCGGCGTGCGCGTCGCCTCTACGATGGCGGGGAAGGTCATGACGGAAAGCGTTACATAGGGGACGTAGAAGAGGAAAGAGCGGACAAAAACGTTTTTGATCTCGCGCCGCAGGAGAAGCGCCGGGGTGAGGCGGATGGCGATGGTCACCGCGCTCATGACGGCAATGTAGATCCATATATCACGCATTGCGGCCCTCCTGTTCTTCCTTGATCGGGCAGAGTGCTGCGCCGATTCCGGCGATGAGGAGGGTGAGAATGATCGTGCGGGTGCCGTCCGAGAGCTCGCTCAGGCCAGGAGCATATGCTGCCGCGGCGGACAGGACGAAACTGGCGGCGACCATGGCGGCGATGGGGCGGCTTTTCTTTGTCGGCGGGAGGATGATCCATGTGAACATCCCGTAGAGTGCGACCGAGAGTGCGGACAGCGCCATCGCGGGGAGAACGTCGCCCGCTGCGATGCCGATCGCCGTGCCGGCGGACCATGCGGGGACGGAGATTGCCATCGCACCGTAGTTGTAGTATGGATCCAGTGTGCCGCCGCGCGCGACCGTGATGCCGAAGATCTCATCCGTCACGCCGAAACTCACGGCGAGGCGGTGCAGGAGAGGCAGCTCCGGCGAGAAGCGCTGCGTCAGCGCAGCAGCCATGAGGAAGTAGCGTGCGTTTGCAACGAGGGTCAGCACGGCGATCTCAAGGTAGGGCGCCTGTGCCGCGATCACGGTGAAGCCCGCGTATTCGCCCGCCGAGGCAATGTTCACCATGCTCGTCACGAAGCCCTGCCATGGGGTCAGTCCCGCCGTCTGCGCGAGAATCCCGAGGGTGAACGCCACGACAAAATAGCCGAGTGCAATCGGCACGCCGTCGTGCACGCCCTCGATGAACACCGCGCGCCGCGATGCGCCGAGCCGTTCCTCCATCATAGACCTCACCTCGTTATTTGATTTACTTATTGTAGGATAAATCGGCCGTTTTGTAAATCGGACGGAGGCGGGATATTTTCGGCGCTGCTCAATTATGCCCGGGCCAGGAGATATGCGGCGGCCTTTTCGGTTCCGTTTTCCGCATTGATTCGTTCGCCCAACAGCGCTGCCCTTTCGATGAGTGCTGCATCGTCAAATGACAGGAAAATCTTAGCCAGTGTTTCTTCTGTGAGGCTGCTCTCTGCAGCGGGTGGCGGTGAGATGCCGCGCCGATATACGCGCGCGGCCCAGAACGGCTGATCCACGGCGAAGGGCATAATGAACTGCGGTACGCCTCCCGCTATGGCCGCGGCTGTCGTGCCTGCGCCGCCGTGATGGACGACGGCCTTTGCACGGCGAAAGAGCTCTGTGTACGGAGCCTGCTTTATGACTAGGATCGGAGCGCTGCCGCTCGGACGGATGCCCGTGTTTCCGCTTACAATGATCGCCCTGCTGCCGGTCCTGTTCAATGCGCCGGAGAGAATCTCCATAAAGCGGGCAGGATGTTTCAGCGGCATGCTGCCGAAGGCCACAACAATCGGCTTTGCTCCGTTTGCCAAAAAATCCGCAGCTTCTTCCGGCAGCGTCTCCCTGCTCTGCAGGAAAAAGAATCCCGGCAGCTGGACGTGCCCGTTCCAGCTGGAAACATCCTCAAAAAGGTATTTGCTGACCGGGTAAACGATGGGGATCTTTTCCTCGTCCATATGGTAGGTATACTGTCCCGCGCTCCTTTTCCCGAGCCCTAATGTACGCACTCTGAAATCGTTGATCTCCTTGATGTATGTGTGTTCCGCCTTCGCGTTCAGCGCGTAGGACAGCCGATTGATTCGCGCGCCGAAGTTCCTGCCGCCGAAGACCGCAAGGCACGAGAACTCCGTTATGGGATATGTGGTCGGAATGGGCGGCATGGAAATACAGGGAATGTTCAAATGCATTGCAATGTCCGGTACGGCAAAAGCTTTTGGATGGTACACGATCATATCGCAACCGCATGCCGCTTCGTAAAAGTCGTCAAAAGTTTTTCGGTATCCCGGGCGAATGATTTCATGGGTCATCTTCCATGCCAGGCGCAGGTTCTTCCAGGGAGATTCCAAGACGCGCCGGCCCTCCTCCGTTGAGGACAAATGCATCAAATCCAGCGCAGCCCGCCTGTACTCCACAGACGCTGCCTCAATCAGATCTCTGAAACTCTCGCTCGTGCAGACAACGGCGCTGTGTCCCTGCCGAACAAGTTCCTTGGCCAGCGCCAGATAGGGCTGCACATCCCCTCGTGTCCCAAGGGTCAAGAAGGCAATTCTCATCTTAGATATCCTCTGCATCACGGACAATCTTCAAATATAAAAAGTCATGCAGGAGCATTCCCTGCATGACCATTTTGTTTGCTGCTGCGTCTCAGCCGAGCTCATAGCCCGCGTCGTCGAGGACGGCGGCAAGATCTGCGGCGGGGATGTCACGGCTCGCCGTGAAGGTGGCCGTACCCGCCTCGAGGCTGACGCTGACGTCCGAGACGCCCTCCATGCCGGAGAGTGCCTTGGTGACGTGCTTGACACAGTTAGGGCAGGTCATGCCCTTGACATTGATGGTCTTTTGCATAGCAGTTTCTTCCTTTCTGTGGACGGCGGAGATCTCCGCCGCTGTCTCATCCATCGCGGGGGCGATGGCGGTTATCTCGGGTTCGATGTCGGTCTGCTCCGCCGCTGCAGCCGCCTCGTGCACAATGGCAAAAAAGCGCAGGCGCAGGGCGTTCAGCACGACGCAGACACTCGAGAGGCTCATCGCCGCCGCGCCGATCATCGGCGAGAGTTTCACGCCGAAGGCGGGGTAGAGTACGCCCGCTGCGAGCGGGATGCCGATGACGTTGTAGAAGAACGCCCAGAAGAGGTTCTCCTTGATGTTCCGCATGACGCTGCGCGAGAGGCGGATGGCACTCACCGCGTCGAGGAGGTCGCTTCGGACGAGCACGGCGTCCGCGCTGTCGACAGCGACGTCGGTCCCCGCGCCGATGGCAATGCCGAGATCCGCCTGCACGAGGGCAGGCGCGTCGTTCACGCCGTCGCCGATCATCGCGACGCGGTGTCCCTCCTGCTGCAGCCGCTCCACATGGGCGCGTTTTTCGCTCGGGAGGACGCCTGCGATGACGTGATCGATGCCGAGCCGCGCGGCAATTACCTGTGCCGTGCGCGCATCGTCACCTGTGAGCATGACGGGCGTGAGACCCATCGCCTTCATCTGAGCAACTGCCGCGGCGCTGGTCGGCTTCTCCGCATCGCGGACGCCGAGGAGACCGACAGCGCGATTCTCACGCACGACGGCGAGTGCCGTCTCGCCGCGTTCTGCCATATCAGCGAGTGCCGCCGTGATCTCCTCCGAGAGAGGGACGTTCAGCTCCGCCAGAAGAGCGGCGTTGCCCGCCGCACAGTCTGCGCCCCCGACGCGCGCACGTACGCCCCTGCCGAACACCGCCTGAAAATCCGCGGCAGCGGGAACATCAAGCGCTTTTCGCTCCGCATAGGAGCGGATGGCAGCGGCAATGGGATGCTCGCTGCCCGCCTCGAGTGCGGCCGCCAGCGCGATGAGCTCGTCCGCCGTGATGCCGATGGGGCGGATGCTGACGAGCTGCGGGCGACCCTGGGTGAGCGTACCCGTCTTGTCCATAAGGACGGTGTCAATATTTCCCGCAGTCTCGAGCGCTGCGCCCGACTTGATGAGGATGCCGTGCGCCGCGCCTCGGCCCGTGCCGACCATGATTGCAACGGGCGTTGCGAGGCCGAGTGCGCAGGGGCAGGAGATGACGAGGATGGAGATCGTGATGGAGAAGGCGAACTCAACGCTCGCGCCCATCATGAGCCAGATGCCGCCTGCCGCGAGGGCGACGGCAATCACAACGGGGACAAAGACGGCCGACACGCGGTCGGCGAGGCGTGCGATCGGTGCCTTGGACCCGCTCGCATCGTCCACCAGACGGATCAGCTGACGGATGGTTGTGTCCTCGCCGACGCGCGTTGCCGTGAAGCGGATCGTCCCCTCGATGTTGAGCGTCCCCGAGGTAACGGCATCGCCCTTGGCCTTCGGGACGGGCATGGACTCGCCCGTCACCGCGGACTCATCGACGCTCGTCGCGCCTTCCGTCACCGTTCCGTCGACGGGGATGCGCGCGCCGGGACGTACGATGACAGTATCGCCGAGAGAGAGCGCCGTGACCGGCACGATCTGCTCGCTGCCGTCACGGACGACTGTCGCCTCGGCGGGCGCCAGCTGCATGAGTGCCGTGAGCGCGCCTGTCGTCTGTCCCTTTGCCCGTGCCTCGAGGTATTTGCCGACGGTGATGAGCGTGACGATCATGCCTGCCGACTCGAAGTAGAGGTTCGTGCTGTACTCCGCCGCAAGCGCGAGATCGCCGTGGCCGAGCCCCCAGCTCATGCGGAACATCGCGAACACGCCGAAGAGCGCGGACGCCATCGAGCCGATCCCAACGAGGGAATCCATATTCGGTGCGCCGTGCAGGAGATTGCGGAATCCGTTGACGTAGTATGGACGATTTACATACATGATGGGGAGGATGAGCACGAACTGCGCGAGCGCAAACGAGAGTGCGTTCTCCGCACCCCAGAAGATGTCCGCGAATCCCGCGGGGTAGGGTATGCCCCACATGCTCAGCATGTGGCTCATCGCAATGTACATTGTCGGCAGGAGGAAGAGGATCGAGACGAGGAGGCGCGACCGCATGGCGCGGATTTCCTTCTCGGGTGCAGACGCCCCATCCGTCTTTGCCGCGGCGTTCTGTGCGCCGGGGGCCGCCTTGACGCTCGCGCCGTAGCCCGCGTCCTCGACCGCCGCAATGATTGCGGCAGGATTGGCGGCCGCCTCATCATAGGCGAGCGTCATCGTATTTGTAAGGAGATTGACGGAGACATCCGCCGTCCCCTCTATTTTTTTCACAGCGCGCTCCACGCGCGCCGCACACGCCGAGCAGGTCATGCCCGTGACGTTGAATGTTTCCTTTCGCATAAAAAATCCTTTTCTATTTTTAGAAGATTTTTTGTTACATTATAGCATTCCTGTCAAGACTTAATAATGAGAAAAATTTTCGAAAGAGATTGCGCCCATGCATGAGAGATGTTATCATCAACGTATCGAATGAACGTCATCCAAAGGGGGATTTTATGATGGCAAAGATTGCAGTTGTATTTTGGAGCGGCTCCGGCAATACGGAGGCGATGGCGAACGCAGTCGTCGAGGGGGTGAAAAAAGGCGGTGCCGAGGCCGAACTCATCCGGGTGGGCGATTTTTCGGCGGACCGCATTGCGGACTATGACGGCGTGCTCATGGGCTGTCCCGCCTGCGGTACAGAGGAGCTCGACGAGACAGAGTTCGAGCCGTTCTTCGAAGAGGCAGAGGGCAAACTCTCGGGCGTCAAGGTCGGGCTCTTCGGCTCCTATGGCTGGGGCGGCGGTATGTTCATGGAGACGTGGACGGAGCGCACGCAGGCAGCGGGCGCGAACATGGTGGCGGACGGCGTAACCTGCGAGAATGAGCCGGACGACGATGCGCTCGCGCGCTGCAGAGATCTCGGCGCGGCAATGGCAAAGGCGGTCGGCTGAGACAAGTGAATGAAGAGGCTGCGGTACGAAGTGAGATATTCGTACCACAGTCTCTTTTGATGCGGGCACTTGCGGACAATGGCCGGAATGCTTGAAAAGCATCCCCGCATGTCGTATGATAGTCTATACATACTTACCGATAAGGAATGATACGAATGGAACTGAAGATATTCACGACATTCCGGACAATCGTTCGCACGGGCAGTTTTACAAAGGCGGCGCGTCTCCTCAGCTACACACCGTCAACGATCACGTTCCACATCGCGCAGCTGGAGAAGCTGACGGGCGTACCGCTTTTTGAGAAAAGCGGGCGGCGCATGATCCTGACAAAGGCGGGCGAGGCGCTGATTCCCTATGTGGACGAGGTACTTGCGGCGGCGAACAAGATCAAAAACTTTCAATACGGGATTGCCGCCTATCAGGGGACGCTCACGGTCGGCGCGCCGGAGTCGCTGCTCTGCTTCCGTCTGCCGCCCCTGCTCAAGCGTCTGCATGCGCATGCTCCGCGCGTCGATCTGCGCCTGCGCTCGCTCACGAGCCGCGATGTCGTTGCGGCGCTCAGCGACGGCCAGCTCGACGTCGGCTTCGCGTACGCGATCCATGAGAGAGATAAGGAGAACCTTGCATTCTGGACGCTCGAGGAGAGTCCCGTGCATTTTTACACCTCGGCCGGAACATCCGCATGGTGCCCGGACTTTCGTGAGCAGGAGATGGAGATCAACGAGATGCCGCTGATCACGATGCCGCGTCCGGGCGAGATTCGCCAGATGGCAGATGACTATCTGCGGCAGCGGGGGATCTCGTTTACGAATATGATTGAGCTGCGGAGTACGCAGACCATCATCAATCTGGTTGAGAACGACATGGGGATTGCACTGCTGCCGGATCATGCGGTGCGGGAACGCAGCGCCCTCGGCCGGCTGACCGCGGCGCAGTCGGATCCGATGAGCGTCACGTCATACTACGGGGTTCACCGGAATAAATGGCGCAGTCCCGCAATGAATCTCTTCCTCGAAATCCTCTGGGAGGAGAGCGGACATCCGGGCGGGGAGGAACTGCTTTGTGATGAGGGGGATGTCGATGCAGCCGATTGCCGCTGAGGAAATTCGCGACTTTGACACGAGCCTCGACCGGCTGTGGGCGCGGCGCGATCTCGTCGTCGCTGCAGCGGGCGCGCTCATCTGCTTTCGTTCCCTCTATCGGCGCGCCCTGCAGATCGGCGCGCTCGGGCGATTCCGCTATGCCGCCGTGCGGGCAGAGGATTATGTGCTCGGAACGGCGGAGGAAGCGATTCGGGAGGCGGTGCGGGATGCCGCACGTCTGCCCGGTGCGCGCGCGGTCGTGATCTATCTCTCCTGCCTTGACATCCTCACGCGCCCGGACTTTGCAGACATCGAGCGCACACTTTCTGCGGAGACGGGCTGCATCGTGCGCTGTTTCTTTCGCGGGCCGCTGGCAAAGGCGGACGGCATCCGGCACGAGACCGCAGAGGAGCTCCTCGCCGCGCTGCCGCCGGAGGAGGGGGCAGTCACGGCGCCGGCCCAGCTGCCGCCGCCGATGAGCGATACGGCGGGCGTGGCGGACTTCCTGCGGGAAGAGGGCGCGGCGCATGTCCTTGTCACGCCGTCGGGCTGCCGCAATGCGCTCGCACGCATGGATCTCATGGCGGAGCGCAGCGATGTCTATGCACTCATACCGCAGGCGGAGGACTACATCTTCGGCATGGAGGAGACCGCTGCCGCAGAGACCGGTGCGCTTGCGGCAGGGGGCGCATACCGCACGGTGCATCTCCTCAGCTCGCCGGTGCCCGCGTTCATGGCGATGGAGGCCGCACCGATCCTGCAGGCAGCGGAGGAGCAGGGCTGCCGTGCGTGCGCACCGCCGACGGACGGCTTTCATGATGCCGTGTACGGTGCTGCAGAGGAGGCCCTTCGTCTTGTACGGGAGGCGGCCGACGGATGGCGGGAGGCGGGACGGACGGTTCTCATTCTCGGGTACAGCCCGCTGCTGTTCGGCGATATGGCGCAGCTGGATGCCCCGATTGATTTTCTCACTGCGTACGGCTGCGATGTGCGCACGGCAGGGCGCGATGCACTGACCGAACGCCCCGCGCTGGTCTGGCTGGTATCTGCTGCCGGTGCGTCTGCGGCGGAATGGCTGCACAGGGAGTGCGGTGTGCCCGTTGTCCGCAGCCTGCCGCTCGGGGATGCGGGCCGGACGGCCTGGCGGGCTGAGATCGCTGCGGCGCTCGGTTTGCCCCCAGAGGATGCAGCTGCAGAGCAGGCAGCGAGAGATGTGCGTGCGGATAGGATCCTCATCATCGGCGATCCGATTGTTGCCGCAGCCATCGATCGCCTGCTCCGCGCATATGGACTTCACAATATCCGCTGCGCGTCCTATGCGTGGGGCGAGGAGACGGCGATGCTGTACCGCCAGGCGGCCGAGGCCGATGTGCTCGTCTTTCGTACGGCTGCGGAGCTGCAGCCTGCATGGGACGCGGCGGATGCCGTCATTGCCGATCCTGCACTGCTGCCTGCGATGGGGGAGAAGCGCCTCGTTCCGCTGCCGTCGGGCCTGCTCTCGGGCAGGGATGCCGCGGGAGAGGGGAGCGGCGTGCTTGGCGCGGACTTCGCTGCAGTGCTGGACGTATTTTTGAGAGGCTGATATTTCAAAAATATTGAACTATCGTTTTGAACCTATTCGATTGTATTTAATCGTGGACTATGATAATCTTTCCGTCGATTAATGATTTCGATACAAAGGATGGTTCAAAATGACACGGAAGAAGAAACTTGCTCTGCTCCTCGCATGTCTGACGGGCACGGGCATGATGAGTACTGCTGCTGCCGAGGAGCATCCGCAGACAGAGGCGGCAGAGGAGATGGACACCTATGGCCTGCCCGAGACAACGGTGATCGGACTGCGCCGCCCCGCAGACACCGCGGCGCGCAGAAGTCTGCCCGGAGGATTCCAGGCAGAGCAGACGAATTTCGGCCTGATGGGCGATCGGGATGTGATGCTGGTGCCGTATACGGCGCAGAGCCTCACAACGAAGAACTTCGATACGTTTTCTGCGCCGTCGGGCGACGTCAATCAGGTTCTCGCGAATGTGCCGTCGCTGCGCGTGGGCACCTCGCTCATCAAGACGGACTTCTCCGCGCGCGGGATGCTTGCGAACGGTTCGGCGATGTATCTCAACAATGTGCCGGGCTTCTTCATCATGGCGTCCGGTCCCGTGACGAATACCATCGGCCGCGCAGATGTCATGGTCGGTCCTGCGGCAACGCTTTCCGGCTCGGTGCAGTCCTACAACGGCCCCGACGGCGGACAGCCGGTCTCCGTCTATCTCTATACGAAACGGCCGGAGAAGGGCGACTTCACGCGCTATCGGCAGACGATCGGCGGCTACGGGCACTACGGCGGCTATATCGACGTGAACCGCAGCGGTCTCGGCGACGGGACATTCGGCGTGCGCATCTACGGCGAGCACAGCGAGGGGAATTTTGCCGTGAGCGGTGCGGGACGGCAAAAGACGAACCTCTTTGTCGATGTCAGCCGCGAAACGCCGAAGAGCACAACGAACTTCTTCGGCGGATACTACAAGGACCGCCTGCGCGGAACCGAACGGCGCTTCCAGATCCAGCGCGCGGCGCGGCAGGTGCCGGGCGCACCCGATGCGAGCCGCAGCTACGATGATCCGAACCTCATGCACAGCGACTGGGACGGCTATCAGATCACGCTCAACCACGAGCAGAGGATCAATCCGCATACGAAGTGGTTCCTGAACGCTGGCACGAACGACATGACGAACCGACGGTTCATCTACTGGTCACAGATCACAATTGACGGTGACGGGAATCTGCGCAGCAATCAGGTCTGGTCGCAGTATTTCTATCTCAAGAGCCGCTACGGGCAGGTCGGTGTGAACCACAAGTTCAAGACAGGGGCAGCGGAGCATGACGTGACGCTCGCCGTGGACCGTTCGTGGCGCGTGCAGTACAACAATACGCGGAGAGATACTCCAAATGCTCATGTGACAGGCAATATCTACTCCGGCATGATCTACAATCCCTCGATCTATAGCTACGACATCTCCGGCAGCCTCGGCCAGAAGTTCCAGTATCAGGAGATGGATACGAGCATCAACCTGATGGACAATGTAAAGATCGGGAAGTGGAATCTGCTCGCGGCCGTCACGCGCCGCCACGGGAACTACCGCGGCGCAGCTGCAGGAAGCGAGACGAAGGATACGCAGTATGCGCCCACGTTTGGCGTGACCTATGCGCCGACGGACCGCCTCTCGGTCTACGGCGCGTATGCAAAAGCCACGACGCGCGGGCAGGTGGTCGGCAGCGGCTATGTCAACGAGGGGGCGATTCTCCCCGCAGTAAAGGTCACGCAGAAGGAAGTCGGCGTAAAGTACAAGTTCGGCAGCATGTATGCCGCGCTCGCCTATTTCGACGTGAACCAGCCGAACTATGTCGATGTCGCGAATCCCGCCGTTCCGGGGACGAAGTTCCGCCGCCTCGACGGCGAGAACCGCTATCGCGGCCTTGACCTCAGCGTTACGGGCGCGGCCGCGCCGAAATGGAACGTATTCGGCGGGATTCAGTACCTCCGTGCGCGCCAGCAGCGGACGCAGGGAGGCGCAAACGACGGACTGCCGACGGACAGCTCGGCGCCGTGGAGCGCCGTTGTCGGGCTTGAGTATATGCCGAATGCGGACTGGACCATCACGGGGCGTATGAACTACGTTTCGCGCGGTACGATCATCGGCACCGGCCGCCGCGAACTCTCCGTGCCGTCCTCGGCGGTATTTGATCTCTTTGCCAGCTATCGGACGAAGATCGGGACGACGCCGGTCTCCGTGCAGGCGTCTGTCTACAACGTATTCAACCGCAGCTATTGGATTCTGCAGCCGGGACAGGGGAGCAAGCTGCTGCTCTCGATGCCGCGGACGTTCATGCTCTCCGCGACGTTTGATCTCTGACTACACTCCGGATAGACATACAGGAGGGGCCGCTCCGGGACTTTTACAAGCCTTTGGGGTGTGCCCCGTATTGTATTATGCTATAATTTCAGATGGAAGTTTTGGGAATAGGAGGATGATCATGACACACCGTTTTTCGCTTGGCGTTCTTGCTGCGCTGATGCTCCTTTGCGCCGTGCTCGCAGGATGCGGACAGGAGCAGGCGGCCGCCCCCCAGAAAGAGCGAGTCGTGACGGACACGGCCGGACGCGAGGTGCATTTGCCGGAAGAGGTTAAGAGCATCGCCGTTGTGCCGATTCCGTGGGCATCTGTTGCCTTTGCGGTGGACGGTTCGGCCGACCGCATTGCGGGCATGCACCCGTCGGCGAAGGCGTCGTATGAGAAGTCCATGCTCAAGGTGCTTGCGCCGGGGATGGCGAATGCCGCAACAGACTTTGTCGGACAGGACTTCTCCATCCACATGGAGGAACTCGGCAAACTGAACCCGAGCGCTATCATCGTCTGGAACTATCAGGAGGATGAAATTGCGCAGCTCGAGAAGCTGAAGATCCCCACGATTGCACTGAAGTACGGTACATTGGAGGACGTCCAGGAGGGCATCCGCGTCATCGGGCAGGTGTTCGGCAAGGAGGAACGCGCCGAGGAGCTAGTGGGCTTTCAGCAGGACATCATGGCGTATTTTGAGACGAAAAAGGCGGCGCTTGAAGGAAAAGCAAAGCCGAAGGTACTCTACCTGCGCGATCGCGATCTCAAGGTTGCGGCGGGCGAAACCGTCAACACGATGATGATCGAGACGGCGGGCGGCGTGAACGTCGCAAAGGATGTGCAGGGACAGTGGACGCCGGTCACAATGGAGCAGATCGCCGCGTGGGATCCCGATGTCATCATCCTCAGCGATTTTGACCCGATTCAGCCGGCCGATCTCTTTGAGGATAAACTTGAGGGACAGAACTGGAAGAACATCAAGGCGGTGCGCGAGGGACGTGTCTACAAGGCGCCGAATGGCCTCTACCGCTGGGATGCGCCCTGCGTCGAGACGCCGCTGATGATCAAGTGGATTGCGCAGAAACTGCATCCGGATGTTTTTGGCGACTATCGTCTGACAGACGATCTGCGCGCCTTCTATGAGAAGTTCTTCTCATACACGCTGACGGATGCCGATCTCAAGATGATTCTGCACGAGTGAGCTGCCCTATGAAACAAAACAATGCAGCTCTCTGGACGACCATGACGGTCCTGCTGATCGCCGTCTTTTTCTTGTCGCTTGCGGCGGGACGCTTTGCGATCGCGCCCGGCGAGGTCTGTGACATTCTCATGCGCGCGGCCGGAGGCAATGCGGGGACGGATATGGCATCGACCGTCGTTCTGGAGCTTCGCCTGCCGCGGACGCTCATCGCCATGCTCGTCGGCGCGGGGCTTTCGCTCTCGGGGGCTGTCTACCAGGGCATTTTCCGCAATCCGCTCGTCAGTCCCGATGTGCTCGGCGTCAGCAGCGGCGCGGGTTTCGGTGCGGTGCTCGGCATCCTGCTCTGGGGAACGGGCGGCGGCACGTCCCTGCTCGCCTTTATCTGCGGTGCGGCTAGTGTGTGGCTCGCGTACTATTTCTCCAAGAGTCGCGGATCGGTGTCGATGATGTCACTCGTCCTTTCGGGCATCATCATCTCGTCCATCTTCTCCGCGCTCATTTCACTGGTCAAATATGCCGCCGATCCCTATGACAAACTGCCAGCCATCACCTATTGGCTAATGGGGAGCTTTTCCAAGGCGGACTTTGACAAGCTCGAAATCATCGGGCTCCCGATGATCGCGGCGGGGGCGCTCCTTCTCGCAATGCGCTGGCGGATCAACATTCTCTCGCTCGGCGAGGAGGAGGCGCGTTCGCTCGGAATCGATCCCGCGCGGCTGCGCAATATCGCCATCGTTGCGGCGACCGTTATCACGGCGCTCTCCGTGACCAGCTGCGGCATCGTCGGCTGGGTCGGACTCGTCATTCCGCATATGTGCCGCCGGATGGTCGGCGTCGATCATCAGCGGCTGCTGCCGGCAACCTGCTTCGTGGGCGCGATCTTTCTTGCACTCGTCGACATCTGTGCGCGCAGCCTGCTCGCAGCGGAGCTGCCGATCGGCATCCTCACCGCACTGCTCGGCGCACCTTTCTTTGCCGTACTCCTCAAGCGTACGCGGGAAAAAATGGGGGATTGGTCATGATCGAGGTGAAGGACGCCGCATTTTCTTACGACGGCAAAACAGAACTCTTTTCGGGGCTGAACTTCTCCCTCGCCGCAGGCGAGATACTGACGATTCTCGGACGCAACGGCATCGGCAAGACCACATTCCTCCGCTGTCTGCTCGGCATCCTGCCGTGGACGCGCGGCGGCTGTTTGGTGGCCGGGGAACCTCCCGTACCCGACGCCGTCAGCGACAAGATCGGGTATGTGCCGCAGAGTCATGCCCCCGCGTTTCCCTATACCGTCTTTGAGATGGTCATGATGGGGCGGGCGCGGCGCATCGGCCTCTTTCGAACGCCGAGCGATGAGGATCGCCGCCGTGTGGCGGAGCTGCTCGATCTGGTCGGTGTTCTGCCGCTCGCGGAGCGTGCGGCGACCGAGCTGAGCGGCGGACAGCTGCAGATGGTCTACATCGCCCGCGCACTCGCGGTCGAGCCGAAGCTGATGATCCTCGACGAGCCGGAGGCACATCTGGACTTTCACAATCAGATGATTGTCCTGCGCCTGCTGAAGAAGCTGTCAACAGAGCAGAACATGACCATTGTCATGAACACGCACGCGCCCGAGAATGCACTCAAGATCTCGGACAAGAGCCTGCTCATGCGGCGCGGGGAGCAGCTCTTTGGTCCGACCGAAAGCCTGCTCATCGAGGAGAACCTTCGTCGGTTCTATGACATCGACTGCCGCATCACAGAGACCCGTGTCGGGGATACGGTGCATCGGGGGCTGCTGACGCTGCTGTGACGGCTTGGCTGAGATGCGAAGCATCTTCACAATATACGGTAAAAGGGCCTGCACACATCCGAACGTATGCAGGCCCTTCTTCTGTACGAAGGCTTGACGCAGGTGGTATGCTGAAAACAGATCCATTGATGGAAAGGAGCATACGATGCATCAGAGAATTGAGCGATTTGGATTTTACTACGGGTTTCCCGTGTTTTTCATGACAACGAAGGACCGCGCGACCGGCGCGGACGATCTGACGCCGCTGTCCTCGTCCTGGACGCTTGGCAATACGATGGTGATCGGCATCGGCCAGGGGAATAAAGGCTTTCAAAATCTGGAAGAGGGCGCGGAGGCGACGTTCAGCGTGCCCGATGACACGCTCTATGAGCAGCTGAAGCACATTGAAAAAACGACGGGCGTCCAAGAGCCCGTCGGTGTGAAAAAAGAGCTCGGCTATACCTATTGCCCGGATAAATTCGCCGCCGCCGGCCTCACGCGGCTGCCCGGCGAGACGGTGCGGACGGTGCGTGTCGCGGAGTGTCCCATCCATATCGAGACTGTCGTGGAGAGCATCACGCCCAAGGATTGGTTCGCTGTTGTCGTCTGCCGGATCACGGCGATCTTCGTCTCGGACGAACTGCTGCGGGACGGGCGGATCGACACAGCGAAGTGGCGCCCGCTCATCTACAAGTTCAAAGAGTATACGACGACGGGCAAGCGGATCGGTCTGAATTTCGGGTTCAGCGAATACTGAGATTACAGTACGTCGCGGTACTCCTCTTTGCCCGTCATCATCTTATCGGCGTAGGAGCAGAGCGGGACGATCTTCTTCCCCGCACGGCGCGCCTCGGCGACGATCTCCTCGATGAGGCGGCGGGCAATGCCCTGCCCTCCGTAGGCGGGGTCAACCTCGGTATGTGTGATGACCCAGCATCCGTGCGTGTCCTCGATCTCAGCGACGCCGACGAGCTTTTCTTTGTCATAGGCCGCACTGCGGGGCTGTTCCGCTTCAAATACGATCTGCATGGCGACTCCTCCTTTGCCCGTATTGTAACGCATGAGGAATGTGCCTGTCCAGTATGCGGCAGCAGATTATAAACTGCTGCGCCGCAGGAAATCGGGGGGCTTTTCTCGAATACCGAATGCAGGAGTGTTTCACTGACGAAAAGGAGAAAATTATGGACAAGAAAGGATATGCTTTGCTGAGCGATCCGTTCCAAAACAAGGGGACGGCGTTCCGTGCCGACGAGCGCGTGCAGTTTGGACTTACGGGTCTCCTGCCGCCGCATATTGATACGATTGCGGAGCAGGCGCAGCGCATCTATCAGCAGATGGAACGCAAGAGCTCGGGGATCGAGAAGCGCCGCTTTCTGATGGACGTGTTCAACCGCAACCGCCGCCTGTTCTACTATGTGTTTCGTCAGCATATCGCAGAGCTTATGCCGATCGTCTACGATCCCGTGATCGCCGAGAGCATTGAGCAGTACAGCGAGCAGTTTATCAACCCACAGGAGACGGCATATCTCTCGATCGATCATCCGGAGGAGGTCGAGACGACGCTGCGGCAGGCGGCGGACGGCCGCGAGATTCGTCTCATCGTTGCGACGGATGCAGAGGGCATTCTCGGCATCGGCGACTGGGGGACGAACGGAGCCGATATCGCCGTCGGAAAGCTGATGGTCTATACCGCGGCGGCGGGGATTGACCCCGCGTCGGTGCTGCCGGTCATGCTCGACTGCGGAACGAACCGTGCGAGCCTTCTGCAGGATCCTCTCTACCTCGGCAATCGCCACGAACGCGTGCGGGGCAAGGCATACGACGACTTCATCGATGCCTTTGTGCAGACGGCGGAGCAGCTTTTTCCCCGTCTCTATCTCCACTTTGAGGACTTTGGACGCTCGAACGCGGCACCGATCCTGCGCCGGTACCAAAAGACCTATCCCGTCTTCAACGACGACTGCCAGGGGACGGGCATCATCACGCTCGCAGGGCTCCTTGGCGCGATGAAGATCACGGGGCAGAAGCTCACAGAGCAGAGATACATGTGCTTCGGCGCGGGCACGGCGGGCGCGGGCATCACAAGCCGCATCTGCCGCGAGATGGCCGAGCAGGGCCTCAGCGAGGAGGAGGCGCGCGGGCATTTCTACCTCGTGGACAAGCAGGGACTCCTCTTTGACGACATGGGCGACCTGACGCCGGAGCAAAAGCCGTTCGCGCGAAAACGCAGCGAGTTCGACCATGCGGATTCCCTCACGACGCTCACGGCTACCGTGATGGCGGCAAAGCCGACCATCCTTGTCGGCACGTCGACAATGCCGGGCGCGTTCACAGAGACGATCGTGCGAGCGATGGCATCGTGGTGTGATCGTCCGATCATCTTCCCGCTGAGCAATCCGACGGAGCTTGCCGAGGCGACGGCGGAGGACCTCATCCGCTGGTCGGACGGGCGTGCGATGGTTGCGACCGGCGTTCCGCGCGATCCGGTCTCCTACCGGGGCACGACCTACGAGATCGGGCAGGCGAACAACGCGCTGATCTATCCGGGACTCGGCCTCGGCAGCATGGCGGTCGACGCGAAGCTCGTAACCGATGAGATGATTTCGGCTGCGGCACATTCACTCGGCGCATTCCTTACGCCTGAGAAAAAGGGCGCTGCCGTCATCCCGCCCGTCACGCGTCTCACCGAGTTCTCTGCCGCTGTCGCTGTCGCCGTCGCGGAGTGTGCCGTGAAGCAGGGCCTGAACCGACGTGCGGCTGCGGATGTAAAGGCCGCTGTCGAGGAAATGGTCTGGAAGGCGGAATACTGACGCATTGAGAAATCCCCCTGCATCCCAAATATGGATGCAGGGGGATTTTGCCGTTCCGATGCCGTAAAGATCAGAAGAAGAATTCGACGCGGCCGAAGAGTTTCGAGACCTTGTCGTCGTTGGTTGTATTTAGGGGGTTCAGATCCTTGCCGTTGAAGTACTTCGCCGAGAGGACGACATTCGGAAACAGAGTATAGTCCGTCCCGATTTCGATGCCCTTTGTGAACTCCATTGCGCCGTCTGTTGTCGCTGCAGCGGATGCACCGCCGAGGTAGCGATAAGAGACGTATGCGCCCCACGAACCCTTGTCCTCGGGCTTTGCGCCCTTGTAGTCGTAACTGATCTGATAGGATTTCTTGTACTTGCTTGCCATGTTCAGATCCTTGTTGTTTGCGTACGCTGCTGAGAGGAAGTTGTTCTTGTCGAAGCTGTATCCTGCGTTCACGCCCCAGATATTCATCTTGTCCTTGCCGCCGGTGAAGATCCTCAAATCATCCGAACTCAGGCGATAGTAGCCGCCGCCGATGGTAAAGCGGCCGTTGTACATAAGCTCTGCACCCTGATAGTTCGCCGGATCGTTGGGGAGGTCCTTATCGCTGATGCGGCCTGCTTGCAGCTTGACGCGCAGATCCTTGCCGAAGGAGACCTCGGCGCCCGAGAACTCGCGGTCAAAGATGAGCGCGCCCGGCTTTGCGTAGGCCTCTGCCGAGAGGAGCTCCATCTTGCCGAGCTTGACCTGGAAGTTGTCGTAGTCGCCCTGTGCCCATGCACGCTTGAGCGAGACCTTGTCGCTGCCGTCATTGCCGGCATCAGACTTCATCTTGGTCTCAGCATCGAGACGCGCATTGACGTGCCAGTGGCTGTTCACCTCTGCGCTCGGCTCAAGACGGAAGAGCAGGTTGTTGTCGTTTTTCTTTGTCCTGCCGTCAGCATTGCGGCTGAAATCTGCGCGCTCGCTCGTGTAGGTGTACTCGAGTTTGCCGTTCCACTTTACCATGTCCGCGTTGCGCTCGAGGTTCGAGACGCGCACGCCGAGGTTGTTGAGCTCATCCGCGAACTCAGCAGCCAGACGATCGACAAGCGCGCGGTCCGAGGCCGACATATTGCCCTTTGCCATCGCCTTTGCGACCATCTGCGCCATCTCGTAGCGCGTGATGTTGCGGTCGCCGCGGAACGTGCCGTCGCCGTAGCCCTCAATCACGCCGTCCGAGGCGAGCTGGGTTACAGCGTCGTATGCCCAGTGATCGCGCGGTACGTCGCTGAACGGATTTGCCGCAGCGAACGTCGTTCCTGCAGCTCCGATGACGAATGCCGCCGCGAGCGCAGATACGAGAGTTTTCTTCATGGGGAAGCCCCTCCTTTTGAAATCTGCAGGAATGGACATGTCCCGTCCGCCTCTGTTTCCAATACAGCATTGTGTCCGCGGTGCACGAGCACACATCCGCTTCCTGCGTTAATAATGAATGTATCATCATTATATATAAGTAAAAATCATTGTCAAGCAGAAACTTCCGAAAATAGAAAAATTAATGAGCACATCGGAATATATTTGTGCTTCTTACAAAAGAAGGGGCTCTGTGCTATAATGGAGAAAAGAATTTTCGGATTGAATTGATCGGGAGGAAAGCATCATGAATGAATCGATCAAAGCAGTAGAGAAGCTGCATCCCGAGACCGCGTTATCCGATGTCTCTGCATTCGGCAAGGAGACCGCCGCGCGTGCGGCAGAGTTCCATCGGGGAATTCCGGGGTATGAGCCGACCCCGCTCGCAGATCTCGTGCGGCTTTCGGCAGCGCTTGGCATCGGGCGGCTTGCGGTAAAGGATGAGAGCAAGCGCTTTGGCCTCAATGCGTTCAAGGCCCTCGGGGCAAGCTATGCCGTGGCGCGTTATCTCGCGCAGTATCTGGGTCTGCCCGAGAGCGAGATGACCTATGAGAACCTGCAGAAGCCGGCGTACCGCGAGCGTCTCCGCAATGTCATCCTCGTCACGGCGACGGACGGCAATCACGGGCGCGGCGTTGCATGGGCGGCGAAGCTGTTCGGTCTCTTTGCACACGTCTTTATGCCCAAGGGCGGCTCGCCCGAGCGCCTCGCGAACATTCGCGGCCTCGGCGCAGAGGCCGCGTTCACGACATACAACTACGATGATACGGTGCGCCATGCGGCGACGATGGCAAAGGAGCAGGGCTGGGTGCTGATGCAGGACACGGCATTCGACGGCTACACGGAGATCCCGCTCTGGATCATGCAGGGATATACGACGCTCGCCGCGGAAGCGACGGAGGAATACGGAGAGCTGCCGACGCACATCTTCCTGCAGGCGGGCGTCGGCTCTCTGCCGGGCGCGATCACGGGATATTTTGCGGCGCATTATGGAGCGCAGCGTCCTGTCATCACGATCGTCGAGCCGAACCGCGCGGACTGCCTCTACCGCACCGCCGCTGCGAACGACGGCGCGCCGCACATCGTGACGGGCGAGATCAACTCGATCATGGCGGGGCTCTCCTGCGGCGAGCCGAATCCGCTTGCATGGGATATTTTGAAGGACTATGCCGATCACTTTGTCTCCGTGCCCGAGTGGGTCGCGGCGAAGGGCATGCGCATCCTCGGCAGCCCGACGGGCGATGATCCGCGCGTTGTCTCGGGCGAGAGCGGTGCCGTCACCACGGGGCTCGTTGCCGAGCTCATGCAGAACCGCAGCCTCGACTACCTGCGTGACCGCATCGGCCTGAACAAGGACGCGCGCATCCTCTGCATCTCCACCGAGGGCGACACGGACCGCGCGAACTACCGCCGCGTTGTATGGGATGGCCTGTATCCGAGTTTTTGAGAGAAAAATATTGCAGAACAAAGGGCCTTTGTACCAAGATTTGTTTTGTACAATGTCCTTTTCGCTGTTTGGAGGTGTCGAGATGAATGAAAATGAACGGTACATGCGGAGCGTGGCGGTACGGGACGTGCCGTGGCACAGGCTGACGACGCCCTACGGCAGGGCATCGGAGTTCCCGCGCTTCTTTGCCGTACTGGAGACGATGCGTGATCGTGCGGCGGCGGATGAGGCCCTGTATGAGCTGACCATCCACACGGAGCATCAAAGCACGCTCTGGCATGCGACGCCCTTCGCGATGATTTTTCTCACGCGGATCTTTCGGCGCGCGCTTGAGGAGCAGGAGCGCAACGCGACGGCGCGGGACATTGCGGCGCAGCTGCTGGAGCACTTCCTGCTGATCGCCGAATGCGTCCATGACGGCAGCGAAATGGCGCACGCAGATCCGCTGCCGTACTTTTCCGATCTCCTCCGCGAGGAATATCTGTGGTCGAAGGTGTACGATGAGGACGCGGATGAACGGCGCTGGGAGGACGACGACGTTTTCCCCGACGATCTCTTTTACAGCTTTTATTACTATTCTTATCAGGCGCTCCTGTCCTGTCGGAGCGTGCTCGGACAGGCGGAGGGATCGCCGCTCGGTGCGCGGGCAGCGCAGCTGGAGGAGATGCTGCGGAGGCGCTGAGATAAACGCACGCTCTGCAGCGAGAACAACCCGCCGAACGGCGGGCTTTTTTTCTTATGAAACGGCTTCAGTGGAGCAATCAAAACCCCCGAGGAAGTCCTCGGGGGTTTTGATTGTATTCTGCTCAGTGACGCAGCCGTGAGAGCCGCTCACCGGCATTCTGCTGCGGCAATGCCGGCTTGTTATTTCTTCTTGTCCAAATCGCCGAGGTCGAGGTTCTGTGAGGAACGCACGAGATCGTTGAAGTCGTCGATGACCTCATTGGCATCCTCTGTGCCTGCGACATAGCTGCGGAACGTGCCGATGAAGCGGTTGAGGTTGGACTTGTAGGAGCCGAGCGCCGGAACATCCGGCACTTTGGCCGCGAGGTCGTTGATCTCTGCGATCTTTGCCTCGGCGGCGGCCTTGTCGACGGCATCACTGTCCATCATATCCGCGAGCTCGCGCGTCTTGATGCTCAGCTCGATGAAGTTGGCGGCGTTCGTGCGGCCCTCCTTGCGCATGTCCTCGAGCTGGGCGAGGCGCACTTCCTTGAACCGTTCCGTGACGACGGCGTCAAACTTGTCATACGCCGGTTCGAACTTGTCATAGAGAGGGAGGAATTGCGCCGTCATCTTCGCAGCCTCCGCGTAGTCGTCCGCCAGGTAGCCCTTGGACGAATAGTAGCTGTCCATCTTGTCCGCGAGCGGGGCGAGGTCGTTTAGGATCGCGAGCACGGCATCCGCCTCCGCGTCGATGTCCTTGAAGACGCCTGCGGTCTGCGGATTCGCACGCGCCTCTTCGAGATCTTTCTTCAGATCGGAGAAATGCGGGAGCGCGATGCTGGTCTGGCGTTCGCCGGTGCGCAGCTTCTCGAGCGAGGGGGCGATGGCGAAATCGAAGGTGACGATGATATGATTGTATTTGTTGGTTGCGTCGAGATAGGGGGCGATGGCGTCTACTTTGTCCTCGGTCGTATTGCCCGCGAGGAGCCCGTTGATGCCGGATGCGGCGGATTCTCCCTTGTCATCGCTGCCGAAGCAGCCCGTGAGGAGTGCAGCGGGTGCGAGCAGGAGACCGCCCACCATGAGAACGGAGAGGGCGCGGCACATCGGATTCTGAGACATGAAAATCCTCCTTTGTTTGCAGCAGGCTGAGAGCGCAGGACTGCGCATTTAAACTACATTAGTACTGCTGCTAGTATAGCGCAGCAGCATATTTGTGTCAAACCGGAGAAAAAGCCGCTGCCGTCTGCGTGATTCCGTTGAGAGAGCCCGCAATCTGCGGCACCGATCAGTGTATGGCTCAGGCTGCCTGCTGCATCGAGCCGCGGATGATCTCCGTGATGATCTGCGTCCAGTTGATGCCGCGCGTGTTTCCGTCCCGGCGTGCCTGCTCCGCTTTGCGCTCGGCGCGGCGCAGTCTCATCCAGAGTTCGTCGTCGCTCTTGTCCGAGGCGTCCCATGCGCTCTGCAGCTCGTCTGCGGCCTCCTCGTAGCGTCCTGCGTCGTAGTAGATCTGACCGCGATACTGATGCAGGCGCCAGATGGGATAGAGTTCGTTCGTGTGCGGCGTGCGTTCTGCCGCGGCAAAGTCCGCGAGCGCGAGCTTGTCGCTGCGCAGCTCATAGTAGGCGCGTCCGCGCAGATAGTAGGCGTAGGAGCGCGCGCTGCCCGTGACGCTCGGGTCGTCGATGAGCAGGGAGAGGTCGGCGATGGCATGTTTCTCCTCGCCGCGTTGGATCATCGCTGCCGCATCGTCAAAGATGCGCCCGAGGCTGTAACTCTGCTCGAGCTGTGCGCCGATCTCGGCCTTTTCCGCGCCCTGCGCACGCTCATAGCGGGCGAGGAGCGCATCGTTCTGACGTTTCAGGTCGTCGCGTTCTTTCTGCAGACGTGCGAGCTCCGCTTTGTTCTGTCCGAGCGCCGCGAGATCAACCTTTGACGTATCCACCTCGCAGACGAGGTGCACGCGGTAACGCCACGAGTCACCGATGAGTTCGGGCGTCGTCTGTTCCCGGATGACGCGCAGCACCGTGCCTGCAACCATGCGCACCTCGTCCTTGGTCAGCGTGAGGTTCTGCGTCTCGGTGTATGTCTCAACGTAGACGCCCGCCTGCTCGGTTGCCGAGCGCATCGCCTCCTGTCGTGCGGCGTCACGGGCGATCTTCGGCGAGTCGTTGTCGCCCATGACGTAGATGCCCTCCGCCTCGATGGTCTGCGGCGCGGCAGCGGCATCTGAGGCCGCGGTGAGAAAGAACAGCGCGCACAGCATAGCGGCGCGCAGCATGTGTTGTATCATTCATTTCACTCCCTGATCATTGGGGGCTCTTGCGAGGATCCCCCATAGAGATACATTCGTATTTTATTTCGTATTGTTCCAAAACTTCCTTAAAGATGCGTGAAATAAGGATTAGTCCCTCATAATGTTCGTCGCCCGAAAAGCGCAGAAAAATTTTCTGCCAGGGTTGACAGGACCGCCGCCCTCGGGTATAATTCCACTATCGCCGATGGGGCGGTAGTGCTGATTTAGCTCAGTTGGTAGAGCAGCTCATTCGTAATGAGCAGGTCGTAGGTTCAAGTCCTATAATCAGCTCCATTTGAACAGCGAAGGCTTCCGAGAGATCGGAAGCCTTTTTATCATATGAGAGGGGCTTTGCAATGCAGGGGCGTGTCTATTTATGCGGTCAGCGCGGTTGTGATCTGGTCGACGCTCGCGGCGACGGCAAAGAGTCTCCTGACGACGATTCCGGCGTTCGAGACACTCTTCCTGAGCAGCCTCACCGCACCTCGGGGAAGAGCTGAGCGGCGCTTCTCGCTCTTGTGCTCATCATGGGCGGGATCCTGCTCCAGAATATGCGGCGGAGGTAGGGGGCTTTTTTATGTCGGTGCTGATTTTTACAGAGGCTAGGAGGTCATCTGCGTGATCGGCAATCGTATTGTCGTGCGCGTCATAGACTAACTGGACGAGCCAGATATCGTCTTCATCAGAGATGAAAAGGGCGTCTGCGATGAGGTCCCGTCCATCTTTCTGAAAATATATGCTGAATCGATGTGCCGGATTGCCGCTTTGTATCAGTGATTCGTCGCGGCGCACCTCCCAGACCCTCGCCCCTTTCAGTGCTGTCACACTGTCCCTGAAGCCTGCAATTGTCGTGTTAAATCGCTGTTCGATGGTGGATTCCCGTTCTGCAGGAGATGGCAGGAAATGGGAGCCCATTACAACGAGCGGCAGAGGAGCACCGTTGTTTTGAAAGGAAGAGTTGATAAAAGTAGTGGGGCCTGTGTAGCTGGGATGGTAGGAGAATGGCTGCGTGTATTGCGGAAGATTCATCGCCAGTATAGCGTCGTTGTGGTGAAATTTTGTTTCTTTCACACGGAGCAGAGAACGTAACGCAGCACCATCTTCTGCTGATGTTGCTAATAATATGGAATCCGTATCCTGCTCTATCCGTAATTCTGCTGTATCAATATCGGGCTTCATTTCTGCCGAGACGGTCGGCATGAACAGGAGTACGGCGCAGATGGTCAGTGCATAGATTGTTTTGATGGACATAACAGGCTTCCTTTCGTGTGCCCCGGGCACTACGGCTGAAATGAAGTCGGTTGGTTGGCGCAGATTTTTTGTCTGAACGAGATGGGCAACTGGATACGTGCTTCCCTTTCGGTGATCCATGTATCTGTCTTGCCGCGGATGAGCAGGATCTCAGTGATGATGTTTTGGCCATGATGGAGCGCCCGCACGGTCAGCCGCCGTGCGGGACAGCCGTTCTGATGTTGGCATTCGTCGCGGAGAAATTCTCGCTTCCCTGCGGGGCGGTCAGAATGCCATGGATCGCCCGGCGGCATGAGCGCTGAGACTGCGGCGGTGGAAGCTCCTGTTTACTTCGATGTGCGCGGTGCGCTGAAGATAGAGACCCTCCCGGGCGAAGCGGATGTGAGGATGGTGTCGATGCTCTCACCGAGTTCTTTCTCGCTCGGCGCGGATGTGTAGACGGCCTCGATGTTCCACTCACCGCGGTCCGTGAGGATGATCAGCGTGTCGTAGATCGTCTGCGATGCATCGCCTTCGGTGCGGACTTGCGTCAGACGTCTTGCCAGGCGGCTGTCGATGGTGAGTGTCTCGTCGCGTGTGGTCTGCGTGCCTGTGGGACGCGCATGCTCCTTGGTGTAGCGGGCAACGCTCTTTTTCAGCTGTTTGGGGCTCGTCGGATCATACTGAGCGGTGCCGGTCGGGTTGGCGAAGGGAATGTGCGTGACACGCAGCGTCAGCGCATGGTCCTTATATGTACCTTGAAAACTTTCGCAGGAAAAGATCTGCTGACCGGTCTCCTTCCGCTCCGCTTTGAACGTGCCGGGCGGGAGCACGAGCTCCAGCGCATCGCCACGGTCCGTGAACGTTGACGCGCGCAGCTCAAGCAGGAGCGGATTGACCGCGACCTCTGCGTGTGCCGTTCCGGCAAGCAGAAAGAGCATGAGGATCAGAATGTGTACAAGAAATTTTCGGCTGAACATGGGAACGACCTCCTTTGCATGTGCCGCGCTGCATCCGATTGGAACAGCGCGCAGATGTAGATATTATTTTTCCTCCGGCAGCGCCGCATGGAGCGTCGCGCCGATCGGTTCGCGGATGACGAGCTCTGCGCGGCGGTCTGCACGCGTCTCGCTCTTGTTGATGAGGACGAGATGTTCGCCGCGGAAGTAGTCGATCAGCCCCGCTGCGGGATAGACAATGAGCGACGTGCCGCCGATGATGAGCGTGTCCGCCGCACGGATCGCCGCGACAGCCCCTTCGATCGTTGCGGTATCGAGACTTTCCTCATAGAGCACGACGTCGGGGCGGACAGTGCCGCCGCAGGAGCAGTAGGGGATGGGTGTGTGCTCCATGATGTAGTCGAGCTCGTAGTGCGCGCCGCAGTCCATGCAGTGCGCGCGGCGGATGGAGCCGTGCAGCTCGTAGACGGTCTTGGAGCCAGCCGCCTGATGGAGCCCGTCGATGTTCTGCGTTACGATCGCTGCGAGATGCCCGCGCCGCTCGAGCTCTGCGAGCGCGGTGTGGCCCAGATTCGGCGCAGCATCGAGATAGACGAAGCGCCGCCGGTAAAAGTCGAAGAACTCCTCCGGATGCGCCATGAGAAAGCTGTGCGACGCCATCTGTTCAGGACTGAACTCCTGATGCAGCGTCTCACTGTATATCCCGCCCGCGCTGCGAAAGTCCGGAATGCCCGACTCGGTTGACATGCCCGCCCCGCCGAAGAAGACCGCGCGGCGGCTTTGGCTGAGGATGGTGCGAAGTTTTTCGATGGAATCCATGATTGTCCTCCTCTCGGAATCCAGTATCCATAGATGGGAGTTATTTTTCTGTATCTTCGCCGACGCTCACAGAGGAGAGGAGGCGAGGAAGGAGATCGACCGTATTCGTATCATCGGCATTGCAGTCAAATTGAACGAGCCATGCTCCCGATGAATCGCCAATCCACAGGATTTCGACAATGGTATCTCTCTCGTGTGTGAATACGCTCATCGTCAGGCGCCGTGCGGGAGAGCCATTCTGTTTCAGTGTCTCGTTGCTGAGGATCTTGACATTGCGCATGAGGGGCGATGTCTGGTAGGAGAGGATGGTGCGGTCAGCGTCGTCTTTGAAAGGTTCGGCTGTCGTCTGTGCCTTGCTTGCAGGAGCAGGCATATGCGTGAGCAGCGCTGTAAGGCGCAGCGGCACATCGCCGTTTAAAAATTTGTCATTGACAAATAGGGTAATGCCGCCCCTGAGCCTATAGATATCAAACGGACCATTAATGAGCGGTACTGACATCGTGAGGGCGGAGTCCTGGTCACGGAATCTCAGGTGTTCTGTCGCCAATGAAAATCTTGAGCGGCTGACCGCATCCTCGGGAACCGGCTGGACTGACGTCGTTTTGGGAAGGGGCTTTTCTGCGTGAACCTGACTGCATGGGGCAAGGAACAGGAGCGGCAGGAGCACGAGGCTCGGCAGGAATAATTTTTTCAGCATGATAGATCCTCCCTTATTCACATTCTACCGAAAGTAGGAGCGAAATGCAATGCGCTCATGCAGCAGAATCAAAAACGGCGCATCTCCACGATGAGACACGCTGTTCCTACGAGCATTATTGCCGCAATCAAAAGTGACAGCCTTTCAAAAAGCGTCACGTGCATCACCTCCCTAAAGGGAGCCCCCCCAACATTCATCAGCCGCTGGGTAATATTATAGTACATACTTTTGCCGCTTGGAAGCACAAAAGAAGAGCAGACAGATTTTGTCTGCTCTTCTTTTATTGCTGCGTATGGTTAGAAGTTATACGTTCCACCGAGGATGAAGTGGCGACTCGGCATGGCGTAGCTGCCGAGTCTTGCGTCACCGATGGATTCGTAGCTTTCATCGGTGAGGTTCATGCCCTTCAGATAGACCTTGAACTCCTTTGTGACGTGATAATTGACGCCGAGATCGAGCGTTAGATAGCGGGCATCAGTGAAGCGTGCTGTGCTGCGTCCCGTCACATAATTCAGATCGAGGTTGGCGTCCCATTTTCCCTGCGTATAAGAAATGCCGAGATTGTAGCCGTTCGGGCGCGTGTTCGAGGAAAGAAAGCTCTTGGCGGGATCGGTAGAGTCGATATGCGCATAGCTGTACGCTGCACGGATGGCCCAGCGATCGTCGGCGCGATAGCGTGTGCTGAGTTCGAGGCCGCGGCGATCCTCGGTCTGGATATTCACGTAGCGGCCGGGATTGCCGGGAATCGGATTCGCCACCCAACGGAGCGCATCCTTTACCTTGCTCCAGTAGAGGCTGCCCGATACGTTCCACTTGCGCGTGATCTGGCTGTCTGCACCGATGGTAAAGGTGTGTGAACGCTCCTGCTTGAGGTCGGGATTCCCGATCCAGAAGGGTGTGTTTGCGTAGCGCATTTTAAGCGTCGGATTGTTGACCGCCTGTCCGAAGGAAATATAGGCGTGTGTTCTGCGGCCGAATTTCTTGTTGAGGCTGATGTGCGAGGTGACATCCGTGCCGAAGTCGTTGTGGTTTTCGAGGCGAGAGCCGAGTTTCAGAGAATATCCGTGACCGAACTGCCAGTCGTCCTCGAGGAAGAGTGCCTTCGTGACGGCGGATACATCCATTGGGACGTAGCCGCTCATCTCATGGATTTTCTCCTGCGACCAGAGGAAGCCGCCGACGAGCATGTTCTTGTCGTTGAGCATCCAGAGCCTTTGCCCCTCGAAGGAGTTGCGGCGCAGGTGATGATCGTACTGGGAGTTAAAGCCGCCTTCCGATTTTGATTCGTTCCGGTAGAAGCGCAGGAAGGTACCCTCGCCCTCCTTCTCCGAGCCGAACATATAGGTCACGCCGTAGCCGGTATCAACGACGTTTTTTCGCCCCTGATAACGGGATGCGCCCGTCCTCGGATCGCTCAGATTGACGCCGTAGCCGTCGTCTCCTTCATGGCGGCTGAACTCGAGCCGCAGGCGGTCGCTGCCGATGATGCGGTCAAAGCCGATGTTGTAGTCCGTGCGGTTGATGTCGCTGTTCCGGAAAGTTCGCTTCTCACCATAGGCGTTTTTATACTGGAAATCATTGCGGCGCTCATGCGCGATGCCGACCTTGATGGTGTTCTTTTCATCGCCGCCGCTGACGTTCACCCCCGCACGCTTTTCGCCCCACGAGCCAAGCTGCATGTTGAAACTGCCGGACGGTTTTCCCGTCGTCGGACGCTTTGTGATGATGTTGATGACGCCCGAGACGGCACGCTCACCGTACAGCGAGGAGTTCGGCCCACGTATGATCTCGATGCGCTCTACGTTGCCGATGGGGATCTGATCCACATCGACCGCATTGGAGTCACCGCTGACGACGAGGTGATCCCAGTTGACCTTCTTGCCGTCGACCATGACAAGGACGCGCGAGTCGCCGTTGATGACGGGATAGGAGGCAAAGCCCTTCTGTATAACGTTGATGTTCGCGCCTTTGAGCACGTCGGAAACGCTCGTATAGTTGCCGCGCTCGATCTGTTCCCCCGAGATCAGCGTGACATCTGCCGGTACGTCACTGATCGTTGTTTCGCTACGGCTTGCCGTGACCACGATCGCCTCGGTCTCATAGGTCTGCGTGCTGACGTCTGCTGCCTCTGCGGCATGTGCGGGATAGCCCATCCCAACGGTGAGCGCCCCTGCAATGAGACCGCTCAATACACTTTTCTTCATCCTTTTTGTCCTTTCTATTCATCCCTGAGGGCATCCAGCCCCGCGGATATATCCTCAAGCGCTGTGATGCAGCGTCCGTTCCCGTTGTTGACATCGGAAAAATTCACGACGATGATGCGGTTCTCCCGCACGGCTTTCATGTTTTGGAGGTTGACGTCCGCACGCAGCTCCGCGCGCGCTTCTTCCGGCGGTATGTCCCGCGGATTCACGTAGATGATAACGTCGGGGGCAAAGCCGAGCACGCGCTCGGGGCCGACCGCACGCATCTGACGCGTGACGACGTTGTCCGCGCCCGCCCTGCGCGCAATGTCGTCGATGATGTAGGCGGGGGCATACATGCTGTAAAGACTGTTTCCATGCGATTGCAGAATCATTGCAGAAAAGCGTTTCCCGCGTACAGCGGTGCGGTCTTCGACGGCAGCAACGCGCGCTTTTAATGCTGCGATATAGTCCGCGGCACGGTCCTCCGCGTCGAAGATGTGTCCCATATCCGCGATGAACGGATAGACTGTCTCCTCGAGCGTCGGCGCTCCCCTGCGCACGGTGGCGGGCACAATGTACGCACCGACACCGTGATCGAAATAGGAGTACACATCGCCGAGTGCCTCGGGGGTGAAGTGGTGCGACCAGCCAATGATGAGATCGGGGGCGAGTGCAACAACCTCCTCGCGGCTCGGCACATAGGGGGCGGCGAGAATCGGCAGTTCCGCATAGGCGTCCGCATACGCAGACGGCTCCTTCCCATAGGGCGCGATCGTGCCGATGATCCGGCGCTCGAGACCGAGATCGATCATGAGCTCCGTCGCGCCCGGATAGGAAACGAGCACGCGCTCAGGCGCATGGGCAAGTGTGAACGTCGCAGGGCGTCCCTCGCTGTCCGATGTCGTGTAGGAAATTCCGCCTGTATGCGGCGCTGCTGCCTGCGTCCCGCGCCCGTCGGTGAGGGACAGCCAGAGGACGAGCGCGGCGAGCGCGAGGAGGGGGAGGAGATGGAGCATATGGGAGATGCGGCGGAGGATTCTGCCGCTCGTCTGCCCGCGCTTCACGACATCTGCTCCGTGCGGTAGTCGACGAGCGGAAGTCCCGCCGCATCGTGGGTAACATTTGCGCGTACGCCATAGATATGTGCGAGCATGTCCTTCGTGATGATCTCCTGCGGTGTGCCGATACGCTCGATGCGCCCCTCCTTCATGACGACGAGGAGGTCGGCGTACATCGCCGCGAGATTGAGATCGTGCAGTGCTGCGATCACGCCGATGCCGAGCCCTTTGACCAGCTCCAGGATATGTAGCTGGTACTTGATGTCGAGATGGTTTGTCGGTTCATCGAGGATGAGCAGCTGCGGCTCCTGCACGAGACAGCGCGCGAGCATGACGCGCTGCTGCTCGCCGCCCGAGAGCTCGTTGAAGCTGCGCTGTGCCGCGCCCGCCATGCCGACGCGCTCGAGCGCGGTGCGTACGAGCGCGAAGTCCGCCGCCGTGTCCTCCTCGAAGCTCTCCTTATACGGCGCGCGTCCCATGAGCACGATCTCCTCGACGCTGAAGTCGAAGTCGACAGCATGGAACTGCCCCATGACGCCGATCTCCTGTGCTGCTGCGCGCAGAGGAATCGCGTCAATCGGCGTGTCGTCCATCGCAACTGCGCCCTCCTGTACGCGGTGGACGCGGTAGAGGTGCTTGAGGAGCGTCGATTTGCCGCAGCCATTCGGCCCGAGGAGCGCAACGAAGTGGTCGGCCGGGAGGTCCGCGGTGATGCCGCGGAGGATTTCCTTTGCGCCGATGCGGAAATGCAGGTTCTCAATGCGGATCTCCTTCATCGCGAACCCCCAAAATTCCCGCCGTTGCCGAAGAGCAGCTTCATGAAGAGGGGCGCGCCGATGAGCGCCGTGATGATGCCGATCGGCAGATCGCCCGCGGGCAGCAGTGTGCGCGCGAGGAGGTCGGCGATGACGAGAAAGATCGCCCCGACGAGGAGCGCCGCCGGCAGCAGACGACGATGTGAGGCGCCCGTAAACGAGCGCACGAGATGCGGGACGACGAGACCGACGAAGCCGATGATGCCGCAGGTCGCGACGAGGACACCCGTCAGCAGGGCGAGGAGTCCCATGTAGAGGCGGCGCTTCGCGCTCGCGTCGATGCCGAGCGTGACGGCGAGCTCCTCTCCGAGCAGCAGCACGTCGAGCGTACGCAGCTGCGAGAGGAAGTAGACGGCGAGCGCGGTGACGATGAGGACGGGCAGGAAGAGGCTGTGCCATTTTGCATCCGCGAGGCTGCCCATCGTCCAGAACGCGGCCGACTGCATGCCCTCCGCATCCGCCGCCATGTAGACGATGAAGTTCGTCACCGCAATGCACAGAGCGCTGATCGCTGCACCCGCGAGTACGAGCTTCACCGTCGAGACGCGGCGATGCATCCCTGCGAGTATGAGTACGGCGAGCGTAGCGAGGATTGCGCCGACGAAGGCGCAGCCCGGCACACCGAACGGGATCGCCGCAGAGCCGATGAGGATCGCGAGCGTTGCGCCGACGGACGCGCCCGAGGCGATGCCGAGGATGAAGGGCTCCGCGAGCGGGTTCTGCACGCTCGCCTGCATGACAACCCCCGCGAGCGCAAGCCCCGCGCCCGCTGTCATCGCAAGCAGGACGCGCGGCACGCGCAGCGACCAGATGATGTCCGTGACGGCAGGATCGGCGGCGGGGACGCTGCCCGTCAGCTTTGCCGTGATGATAGCGAGCGTATCGCCGGCGGGGATAGAGACGCTGCCCGCCGATACGGCAAAGACGGCGGTGAGGAAAAGCAAAGCAGCGAGTGCGGGCGGTGATGTGAGCAGCGATCGAATATGCACGGCGATCTCCTTTCTGTGTTTGTTTTGAGAAGCACTTAAAGACGAATTATATTCACTTTTGCAGAATACGGTATTTCAGAGATGCTGTCAATGAAAATCTTTCGCAAATACTATAATAGATATATTCTTGCAGATTAGAGGCATTCCGGCGCACAAAAAACCGCCTGCACCGCGTGGGTGCAGACGGGAAAGGGAGGCTGGGGCAATGTTGATGTTATGCGTCGAGGTCGATGTCGAGGATGCCCGCTGCGTAGGAAGCCGCCTCATAGCGCTGAATGAGTACATGGATGTGTCCGTTGGCATCCATATAGATGTCCTTGGGCGCGGTCTCGAGCTTTTTGAAGTCCTTGGCCGCGCCGTCTTTCGGCTCGGCGAGGCGCTTGTTCAGTGACTCCAGCGTGTAGCGTGAAGCATGTTCTTTCCGATCCGGCAGCTGCTGCACGTCGGCGAGGGTGAGTGCCTTGCCGTCGGACAGACGGAAGATATAGCCGTGTGCATAGGACATCGGATGCGCCGCTCCCTCCTCGGATATGAGTTGGTTCGTCTTCAGGCTGAGCAGATCGTCGCTGCTCTTTGTGATCTCGTAGCTCATCTTTGCCGTGGGCGGCTTGCCCGCAACGCGTGCGGCGTCGATCTCCTGCATGAATGCCTTCACATCGTCCTCGATCACCGTATTGATGCGCTGCTGTGCCTCAGGCGCATCGGCCTTTACGACGGGATAGGTGAGCGTCGCACCGTCGCTGGTCTCCTGTCCGTCCGTGACAGTCGCCATCGCAAAAGCCGCGCCGGAAAGCATCGTCGTCATCGCCGCGGTAAGCGCCGCAGCGCGCAGAGTTCTCTTCATCATGGTTCCTCCATTTGTTCTTCTGTTGATTGCTGACGAATGATAGTGTAGCAAAAGTAATGGGGAACGGCGTAAGGAGGGGATTATATATTGGTAAAAATCTGCAGGCGCATGATTTCTTGATTTTTGGAAGAGGCGTGTCTATAATGAAAAACAGCTGACATGGGCCGCGCGCGGTTCTTTTTCGATCGGAAGCGCGGATGATGAACTTTCGGGATGATTTTCTGCGGGACGGCGCGGTTCCGGTACCGCCTGCGGAGGGAGGACGATGAAATGAAGACGATCGAAATGCTCATTGGCGGCGCATATGTTTCGGGGGAGAGCACGCTGCCCGTCTGTCACAAGGCGACGGGGGAGCAGATCGCAGCGATTTGTACGGCGGGAGAGGCCGAGGTGCGGGCAGCCGCAGATGCGGCAGAGAGGGCTTTCCGCGAAGTGAAGCTCAGTCCCTATGAACGCTATGAGATCCTCATGCGGGCGGCAAATCTCATGCGCGAGCGCCGCGAGGAGTTTGCGGAGGCGCTTTCTGCCGAGGCGGGAAAACCCATCCGCGACGCGCGCGGCGAGATCGACCGCGCCTATCAGACGCTCATCCTCTCGGCAGAGGAGGCAAAGCGTCTGCGTGGTGAGACGGTGCCGCTTGCGGGAGCGCCGGGCTGCGCAGGCCGCATGGCATTTACGATCCGCCGCCCGCTCGGCATTGTCTGCGCGATCACCCCGTTCAACTTCCCCGTCAATCTCGCGGCGCACAAGATCGGCCCGGCCCTTGCGGCGGGCAATACCGTCATCTACAAGCCCGCCTCGGCAACGCCGCTCACGGCAGCGCTTCTCTGCGATGTGTTTCAGGAGGCAGGGCTTCCTGCGGGGTGCCTGAATCTCATCTACGGCGAGGGCGGCAAGGTCGGGCGTCTCCTCACGGCGGATGAGCGCATCCGCATGTTCTCCTTCACCGGCAGCGTTCCTGTTGGGAAGGCGCTTCATGAGGCGGTGGGATTTCGCCGCATCTCGCTCGAGCTCGGCTCGAACTCCGCGAATATTGTGCACGAGGATGTGGCGGATGTTGCGTGGGCTGCCGAGCACTGCGCGCGCCATGCATTCGTGAATGCGGGGCAGGTCTGCATCTCCTGTCAGCGCGTCTATGCTGCGCGCAGCATTTATGAGGAGTTCTGCGCGGCGGCGGTGGAAGCTGCGCGGAATTTCAAGGGCGGCGACCTCATGGACGTGCACACGCAGATCGGCCCCATGATCTCCGTGCGCGAGGCAGAGCGCATTGAGGCATGGGTCGAGGAGGCAGCGTCCGCAGGTGCGCGCGTCCTCACGGGCGGGCAGCGGACGGGCGCATTCTACGAGCCGACCGTGCTCACCGATGTCACCCCTGCGATGAAGGTTGTCTCCGAGGAGACCTTTGCCCCCGTCGTCAGCATCATCCCCTACGACACGATTGAGGAGGCCGTCGCCGCCGTCAACGACACGCGCTACGGCCTGCAGGCGGGTGTCTTCACGCGCTCGCTCGCCGTTGCGAACTACTGCGCCGAGCATCTCGAGGTCGGCGGTGTCATCATCGGCGACGGTGCGACCTTCCGCATGGACAACATGCCCTACGGCGGGGTCAAGGACAGCGGCATCGGCCGCGAGGGTCCCGCCTACGCCATCCGCGAGCTCACCGAGGAGAAGCTGATCGTGCTGAACGTCGAGGGATGAACCTGTTGTGCAGTCAAAAAGCGGTCACGCATATTGCGTGACCGCTTTTCTCGTATCGTGCTATTTCTTTGTGAGGAGTTCGATGGCTTGTTTACCCGTCATATGAGCGATGCTCATCTCAAGCATGCAGAATCGCTGCCATGCCCCGTCGATCTCCGCGGCGTGCTGCTGTTCGGTGTTGTTCGGTGCATATTTCACGGCGAGTTTGCGTATCGATGCGCGCTTTTCTGCATCGTCTTCGATGATGCGGATGCTGCCGAAGACGATGACGCTGCGAAATGCGGTCGTATATTTTTCGGGGATGATCTCATCCTGATCGATCACGGCGAAGGACGCATGCGGATTCTGACGGACGGCGTCGATCTTGTGCCCCTCAAGTGCGCTGTGAAAGTAGATGTGCGCACCGTCATAGACGTAGCTGATCGGCACAGCATAGGGAAAGGCCTCATCCCCTGTGAGTGCAAGCACACCGGCCGTTCCGCGCAGAAGCACGGCCTCGGCTTCCTCCGGAGAAAGCTGCTGTATCTTGCGGCGCATCGTGTGGAACATCATGTACCTCCGTATATGGTCAAGGATGGTGGAGACGAAGAGGATTGAACTCTCGACCCCCAGATTGCGAACCTGGTGCTCTCCCAGCTGAGCTACGTCCCCGTGACTGACAAGGGACATTATAACACTCTGAAATGGAAAAAGCAAGTGATTTTTTCAGACATCACGCCCGCACACACATCTCCCGCACGACATCCGCTGCAATCTGCGGGGCGGTGAGGTGATGCGCGCGTGCGAGATCATGGGGATTGTAGCGGTTGAAGAACTTCTTTGGCAGTCCATAGCAGCGCACGCGCATATCCGGTGCATCCCCATAGAACGCCGCGACCTTCTGCCCGAACCCGCCGTCGAGGATGCCGTCCTCGAGCGTGAGGACGAGACGGTGCTTTGCGCGCAGCGAGGTGAGCAGCTCCGCATCGAGTCCCGAGAGATAGAGCGGATTGATGACGGTGGCATGGATGCCCTCGCGTGTGAGTTCCTCCGCGGCTGCAGAGGCGAGCGCGGCAAAATTGCCGACGCCGATGAGGGCGACGTCCGCACCCTCGGTGACGACAACGGACTTGTTGAGCCCGCTGTAATCCGTGCGCACGGGATAGGGACTCTCTGCATAGCCGGAGAACGGCATGCGGATCATGACGGGATGTTCCGTCTGCTCCACTGCCCAGTGCAGGACGGCGATGTGCTCCGCGATGCTCGTCGGCGCGATGTGGACGAGGTTCGGGATGTTCGAGAAGATGGCGATGTCGTAGAAGCCGAGATGCGTCACGTCCGTTGAGCGATAGAGTGACGTGCCTGTCGCGAGAAAGACGGCGGGGCTGCGGTTGATCGCGACATCCTGCGCCATCTGATCGTAGGTCCGCTGAAAGAAGCTGCTGTACGTGCCGAACACTGGGCGCGCACCGCCGCGCGCGAGCCCCGACGCCATCGCAACGGAGTGCTCCTCGGCAATGCCGACGTCGACGTACTGGCTGCCGAGCGCTGCGCGGTCGGCGGGAGAGAGGTTGATGCCGCCGACAATGCCCGCCGAGAGATAGACAAAGTTCGGATTCTTCCGCGCCGTTTCCAGTACGAAATTCACCGTAGCCGCGGCATAAGGTTCGGGCGCGCCGGGGTTCTTGCTCGCACCGCTTTCCAGGTGAAAGGGCGCATGGCGGTGCCAGCCCTCGGGATCGTCCTCGGCGAAGGAGAGGCCCTTGCCTTTCTGCGTATGGATGTGTATGACGACGGGCTTTTGTGTGCCCTTTACTGCGGAGAACACGCGGATCAGCTCCTCCGCGTCGTTGCCGTCGGCGACATAGCGGTAGTCCAGGCCCATCGCGCGGAAGAGGTTGTCCGGCGCAGTGCCGTTTGTCTCGCGCAGCCTCTGGAACGTGCGGTACATGCCGCCGTGGTTCTCGGAGATCGACTGCTCGTTGTCGTTGAATACGATGATGAGGTTCGTCTCCATCTCGCCCGCGACGTTCAGCCCCTCGAGCGCCTCGCCGCCCGACATCGAGCCGTCGCCGATGAGGGCGATGACGTTCTCTGTGCCCCCGGCAAGATCGCGCGCCTTGGCGAGACCCGTCGCGAGGCTGATCGAGGTGGATGTATGTCCGATGTTGAAGATGTCGTGCGGGCTCTCATCCGTATTCGTAAAGCCGGAGACCGCACCGTACTGCGCTTCGTCGATGTAGGCCGCGGCACGCCCCGTCAGCATCTTGTGCGGGTAGCACTGGTGCGAGACATCGAATACAATCTTGTCGCGCGGCGAATCAAAGACGGTGTGAAGTGCGATTGTCGCCTCGACGATACCCAGATTCGGCCCGATGTGCCCGCCGGCGATACTCGTACGGCGGATGAGAGCATCCCGCATCTCCTGCGCGAGTGCAGAGCGCTGTGCTGCGGTATAGTGCTTGATGTCCGCAGGGCTGGTGATGGTTTCAAGATACAAGGAAGATATCCTCCTAATTTTACATATGATAAAATATCATCCATATCATAACATAAATTCTAAGAAAATGCCGAAAAAATTGAAATACGTGCACAGAAAAACCTCGGGACACATTGTCCCGAGGTTTTGCAGCGTCTTCTGCAGCGGTTCGGCGAACGCTGCACACTTACTCCGCTGGGATGCGTTTCGGCGCATCGTCAGTATGTACGCGGGCGTTTGAATGTCGTCAGCGTATCCGCGGCGATCTGCTCGGCGGTGAGATGATGGGCGCGCGCGAGCTCTTTGCTGCGGTAACGGTCATAGAACTCCTTCGAGAGCCCGTAGCAGCGCACGCGGATATTCTTGTCCATGCTGTAGTAGGCGGCGATCTTCTGCCCGAAGCCGCCGTCGAGGATGCCGTCCTCGAGCGTGAGGATGAGGCTGTGCTTTTCCTTGAGTGCATCGAGGAGCGCCGTATCGAGTCCCGAGAGAAAGATCGGGTTGATGACCGTCGCCTTGATGCCTTCCTTTTCGAGTTCGGCCGCCGCAGCACTCGCCAGCTGGGCGAAATTGCCCGCGCCGATGAGAGCGACGCCGCTGCCCTCGGTGACGATCTGATATTTGTTGAGCGCGCTGTAATCCGTGCGCACGGCATAGGGGCTCTCTTCGTAGCCCATGACCGGCATGCGGATCATGACGGGGTGCGCTGTCTGTTCGACAGACCAGCGCAGCACCGCCGCGTACTCGTCGAGGCTCGCAGGTGCGAGGAAGACGAGGTTCGGGATGTTGGCAAAGAGGGGAATATCAAAGAAGCCGAGGTGCGTCACGTCGTTCATGTAGTACATGGACGCGCCGACGGAGAGAAAGACCGCGGGATTATGATTCACTGCGACATCCTGTGCCATCTGATCGTAGGTGCGCTGGAAGAACGTGCTGTACGTGCCGAACACCGGACGCGCACCGCCGCGTGCGAGCCCCGATGCCATCGCGACGGCGTGCTCCTCGGCAATGCCGACATCGACGTACTGGCTGCCGAGCTCCGCACGGTCGGCGGGGGAGAGACCGATGCCGCCCATCGTGCCCGCTGCGAGAAAGACGAAGTTTGGGTTCGCCTTGGCTGTCTCTTTGACAAATGCCTTTGTTGTCTCCTGGAACGGGTCGGTGTACGGGCGTTTGAGTTCGCCCGTCTCAATGTCGAACGCCATGCGGTAGTGCCAGGTCTCGCGGTCCTCCTCGGCGAACTTGTAGCCCTTGCCCTTCTGCGTATGAATATGCACTACAACCGGTTTTTGGCTGTCCTTGACCGCTTCGAACGCTGCAATCAGTGCCTCGGCATCGTTGCCGCGGGCGACATAGCGGTAGTCGAGCCCCATCGCGCGGAAGAGGTTGTTCGGCGCGGTGCCGCCCGTCTCGCGCAGGCGGCGGAACTCGCGGTACATGCCGCCGTGATTCTCCGCGATGGACTGGTCGTTGTCGTTGAACACAATGATGAAGTTGGTGTCCATCTCGCCCGCGACGTTCAGCCCCTCAAGCGCCTCGCCGCCCGACATCGAGCCGTCGCCGATGAAGGCGATTATATTTTCTTTCCGTCCCGCCAGATCGCGTGCCTTCGCAAGGCCCGAGGCCAGGCTGATCGAGGTCGATGTGTGTCCGACGTTGAAGAAGTCGTGCGGACTCTCCTCCGGATTCGTGTAGCCCGAGACCGCGTCGTAGTGCGCCTCGTCGATGTATGCCTCGACACGGCCCGTCAGCATCTTGTGCGGATAGGACTGGTGCGAGATGTCGTAGACGATCTTGTCGCGCGGTGAGTCGAATACCGTGTGCAGCGCGATGATCGCCTCGACCGCGCCGAAGTCCGGGCCGAAATGTCCGCCGTGAATGCTCGCGCGCCGGAGCATCGCATCGCGCATCTCCTGCGCGAGCGCCTTGCGTTCTGCCGGGCCGTATCCCTTGATGTCGGCCGGTGATGTGATCTTTTCCAAATACAAGTGAAATCCCCCTTTGAATCGTGCGGGAGCCCCCATAAAACATCCATCCTGCTACGCCGCATTATAGCATTGGAGTGCGCTCACATGTCAAGAAAGAGTTTTTTGGAAAATGTTTCCAAAGCAACGGATTATTTTCAGGAAGCGGTGGTAAAGTAGACGCTGCAAAAATGGAAGTCAACTCGATGGAGGGTCTGTATGAATACATGTGAGATGAAAGAAAGCCGTATTGTCATCAGCGAGGTCATGATGCCGAGCCAGGCGAACCCGAACGGGAACGTACACGGCGGCGAGATCATGAAGCTGATGGACTCGGCAGCATATACAGCGGCGCGGCGCTACGCACGCTCGAACGTCGTCACCGCGCGCGTGGATGAGCTCGAGTTCCACCTGCCTATCCGCATCGGCGACCTCGTCGTTGTCACGGCGGACATTGTCTACGTCGGGCACAGCTCGATGGAGATCGCCGTCAATGTCATCGTCGAGGATCTGGATGAGGACAGCGATCCGCAGCTGGCACTCTCGGCGTATTTCACAATGGTTGCACTCGACCGCAATGCGCGTCCGAAGTCCGTGCCGCCGCTTGCGCTCGATACCGAGGAGGCACGCATCGCCTTCGAGGAGGGCAAGCGCCGCTATGCCGCGCACAAGGCACGCAAACGCGGGGCGGCGAATCCTGCAGGCGGCTGCGTCTGCGCGATACTGAGGAGCAAGTCAAAAGCAGAAAAGGAGTAGGGGGTTGAAATGCACGAGGCCTTATACTACAATACACGCGAGACATGAACAGCAATGTTCAAATGAATATCGGGCTGCCCTCTATTGGCGGCTTGTTTTTTTGAATTGTGTCTCGTAAAAGATGCCCACAGCAACCGCGACTGTCTCAGAAACAGCGCGGGGAACCTGCCCCGCGAGGCATCTTGTCAGAATATGTCCGCAGACCTCTGCGATGAATGAATGTGTCCGGTACGGTGCATCTGCATATCGTACCGGGCGTTTTGCGCGAAGGAGGAAAAACGATGCTGAATTTACTCAAAGACGAAAGTAACCGCAGCTACATGCTGACGGAGAACGGAGCAGTCACGTTCGCGAGTTCAGGTTCATTTGCTCTCGACTTCTTCGCGGCGGCGGGCGCACTGCGTGAGGCGGACGAGGCAGAGATCATCGTGCGCTTTACGCGCGCCTTTGCCGAGCACCCGACGTATGCCCTGCGCACACTCTTCTATGCACGTGACGTGCGCGGCGGACTTGGCGAGCGGCGGCTCTTTCGCGTGTTGCTGCGCCACCTTGCTGCTTATGCGCCTGCGGCACTCGTAAAGAATCTGCCCCTTGTTCCAGAGTTTGGACGCTGGGACGATCTGCTCGCCCTCCTTGGAACGCCCGCCGAGAAAGGCGTTCTTCGGCTCGTTCATGAGCAGCTCGCGTCCGACTTGCGTGCAGACGAGGAGGGGGCGATGGTCTCTTTGCTTGTAAAATGGCTGCCGTCCGTCAACACCTCCTCTCGCGCGGCGCGTGCACAGGCACGCAGCCTCGCGAAGCTTCTTGGGATGCGGGAGGCGGAGTACCGCAGAACGCTCGTCCGTCTGCGCCGCCGCATCGCGCTTATTGAGAACGCCCTGCGGACGAAGGACTATTCCTTTGACTACGCAAAGCAGCCATCGAAGGCGATGTTCAAATACCGTGCGGCATTTCTGCGCAACGATGCGGAGCGCTACGGCGAATTTCTTGGGCGTGTGGAACACGGCGAGGCAGAGCTGCACACAGGGACGCTCTATCCCTATGAGATTATCCGCCCGCTCAGCGCATGGGGCACGCCGGAACTCACACCCGAGGAGGTGCGCACACTCGATGTTACATGGCGTGTGCTGCCCGACTATACGCACGGCGAGAATGCACTCGTCGTGCTCGACGGCTCTGGCTCGATGTACGACGGGGGCGAGCCGCTGCCGAGCAGCGTTGCGCTTTCGCTCACCGTCTACTTTGCCGAGCGCAATACAGGCGCGTTTCAGGGACATTTCATCACCTTTTCTCGGAGCCCGCAGCTTGTCGAGATCAAGGGTGCAGACATTGCGGAAAAGGTTCGCTACTGCAAGACGTTTTGCGAAGTGGCAAACACGAACCTTGCGGCGGTCTTTGACCTCCTCCTGAAGACGGCGGTGATGAACAGCCTACCGCAGGAGGAGCTGCCGAGTGTCCTCTACATCATCACGGATATGGAGTTCGATGCGTGCACCGAGGACGCGGACATGACGAACTTCGAGTGGGCAAAGGAGCTGTTTGCTGACGTGGGCTATGAACTGCCGCGCATCGTCTTTTGGAACGTCCAGAGTCGCAGCCGTCAGCAGCCTGTCAAGATGAACGAGCAGGGAGTTATGCTCGTATCCGGGTGCAGCCCGAGTATCTTCTCCATGATCGTCGAGAGCCGCATCACACCGTATGCCTATATGGAGCAGGTGCTCGGCAGCGAGCGATATACGGGAATTGAGGCATAGGAACGAAAGAAAAGCAGCTCGGCGCGGGGCTGCGTTTCTTGTATGGGGGAGAATTTTTGTGATATAATGGACACGGAAATTGACCAATGACATGTGATAAGGAAGTGATATAGATGGCTCAGGATGTTATGGTGCGTATGGATGATGATTTGTCGATGCGTCTGCGTGAGGTCTGTGATGAAATCGGGCTGCCCATTTCCACAGCATTCCTGATTTTTGCAAAGCGCGTCGCACGCGACCGCAAAATCCCATTTGAACTTTCTGCGGAACCTGACCTGTTCTACTCGGAAAGCAACATGGCGCACTTGCGCCGTGGAATTGCCCAGCTCAATGCGGGAAAGGGAGTGCAGCATGATTTGATCGAGGTCGCAGACGGTGAATAAGATATGGTCGGATGACGCTTGGGAGGATTATGTCGGCTGGCAGACAGAGGACAAAAAGACGCTGAAAAGGATTAACCTCCTGCTCAAGGATGTGGAGCGTCATCCGTTTGACGGAATCGGGAAGCCAGAACCGCTCAAGGGCGAGCTCGGCGGGTTTTGGAGCAGGAGAATTGACGAAAAGAATCGGCTGGTCTATCGCATTGTTCCAAACGGTTTGGAAATTCTTTCCTGCAAGGGACACTATGAATAGGAGAGCATTATGAATCCTGCGATCGAGGCAATAATGCGGATTCAACGAGAAATGGCTGGTGAGGGCCATGCTTTCAGAGGATGATGTCATGGAATTGGTGAAGGACGTGCGTCGAGAAGCCGTTCAAAGAAACACTATAAAATCTCCTCGATCCGCAGCAGACGCTCCTTCTTATCGAGCCCGCCCGCATAGCCCGTCAGGCTGCCGTTCGTGCCGACGACTCTGTGACAGGGGATGAGGATGGAGATCGGGTTGCGGCCGACCGCGCCGCCGACCGCCTGCGCCGACATGCGGCAGCCGGTATTCTGCTCAATGCGCCGTGCGATCGCACCGTAGGTGACCGTCTGTCCGTATGGGATTGTGCGCAGAATCTCCCACACCGATTGCTGAAACGCCGTGCCGTGAGGTGCAAGCGCGGGCATAAAGTCGGGCTTTCTGGCGCTGAAATAGACATCGAGCCAGCGGCGTGCCTCCTCAAATACGGGGAGGTTTTTTTGTGTGCGCGTTGCGTCGAGTCCCTCTGCAGCATATTTCTGCCCGTCGAAATAGAGTCCGACGAGCGCCGTGCCGTCGCTCACGAGCGTCATCCCGCCGAGTGGGGAAGCGTAGTGCGATGTGTAGAGCATGGGGCACCTCCTGTCGGTTGATTTGCCTCTATTATAGAGCAAAATGATGTGGTGCGATACCGTCCTCTCGTGAACTTTTCTTTAAAATGTGATATAGTTAAGGAAACACTGATAAATTCAGCCGCGCCATCTTAGCGTATCTTTTTTGCCCGCTTTTTGTCGGCAAATCCTCCACATAGCTTTGGCTATGCGTCCGGTTTGCCTCCCCAATCGGACGAAAAAATCTACGTCAATCTGACAGACTTCATTTTATCAGCGATTCCTTAAGCAAAGACTTCGGAAGGAGGCTGCACGATGGAGATAACGGATGATATGGTCGTGCAGGGCGCTCGCGCGGCGGTGCGTATTGCACTGGCGAAGAACAAGGCAAGAGGCGTGTCGAGTGTTGTTTACGACCGCAAGGCGAAGACACTCTATGAGATCAGGAGCGATGGGCAGCGTGTGCCTATACGGGCAGAATGTGATGGAAAACGTGCAGAAGAGGCCTGAAATCATCGTTTTTGCGGGGCCGAACGGTTCGGGCAAGAGCACGTTTACAGAAATTTTGCGTCCTCCTCAGATGGAGTATATCAACGCCGATGAGATTAAGAAGAACCTCAAGTGTGATGATCTTGAAGCGGCGCAGACTGCCGAACGGCAGCGAGAGGCATGTCTTTCTGACAAGAGAGAGTTCTGTTTTGAAACTGTGCTTTCCACGTCGCGTAATTTGGAGCTTTTGAAACGTGCGCGGGAAATGGGCCGTTTTATCCGCTGTTATTATGTCCTGACCATAGCTCCGGTTATCAATGCCTACCGTGTAAAAACGCGCGTGGCATCGGGCGGGCACGATGTTCCAAAGGAGAAGATCTATGCGCGCTATGATCGCGCAATGGATCTCGTTCCCGCGGTCATTGCCGTGAGTGATATATGCCACATTTATGATAACTCCGCGGAGGAGCCGTTTCGTATCTTCAAGAAGCAGAAGAATATGTGCTTTTATGATGAATGCGATGACTGGCAGAGAGAAAAAATTGAGATACTCACGGGAATTGCCGATATGATGCGGAAAAATTTAAATTAGGGGGACTCTTTTACATCGAGGCGCAGGCGTCTGTCTGCGCCTTTTGTGTTTGCAGTTTTCGCAAAGACCGCGGCACGGATTGATGTCCATGCACAGATACCCGAACGCCATGAGGTATTTGTAGGTGCTTGTTTTGTTTCGCGTCATCGTCGATCTTCCTATCCGCATGAATGCATCAAGAGTAGTTATAGGACGAAAATCCCGCGCATGATAGTGCCGGTTCGATATGGCTTTCCCGCCCGCTGACAAATCTTAATCCATCCTCCTCGGATTAGGCTTTCACATTGTAAAAGCTCCTTGCGTATTATATACTTTACTTATGGAAACAACCGGACAGGAAAAGAGGCGATCGTATGAGAGATCATATTTTGGGGACGCTTTACGGTATGGCTCTGGGCGATGCGATGGGAATGCCGTCGGAGCTGTTGAGCCGCAGAAGGATTCGGGAGATTTTCGGGCGCATTGAGGCGTTCGAGGACAGTCCCGCGGAAAATCCTGCCGCAATCGGTTTGAAGAAGGGGGAGTTTACCGATGATACGGCGCAGGCACTCGTCATTCTCGACTCCCTGATGGAAAACGACTACGTGCCGGATAAGGGACTGATCGCGCGTAATCTCCTGCAATGGGCCGTTCGAACGAATGCGTTCGACAAAAATATCCTGGGGCAGAGCACGAAGGCTGCGCTCTATGCTGTTGCACATGGAGAAGATCCCGAACCTTACACCGTAAAGGCGCTGACGAATGGCGCGGCGATGCGGATTGCGCCGATCGGCTGCCTCTTTTCCTCCCATGATCTGCAGGATCTTGCCGCATATGTCTTTCATATCAGCGAGGCGACGCATAAGACCGACGTGGCACTCAGCGGCGCTGGCATGGTGGCGGCAGCGGTCAGCGCCGCGCTCGACGGCAGGTCGTGGGATGACATTATGGATACTGCAATGGACTGCTGTGCCATGATCGCGCAGTACGGTGCGGAGACATACAGTGCCTCGCCGAAAGCACGGCTTGCTTTGGCGCTGGAATTTGCACAGCGGTATCGGGCAGATGAGGAGGCGTTCTCTCTCTCCATTTATGAAATCATCGGCACGACAACACTGATGAGCGAGGCTGTGCCGGCTGCTCTGGCGATGGCGTACTATTTCAAGGAGCCGAAAGCATGCAGTTTGGCCTGTGCGAATCTCGGCGGCGATACGGATACGATCGGCGCTATGGCAACTGCGATCTGCGGTGCGAAGGTCGGAGCAAAGCACATCGAGGAAGAATGGATCGCCGTGTTGGAGCGGAGCAATGCCGTGGATTTCGGACATTATGCCGACAGCCTGCTTGCGCACCGCGGCAGGGTACATTGTTGACCCTTTTGAGGCGTGGCTTCAAGAAAAAAGAACGGGAGGGATTATCATGCACGAAGAAGAAAAGACCTTTCTGTCGCCGGAGGAGCGGACAGACCGGCCCAGAAGCCTGTTTTTCCTATATTGCGCTGCCAATATCGGGATCCTCGGTCTCGTCTACGGCGCCATTATCGTCGGTTATCAGCTGAGTTTCCTGCAGGCCGTTCTCGTTGCGGTCATCGGTTCGTTTTCGTTCGGCATCGTTGGGCTGATGAGCCTGGCCGGACGCGATACAGGAGCCATCACATTTGTTTTGTCGCGTGCTTCGTTCGGCTTTCGGGGCAATTTAATCCCTGCAGCGGCGGCTCTGATCGCGCATGCCGGATGGCTGTCGATCAATGTCTGTACCGGCGCACTGACGGTGTTGGCCCTGTTTGCCGCGCTGGGGATTGGGACGACGACTATGAGTATGGGCGCGGCTCTGGCAATTTTTGTAGCGCTGGTACTGGCCTCCGTACTGTTCAGTCATGCGATGCTGATCCGTATGCAGACACTCTGCACCTATTTATTCGGTTTTTTCACACTCGTTATTCTTGCGATCATCATACCGCAGACGGACTGGGCGATGCTCTTGTCGATGCCGAGTGGTGACTGGCTGGGGAATTTCCTGCCGGCACTTGCCTTTGTCGCCGCCGGCACCGGCATCGGCTGGACGAGTTATGCGGCGGACTACAGCTGCCATCAGGCACCGGAGCATTCGCGCACCAAGGTAGGCTGGGCCGTTACGCTTGGCGGCGCCGTGCCGCTCATTTTGATGCTCGGTGTCGGCATACTGCTTTCGACACGGGTGCCGGATCTTGCGAGTTCGGCAAACCCCATCGAGGTGATTAAGGGCGTGTTGCCGGTCAATCTGGCGATCCTCTATTACATCACGGCAATCGGCGGCCTGACGCCGCAGTGCTTCCTGGGACTGAAATCCTCCAAGCTCGTGCTCCAGGCGGCGCATATTCTGGTGAATGAACGCTGGATTCTCCTGTTCCAGACGGTTGTTGTCACGGTCATCCCGACCTATATCCTCTTTGTGGCGCAGGATTTTCAGGGGACACTGGAAGGCTTCCTGAGTATCATCGGGAAACTGCTCGCGGCGTGGGCCTCGGTATTCCTTGCGGATTATCTGCTGCTGCGCCGCAGGCAGGGATATGATAAGGAGCTGCTCACCGATCCTGCGAGGAATGCGCTGAATTATCACGGCGTTGTCAGTTGGGTCGTCGGCTTTGTCGTGGGTATGCTGTTTTCCAAGACGTTTGTTTTTGCAGGCCCCTTTGCCACGGGCATCTTCGCCGGCAACAGCCTCAATGTTCTGCTGACCCTCGTTGTAAGCGGCGGACTGTACATCCTCCTGACACTGTTCGGCGGCAGGCGAAATGCGGCCTGACGGAGGAGAGCGTATGGGAAACGCAAAGATACTGATCCTCGGCGCGGCAGTGATCGATGTCGTCATCCATATCGATCGTCTGCCGCAGGCCGGAGAAGATATTGCCGGAAGGCAGAAGGGCATGATCGTCGGCGGCTGTGCATTCAACGTATCGAAAATCATGGGCGCCCTGGGCACTGCGCATGATCTCTGCGTGCCGCTCGGCAAGGGAATGTATGCGGACATCATCCGGCAGGAACTCCTGCAGTCCGGGCATTGGCCGATGATCGAAGATGAACGCTGCGACAACGGATACTGCCTCTCTCTTGTCGAGGCTGACGGCGAGCGTACATTCATTACGATGGACGGCATTGAGACGATGTGGCTCGATGCGTGGCTGGACAAGATTGATGCGCAGGCCTACGATTACATCTATGCCTCTGGCTATGGATTCCAGGATGACAATCCCGGCAGTGAAGTCCTGCTGCGTTTCCTGCGCCGCAGGAAACGCAGCTGCCGTCTGGTGCTCGACCCGGGGCCGAGGCTTTTGGGGAAGCGTTTTGCCGACGAGCTTCTGGGTATGCGTACGATTCTCGAAATGAATGAGGCCGAGGCAAAGGCGATGACGGGAGAAGCAAACGCTGCTGCTGCTGCGCGCAGACTCTATGCGGTTACGCGTCAGCCCGTCGTCGTGACACTCGGCAGGGAGGGGACGCTTTGCTGCAGCGATGAAGGCGAAATGCTCGTGCCCTCCGCTCCGGTCAAGGCGATCGATACGATCGGCGCCGGAGATTCGCATACAGCAGGATTCCTGTCGGCGCTGTCACAGGGGAAAACGCTGCGCGAGGCCTGCGAAGAGGCGAATCGAGTGGCAGCAATCGTCGTGCAGCATATTGGCTGTTCCATGGGATAAGATGTGCTTTGAAAAAAGCTCCGGGCATTATTTTGTAGTGCCCCCCAAAAGTATGCAATACCTTAGCATAAAAGAGTTCGGGATTGTCTTGTGACAAATAATATATTTTGTAAAAAGTGGGGAATTTTTATGTTAATAAATGCACGGTTAGAAAAATTAAGATAAAGAGGAAAATGACAATAAAAGAACGAATCTTTAGCAACATTGGAATTCTTTCATGGAATCAATGGGGAGATGGGACAATTGACCTTCCTTATCCTGTGTGTATTTAAGAGGCCGCGGGATATCACGTTAGCATGTGATATGATGCGGACAGCATGCTCGTGGTTGATCAGGGGAATGGATCAACGGTCGTTCCATGCTTGCACTTAGTTTACTCGTGATAGTTCGGGGCGCAGGATGGCGTTTTTAAGCGGTAAAGGAAATGAGCCGCCCTTCTTTGTTTGGCGCCAGAGTTATATCATACTCAGCCTCTGCAATAACTGGGGTTACAATCAATAGATTTTGTATATGTGAGGTGTTTTGATATGGAAAATATATCAGAAGAGACTATATGGGGCATTCATTCCGAGGATGATCAGCTTTTCCTTGGGGAAAAGATTATTGCAATTGGATGGAATGATATGGGTAACCTTGGCGGTCTTGCCAAGACACGGGATGCTTTTAGGGCGCGGTTTATGCAGGTCTATCCACATGCGAAAAAAGGTGCCATTCCAACCTCTGTAGGGATGCTTTATCGATTTGCCGTTGAAATGAAAATTGGAGACTATGTCGTGTTCCCCTCAAAAATTGACCGTAAGATTAATATTGGGAGAATTTCCGGTGACTATATGTATGATCCGTTAGCCGGACTTTATCATCATACGCGCAAGGTTACATGGCTGAAGCATCTTTCTCGCACAGTATTTTCACAGGGAGCATTATATGAAGTTGGTTCGGCAATGACTCTGTTTTCCATTAAAAACTATGCAGCTGAGTATCTTGCGTCTCTATCCCCCGACTTTCCTTTACAGACCACAGATATAGAGGATGAGAGTGTAGGTGCAACTGCAGAAGAAATCATGAACAACACACGTGATTTCGTTCTTAAGGAGCTGAGCCGTTTGTTCAAGGGATATGATTTGGAGCGTTTTGTTGCAGATCTTCTTAATGCAATGGGGTATCGGACGAGTATATCGCCGCATGGAGGTGATGGTGGCATTGATATTGTAGCTTATAAAGATGAGTTGCCTCCACGCATTGCTGTGCAGGTTAAAAGTCAGGACAGCGCTATAAAAGAAGCAACAATCCAATCGCTCAAAGGGGCAATGATGCCGGGAGATTACGGCCTATTTATCTCACTGTCTGACTATACAAAGAATGCACAAAAATTTCTCACAGCGAATCCTATTATCCGAGGCATTAACGGCATAGAGTTAGTAGATCTTGTATTGAAATACTATGAGAATATGAGTGAAGAATATCAGCAGATGATTCCGCTGAAGAAAGTCTATATTCCCAAGCCAAAAGATGTATGAACAGGTTGATTAACTAGGCCGTCAGGATGATGGCCCTATGATACTTGTTTAAAAAGATCTATATGCATGCCAGCAACCCTGTTTTAGAAGGACAAAAGTACCTCTATCACGAATTATGAGAAATGAAGCCGGAGGCGAGAGCATGGACAACAAGAAGGAAATGGAGCGGGCAGAGCTGCACCGCGCCATCTGGCAGATCGCGAACGACCTGAGAGGCCGTGTGGACGGCTGGGATTTCAAGCAGTACGTGCTTGGCACACTCTTCTACCGCTATATCTCGGAGAAGCTGACGGACTACCTCAACGACGAGGCGCGTGAGGCTGGGGATGCGGCCTTTGATTATGCTGCCTTGCCCGACGCGGAGGCAGAGACGGAGCGTGTGAATATCGTCAACGAGCAGGGGTTCTTTATCCTGCCAAGTGAACTGTTCCAGAATGTGCGGAGAAACGCGCCCACGAACGAAAATCTCAACGAAACATTGGAGCGCGTCTTTCATAACATCGAACGTTCTGCGGTAGGCACGGCGAGCGAGGGCGATCTGGCGGGGCTCTTCGAGGATCTCGACGTGAACAGCAACAAGCTCGGCGCGACCGTTGCCGAGCGCAACGCAAAACTCGTCAAACTGCTTGACGGCATCGGGGACATGAACCTCGGACGCTATCAGGACAACACCATCGACGCATTCGGCGATGCGTACGAGTATCTCATGCGGATGTATGCATCGAACGCGGGCAAGAGCGGCGGTGAGTTTTTTACCCCACAGGAGGTCTCGGAGCTTCTCACGCATCTCACCGTTGTTGGAAAAACCCAGGTAAACAAGGTCTATGACCCTGCCTGCGGCAGTGGGTCGCTCCTGCTCAAATTTGCGAAGATTCTCGGCAAGGAAAATGTGCGGAATGGATTCTATGGGCAGGACGACAACCTCACATTCTATAACCTCTGCCGCATTAATATGTTCCTGCACGATATCAACTTCGACGATTTCGACATCGCGTATGGGAACACCCTCCTTGATCCAAAGCATTGGGATGATGAGCCCTTCGAGGCGATTGTTTCCAATCCTCCCTACTCACAGGAATGGCAGGGGAAAGAGAACCCCCTGCTCATCAATGATCCGCGCTATGCTCCTGCCGGCGTGCTTGCACCTGTGAGCAAATCGGATTTTGCCTTTATCATGCACGCGCTCGCATGGCTTGCGAACAATGGAACGGCGGCAATTGTCTGCTTCCCCGGCATCATGTATCGCAGTGGTGCGGAGAAGAAGATACGTCAATATCTCATCGACAGCAACTTCGTTGATGCCGTGATTCAGCTGCCGGATAACCTATTCTTTGGCACAACGATTGCGACCTGCATTATGGTGCTCAAAAAGTCAAAGCCAGACACCACGACGGTCTTTATTGACGCATCGAAGGAATGTGTCAAGGTCACAAACAGCAACAAACTCTCTCAGGAGAATATCGAGAACATCTTAAAGCTCTATACGGATCGGGTAGACGTGGAGCATGCTGTGCGCGTGGTGAAGGGCGCGGAGATCGCGGCTGAGGACTATAACTTCTCCGTCAGCACCTATGTCGAGCCGGAGGATACACGGGAGATCATAGATATCGTGCAGCTGAACGCCGAGATTCGCACCATCGTTGCACGCGAAGCAGTTCTGCGCGACGAGATTGAGAAGATCATCGCCGAGATTGAGGGAGAGGAGGGCATCCCACTATGAGTCGGCTGCGTGAGATGATAAAGGATATGTGTCCCGATGGGGTGGAGTATAGGTGGTTTGAGGATTGTTGTGAGTATGTCCGTGGGATTACCTATAATAAATCTAACGAGGCAAGAAGTGATAGTGAGCCTGTATGGAGAGTTTTGCGTGCAAATAATATTACGCTATCTAGCAATACGCTGAATTTTGATGATGTCAAACTTATTGAAAAAACTGTACGAGTAAAGGAAGACCAATTTTTAACAAAAGGAGATATCCTCATTTGTGCTGGCAGTGGCAGTAAAGAACATATAGGAAAGGTTGCCTATATTGATGAGGATATGGAGTATACTTTTGGTGGTTTTATGGCTGTTATCAGATGTAATTCATCTATTGACAGTCGATACTTATTCCATATATTTACGAGCAAGTTGTTTTTGTTATATTTAGACACCGCATTAAATAGTAGTACCATTAACAATCTTAATTTTACTGTGATGAAAAAATTTATTTTTCCGGTACCGCCGCTCCCCATCCAAAATGAAATCGTAAAATTGTTGGACAATTTTACAGAGCTAACAGCGGAGCTAACAGCGGAGCTAACAGCGGAGCTACTGTTGCGAAAAAAACAATATAATTTTTATCGTGACGGTCTTTTGAACTTTGTCCGTGTGGATGATACAATCGTTCAGACAGAAAGACAGACAGCTCTAAGAATAGGTAAAATTGGCCTGCTGCAACAATCTGTCGCGGTTGAGTGGAAAACTTTGGGGGAAGTTTGTGACCTGATAGCAGGCGGTGACGTTCCAAAGGGAGAATTTTCGCAAGTAGTAACTGAGGAATATAGGATTCCAATTTATAGTAATGGTATAGGCGAGAAGGCTTTATACGGATTTACGAAAAGTCCTCGTATTACGCAACCTTGCGTAACAATATCGGCTAGAGGAACTATTGGGTACAGCGCATTACACTTAACACCGTTTTACCCTGTGGTTCGACTTATCGCTGCCATCCCATATAAGTGTCTTGATGTAAAATATCTTTTCTATATGTTGCAAATGACGACATTTAAGATTCCTCAAACGGGAATTCCACAGCTGACAATTCCTATGGTTAAAACATATCCCATCCCCATCCCACCGCTCGAAGTCCAGGAAAAAATCGTCTCCATCCTCGACCGCTTCGACACCCTCTGCAATGACCTCACGCAGGGGCTTCCCGCGGAGATCGCCGCCCGCAAGAAGCAGTATGAATACTATCGGGATAAGCTGTTGACCTTTCCACGAAAAGCTGTATAAGGTGGGAACATTTTGAACGAATACGGAGGAGAATAAATGAGCGAACAAGAAAATCCGAAAGTGTTTATTTCGTACTCGTGGAGTAATAGTGATTTTGCTCGGGAGTTGGCAGAAAAACTCACCAACGATGGGATTGTGGTTTGTTTTGACCAATGGGATTTACAGCCGGGACAGGATAAATATGTCTTTATGGAGTCTTGTGTTAATGACCCCGAAATTACAAAAGTGCTTATCCTTTGTGATCGCATATATGCAGAAAAAGCAAATAATAGAGAAGGCGGCGTAGGGGATGAAACCCTCATTATTTCGAGCGAGGTCTATGAGAAAACGGGGCAACGCAAATTTATTCCTGTTATTATCGAAAAAGATGAGGACGAGAATGCGTATGTGCCTGTGTATATTAAATCTAGGATTTATATTGATCTCTCAGATGGAAAAATTTATGGGGAAGAATATGAAAAATTAGTCCGCAATATTTACGAAAAACCTCTTTATGAACGACCTCCGCTTGGACAACGTCCGAGTTTCTTGGACGAAGAGAAGGCGAATTTGTTTCCTCTAAAAGAGGTGATTCGACAAATAAAAAAAAGTAAAACAGAAAATCAGCGCAGAAATTTAATTGCGCAGTTTCATTCGATATATGTGGAAACACTGAAAACATTCTTCATAAAATCTCCAACTGGTGAGCAGGCGTTTCAAGCATTTTTGGATATGAAACCTGTGAGAGATGTATTTTTAGAATTTATTGAAGCAATAGTGGAATTGGATTTTGATTACGCTGAATATATTGCTGAACTGTTTGAAAAGCTGTATAACGAAATAAGTGATATTCATACATTTCTACAAAATACACTGCAATTCTCAACAAGCGCCACAGATATATTTAAGATACATATATGGGAGTTGTTTGTCTGCGTCATAGCATATTTGCGTCATATAGCTGACTATGGTGCAATTTACACACTGTTGACATACCCATATTATCTGAATATTCATAGTGATGGAGATACTAAAAGGTATGAAAATTATACAAGGTTTCGCTTTTACAGCCGTTTAATTGAGGAGGATTACAAATTAACGACGGAGTACCGAGATCATTTTACAATTTTGGGAAAAACGATTTGCTCACACCGAGAGAAGCTGCCGATATATAGTAGGGCTGCAATGGCGGAGTCTGATTTGTTCCTGTATCACGTCTGTAAAGCATATGACTTGGTGGATAATGGTAATCCATATTTTAGAAAAAATTGGTTTCCCACAATGTATGTATATGTGGAAGGAAAAAATTTAGGATGGGAACGGCTACAGTCGGAACGTTTTTGCAAAAAAATATTTCCTTTATTTGGAGTGAATAGCGTTGCAAAGCTAAAAGATGTTATTTCAAGATGCACTTTTGATAATAACGTGTGCTATACAGGCTGTCATGTGCCTGCTTCAGCCATATTAAACTTTATCAAGGTTGAGGAGATTGGTACGATTAACTAAAAAAGAAGTACTTGCATCGCTTGCAAGAACTTCCCTCAATGACAGACAATTATTCGTGTATATGCGTTGTTTAGTTTTGTTCTTGTTGTAACTTGAAAGGTGCGATATCAATTTTGTAAGGTAAGCAGAAAAAACGTCACTCAGATACGTTTTTTTATCGCATAAAGCCCTGAAAGTACTGGATTTGTAAGGTAGAGAGAAAATTGTGAGGTTCTTGGGCGATTTTGTAAGGTTCGTCCATCTACCACGCAGAGAATGAAACGAGGTTTGTCATGTACTATAATCTCATCGCGAGCGCGGAGGAGAGTACGGTGCTCGCACAGTATGTACGGGAGGAGCGTGCGCCGTACGGGTCGTACCAGTCGGAGGCGGCACTGGAGCGGGCACTCATTCGTCTGCTGGAGGAGGAGGGCTATGCGTATCTCCCCATTCGCGATGAGGCGGAGTTGATCGCCAACCTCCGCACGCAGCTCTCGGCACTGAACAACTATGCGTTTACGGATGCGGAGTGGGAACGCTTTTTCAAGACGTCGATTGCACCCGCGAGTGACGGCATCGTGGAGAAGACGCGCCGTATCCAGACGGACTATATCCAGAATCTGAAACGTGACGATGGCACGACGAAGAATATACGTCTAATTGACAAAGAGAACATCCATAACAACCGTCTGCAGGTGATCAATCAGTATGCGGCGGTGGGCGGTGCGGACGCGGGGGAGCATGCGGCGGCACACACGAATCGCTATGACGTGACGATTCTCGTGAACGGGCTGCCGCTCGTGCATCTGGAGCTGAAGCGGCGGGGCGTGGAGATCCGTCAGGCGTTCAACCAGATTCGTCGCTATCAGCGGGACAGCTTCTGGGCGGGCGCAGGGCTGTACGAGTATGTCCAGATTTTTGTGATCTCGAACGGGACGAATACGAAGTACTATTCCAATACGACGCGTGCGAGCCATATCCGCGAGATGGATGCGGCGGGGCGCAAGGCAAGCAAAAAGACAAGCAACAGCTTTGAGTTCACGTCTTTTTGGGCGGATGCATGCAACCGACTGATTACCGACTTGATGGATTTTGGGCGGACGTTTCTCGCGCGGCATACGCTGCTCGCTCTCCTCACACGCTACTGCATTTTCACGACGGAAGAAGTGCTCATGCTCATGCGCCCGTATCAGATCGCGGCGACGGAGCGGATTCTCAGCCGCATCAAGATTTCGTCCAATTACAAGACGTGGGGGCGCATCGAGGGCGGCGGCTACATCTGGCACACGACCGGTTCGGGCAAGACGCTGACCTCGTTCAAGACGGCGCAGCTCGCCTCCGCAATGCCGGAGATCGACAAGGTGCTGTTCGTGGTCGACCGCAAGGATCTCGACTACCAGACGATGAAGGAGTATGACCGCTTCGAGAAGGGGGCGGCGAATGGGAACACTTCGACGGCGGTGCTTGCGCGGCAGCTTGCGAACGATGGAGCGCGCATTGTGGTGACGACGATACAGAAGCTGTCGAATTTTATCCGACAGAATAAGTCGCACCCGATTTATGGCAAGCATGTTGTACTGATTTTCGATGAGTGCCATCGCTCGCAGTTCGGTGAGATGCACACGGCAATTACAAAGGCGTTCAAGAAGTATCACGTCTTCGGTTTCACGGGGACACCGATCTTTGCACCGAATGCGGCAGGGGCGGGCAAGCCGTCTGCACGGACGACACCGCAGCTGTTCGGGGACAAGCTGCACACCTATACGATTGTGAATGCGATCAATGACGGCAATGTGCTCCCGTTCCGCATTGACTATATCAATACGATGAAAAGCAAAGATGAGGTCGATGATAAAGAGGTACGTGCGATTGATCGGGAAAAGGCACTCGCCGCGCCCGAGCGCATTCGTGCGGTGACGAAATACATTCTCGCGCATTTCGACCAGAAGACAATGCGGAGTAAGGCGTACTCGCTCAAGGGGCAGCGTGTGCTCGGATTTAACTCCATGTTTGCCGTCGCATCAATCCCTGTCTGCATGGCGTACTACGAGGAGTTTCGCCGTCAGCTGAGAGAGGCGGGACGGAGTCTCACGATCGCGACCATCTTCAGCTATGCGGCGAATGAGGACGATCCCGAGGATGCGCTGCCCGATGAGGACTTCGATACGGAGACCCTTGACCGCACGAGCCGAGATTTTCTTGATGATGCGATTGCGGACTACAACACGCAGTTTCACACGAATTTCTCCACGGATGGCGATTCGTTCCAGAACTACTATAAGGATCTCTCGCAGCGGATGAAGAAGCGCGAGATCGATCTGCTCATCGTGGTGAATATGTTCCTCACGGGCTTTGACGCGACGACACTCAATACGCTCTGGGTGGACAAGAATCTGAAATACCATGGGCTGATTCAGGCGTTTTCGCGCACGAATCGGATTCTGAATTCGGTCAAGACGTTTGGAAACATTGTCGCATTCCGCAATCTGGCAAAGGCGACGGATGATGCGATCTCGCTCTTTGGCGATGAGAATGCCGAGAGTGTTGTGCTCCTGCGCGGGTTCCGCGACTACTATGACGGGTATGACGATGAAAAGGGGCAGCATCACAAGGGATATGCGGAGCTGATTGCAGAGCTGCGTGCGAAGTTCACTGTTGGAGAGCCGATCATGGGCGAGGCGGCGCAGAAGGATTTTGTGCGCGTTTTTGGCAGTATCCTGCGCCTGCGCAATATCCTCATGGCGTTTGATGACTTTGCGGAGGATGATCCGCTCCTGCCGCCGCGTGATCTGCAGGACTACCAGAGTGTCTACCTCGATATACACCATATATTGACGGGGCAGGGGAATGCGGAGAAGGAGAATATCAACGACGATGTAGTCTTTGAGCTGGAACTGATCCGGCAGGTAGACATCAACATCGACTACATTCTTATGCTCGTGGAGAAGTATCATGCTGCGAACGGCGCGGACAAGAGCATCATCGGCGTGATCGACCGTGCCGTTGGGTCGAGTCCCGAGCTGCGCAGTAAGAAAGAGCTGATCGACGGGTTCATTGCGACCGTCAATACGGATACCAGGGTGATGGAGGACTGGCGCACCTACGTCACGGAGGAGAAGGAGAAGGCACTCGCCTCCATAGTCGCGGAGGAGAATCTGAAACCCGACGAGACGGAAAGGTTCGTTGCGAGCACGTTCCGCGACGGACGGCTGAAGACAACAGGCACAGCCATCGATGCGATCCTCCCGCCCGTGCGCCGCTTCGGCGGTGGACGCGCAGAGAAGAAACGCTCTGTAATAGAGAAACTGAAGGCGTTTTTTGAGAAATTTATGGGGATTGTGGGGGAGTCGTAGCAGATGCAGCTGACAAAGACGTCTCCGACGGGGCTGGTCGGTGTATCAAATTGCCGCAGACATGGGTTATAATAGCGTTTCTTTGTACAGGGGGGTGTTCAGGCAAGAGAAAAGATAAATTGCCAAATATTTTTGAGTAACAGGTATTGTTCTTTGAATTGACAATATAGGGGAAGTGTGTGTATGGAAAATATTAAATTGAAGGTATTAACCAGTTTGGCTCTTATGGAGACAGATCTTTTGTCTAGAGATTATTTGTCGAATTTCTTGCCATATATTGCAAATCTGCTCGAAAAGAAAAAATACGCATCGATAGAAATTAGGGAAGTCATAAAAGATTTTAAAGAAGAATATGGAATTGATTTGCCTCATGCACCTATGAAAGATGTTCTATCTCGTGCAGTAGAGGAAGGTATTATTGCGCTTGAACATAATGGCAAATATGTAGTTCAAAAGAGCAAAATATTACAATATTCTTTTCTTTCTGCCCAGAAAACACGAGAACAAGAAATAAATATTTTGTTGAATAATTTTATTTCTTATGTAAAAAAGGAATATGATTTAGATATAGATAGAACAATGGCAGGAGAAAGTTTCATAGATTTTTTAGATGAATATTCTCCAAGGGAAATTGCACAAGAAAATAACTTAACAGACGATGAAATTAATCGATCAAATAAAAGCGTGTTTTTGATGGCTGAATTTATTCAACAGTGCAGAGAACATGATCTTTCTTCCTTTTCTTTATTGAATAATCTCAGCGTAGCGTATTTGTTGACGGTGGCTTTGAATTTTGATGCACCTGTGGAAGGTAGACTTGAACGGTTTAAGGGGATGACAATATATCTTGATACTCCTATTATCTTAAGACTGCTCGGGTTACAAACAGAAGAACTTGCGATATCTTACAAAGAGATGTTTGAAAATTTTACAGAAACACTAGCTCCTGAATTTAGGATATTTGAACATACGTATAATGAATTAGAAGATATAATTGCTGATTGTGCCAAATGGATTGATAATCCTTTATATGATCCTCGATATGCCAATCCTGCCTTGTTGCAATTTATAAAGAAAAACTTTACGAGGACAGAAATAGAGCTTTATGCTGCTAATTTATTAGACAAGTTGAGTGTATTCAATATTGAAATAGACACACGAGAGTACTATCTCGTTCAAGAGAATAAATATGAGATCGATGTGGTGAAACTAAAAGAAAGACTTGTATCAATATATAAGAAAAATAATCCGGACTATGATGATGTAAGGGGGGATAGGGCTCTAACATATGACATAAACTCTATTGAAAAAATTGCAAAACTGTGGGGGAACAAATCATCACGCTCTTATCATAATTTAGGATATGTGTTCCTGACAACGAATGGGACGTTGTCTTATGTTAGTCGTCGCTATATCAAAGAGTATTGGTGGAATAGACAACAAGAAAAGTCTCCTTGCATTACAGATTCATATCTTGGCACTATGGTTTGGTTGAGTACGCCCGCCGAGAAGATGAAAAAATTATCCAGACTAAAGTTGTTGGCGGATTGTAGCGCGGCAACGTCATTGTCGAAGGAGGTTTTGGATAAATTATATAGAACTGTTGAGGAAATGAAGAAGTCCAATGAGATAAATAATGATGATTATCTAATTCTCAGAGCACAGTCCTACGACTCGAATTATCTGAAAAGAATTACTTATAATGATGAAAATGAGTTTTCAGATGGGACGGTAGAACAGTTATTGGAACATATCAAACAAAAAAATGCTCTTCCATATAAGAAGGAGATAGAAGAAAAGAACAATGAGAATATCAGATTGAAGGAGGAACTTGAAGAAAAGAATAGAAAGAATCAGCAGCTTATGGATGACAAAAGAAAAGAGGAGAAGATTAAAGATAAAAATGAAGATGTGATCAACGCCTATGCGGAAAAAATTTGTGTTCAAATAACAGATGTATATCTTCCTGTATTGGTCGGATTATTTGTAGTGATCACAGCAGCCATCGTTTGTATGTCAGATATGCAATTTTTAGATAAACCAATAAATCTTTTGAGCTCCATACTGACACTGGCAACTACACTAGTAAACATTTCCTTGAAACAAAATTTATTTTCCTCAAAAAATAAATTAAAGCATGTTGTCAAAAAGATTTGTAGGATCAAGATTTTATGGAACGAATCAATATAAAATGCATAAAGGACAAGTTGGCAATATCAATCCCATAGAAAAATGACGAAGAGAATACAATGTATTGATGCAAGTGAGGATTGTATGTAAAAACAACGTGGAGTAAAAATTACACACAAACAAATCCCCCGCCATACTGGCGGGGGATTTGTTCGTAAGGATATAGGAGAAATATCGGTGTCCTCAGGTAATGGATGCCCGATAGATGCTGTCGACGGCCTTTTTGAGGACGGCGTCGAATTCGGCGTCGCTCTGGCTGACGCGCAGCTCCTGTGCGAGGGCGCGGGAGAAGCTGGCGATGAGGCCGTGGTTGCGCGCGAGTTTTTCGTTCGCATCGTCCTGCGTGTAGCCGCCGCTGAGGGCGACGACACGTACGACGTGCGGGTCTTTCATGATCCCTTCGTAGAGGTTGTCGACGGTCGGGATGGTGACCTTGAACATGATCTTGGCATCGGCGGGCAGCTTTGCGAGATGCTCTTTGATGGCGCCGAGCATGATCTCCTCTGCTTTTTCTTTATCGGGGCAGTGGATGTCGACCTCCGGCTCGAGGATGGGGACAAAACCCTTGCGGACGATCTGCATGCCGACCTCGAACTGCTGGTCAATGATGGCGCGGATGCCGGCCGGGTTTGCCTGCTTGATGACCGAGCGCATTTTCGTTCCGAAGATGTGGCGTTCCTTTGCGCGGTCCAGCAGGGCGTCGAGACCCGGGATGGGCTTCATGAGTTGGACGCCGTCCTTCTCCTCGGCGAGGCCTTTGTCGACCTTCAGGATGGGGATGATGCCCTTCTTGGTCCAAAGGAAGTCCGCAGTGAAGAGACCGTCGATCTGGCGGTCCATGGTGTTCTCAAAGAGGATGGCCGCGAGGATCTCGTTCTTGTCGAACGACGGGCTCTTGATGATGCGTGTGCGCATTTCGTGGACGCGCGTGAACATCTCATCGTCGCCGTGGTAGGCACTCTCGTCGATGCCGTACGCTTTCAGCGCCTTGGGCGTGGAGCCGCCGCTCTGGTCGAGCGCTGCGATGAAGCCCTTGTCATGCTGCATGCGGTTCAGCTGTTCCTGATTCATTGGACATACCTCCTGTTGTGAGAAATATGAGGGAGAGGGCACCCCTTTCGCCGCTCTGCGTCTGATCCTCCGCGCAGGCGGGGAAACCGAGCGTGCGGATCAGGGACATGGCCCCGTTTGCTTCTATATTTTATTATAGCGCGATTTTCAGAAGAATACAACGACATTGAAAGTGCTTATCATAAATTTTATCTGCCGCTGCCGATCTGCGCGGACTCTTGCGCTGGAGGAGCGTCCGCAGGGAGGCGGCTGCTGCCACCCTGCGGCATCATCATGCCCCCCTGCTTTCAGTCGATGCAGTCGAATTTCCCGCAGCCCCCGGGCACAGCCGCGGGATCATCTATGGTTCCATAACTCCCGTTGACCTTTTTGGAAGGGGCTCCTGCTTGACCCGCGGCGAAAAGTATCGTATGGTAATCTTATGAAAAAGCTGGGGCTTGTAAAGAAAAAGGGGAAGGGGCGCTTTCCGGCTGCGGCATATTGCAGGAGATTTACATGAGTCTATACAATCTGATTCAGGCGAAGATATTCAGCACATATGAGGACTGGTGCTTGAAGAGCAGCTCGATGAACCGGTACGGCTTTCACATCGTGGGCATCGAGAACGAGCTGAAGTCAATGCGGGACGGACGCAATATGTTCGTGGAACTCTGCCCGCCGCACGCAGTCGAGGGCTGCACGTCCATGAAGGCGGTGGGCGGGAAGGCTGCCGATCAGGCAGACCTGCTGCTGGAAATCGACGGGAAGAAGTATCGCCGTGCGGGGACCTCCTATGACGATGCCGCGCGGATCATGAAAGACTTCGTGCAAAAAAGAGTGCGCCCCGCTGCAAGGGAGTATGAGCCGATGGAAGACGACTCGAAAGCGATCGCAGATGCATTCGCTGCGCTGGCGGACATCCTGCTCGGAGACGCCGCGTATACGAAGAGCCTCCGGAAGAAGATGCAGGCGAAAGGCGCGGCGGGCGTTGATGTCGGGTGGGAAAGACTCTGCAAAAAACTCGTGCGCAGCGGCAGGGCAATCGCGCTCGATTGGAAGAGCTGGAAGGAGGATTTTGTGGCTGCCGTAGACACGCTGTCAGCGGGTACGGGGCTCGCCGTCCATGCGGATATGCTCGGTGAAACGGACGGGATTCCTCTTTGGAGCAAGGCGGTGAACGCATCGTGGCACAATTATGTCCTCGCTGCGATGGACATGAACAACGAGGACTACGTCCTGTTCGTTCTGCCGCGGGAGGATTTTATGCGTGCAGCAGAGTGTGCGCGTGCGCTTTTGCATCGGATCGCTCCTGCAGAGGAGATGTAAGGCTATATACAAAAGCAGCGATTTGCACACCATGCAAATCGCTGCTTTTGATTGCCTTTCCTTCCTCATGCGGGCGCATCATGAGGAAGCGAGCATAGATTTCTTTCTATGGGTACGGCGCATTGTGTTCGCCCTTTCGCCTCTTGGAACTTCATTTCGGGGAGATGTTCGCACACTCCTGCATTTGCAAACGGGCCTTGGCGTTGATGCTCGTCAGCGGTCACGATAGGAAAATCCCTGCCAGGAATCGGCAAGCGCTTGGCGGGGATTCCTGTCGAGCTCAGCGTAGGGCTTCCATTGGATCGCTGCTTTCGTAGGATTGCCGCGGGAGGGGAGAAAATCGGCGAGAAACGTCTGAAACTCAGAGCCATACGGATCGGCATTCATTCTATACGGCACGTAGAATACAGCAGAGGCATCAACGAAGGCTGGCTGATTGGCGGACGAAGAATCTGCGTAGGAATATTTCGCCGCAACAGCGCTTACGTGGAGAATGCCGTCCTTTAGGAAAACCTGCTGATATTGGTGCATTGATTCCTCGCGGCCGTCTCTTCGCCCCGTGCGTATCCACGTATCAATATGATAGACGCGATTTCCGCCGATCATGACCATGGGGACATTGTGCCCCCACAGGTAGGAAAGGTCGGGCGTGATGGTGTAGTCTGCCGGCGGAATATCCGTCCGTACAGGCTCGAGCCGCGTGCCGTCTGCGCTGATCTCGTAGACGTAGCTGTCGATGCTGCGGGGGATGCTTGTCATTGCTGTCATCGCTTGGAGAGCAGGCTCTCCAAGGCCTGCAGCCTTTGCCTCCAAAAAGGCGGAAACATCAAAGTACAGGCCTCGAATGAGCAACTCGAGTCGTCCGTTTGCGTCCAGATCGGTAACGGCATAGGAGATGCCTGACATATCATCAGACCAATCCGTTTTTTCTTTGCCGAGGTGCCACGTCTGTTCCGTCAAGGAGATATCCCTGCTCCACACGTCTTTGCTGTGTGCGATGATGTCGAGCTGGGTATCGACTGCGGGCGGAGCCGCGCAGGCAGGCAATGAAAGGCTGAGGGTAAGGAAGGTGAGGACTGCGGGAATGATTTTGTGTGAAAAATTCACAATGCGTTCTCTTTGCATGGAAGGAGCGGCCTCAGCAGGTGCGGCACTTGTCATAGATGCCTTTATCCTTGAGCAGCTTGACCATGGTCTCGCCGATGTGCGCGACGGTCTCTGCGACGGGAATGCCTGCCGCGTTGAGCGCTGCGACCTTGTCCGCTGCTGTGCCCTTGCCGCCGGAGATGATCGCGCCGGCATGTCCCATGCGTTTGCCCGGAGGTGCCTGACGACCGGCGATGAATGCGCCGACGGGCTTGTCGGGCATGTTCTCCTTGATCCAGGCGGCGGCCTCCTCCTCTGCTGTGCCGCCGATCTCGCCGATCATGAGCACGGCGTAGGTGTCGGGATCGTCGCGGAAGAGCTGCAATACGTCGATGAAATCAAGTCCCTTGACCGGGTCACCGCCGATGCCGACGGTGGTGGTCTGTCCGATGCCGGCGTTCGTGAGCTGGAATGCCGCTTCGTATGTGAGGGTACCGGAGCGCGAGACGAGGCCGACGTGGCCGGGCTTGCTGACGCTGCCGGGCGTGATGCCGACCTTCGACTGCCCGGAGGTGAGGAGCCCCGGGCAGTTCGGCCCGAGGAAGCGCGTCTTTTTCCCCCGCATGTAGCGGCGCACCTTGACCATATCGAGAACGGGAATGTTCTCGGTGATGCAGACGACGAGATCAAGTTCCGCGTCGATCGCCTCGAGGATGGCGTCCGCAGCAAAGCGCGCGGGGACGTAGATGACGGAGACGGTTGCGCCGGTCGCATCGACCGCATCCTTGACGGTGTTGAATACGGGGACGCCGAGCGCCGTCTGTCCCGCCTTGCCGGGGGTGACGCCGGCGACAATCTGCGTGCCGTATTTGAGCATTTGCTCCGTGTGGAACATCGCCGCTGTGCCGGTGATGCCCTGGACGATGACTTTGGTGTCCTTATCAATCAGAACTGACATGGTACGCCCTCCCTCTTAGTTCTTAGCCGCAGCGACAAGTTTCACGATCTGCTCGGCGCCGCCCTCCATCGTGGGCGCGGCAAATACGTTGGTGATAGGGGTGTTCCGCAGGATCTCGCGCCCCTCTTCGACCATCGAACCCTCGAGGCGTACGACGACGGGAACGGGGAGGGAACTGCCGTCCTTGGAGATGATATGTGCGGCCTCGATGATGCCCTTTGCGATGTTGTCGCAGCGGTTAATGCCGCCCATGATATTGACGAAGATGCCCTTTGCCTGACCGCCTTCGAGCATGATGCTGAATGCCTTGGCGATCTTCTCGGGCGCGGAGTCGCCGCCGACGTCGAGGAAGTTCGCCGGCTCGCCGCCGTAGAACTTGAGCATGTCAACGGTCGCCATCGCAAGCCCTGCACCGTTGACCATGCATGCGACGTCACCGCCGAGGTTGACGTAGTTGAGCCCCGCTGCCGCCGCCATGCGCTCCTTCGGATCCTCCTCGCTCTCGTCGCGCAGCATCGCGATGTCAGAGTGGCGGAAGAGCGCACTGTCGTCGAAGTTGAGCTTTGCGTCGAGCACGACGATTTTGTCGTCCTCGGTGAGGACGAGCGGATTGATCTCGAGCTGAGAGCAGTCTTTGTCAACGAATGCAGTGTAAAGCTTCTGCATGGTTGAAACGGCTCTGCGGATGGCGGCCTCCGGGATGTTGATGGCATATGCCATGCGCGTCGCTTGGAATCCTGCCAGACCGATGACGGGATCGATGTATTCCTTGATGATCTTCTCGGGTGTTTCGGCAGCGACTTTTTCGATCTCGACGCCGCCCTCCTCCGAGCCCATCATGACGACGCTTGCCGTATGGCGGTCGATGATAAAGGAGAGATAGTATTCCTTCTTGATCTTTGACGCCTCTTCGATGAGGAGGCGTTCGACGACTTTGCCCTCGGGACCGGTCTGATGTGTGACGAGAACCTTGCCGAGAAGTTCCTGTGCGACGGCACGGACTTCTTCGGCGCTCTTTGCGAGCTTCACGCCGCCGGCTTTGCCGCGCCCACCCGCATGGATCTGCGCCTTGACAACGACAACAGGAGTATCGAGCTTTTCAGCATTGGTGACGGCCTCTTGGACACTGAACGCGGGCAGCCCGTTCGGTACGTTGACGCCGAACTCACGCAGTATCTGCTTGGACTGGTACTCATGAATGTTCATCTGGTCAAGCCTCCTTTAATTATTATGAGCAGAACTCCGGTATAGCTGCTATATTACGCTTCTTTCTGCGGAATGTCTAGCGATTTCGGTGCGGCGCATGATTGAAAAACTTGGTGCTGCATAAATATTTTCTATAAATGTGATGAAGCTCTATAAATATTGAAACGCAGAGGCCATCGGCTGCCGTACCGACATCACGTCTTCTCGGAGGCGGAGGCAGCAATCGCACCGACGGGACAGTCCTCGGCCGCCTCCAGTGCGTCGTCCTGCTCGAGGCAGGTCGGCTGCCGCAGGATGACAGCGGAGTGCTGCGTGCGGTCGATATGAAAGACAGCGGGCAGCCGCTCCTCACACATGCCGCAGGAGATGCATGCTGTCGAATCAATGGAAAGATTCATGAAAGTCACCAAAATGAAAATTTCCTGCTGCGCCGAAGCACAGCAGGATTTTTTTCAAAATAAATATAACACACGCTTATAGTATGCCGCAGTCGGATGGATCTGTCTGTGACTCGGGCAACAGTTTGCCTCTCTCAGATTTCCGCGCTGGCATCGGATGCCTTGAGCACTTTGTGCAGGTAGGTGCGGATCTCGACGCCGTGTTCCATCTTCATGATGTCGTCAAGGAGCTCCTTCGCCTGCGCCGAGGTGACGGAGCGGATCATCTCCTTGACGCGCGGGATGGACGGTGCACTCATGGAGAGCTCTGTGATGCCCATGCCGAGCAGGATGACGGCGGCATAGGGGTCGCTTGCCATCTCACCGCACATGCCGGCCCAGATGCCGTGTTCGCGCGCACTCTGGATCGTGCGTTGGATGAGGCGCAGGACGGCGGGGTTGAACGGGTTGTAGAGGTGTGCGATCTGGGCGTTGCCGCGGTCGACCGCGAGAGTGTACTGGATGAGATCGTTCGTGCCGATGCTGAAAAAGTCGACGTACTGTGCGAGCAGCGGGGAGATGACAGCGGCGGCCGGCGTCTCGACCATGATGCCGATCTGCACGTCGTCGGAGTACTCCTTGCCCTCGTGGGCGAGCTCGAGCTTCGCCTGCTCGACGAGTTTCAGCACGCGCTGGATCTCGCTGACGCTGATGACCATCGGGACCATCATCGCTGCTTTGCCGTAGAGACCGGCACGCAGGATCGCCTTGATCTGCGGAAGGAAGAGGTCATGCCGGTCGAGGCTGATGCGCAGCGCTCGGTAGCCGAGGAACGGGTTCTCCTCGGGGTCGATGTTGAGATAGGGCAGAGGCTTGTCGCCGCCGATGTCCATCGTGCGGATGATGCAGATGTTCCCGTCGCATTTCTCGACCGCGGCGCTGTACGCCTTGAACTGATCCTCCTCCGTCGGAATTGTCGTCGAGCCCATGAAGACGAACTCGGAGCGGAAGAGGCCGACGCCCTCCGCGCCGTAGGTGAGCGCGTTGTCCACATCCATATGCGTGCCGATGTTTGCTGTGAGCTCGATGCGCACGCCGTCCTTTGTTACGGCCGGCAGATCCTTGAGTGCGGCATAGTGCGCCGCGAGCTTCTTCTGTTCCTCGAGTTTGCCCTCGTAGAGGGTGCGCTCCTCCTCGGTCGGGCGGATGATGATGTCGCCGCGGCTGCCGTCGAGGATGACCTCGTCGCCGTCGTTGATGCGGCTGATCTTGTCGCCGATGCCGAGAACCGTCGGGATGGCGCGCGCCTTTGCAATGATGACGACGTGGCTGGTTGCGCTGCCGGAGCCGAGGATGACGCCCGCGATCTGCTCGGTCGGCATGCCGGCGACGACGGACGGCTCGATCTCCTCTCCGCAGAGGATGACCTGGCCTGCACCGATCTCTGGTTCCTTGACGCCGAGGACGTATTTCGCGATGCGCTTGCCGACATCGCGCAGGTCGACAGCGCGGGCGGCGAAGTACTCGTCCTCCATCTGCTCAAAGAGCTGCGCCTGTTCGTTTGCAGCGTCGAGGATGCCCTGCGGAGCGCTGCCCGTTGCCTCGATTTTCGTTTTGATGTTTTCCGCCATCATGGGATCCTGCACCATCATGCGGTGTGCTTCGAGGATCGCCGCCTGCTCCGTCTGCTCCTCTTTGCGCAGACGTTCGATGGTCGTGAGGAGAATTTCGGTGACGGCAACGATCGCCGCCTCCGCCTTGCCCTGCTCCTCGGCAATGCTGCCGGGATGATAGGCAGCGAGATAGCCGTCAAGATTCTGGCCCGCGAGCATGACCTGACCGACGGCAATGCCTGAGATGACCCCTTTTCCACGGATCGTTTCCGCCATATGTGACACCCCTCCTGATATTTAGTCTATGAATGCTTACGAAAAAACGCCGCGAGGCGAAACGATGCACTGCCTCGGGCGTTTTCAAACAGGCTTACTCTTCGCCGAACTTCGAGTTGACGAGATCGGCGAGCTCCTTCACGGCAGCTGCCTCGTCCTCCCCCTCGGCAATGATGGTGAGCTCCGTGCCCTTGACGAGGCCCATGCTCATCAGCATGAGGATGCTCTTGGCGTCAACCTTCTTGCCCTTCGCCTCGATTTGGATCTTGGACTTGAACTTCGTTGCCGTCTGAACGAATACCGATGCGGGACGCGCATGAATGCCCGTCTTGTTCTCGATCATAACTGTTTCCTGCGTCATGTGAACATCTCCCATCCGTTAGTTAGTCTGTCTGTATTCCCCCCGCACACGTCCGCTGTATACCGTGGATGCGCCCGTCATGCGCGAATGAATGTCACGGTCATTATACTATAAAAAGCGAAATGAAAAAAGAGTAGAAGGAAAAAGTTTTTTGGGAAAAAGATTAGTTTTTTCCCACAATATTTCTCCTGCGAAGAAGGATTTTGTCCATCCGTGTCGAAACCAACTTAGAATACCTGTATGCGGCGGTGCATTTGCCGCATCGGGAGACGGCTGCACGAAGGGAAGTGACGGCGATGCAGACGCAGATTCGGCTCTCTTCGCTTGGCTTTGCCGCGCTCATCAGTGCTGTGCTCGTTGCGGGAGCGATCGCCCTGCATCCGCCGCTCACGCGGGCCTACTGCATACGGTTCGCGGGGCTGATCGCAGGAGCGGGGCTCGTCGTGACGCTCTACGACCGTGCGATGACGGCACACGCGCGGCGGCGTGCGGAGGAGGAGCTGCGTACCTTTACGGAGGAGCACGCTGAGGAATCTGCGCGCGCCGCAGCGGAGGACGGGACAGCGCCCGATTCGCCGGGGCAGGATCCTGCCGCGCTGCCGAGCGATGCCGCAGCGGCTGCGGATGACGATCTGCCGGAGAGTCTCGACGGTCTGCTCGATGCTGCGCACGCAGCCACGGAGCATATGCCGCTGCGTGCAGTTGCAGCGTATCGCCGGGCGCTTGCGCGCTATCCGGACGACTCGTACATGCCCTATCTCATCATCGAGCTCTCCACGCTCTACAAGCGTATGGGGGACTATGATGCGGCGCTGGCGCTCTTTGACGAGATGCTCGCACTGCCCGTCGTCGCAAAGAACGCCGTCGTGGTGCAGGAGTTTCAGCGCTCCCGCAGATTTTTGGGCGCCGTTTCTGCCATGCTCGCCGCGCAGGGGACGCCCGCGCTTCCCTACGGAGAGATTCCGAAGGAACTGCTTGCGGAGGCGGACCGCCGCGCAGAGCATCCAACCATCTGACATTTTTGGTAAAATGGAGGAATACAAATGAAGAAAAGCGTTGACATCCTGGGACTTCCCGTCATCAGCATCACCGAGGGCCGCGAGCTCGGCATGAGCAAGACCCTGCTCATTGATGCGCCGAACCGCGTTGTGGCGGCGATCACGATTGAGGACGAGGACTGGTATCGCGGAGTCAAGCTCATTCCCTACGATAATGTCATTGCGGTCGGCGATGATGCGGTCACGGTCAACCACAGCGAAAACATCCTGACGCTCGATGCGGCCGGCGATTTCGAGACCCTGCTCGACGACAACATCCGCGTGATCGGCACGAAGGCAATCACGCGCACGGGCGTCATTCAGGGGACGATCACCGAGATCTTCATCGGCAAGGACGGCAGCATCGAAAAGTGCGAGATCACGGCGCCCGAGGGCTCTACGTCCGAGGTGACGGCGGATCAGGTCTCGATCTTCGGCAAGGAAGTTACGGTCATCTCTCCGGAGGGGGACGCCGGAAAAAAATCTGACGCAGCGGATGCGCCGGCGGCATCCGCTGTGACAACGTCCGCAGAAGAGCCTGCGGCTGAGCCGGCAACAGAACCTGCCGCCGAGGAGTCTGCGGCCTCCGCTGAGACTCCGGCAGAGGATACGGCCGCAGCGGCGGAACCATCCGCCGAGCCCACGATTGAGGAGCTCGCGGTAGAGGATGCGCCGGCAGAGACTCCTGCGGCAGAAGCGGCCGCTGAGGAGCCGGCTGAGGATAAGAACGCGGACCGCGTGAATGAGGATCGCCACCGCCGCTTCCTGCTCGGCAAGAAGGCGACGCGCACGATCAAGATGGATAACGGCGTCGTCATCGTCGAGGCGGGCGCGGACATCACCGAGGAAGTCCTGCAGAAGGCGAAGCTCGGCAACAAGTTCATCGAGCTCTCGATGAGCGCACAGTAAACGCCGAATAATCAAATAGGGGAGCTGGCAGCAGCCGGCTGAGAGGGGGCAATGCGCCCCGACCCAGGACCTGATTTGGGTAATGCCAACGTAGGGATAACGAAGCACGCAGCGCGGCTATGTCAGTTGGCATGGCCGCGTTTTTTCATATAATAAAGGAGTCTGTCATGGAAAAGAGGACAAGCATTCCTGCGAATGCGCTCATATGGTTCGGCGCAGGCGTGTCGCTCGCGGAGATCCTGACGGGAACATTCTTTGCGCCGCTGGGCTTTCGCGACGGCGGTACGGCCATCATCGCAGGGCATGTGATCGGCTGTTTCCTGCTCTTTCTCGCCGGTCTCATCGGCGCGCGGACGCGGCGCAGCGCGATGGAGACGGTGAAGATGGCGTTCGGGGCGCGCGGGGGACTGCTCTTTGCGGTGCTGAACGTCATGCAGCTCGTCGGCTGGACGTCGATCATGATCTATGACGGCGCGCTTGCGGCCAACAGTGTGATGGACGCGGGGCACTGGCTCTGGTGCCTCGTGATCGGCGCGCTGATCATCGTTTGGATCCGCATCGGCATTCTGCAGATTGAGCGCGTGAATGCCGTTGCGATGACAGGACTCTTCCTCCTCACGGTGCTTCTCTGCAGCGTCATCATGGGCGGGGCGGGCACAGCGGAGGGCAGCGCCGCAGGCGAGGCGATGAGCTTTGCGATGGCGCTTGAGCTCTCGATTGCCATGCCGCTCTCGTGGCTGCCGCTCATCTCGGACTACACGCGGGAGGCGGAGAAACCCGCGGCGGCTGCGGCCGTCAGTGCGCTCGTCTACGGCCTCGTCAGCTGCTGGATGTACTTCATCGGCATGGGCGCGGCGATCCTTACGGGCGAGTCGGACATCGCCCAGATCATGCTCCATGCGGGACTCGGTGCGGCCGGCCTCGGCGTCGTCGTCCTCTCAACGGTGACGACAACCTATCTCGACGCCTACTCGGCGGGCGTTTCGAGCGAGAGCATTGTGCGCGGCGCATCGGGGCGGACAGTCGGCATCGGCGTGACCGTGTTCGGCGCACTTGCCGCGTGTCTTTATCCGATGGACGACATCACGGGATTCCTCTACATCATCGGCTCAGTCTTTGTGCCGATGATCGCCGTGCAGATCGCGAGCTGTTTCCTCCTGCGCGAGGATGCCTCGGGGCGCAGCGTGCATGCCGTCAACCTCGGCGTCTGGTTCGTCGGATTCCTCTGCTACCGTTGCCTCATGACGCTCGACACGCCCGTCGGCAGCACCCTGCCGACCATGGCCGTCACCCTCGTGCTCGCCCTCCTCGCATATCGCATGCTGGGAAAAGGGAGAGAGGAATAAGCCTCCCTCGCCGCAGTGCGCGGTCAAGACGCATCAATTGAAAGGATATCATGCATACATCTATCATCGATCAGATCCGCAGGACGACCCCGCTCGTACACTGCATCACCAACTATGTCACGGTCAACGACGTCGCGAACGTCCTGCTCGCGATCGGCGCGCGCCCCATCATGGCGGATGATCCCGCCGAGGCCGAGGAGATCACGGCGCTCTGCGCGGGGCTCTGCATCAACATCGGCACACTGAACGCGCATACGATCCCGAGCATGCTCCTTGCCGGAAAACACGCACGTGCGCTTGGCCATCCCATCGTGCTCGACCCCGTCGGTGCGGGCGCGAGCAAACTGCGCACGGAGACGGCCCTGCAGATTCTCGATGAAGTTCGTCCTGCGGTCGTGCGCGGAAACATCTCCGAGATCCGCACGCTTGCCGTCGGCAGCGGCAGTACACAGGGCGTTGATGCCAGCGCGGCGGATGCCGTCACTGAGGAGAATCTTGCGGAGGCTGCCGCGTTTGTGCGCGGCTTTGCCGCGCGTACGGGCTGCATCGCCGCCGTCACGGGAGCGATTGACCTCATCTCGGACGGAACGGACTGCTATGCTGTGCGGAACGGACATCCCGAGATGGGGCAGGTCACGGGCACGGGCTGCCAGCTCTCCGCGCTCCTTGCGGCGGCGCTTGCCTCCGCGCCTGTCGCGCCTCTTTTAGCAGTTACGGAAACCGCGGCACTCATGGGCATCGCGGGCGAACTGGCTCGGGCGCGCATGGAGGAGCACGACGGCAACGCATCCCACCGCGCGCGCATCATTGACGCCATCTGCTGCATGACGGCGCAGGAACTTGCTGACCATGCGAAGATCACGAGCGTATGAGGAGGGGACTATGATGAAAATGCATACGGCACTGACCATTGCGGGCAGCGACTCCAGCGGCGGGGCGGGGATTCAGGCAGACCTCAAGACCATGACGGCGCACGGCGTCTACGGCATGAGCGCCGTCACGGCACTCACCGCGCAGAATACAACGGGCGTTACAGATATCCTTGTCGTGCCGCCCGCCTTCCTCGCGGCACAGCTCGACGCCGTCTTTACCGATATCCCGCCCGATGCCGTCAAGATCGGCATGGTCGCGGACGCCGCACTCATCCATGTCATTGCGGAGAAACTTGACGAATATGACGCAAAAAATGTTGTTGTTGACCCCGTCATGGTCGCGACCAGCGGGGCGCGTCTCATCAGCGAGGATGCCGTGGAGGCGCTCGTCAGCGAGCTTTTGCCCCGCGCGGCGCTCATCACGCCGAACATCCCCGAGGCGGAGGTGCTTGCCGACATGGCGATCACAGACCGCACTGCCATGACCGCCGCAGCGGCGCGCATCCATGAACGCACGCATGCGGCCGTTCTGATGAAGGGTGGGCACAGCGTTGATGATGCGAATGATCTTCTCGTCGATGATACAGGCGCGCGCTGGTTCGAGGGACGGCGCATTGCGACGTCGAATACCCACGGCACCGGCTGCACCCTCTCGAGCGCCATTGCGTCCAACCTCGCGCGCGGCATAGATACAGACACCGCCGTCGCGCGGGCAAAGGCATATCTCTCCGGCGCCCTCGCGGCGGGGCTCGACCTCGGACACGGGAGCGGCCCGCTCGCACATACCTTTGACCTGAAGAGCCGCTTTATCGTGTAAGCTCCAGCCTTCCCCACTGCGGCAGAGGAGGGGGACCACTCGCCGGAATGGCAGAAGGGCCGCTTTTATCGAAGGAGATTATCAATGCTTGACACACGAACCCGTAAACTCACCCTCGCCGGCATCTTCGTCGCTGCCGCCGTCCTCGGCGGCGTGTTCAACTTCCCCGTACTCGGCAGCCGCTGCGCGCCCATGCAGCACCTCGTCAACATCCTCGCAGCCGTATTCCTCGGACCGCTCTGGGGCGTCGGCGCTGCGTTCGCTGCGAGCCTCCTGCGGAACATCGCGGGAGTCGGAACACTCATGGCATTTCCCGGCAGCATGATCGGTGCGTTGTTGTGCGGGCTCATTTACCACTATACGCGGCGAATCGGCCTCACCTGCATCGCCGAGGCGTTCGGTACCGGCATCCTCGGTGCACTCGCGGCCTACCCCGTCGCGGCCTTCCTCATGGGACTGAATCCCGCGAGCTACACCGTCTACATCGTCCCCTTCCTCATCTCTACCGGTGCAGGCAGCATCCTCGCCTATCTCCTCCTGCGCTTCCTGCTGCCCAAGATTCGAAGGGAAAAGTTATAGGATACACGATGCCCCCATAAGCAGCGCTTTTTGATCGTACTTATGGGGGCATTCTGTCGGGGGAAAAGAATTCATTGGAGCCGAAAACTCCTTTACAGTATTTGATTCAGTTGTTGAGATGTGATCCTTATGTTATCCGCGCTTCTCTGTCCGAATCCCGCGGATACAGGCGCATTGCTGTGCGCCGCTGTTTGTGTCGGCAGCGGTGATGCATAGGTCGAACGCCTCTGTGCCGGGCTGATCGAGCGGGATCATGACAGTCTCTTCGTAGCCGATGATGATGCGGTCGCTGTCGGTGAGGGGCTTGCGTTCGAGCTCGGTGAAGCCGAGTTCGCGTCCCGTCTCCGCCCCGCTCCGATAGGCGCGTGTCGACCATGCGGGCGACCCGATGAATCGTGTCTTGACGTAGAGATTCTCTCCGCGGAAGACGACACCCTCAGGCACGCGGTTCGGGTAGTCGGCGGGAGCCGAGATGCCTGACGTCTCCTCCGCCCAGAGCGCGATCGGCGCGATGCGTACGAGCGCGGGCGCTGCAGCGGCAGAGATCTGTGCCGCGGGGGCAAGGAAGAGGAGTGCGGCGAGAAATGCATGAAGAAATAGTCGCATGGAAAGCTCCTTCTGTTTTTGCCGTTTGTTGGCAGGAGTTGTCTCCATCCCGCTTGTTTCAGGATGGAATATCTGTATTATAGAATAGAACTCGTATAAAATAAATACGCAAAAAAGCACCGACATTTCTGCCGGTGCTTTTTCATTTGATATTATGCTGACTTTTTCCTGCTCAGCACGATCTTGCTGAAGAGGGCGAGGATGCCGAGGAAGACGATGAGGCCGAGCATCTCGGCGGTGTCGGCGAAGTCGCTGCCGACCATGGCGAGCGGGTTCTCATCGCCGCCGCTCGAGACGGAGAGAACGATGAGCCCGGCGAGCAGAACGCCGACGATGGACTCGCCGACGATGAGTCCGGAGGCAAAGAGCGTGCCGCGCCGAAGCCCCGCTGCCTCGGCTTCTGCACCTGCAGTTTTGCGCAGGTGACGGTTGAGGAAGTAGCCGAGGATAGCACCGACGACAAGCGGCGTCTGAATGACGGGCGGGAGATAGATGCCCATGCCGACGGCGAGCGGCGGCAGTGCGAGACTCTTCGTCGTGCGCTTGAGGAGCTGGTCGATGAGAACGAGGACAACGCCCACGCCGATGCCGATGTAGATGTACTCCCACGCGAGTTTGCTGGAGAAGATGCCCTGTGCAATGGTCGTCATGAGCACGGCCTGCGGTGCGGAGAGTGCCTGCGCGGGATCCATGCCCGGACGCGGCATGGCGCCGGGGAAGCCATATGCCTCGTAGAGGAGGTTGAGCACGGGGGCGATGACGAGCGCGCCGACGACGCAGCCGATGAGGAGCGCGACCTGCTGACGCCACGGCGTTGCACCGACGAGCCAGCCGGTCTTGAGATCCTGCATGTTGTCGTTCGAGATGCAGGCGATTGCGAGGATGATCGAGGTGGTAAAGATGGCGGTCGCCGTTGCGAACTTCTCGCCGCCCGGCAGGTCAAAGATGCCGAAGGAGGAGCAGAGCGAGTACATGACAAGAGAGGCGACGATGATGCCGAGGATGCCGATGCCGGAGATCGGGCTTGAGGATGTGCCGACGAGTCCGGCCATATAGGCGCAGGCGGCAGCGACGAAGAAGCCCATAAGGACGGCGATGCCGACGCCGACGACCGTGAAGATCATCTTCTGGCTCGGCGGGATCTGTTCGGGGCTGACGAAGGCATAGAAGATCGCAAGCAGCCCGATGACCGTCACACCGAAGACGAGCGCGATGCTCTTCATCGTCATGTCGATGTCCATGCGGTGGAGGCCTTTCTCCGCGCCATCCGCGCGCGCACCTGCGATGGATTCCTTTACGCCGTCGATGACGGGGCGGGCGAGGGTGATGAGCGTCCAGACTGCCGCGACGCCCATCGCACCCGCGCCGATGAGGCGCACCTTCTGCTGATAGACAGCGCCGGCGAATTTCTGAAGGGTCATGCCGTCGGGCAGCACCTCGGTCATGGTGAAGTAGGGGACAAAGCCCGCCCATGCAATGAGGATGCCGACCAGCATGGCGAGTCCGCTCGCAATGCCGATGAGGTAGCCCGCACCCACGAGCGCTGTCGAGTAGCCGAGCGGCAGCTGTGTCATGCCGCGTCCGACGTGAAACCATGCCGAGAGAGAGCCGCCGAGCACCTGCAGGCCGTTCGTGAGAAATGCAATGACGCCCGCGACGGCGCTGCCCGAGAGGATCTCCTTGATGCCGGAGTCCGACTTGCCGTCCTCCTGCGTGCGGCTGCCGACCTTTAGGATCTCGGCTGCAGCGACGCCCTCAGGATAGGCGAGGTCGCTGTGCACGACCATAGCGCGGCGCAGCGGGATGGTGAAGAGGACGCCCAGACAGCCGCCGCATGCGGAGACGACGAGCGTCTGCCAGAACTCAAAGCCCTGCCAGTAGCCGATCATGAGCATGCCCGGGATGATGAAGATGATGGCGGACAGTGTTCCCGCCGCAGACGCCTGTGTCTGCACCATGTTGTTCTCGAGGATGTTTGCGTCCTTTGCCATCTTGAGCACGGCCATCGAGATGACGGCCGCGGGGATCGCCGACGAGAACGTCAGACCGACCTTCAGCCCGAGGTACACATTCGATGCGGTGAAGATGATCGTCAGGATTGCGCCGAGCACCATGCCGCGCACGGTGAGCTCGGGGAGCCTCAGCTCGTGCTGCATAAACTCGTTTTCAGATTCTTTCATACGAGAACCACCTATCCTTATTCAATATAGTGAAAAAATAACGATAATATTATAACATAGAACCGAAAAATATAAAATTCCGAAAAGGAATGTATACACATGGCCCAGCGGTTTTGTCATGGGGAGGGGAAGCTGCGCTGCGTGCGGTCTGCCGCTTCTCTCAGCCAGGCCTCTCTCTCATCGGCAGAGCTGTCCGCAACGATGCGGAACATGACCCGATCGAACTCTGTCACGCCGCAGAAGCCAAAGATGCAGTCCTGCCAGAGGCGCTGCAGAGGATCGCCGAAAACGTCGTTTTCCCGCGCGGCGGATGTGTTGGATGTATTGAAGACAAGTCCCTTTTTTGCGCGCAGCAGACCAATGGGGAGTCCGCCGCCGCTGTCGCCCGCAGGAAACGCATAGGCGACATTCTCGCGCAGAACCCGATCGACCCATCCCTTGAGCACGGCAGGAGGCTGTCCCCACCAGTTCGGATGGATGATGACGATGCCGTCCGCCGCCTGAATCTCCTCTTGGTGAAGGCGCACCAGCGGATCGTTCGTCTGATCACCGACCAGTTCTTCCTTTGGGATCACGGGATCAAAATGCTCACGGCACAGATCGTGGAACAGCACCGTGTGCCCGCATTCGTCCAGCGTCTTCACAACGGCCGCAGCAATGGCGGCGTTAAAGCTCTGCTCATAGGGATGTGCCAGGATTACGGATATTTTCATAGAGGCTCCTTTCCGGACAAAACAAAACCGCCGGCGGGCTTTCTCGTCACCCGTCGGCGGTCTTGAGGAAAATACGGGAAGTGATAGGTAACTCTCTTGCATTCAAACGAACTTTGCTTCGTTCCCTACCGCCGCTAGCATGCGGTGAGGAACTTTCCTCCAAACAAAACGCTGAGAAACTACCTTCGACATGCCTCCAACGCATGCACCGCGAATCCACTCGCGGGAACGATTTCCTGTCATGCGCCGCGCATATCTCTCTGTGCCCGCCCCGCGCGGGCTGCCGCATCCTCCTGCCGCACCTTCGCTCTGCACCGCTGTCCTGGTGCACCTGTGCGGACAACCCTGCGGCCACTCAATGACCCATCGGAATCTCCTCCCAGTCCGTCGGGGAACTCCGGCTGTGCTCCCTCCGCTCAGCCAGCGGAGCTGCTGCCGTGCTCCCTCACTCCAACAACCGTCGGTCAACACTGTGGAAACTCCGGAGAACTCATCTCATGCGCTTACGGATCACACGAGGGCAACCCGTCCTGAATCAAGCTGCCTGGAAGTTCTCCTTTACTACCTTTAGTATAGTAAAATCCCAGAAAATTGTCAATGGCACAGGAGAAATTTTGCTGCGGGGCGAGACCGTCTCATCTATACGCTCTTTGGCAGGAAATTCGCGCTGCGCGTCGAATTTGCGTTAGGAGTATAACGTTGGGAGACGAAGAGATTGCACAATGAATACATGGATATCGAGAAGAAGATCGCGCACGGCGAACGGCTGACGTATGAGGACGGCGTGCGGCTCTTTGCATGTCATGACATCGCGTGGATCGGCGCGCTTGCCGACCGCGTGCGGCAGGAAAAATGCGGCGATATCGTCTACTATAACGTGAACTGTCATGTGAATCTCACGAACATCTGTCTCGCGCACTGCAAGTTCTGCGCGTTCGGGCGCGACGCGGAGGACAAGGGCGCGTACGAGATGAGCGTGGAGGAGGCCGTGGCGCATGTGGCGGATGCGATGCGCGACCCGCATCTCGCGGGACTGCACGTTGTGAGCGGTCTGCATCCGGACTGGACATTCGACGACTATCTGATGCGCCTCAAGGCGCTGCATGAGGCTTTTCCCTCGCTCTATCTGAAGGGGTTCACGGGCGTTGAAATCACGCATTTTGCAAAGACGTCGGGGCTCTCCGTGCGCGAGGTGCTCGTGCGGCTGCGTGCGGCGGGGCTGCAGTCGATCGCGGGCGGCGGCGCGGAGATCCTCTCTGACCGCGTGCGCGGCAAGCTCTGTCCGAACAAGGCGACGGCGGATGAGTGGCTGACGGTGGCGCGTACAGCGCATGAACTCGGCATCAAGACGAATGCGTCCATGCTCTACGGGCACATCGAGACGGCGGAAGAGCGCGTCGAGCACATGATGCGACTGCGCGATCTGCAGGATGAGACGGGCGGTTTTCAAACGTTTATCCCGTTCCCGTTCCTGCCGTCGAACACGGAGCTCGGGCAGACCGTGCGGCAGACATCGATGTGGGACGATCTGCGGACGATTGCGATCTCGCGGCTGATGCTCGATAATTTCCGCAACATCAAGGCGTACTGGGTCATGCTCACCGTGCCTGTGGCGCAGATCGCGCTCGGCTTCGGCGCGAACGACATCGACGGTACGGTACACAAGGAGACGATCCTTCATGACGCAGGGGCGAAGAGCCCGCGCGCTCTCTCCGAGGACCATATCATCCGCATCATCCGCGAGATCGGCCGCACGCCTGCTGCGTGCGACTCGAACTTTAATATCATCGAGACATATTGAGGAAAATCGGACATCAAAAAAGGAGGCGTATGCCTCCTTTTTTGATGCGATTGCCGCCGTTTATTCCTCATCTCTCGGGCTGCCGTCCGCATCGAGCGGGATATAGACACTGTTCTCATGCCACGGGTACTGGTACGCGAGCGTGACCTGATTGTCCAGCTCGTAGTGGACTGCAGTCAGGACTCCAGTTCCCTCGCCGCTGACTCGTTTCAGCCAGCGGCCGTCGTCGAGGCGTTCCTTTTGCGTGCGCAGCCACGCGGGATCGCGTTTCGACAGACCCGCCTCGTTCATGCGGAAGACGAGCTTTACGGGCGTGCCCTTCACGGTGTAACAGAAGCTGCAAAAGGGCGCATCCCTCTCGTAGTCCTGCGGATCGGGACGAAAGAGCTGCTTGAAATAGGAGAGTCCCGCTTCGTTCATCGTCATGCAGGCAATGGCACGTTGTTTGTCGCCGCGTTCCCCGTCTGCATCAACACCGTCGCGCATCCCAAGGTTTTCTTCTGCAGATGCCTCCTGCAGCTCCTCGTCAAAGGCGGGGTCAATCCAGTGGTACGACATCTGTTCAATCGTTGCGCCCGCCTTGATCTCGCACGCGAGCGTCAGGAACTCGTGGTCGTCCGGCACGAGGGAGAGTCCCTTCTGCACGGCATCGAGCGCGCCGGCACGGTCGCCGAAATGCGCGCGGAGCTTGCCGAGCTGCAGGTACGTCCACGGATAGTCCGGCTCCTCCTGTGCGCCCTTTTCAACCGCGCGGAGTGCGTCATCGAGGCGGCCGCAGTACATGAGCGCGACGGCATAGCGGTAGTACCATGTGCCGCAGCCGCGCGCGTTCACCTCAGAGGCCGGCATCCACTGCATCGTGCGGTAATAGTATTCGTAGTCGTCCAGATTGTTGCACGCGTACGCGTACCAGAGGGCAATATCGAGATCGGCGTGCGCTTCCTCGCGCGTAAAATTCCCCTTGATCATGCCGTTCTTGATGTACGCCTCCAGATAGTACAGCATCTTGTAGAAATAGCCCGTCCCGCCGTCGTCCATTGCCTCAAGCTTTCGGATCGCTGTGGAGGAGAGCAGGGGCTTGCGCGCCGCATTGGGGGTGGAAAGATGCTTTTGGCAGGCCGCGATCATCTGCATCGTGTCTGCATCACCCGGGAGCGCGGCAAGTGCTGCCTCGAAGTAGGGCAGCGCGCGTCTCTCCTGACCGAGGTGGTAATAGGCGTACCCCATGCGGTAGTTCCAGAGATGATCGCCATGGAAGTAATCTGCGTGCGGCGTGAGGAGCTCGATTGCCTTTTCGAAATAGGCGCGATCACCCGTGCCCGCCGCGTTGTTGTAGGCGCGTGCAAGCTCGCTGTCCAGTTCCGGCGTGCGCTCCTCTGCGGGGATGGCTTCGAGCTCCGCGATGATCTTTTGAAATTCTTCGTTCTCGTGCCAAATTTGGCACTGTTCGAGCAGTGTCATACAGTACTCCGTTTTGTAAATCCTTGATCTATGTCCGATAGGTAATCGGTGGGCATATATTTTCCTTCGTCGGTACGAACCGCATGATAGCATGAAACACCGGAGAAAAGCAAGCTCGGCCCCGTGCTGCAGAATTTGCAAAAGCGCGCCGCATTTGATACACTGGCGGGAGTGTTGTAAGGAGAGTATCGGACCATGAGCAATCGAACGAATGCCCGCGCGGCCGCTGAGCGCGGGGCACGGCTGACGAAGGAGGATGCACTCCTCCTCTATGAGGACAACGACCTCCTCGCGCTCGCTGCGTGGGCGCGTGCGGCGAAGGAGCGCGCGAGCGGGAAGAACGTCTACTATACGGTGAACCGTCACATTAATCTCACGAACATCTGCAGTGCGAACTGTCCGCTCTGCGCGTTCCAGGTGGAACGCGGTGATGCACGCGGCTATATTATGGAGACCGACGACGTGGCGCGTGTGCTGGAGACGGCGAAAAATACGCCGCACCTCACAGAGATCCACATCGTGAGCGCGCTCCATCCCGACCGTCCCTTCTCCTACTACGAGGGTGTGGTGCGGCAGGTGCGCGCGGCACTTCCTCATGCGGACATCAAGGCATTCACGCCCGTGGAGATTGTGAACCTTGCAAAATGCGAGGGGGTTTCTGTCCGCGACATCCTGCGCCGTTTGCAGGCGGCAGGGCTCTCATCCCTCCCCGGCGGCGGGGCGGAGATTCTCTCCGATCGTGTGCGCGCCGTCATCTGCCCGAACAAGGCAACGCGTGCGGAGTGGATCGACTGTATGCGCACGGCGCACGCGCTCGGCATCCGTACGAACGCCTCCATGATGTACGGACACATCGAGACGGTGGAGGAGCGCATCGACCATTTGCTTGCCTTGCGCGAACTGCAGGATGAGACAGGCGGCTTTCAGGCGTTCATGCTCTTTCCGTTTCACCCCGAGAATACGGCGCTCGGTGCGGAGCGAAAGCTCGCACGCGTCGGCTCGTGGGAGGATATGAAGATGCTCGCGCTCTCACGCCTTGTCCTCGACAATGTGGCGCATTTCAAGGCGTTCTGGGTCATGCTGACGCAGCCGATTGCGCAGCTGGCACTCGGTTTCGGCGCGGACGATCTCGACGGCACGATCGGCGAGGAGAAGATCATCCACGCGGCGGGGGCACAGACGCAGACGGGCATCACGCGGAGCGAACTGGATGCGATGATCCGCGAGGCGGGCTATGAGCCCGTGGAGCGCGATACGTTTTATCGGCCGATCGCGGCAGGGGAGGGCGCATGAGACTCACGGAGCAGGAGGCTGCCGATCTCCTCACGCACGGCGACCCGATCGAACTCGGGCGCGCGGCGGACGCGGAGCGGCGGCGGCGGTTCGGCGATACGGTGACGTTCATCGTTGACCGCAACATCAACTACACGAATATCTGCGTGAACGAGTGTCGTTTCTGCGCATTCTACACGAAACAGGATGCGGAGGATGCGTATCTTCTGCCGCTGGAGGAGATTCTCGCGAAGGTCGGCGAGACGGCGGCAGCGGGAGGAACGCAGGTCATGATCCAGGGCGGCATCCATCCAGATCTGCCGCTCTCGTACTACGAGGATATGCTGCGCGCCATCCGCAGCCGCTATCCCTCCATCGTGATCCACTCCTTTACGGCGACGGAGATCTTGTATTTTGCAGAGAAGGAGGGCATCACCGTCGAGGATACGCTGCGGCGTCTGCAGGATGCGGGGCTCTCGTCGCTCCCCGGCGGCGGTGCGGAGATCCTCGTCGACCGCGTGCGCAAGCTCATCGCGCCGAAGAAGATTATGACCGAGGATTGGCTGCGCGTCATGCGCACGGCACACAAGATAGGCATGGAGTCGACGGCGACGATGGTCATCGGCTTCGGCGAGACGATGGCGGAGCGCGTGGAGCATATGGAGCACATCCGCTGGCTGCAGGAGGAGACGGGCGGTTTCCGCGCGTTCATCACATGGACGTTCCAGCCGGGCAATACCGCACTCGGCGGAGAGAAGACGTCGAGCTGGGACTATATGCGGACACTTGCCCTCACGCGGCTCTACATGGACAATGTTGCGCACATCCAGGGCTCGTGGGTGACGCAGGGCGAGCGCATCGGTCAGCTGACCCTCGGCTTCGGTGCAGACGACCTCGGGAGCATCATGCTCGAGGAGAATGTCGTGCGCGCCGCGGGGACGCGGTATAATATGTCGATCAAGAAGATGATTGATCTGATTCGCGGCGCAGGCAGAGAGCCGGCACAGCGCGACACGCAGTATCGCGTGATACGGAGGTTTTGATATGGCAGAGCAACAGGTTCCGGCAGCAGGCTATGCCGTCATCGGCGGCTCGGGGACGCTCTCGAGCGATTTTCCGCGCGCCTCGATGGCGGCGGATGTGGAGATCCTCGCGGACGGGCTGCACTTTGCAACACCCTACGGCGAGAGTCCTGCGTTCCGCCTCTTCTCCGTCGCGGGACGGCGCGTGCTGACCTGCCGTATGCACGGCTGGCGCAGCGGCGTGACGCGCGCGGATGCCTCGCGGCAGGTGTTCTGGGTGCTGCGGCAGGCGGGCGTGCGGCGCATTCTCTCCGAGGGCGGCGTCGGGACGGTGAATCCGCTGCTCGACCCGCGCGACTTTCTCATCCCAGACGATTACCTTGATATGTCCGTGCGCAAGGATGTCATGCTCGACGGGCGCTATCTGCTTGTGATGCGGGATGCGCTCTGTGCGGAACTTCGCACGGCGCTCATTGAGGAAACGAGGAAGCGCTATACGGGCCGCATCTTTGACCGCGGCATTTACGCCGTCACCGACGGGCGGCATTTCGAGAGCCCTGCAGAGATCGCGATGCTGAAAGGGCACGCGGACATCGTGGGGCAGAGCCTCGCGCCCGAGGTCTACCTTGCGCGCGAGATCGGCGCGTGCTATGCGGGGCTGTATTTCGTCGTCAACTACGGCGAGGGCATCCGTCCGTGGTCGCACGACACGCTCGCGCAGATTTTCTACGACGATGCGCCCATGATCGGCGACATCCTGCTCGCCGCCATCCGCAGCGTTCCCGCCGAGGAGAGCGTCTGCGAATGCCGCAGCCTGCGCAAGGAGACACTGCTGAAGGATGTCTACAACGTAGCGTCGGACAAGGGTTGACGGAAATACACGGAAATTGTATAATAAACACAGAAAAAGGTGCTGCCGGTAAACGGTCAGCCCCGTAATCTAAGTGGTTATAAGGAACCCGCCTAGAGTTGGTGACTGGAGGCGGGTCTTCTTATGCTTTTAACGCTGCAATACAGATTGCAACGAGGAATACCAGTGAGAGAAACTCATATGGTCCCATAAGCATGCCCCCTTTTGCTGACCTGTCCAAGAGTCAAGCCCGGAGGGCACAGACGATTGGGAAACAGGTCGTATGTGAAAACGACCCAAGAGCGCAAGCATGAAATGCGACGCGCGATTGGATGCCGTTGACCGCCAAAGGGGCTGAGAATCGACCGCCTACCGTTGTTGTTGGCAACACCTGCGTGGATTATATCACGAAAGATTATTTTTGTGAACGTGTGTTTTGTAAAGTGCAAATAAACTTGCTGCAAAGAAAAGAGACTGTACTGTATACACGCTGAAATCGGTTGACACCAATTCCCCGCGGTGCTAGGATGATGGCGCAGGGCATCCTGCGGAACGTATCCGAAAGAAGGGGTGCGCCATGATCAATCCGATTCTCCTTTCAGTATTCACGCCCGCCTGCACATGAACTGTGTGCGGTCGGGCTTTTTTGATGTGCAGGGAGGTTTTTGCCATGTCGATTCACATTGGAAAAGTCGTCATCATCGGGGCAAGCCATGTAGGCGCTGCCGTACTCAATAAGATCACGGATTTTCAGCTCGCCTCCGAGATCGCGCTCATTGATCTCGATATGGATCGTGCGCGCGGCGAGGCACTCGATACGAGTCATGCGATGTCTTCGCCGTACAGTACGAACATCAAGATTCATCCGGGGACGTATGAGGACTGCCGCGATGCGTCATTCATCGTCATCACGGCGGGACCGTCCATCCTGCCCGGTGAGACGCCCGATCGGCTGAAACTCGCGAGCACGAATACGAAGGTCATGCGCTCTGTGTTCAGTGAAATTGTGAAGTACACGAAGGATGCCATGATCATCATGATTACAAACCCGCTCGATGTGGCGACGTATGTCGTTTCGACGGAGTTCGACTATCCGCGTGCAAAGATTCTCGGTACGGGAACACTGCTCGAGACATATCGCCTGCGCTATATCCTTGCCGAACATTACGATATCGATCCGAAGAATGTCCAGGGCTACGTGCTCGGAGAGCATGGTAACGACGCCTTTGTCGCATGGTCAACGGTGAACTGCGCCAGTCTCGGTCTCGATTATCTCGACGCGTATTTCGAGCGCAGTGAAAAACTCGACCGCTGCGATATCGAGCATGGGATCATACAGACGGCCTATGATGTCGTCAATCTGAAGGGATATACGAATACGGGCATCGCCATGGTCGCCTGCCGCTTCATCAAGGCGATCCTCTACAACGAGCATACGATCCTGCCCTGCTCCGCTGTCATGGACGGTGCATACGGCATGCGTGATGTTGCGCTCTCCATTCCGCGCATGATCAGTCAGGACGGCATCGTGCGCTCCTTCGAGGTGCGCCTGCCCGATGACGAGATGGAGAAACTCCTGCGTTCACAGAAGAGTGTCCGTGCCGCGCTCGACGGTGCAGGGGTGAAATAAGGAACAAAAGATCTGCGGACATAAGAAAACAAGCCCATGCGTTCGTGCATAGGCTTGTTTTACATTTTGAACAGGTCACTGTGTGTTCCTGTTCTCGTCAGATAAAGCAGGAGCGTATCATCAGAAATCTCATAAATGAGCAGCCAGTCCGGCGTGATGTGGCACTCGCGGCATCCTATATAGTTTCCTGTGAGCATGTGGTCATGATGTTTTTGTTCCAGCGGTTCGCCATTTGCCAGTTTCTTAATGACGGCAGAAAGTAGTTCCGTATCATAGCCGCGCTTGGCAATACGCTTCAAGTCCTTCTGGAAACGGGAGGTCGGACGGATCGTGTACTTCATGCGAGCAGATCCTTCATCATCGCATCGACATCGGTGTAGCGTTTTCCGAGATCTGGATCTTCCTTCATACGGCGGACTTCGTCGAGGGCTTCCCGTGTTTCGGCATTCAGGGGATCGCCGCCGATCTCAAAAGGAAGACGGTACTCCCGCACCGTCTTTCGCGCAAAGATATTGAACGCCGTCGTCATGCTCATGCCCATATCCGCACAAAAAGCGCTGAACTGCTCCTTCAGATCGTTGTCCATGCGTATGCTGACGTTGGTCTGTGACATTGCAATTCCTCCTTTTTATGTATAGAATAATGCAAGTCATGTGCACTGTCAAGAAATCTCAAGATAAATGAATCGCGGATAAAGCCAGTGCCGACACTTTTGCACAATCTTTTTATCAGTGATTTCTTATAACTATAGACTGACACAATAGTAGGGGCTGTTGCACAAAAGCGGTTTTACTTTTGTGCAACAGCTGCCTCCGCCGCCTCATATCCAACCATCAGCGCCTGCATATTTGCGTCAACGGTGTGGGGGGGGACGCGGTTTGTGACGGCATCTTTGACGGCGTCAAGCGGCACGATGCCCGATACGTGCGTAATCGTGCCGAGCGCGACAATGTTGGCAAAGAGCGGCTTGCCGATCTGCTCGATGGCGATCGTTGTGATGGGGACGGAGACGACATGCGCTGCAGCGGGGACGCTCGGGACAAGCTCGCTGTCGACGATCAGGATGCCCTTCTCGGGATCGAGATCGCCTGCGTATTTGTCTGCAGCCGCCTGCGTCATGGCGAGTACGATGTCGGGATGCTCGACGTGCGGATGGTAGATCGTGCTGTCGCTCACGATGACCTCGGAGCGCGATGCGCCGCCGCGCGCCTCGGGACCGTAGGACTGCGACTGCGCGACATTCATGCCGCAGGCCGCCGCCGCCTCGGCGAAGATGATGGCGGCAGTGATGACTCCCTGTCCGCCGGAGCCTGAGAGACGAAGTTCCTTCTGCATATCAGAGCCCTCCTGCGCGCCGCTGAATCTCGGCGTTTGCTATGCCGTACTCCTCGCCCTCGCATGCGCAGAGCAGTCCGATGGGGAACTTGTCCGGCGTGCGCTTTTCGGGCGGGAGGTTGTCCCACGCCGTCTTCATGACGGCAGAATCGCGCATCCATTCGAGCATTGCGGCGGGCGAGCCCATCTTGTTCTTGCGGCCGTATGCTGTCGGGCACTGAACGATGGCCTCGACGAGTGAAAAGCCGTGGTTCTGGAGGCCTCCCTCGATCATCTGCGTGAGATGCTTGACGTGGAATGCCGTGGAGCGTGCGACGTAGGTCGCGCCCGCTGCCTCTGCAATGCGGCATGCATCGAGCGCACGGTCGATTGTGCCGTAGGGAGCCGTTGTCGTGGACTTGCCCGGCGGCGTTGTCGGCGAGGACTGTCCGCCTGTCATGCCGTAGATGTTGTTGTTGAAGAGGATGACCGTCAGATCGACGTTGCGCCGGCAGCCGTGCAGGAAATGATTGCCTCCGATGGCAGTGCAGTCGCCGTCTCCTGTGATGACGATGACGTTCAGTTCGGGGCGTGCAAGCTTGATCCCTGTTGCAAAGGGAATGGCTCTCCCGTGCGCCGTGTGTACGGTATCAAAGTCCATATAGCCGGAACCGCGCGAGGAGCAGCCGATGCCGGAGACGATGACGGTATTGTCCTGCGTTATGCCCTCCGTGCTCTCGATCGCCTGCGCGATGCATTTCAGCGCCGTGCCATTGCCGCAGCCCGGACACCACAGGTGGGGCAGGCGGTTCTGTCGAAAATACTGCTCAAAGCTGCGATTTACTTCTGCATGTGTATTCATATCGGTGCCCATCCTAACCCTCCTCGCTCATGCGCCGAATCTCCGCCGCAATCTCCTGCGGCGTGAAGTCCAGCATATTGTACTTGAGGCACGGACGGACAGGAGTCCCGTGCGATGCGCGCGTGACCTCGCCTGTGAGCTGCCCGTAGTTCAGCTCTGCAACGAGGATTTTCTTCACGCGGTCGGCAAGTCTGCCGATCGCGGCATCGGCAAAGGGCCAGATCGTCTGGAGGCGCAGGAAGCCGACGCGGATGCCTTCGGCACGCGCCGCGCGCACCGCCTCATATGCCGTGCGCGCCGTACCGCCGTAGCTGACGACGGCATACTCTGCATCCTCCATGAAGTGTTCCTCCGTGTGGATGATCTCCTCGCCCACGCGGTTGATCTTTTCATGCAGACGGTGGAGCATGGTCTCGGTGACCACGGGACTGCCCGAGGGGAAGCCCGTCTCATCGTGGAGAAGCCCTGTTACATGAATGCGGTAGCCGTCACCGAAGCACGCCACATCGGGCACGAGATCCTCGCCGACGGCATAGGGCTGGTATCCCTCGGCGCGCGTCTTCGTCGGCAGGCGGCGCGGGTAGATGTCGATCTCATCGGCAGAGGGGAGGATGACATTCTCGCGCAGATGCCCGATGATCTCATCTGTCAGCAGGATGACGGGCGAGCGGAAGCGCTCGGCATAGTTCACCGACATCACTGCCATATCGAACGACTCGCGCACGCTCCACGGCGAGAGTGCGATCATCGGATGGTCTCCGTGCGTGCCCCAGCGTGCCTGCATGACATCGCCCTGCGAGGGGGCGGTCGGCTGTCCTGTCGAGGGGCCGACGCGCTGGACGTTCACCACGACGCAGGGGATCTCCGCGCACGCCGCGTAGCCGATCAGCTCCTGCTTCAGCGAGAAGCCGGGACCGCTCGTCGCGTCCATCACCTTTGCTCCTGCGAGCGATGCGCCGAGGATGGCGCCCATCGCGCCGATCTCGTCCTCCATCTGGAGGAATGTGCCGCCGATCTTCGGCAGCAGCTTCGCCATCTGCTCTGCGATCTCTGTGGACGGCGTGATGGGGTATCCCGCAAAGAAGGTCACGCCTGCGGCAATCGCACCCTCGGCGATCGCCTCGTTGCCCTGCATCAGCCGCGCTTTGCTCTCGCTCATCTCACGCCCTCCTCTCTACGAATATCGCAAAGTCGGGACAGCGCATCTCGCACTGTCCGCATGCGATACAGTCTTCCGGACGGACGGGCGTGATCTTGCCGAGAAGGCTTACCTCGAGCACCTTCTTCGGACAGAACGCTGCGCAGATACCGCAGCCCTTGCACCGTTTTTCCTTAATGTACAGCTCACCCTTCATGGCGCTCAACTCCCGCCGGGATGCGGAAACACATCCCAAATACACAGAATACCTTGCATCCATCTTTATTTTTGTGGATGATTTTATCATTATAACAGAAGATACAGAAAAGATATATAACCTTTTGTGTTTTCATTGCTCTTATTGTGTGTATACTTCTTCTGTCAACGGTTCATCTTCAAAGATTATATCTACAGGGCGTGAAAATGCGTACAGTTCCTGCATGTGGACACTTCCGATATATGAGACAATGTGTTTGAAAATAGCAACTTATATAGTTGTGAGATGTGTCATTCACTTCCCGTTTAGGTGTATGATGTTCTTCAGTTACGAGCTGTGATAATATCACGGCTTGGCCTTATCGAGTGTGATACTGATGTTTCGGTCAGCATAGACTTTTACACCCGCTTTATATACTTTATCTTTGGTGTCAAACGTTCATACAGCGTGGACTTTTGGTCGTATCGAAGCTGTACGAGTACATCTTTTCGTGCTTTCTGATTCTGATCTTGGGCATAAATAAAACCTCCTTGAAATAGGAGGTGAATCATGGTAGAACTCGAATGAATTAGGGTATGACTCGCGAAAGCAATATACTTGCCGCTCGGTGTTGGCAGTGCCGGGCGGCTTTTTATTGTACGGTTTTTTTTAATATGTTCATCCAATCATATTTGTCAAGAAGACCCATAACTTCTTGTATATCAGAACAGGGGATTGAGTGAAGTCTTCGGGCAAATTTTATATTTAGAGCATAGTCAATACGGCGAATGAGGTTGGCATAGCGATCGGGTTGCAAGAAATACTTCATAGCAATCAAAAGGGCTAAGATGTCTTGTGTCCCGTGTTTATATCCCTTCATATTATGTGGGATGTTTAGCTTATCGTGTAGTGGCAACTCAGGGATAGGAGAGGGCTTTTTTTGATCTTTAAGATGACAATATACCCGTTCTCCATGTGCGCATTTGTTGCGGAATATTGTTATGAAGTCAACCAAAGATTTGAATTGGCTCGGCTGTAGATTAAATGCTGTGGCGACTTCAATTTTGTCGTTGAGTAGCATACAACCATAGAAAGAGTTAATTTTTCCAAAGGTCATCACCTTTGAAAGCACCCAAATTGGTACGAATTGATATTTGTCCATGTAGTGTGTGATTGCTCCGTGGCGTGACCGTTGTTTATCGATCAGCTTCAGAAGATCAAAAATTAAAGCATTGGTACGTTTGAAGTTGTCAAAAGGGGTTGTATTGAAGGAATTAGGACGTAAATAGGATGTGTGATCATGTCCGTGATGTTTTGAAAACACATCTATGATTATAGACTTGACAGAATGCTCTATACGTAAAAGCTCAGGAAACAGAATTTCGCGAAGGCGACGATCAAATGAGTACAGAGCGAAGATTTCATTGAATGATGTACCAGGTTTATATGTATCATCTGGTTGGGTGGATGCTATGAATGGTGTTTTATAGCCGTTGATGACATAATAATAGTTTTCATAGGTCAGTATGCGGCGAGCAAAAGATTTTCGAGGGATATAGACATTTCTCGATTTTAGTATGTTGAGTTGCTCGTCTACGGTCTTATGCGGTTTCATATATTCTCTCCCTAAAAAAACGAATAACCCCTGTACTTATGGGCTAAGCACAGAGGTTATCGTTGGTTTGGGGGTACGGTAAAACCGATTCCCAAATCGCTCTGTGCGTATTGTAGCATATTTTCGCGACCTTGTGAAGAAAAAAATCATAAAAATTATTTATTACAATTGCGATTGAGATAATTAAAACATACATTCTTGGTGGGCAACCTATTAGGAATCCTTAACAGTTGCTCTTTGGATGATAGTCTAACGCTTCAAGCCATGCGCCCCTCAACAGGACACGATATACTGGCATCCTTACCATGAAGATACCTCCCTGTAATCTTCTGCGTTAGTTCGATAAAGCCATGTAGCTGAAGATAGCAGGGACAAACAGCATAGATAGCAAAAAAATAAAGCAAAAAAGGCAATAAATACACTCTCCACATAATCACCCCATCAACGCATTGATCTCATTTTTGCGCCTCATTGAACTCATCACTATTGTTCCAACCGGGACCATGTTCTTTTAACGTAATGCCGGCATTTTTTGCTTCTTTTCGAAAATAGTTTTCGAGTGCTTCCCTTTTTCCTTCAAGGGGCATAGACGGATCAGTGATTGACTTTGGACGTGTATGGGGGCCATTATCAACGGGGGGCTTTGGTTGTTCCTTTGTTGCATAGAATCCAATGAAGGATAATATGCAGATCAGAGAAATGATGCAGATTCGTTTGAAATAGGGGCGGATTTGGATGAATCTAATTAGCTTCTTTAGACATGGTTTGACTGTATGAAATACAGATTTAAGTATGAGGAATATAACAATAAGAAGCGAGCATATAGCGACGACAAGAAACAGCTGACTCATGGTAAAAACTCCCTAATTAAACCCTACATTTTTAATTCAATCAAAGCTAGGGATGCTATCCCTCAGAGAGGAAACGTCTTACATAATATTCGTCCAAATCGTAACGATAGGACATGAGACGCTCGGCAAATTCGTTTGCTCCATCCCCTTAGATATCTGGTTCAACGTATCTAATCTCTCTTGAGGCCTCAGGGATTTCAACAGGCTCTAGCTTAGCTACTTTGTCTAAAATTACGGCAATAGCATCTCTGTGGAACATAAGATTAACATAATCGTTGTAAAGTCTTCTGTCCTCTGAATCATTCCATGAAATATATATTTCAACATTCCGTTCTTTTCGAATGCGTTCTTCTTCAATATGGCGTTCCTTCCAGTTGTTGCTAGATGTTGTATGAAACACTTCTTCCGATTTAGGGATAAGATCATCAATATCCTTTTGTAAATTCAGGAGTTCTTCGAGAAGAAAATAGAAGTATCCCAATGTTTTTTGTATATATGATGATGGGTGTCTTTCTTCTACTGAGTCGTTTATACTGGAGCGGTAGTAATAGAGTCTTTTGCATATTTTCTTCTCTATTGGAGATTTTGAGCTTTGCTTATCTTTTAGTATTTTTAGTTTCTTTTTTACCGCTGATAGCTCTTTTTCTGTATCCTCAAGCTGGTCTCTCAGACCAAGGATATATGAATCTTTGTCTATAAGAACTTGCTGTTCATGGTCCTCTTTAATTTTTTTCATCAAGCCATTCCATTGATTTATGGTTGTTCTTTGTCCATTTATTATCTGCTGTTGTTCCTGTATAATCCGTTCTTTCCTAGACAGGACCGTTGTTTTTAGGTATACATACATGGCAATACACCCAACCGAAAACATAATGATATAATTCATGCTGTGACCTTCCTAATTATCAATACATATCATAATTTCCTATGTAGTTCTATGACCTTGTCGAAGATTTACACAGGAAAGATTTTCGATTTCTGTATCTGTATAAAAGCGAGGCATATAAACTATAATTTTGTATCCAATCAGAATCAAGCTGCCAAGTTCTTATTGTATCTTTTTGACTGTCGGATCATTGCTGGTGATAGGAATCTACTATATCTACAAAGGGGGCGAATAATAACCGCATCTTTTTCATATAAGACTGATTCCATCGAACTATCGCGTACTTGTAACGCAAAGAGATCTCCTGTGCATACAAGTTCTTCGTTAATCATCTCATAGTCGATAGTGCCATTGATTGCTTCGAGTGAAATACTGATGACGATAGATCTAAAAATAGGAATGCACATCTCTCTTTTTCTCTTGTGCCCGTATAATATGTTGGATCATGTTTCAAGGAATAGACCATTTTCCGCTTGTGATATAATGGTGAATGACGATAGTTACTATTCCTATTTTCTATGATACGCGAATTAAATAGATGAATCAAGAAAATATTTTCATGTTATTATGAGAAGAATTGTTGGTGTAAATTACTTTCAAGGGATAAAATGATTGACGCACCTTCTTCTCCGTAGTAATCTGTGAACACATTGATTTAGGAGGTGCCTGTTTGACATTCTATACCTATGCCTACATCACGCAGAACAGCCAGTTCAACAACAATGTATGGTACGTGCTCTCGTTTCTTTCGCTCGCGGCACTTCTTTTTGTGAGCATCAAATATCTGCGCAACCGTCTTGTGTCGCGCTACCGGGACCTCATTGTCATTCTGTTTCTCGCGGTCGCATTCCTCGGCGGCGTGCAGTGGAACAGCTACAGCCAGACCAAGAGCGACCGCGAGCAGACCTCGCGCATGGCGATTTTCCTCCACAGCCTCAGCGAGGATCTGCAGGTGCCGGTGGAGGAGATTCGTACGAACTCCACCTATTTGAAACAGGGGATGCTCGTCGATGTGCAGGGGACGTTTTACGCGGTGACGTTCAATGCGGACTTTACCTCGTTCCAGTACGAACGGACGCATCTCCTCGGCCGCGATGTGAAGATTGCGGACAAGGAGGACTGATATGTTGATCTACTCTCTGATGCTGGGCAAGCTTGCGCTCGGCCTTTTATGCCTCATCCTCCAGATCAATCTGCTCGGCAAGGGCAACCTCGCGCCGAACTCCGCGACGGATCAGGTGCAGAACTACGTGCTCGGCGGCATCATCGGCGGCGTGATCTACAACAATGCCATCTCGATTCTGGATTTCCTGCTCGTGCTCATCGCGTGGACGATGCTCGTGCTGATCCTGAAATATCTCAAGATGAACAGCGGTGCGATCAAGGACTTCGTCGACGGCAGTCCCGCCGTGGTGATTGAGCGCGGCAAGATACTCATGGATGAGTGTATGCGACACGGAATGCTCGCACATGACATCATGCTGAAACTCCGTATGACGGGGGTCTACTATGTAAGGGATGTAAAGCGTGCCGTGCTTGAGCCGAACGGGCAGCTGACCGTCATCCAGTACGGCGAGCAGAACGCGCGCTATCCGATTATCCTTGACGGGCAGGTGGATGAGGATATTCTTGAACTCATCGACAAGGACCGTGACTGGCTCAAGGGCGAGCTGAGCATGGCGGGCTACGAGCCGAAAGACATCTACATCGGCGAGTACAAGGACGGTACACTGATTGTCCATCCATATGAGAATGTGTGAGGAGACAGATAAAAACACCCGACTGCTGAAGCAGTCGGGTGTTTTCATGCCTTTTTATGCTGATGAATCCACGTGAGAAGTTTTTCCTGTGAGATCTTTCCGGAGGCGACTTCCAGAATAATGGTATAGAGTTCCTTCTGCGTGTATTGAAGGAAGACCCCATTCAGTGCCAGAAACACAAGCATTGTATGTGCACCGATGCGCTTGTTGCCGTCAATCATCGCGTGATTTTCAATCAAGCCGTATCCAAGACGTGCGGCTTTCTGTTCGAGCGTAGGGTACAAATCTGTGCCGTCGAAGGACATAAATGGCGCAGCCAGGGCAGCGTCGAGGAGTGTCTCATCGCGAACACCATAACTGCCGCCAGTCGCATTGATGAGTTCCATGTGCATCTGAAGCACCTGCTGCTTTGTCAGGCGGATCATTTTGCCAGCACCGCGTATGCGTCTCGGTTTTCCTCCATCAGTTTGCGCGAAACGGCAAGCACATCCGCATCTGACAAGGCTTCATTGCGATCAACCTGCTGAAAGTCAATGACGAGGTAGCGCGGAGCATTGTTCTTTAGAATGACCGCCGATCCTTTTTCATCGACGAGCCGTGCAACCTTGGAAAAATTTTGATTTGCCTCGGTCATGGAAATCATCGTATCGGTATTGATATTCATGAGCCCGCCTCCTTTCATTCAGCATAGCATAAATATAGGATAAATACAACCTATATTGCTTACTCCTTTACCCGATACGCGACTGCATACATGACGGGCAGCACGAGCAGGGTCAGCACGGTTGCAACGATGAGGCCGCCCGCGATGGCGACGGCCATGGGGCCCCAGAAGATACTGCGCATGAGGGGGAGCATGCCGAGGATGGCTGCGGCCGCGGTGAGCATGATGGGGCGGAAGCGCAGGATGGCCGAGTCAATGATGGCATCCATAGGCTTCTCTCCTGCCTCCTCATGTTTTTTGATCTGGTCGATGAGGATGACGGAGTTGCGGATGATCATGCCGAAGAGGGCGAGGACGCCGAGGTAGGCGACGAAGCCCATCGCAGAGTTCGTGAGGAGCATGGCGAGTACGACGCCGATGAGGCCGAGCGGTGCGGTGAGGAGGGTGAGCGTCATCTTGCCCATGGTGCCGACCTGGATCATGAGGAGGGTCATGATGATGAAGACCATGGCAGGAATGGGCTGCATGAGATAGCCCATGGAGTCGGCAGAGTCCTCGAGCGCGCCTGCGGTCTCAATGGTTGTGCCGGCGGGCAGGTTCGAGCGAAGCTCTTTCGTCGCCTCATAGGCGCGCATGGCGGCGTCATTGCCCTCGCCCTTCGTGATCTCCGCCTGCACCATGATGGTCGGGCGCAGATTGTGGCGCTTGATGAGTCCGTCCTCTGCCTCATAGGAGAGGTGTGCAATCTGCGCGAGAGGGACATAGCCGCCGCTCGTCGCGATCGGGAGCTCGCCAAGACGTTCGAGGTTTGTACGATCCGTATCTCTGAGGCGCAGGACGATGCCGATGGTGCGGTCGCCCGTGTAGAACTCCGCTGCCTGCGCGCCTGTGAGTTCGGTGTAGAGCATCTGCTTGACCGTTTTTGCGCTGATGCCGTAGAGTTTCAGCTTTTCCTTGTCAAAGTCGATGCGGACCGCTTTTGCCTTCTCCGTCCAGTCGAGATGGACGTTCGTTACGTTGGGATCGGAGGCGACGACAGCGGCGACCTCTTCGGCGAGCTTGCGCACCTCGTCCGTTGTGGGTGCGGAGACGCGCAGCATAACGGGAAAGTCGACGGGCGGACCGGTCTGGATGTATTGCGTGGATACCCGCACGCCGCTGAGCTCATTGCGGCGTGCATCGGCGATGACGTCGGCAAGCTCCTCGCGTGCAGCGGTATCGTTTGCCGTGATGACGAACTGTGCTGTGTTCGCAGCGTCGGCCTTCGGGTCGACGGGGAGGACGAACCGCGGCGTGGACTGTCCGATGTAGGCAGCGTAGTTCTGGATCTTGTCCGTATACGTGTTCAGGACCGCCATGAATCGATCTGCCTCTGCCTGTGTAGCCTGGATGGATGCGCCTGCGGGCAGGGTGAGGCGGACGAGCAGTTCGGGACGCAGGGAGGGCGGGAAGAAGGTCTGCTTGATGTGCGGGAAGGCGATGAGCGACAGGATAAAGATGACCGCGGTGCCGATGAGCACAACGGCGCGGTGGGCGAGGAAGAGTGTCAGCACACGCCGAAAGAGCCGGTAGAATCGGCTGGCATAGGGATCGTGCGCCGCTTCGCCGTCTGCATTTTGCTTGACGCGGATCAGATAGTATCCGAACAGCGGCGCGACCATGACGGAGACGATCCAGCTCAGAACGAGCGCAATGCCGATGACGGGGAAGAGTGCGGCGCAGAACTCGCTCGCCATGCCCTTGGAGAAGGCGACGGGAATAAAACCCGCACAGGTGATGAGGGTGCCTGTGAGCATGGGCTTGGCGGTCTGGGTAAAGGCATAGCATGCGGCATCGAAGCGTCCCATGCCGCGCTCGAGCTGGACACTCATCATCTCGACGGCGATGATGGCGTCGTCGACGAGGAGGCCGAGGGCGATGATGAGCGCGCCGAGGGAGACCTTGTGCAGGTCGATGCCGAGGAGGTACATGAAGACGAATGTGCCCGCGAGGACGAGCGGGATGCAGCCCGCGACAACAAGCCCGGTACGGAAACCGAGCGAGAGAAAGCTGACGGCGAGTACGATGATGATGGCGAGTGCGAGGGTTTCCACGAAGTCGTGGATGGAGCTCTGCACGACGGCGGGCTGATTCGATACCTCGTGGAGCTCGGCGCCGAGCGGGAGATCCTGCTGAATCGCGGCGGTCAGTTCTTTGAGATGTGTGCCGAGGGCGAGGATGTTGCCGCCGTCCTCCATGGAGACGGCAATGCCGACGGCGGGGGCGCCGTTATAGAACATCTTCGGATCGGGCGGGTCGATTGTTTTGCGCTCGACACTTGCAATGTCGCCGAGGCGGAATATTTTTCCGTTCGCGGCGATGGGAAGCGCACGGATGTCCTCGATGTTCTTGAATACGCCGGAGGCGCGGAGATGGACGGTGTCGCTTGCAGTCTCAAGGGTGCCACTCGTCATCATGGCATCCTGCGCGCTGAGCGCGTCCGTGATTGTTGTGGGCGGAATGCCGAGCTGCGCAAGGCGTTCGAGGGCGATCTCTACGTAGATGCGCTCGCGCTGCGCGCCGACTAGGACGACCTTCTGCACGCGCGGAACGGCGAGGATGCGGCGCCGCGCATCCTCCGCCATGGCACGCAGTTCCTCGTAGGAGTAGTCCGCGCCCGTGATGGCGTAGACGGAGCCGTACACATCGTCAAAGCGGTCGTTGTAGTAGGGGCCGTAGACACCGTCCGGCAGGTCGTGCTTTGCATCTTCGCCGAAATTGCGCACGTCGCGCCATGTCGGGCGAATCTGGGAGGCGTCGAGTTCATCGCGCAGCTGGAGGTAGATGATGGTCTGACCCGCGCGGGTTTCACTCATGATCTTCTTGAGCCCCGGCGTATCCTGAAAACGCCGCTCGAGTTTGTCCGTGACCTGCTCCTGCATTTCCTCTGCGGTCGCGCCCGGCCATGCGGCGGAGATGACCATCTGGCGGATGGTGAAGGCGGGGTCCTCCATGCGGCCGAGCGACTCATAGGCGAAGATGCCGCCGATGGTAAAGACGATGATGAAATACCAGACAAGCGCGCGATGGCGCAGAGAGAGTTCGGTAAGGTTCTTCATTTCGTGCGCACCTTCTCTCCCTCATGGAGCTGGTGGACACCTGCCGTTACGACGACGGTGTCCAGCGCAAGACCCTCGACAACGGCATCGTTGGTATAAAATGCCGTGACCGTAACAGGCTGGAGATGCACGACGCCGTCCTCGACAACGTAGACCTCCGTTCGATCTCCTGTCTGGTAAAGGGCAGAGAGCGGGATCACGGCGCCGGCGGCAGCCTTCTCGGTGAGATGGACACGCGCCGTCATGCCGAGCGGGAGATCGGCGGGCGCATTCGGGAGTGCAATGCGCGCAGTATAGGTGCGGCTCGCGGCATCTGCGACAGGGGAGAGCTCGCGCACATAGCCGGACAGCATCGCACCTGTTGCCCACAGGGAGACGGCGGCAGGCATCCCGACGACGATTTCGGAGAGTCGGCTCTCGGGAACGGCGATCTCGATCTCACGTTCTCCTTCCTGCGTCAGCGTCAGAACAGTCTGCCCTGCGGCGACGACCTGTCCCTCCTCTGCTGCAATGTTCGAGACGACGCCGTCCGCGCCTGCGATGAGGTTTGTGTAGCCGAGCGCGTTGCGGCTCGTCGCATCCTGCGCGACCGCCTGCCGATAAGCCGCCTCGGCGGCCCGCTCGTTCGTACGGTACTGATCGAGCATCGCCGCAGAGATCGCCTGCGCGGCATAGAGTTCCTCGTAGCGTGCGCGCTCCGTGCGTGCGAGCTCATAGCGGGAACGTGCAGCGGCAACACCTGCACCCGTGGCATTTGCCTGCTGCTGCACATCGCGCGCGTCAATGACCATGAGCACGTCGCCTGCGCGGACATGTGCGCCGGCATCTACATTGCGCGAGAGGATCTGTCCGCCGACCTGAAAGGCGAGCCGTGTCTCGTAGCGTCCGCGCACGGTGCCGCTGTATCCTGTCTCCGTCGAGGATGCGTCGCCGACCGTCATCGTCCGTACGAGGGGCGGCTGCACCTCCGCCGTATCGCTGCCGCAGCCGGAAAGAACTGAGAGTGCCGCCGCGAGAATGACCGTGAGATAGAAACGCTGCTGCATGGTGAATCTTCCTTTCGTACCGAATAAGTTATGTAGATTTTACCACTGAACCTGGAGCGTGTCCATAAGGAGGGAATTTGAACCCCTGCAGATTTTGTGTTAGAATAACTCTCGATAGTACAGAGGAAGAACGGATCAATGCAGAGCTGTCGTATCGGTGTTCATTTTCACTCTGCCGCCGCCGACAAATCCTTCGCAGAGCACTGCTTTGCGGAGGGAGCGCCGTCTTGGCAGGAAGATCTGCGCCGATCGGTCGGTATTCATTTATCCGTGCTTCCTCGGGAAAGGATGTCATGATGGACGAGGAATTGCGGCGATATGAGAAGATTCGCGGCGCGTATCGTTCGGTGGGGCGGCTGGCAAATCTCTACGACGGGATGATGACCTACTCGACATGGTCGGGGAAACTCATCTCGCGTCTCGTGTGGGGGCTTGATCGGGACGGTGTGAGCCGCTATGTGGGGCTGGCGCTGCGCGCGGCGCATGCTGGCTTTGCGGGACGGCTTCTCGAAGTTCCTGTCGGGACAGGCTGCCTTTCGCTGCCGGTTTACGCTGAGCTGCCCGATGCCGATATCACCTGTCTCGATTACTCTCCTGCGATGCTCGCTGCGGCGCGTGCGCGGGCAGATGCGCTCCATATCCGCAATGTCGCGTTTGTGGAGGGCGATGTCGGGCAGCTGACCTTCGAGGATGATTTCTTTGACGCGGCAGTCTCGATCAATGGATTCCACGCGTTCCCGGACAAGGATGCCGCGTGGAGCGAGCTGCACCGCGTGCTGCGCCCCGGCGGACGACTGACGGGCTCGGTATTCGTCCTCGGCGGGAATCCGCGTACGGAGTTCGTTGTGACGCAGCTCTATACGCGCATGGGATTCTTCACGCCGCCGTACGATACGCAGGAGAGCCTAACGAAGCGTTTGAGAGCGCTCTATCGTGAGGTATCGGTCGAATGCGTCGAATCGCTTGCATGTTTTTCTTGTGTGAAATAGGGAATGTCATATGGTTACCGTTTTGCGAAGGAGGATGACTTATGAAATTTCGTACACTTTCACGTATTGTTGCTGCTGCATTCATCGCGGGCAGTACCTATGCCGCAGCGCCGGCAGCCTATGCGGAAGATGCGCCGCAGCCTGCCGCTGAGCAACCGGCGCAGGCAAAGTCGCCGTTTGACGAAAAGGTTCTGGAGCAGCATGTGATGGCGACGGTTGCGCGCTTTGAAAAGGGTGATATAGACGGTCTGCAGGCGGAGGCGACGCAGGATATGCGCGCGCAGCTGACGGCGGATCAGGTTAACGCGGCCAAAGCACAGTTTGCGCCGAAGTGGGGGGCGCGTGTCAGCAGCGGGAAGATGTATATGACATCCGGACAGGAGAACGGCGCATGGTATGCGGTCTGCGAGATCGCGGTCGGCTACAAGGAGACTGCGGTGGTCTATCGTCTCAGCTATGATGCGAATATGAATCTTGCGGGGATCTTTATCCGCTGAGTATATTTTCCGTATAAAGAGGGCCCGCACGGCATTGCCGTGCGGGCCCTTTGTGCTGTAAAAACGTTATCCTGTCTGCTGTATCTTTGACTGAATGAATTCGAGAAAGCGTGATTTCTCTTCCGCAGAGGAGAAGATACGGTTCGGCAGGATGATTGCTATGATTGGAGAAGTATAGAGATATATGCCGTGCTCCGCTTCGATGATCTCAGTGAGCTTTGTGTATTTCGTTTTGATCTCTTCATATTCTGTTCGATCCAGAAAGTCGTTTTCGTCGAATGTCATTGTCCGCACGCCGAAGAAATGCTCTTTTCCCTTTCCTTGAATGATTTTTCTAATCTGCTTTGCGATTATTCTATCATGTGCTTTTTTTCTTGTGATATACATGTAGGTGAAGAGTGTGAGAATGAGTGTTATAACCACAGCGATCGGATCTACGTAATCCGTCTTCAGTGTATTCAGCAGGAGCACCAGAAATGGGATGATGGCGGTAAAGCCCAAACGTAGGGCTTTTTCATAGCGATATTGTCCCTTGTTGTTTCTGTGGAAGATACAGAAGTCAATATAGTCTTGTTCGGTAAAATCGAATGTAAGTGTGAACACAGTGCGTTTCCTCCGTAATCTTTCCTGCGCAAAATAAAGAGCGCTGCCCACTCGGTGCAGCGCTCTTTATTTTGCGTTACGCCGCGTCGTCGTAGACGCTGTTGTCGTATCCTTCGTCGTTCGTCGTCGTTGTGTCAGACGTGCGCGCCGCCGTCGACTGGAACGGTGCGGCGCTGTCGTAGGTGGTCTGGACGCCGTAGAGGGTCGTCTCATCCTTTGTCTGGATATAGAGCTCCGTGCCTGCTGGATGATCGACGTTCTTGCCGCGCACGAATGCGCCGGCGACGACGCCGATGGGGCCGAGAACGGCAATGCCCGCGAGCGATGCGCCCGCTGCCATCGCGAGATGCTCCATTTCCTTCTTTGCCTCTTCGCCGATGTAGGTCGTCACATAGGTGCCGTCGAGCGCTTTTGTGCTCTTGAAGTCGATCTCGACCTGTGCGTTGCGGCCGAAGTTGCGTGCCTGGCGCACCTTTGTGACCGTGCCCTCGCCGCGCGAGCCCTTCGTGAAGACGAGGGTATCGCCGACGAAGACATCGTCCGCAACCTGGTATTCAATGGTATCGCCGACCTTGAGATCCTTTGCGTTGACCGGGGTCACGAGCGCGATCTTGATGAGAGTGTTCGCGGGGACGGAGACGGAGGTGACGGGGATATCCTTCGTGCCGAAGGAGGCCATCGACAGTGCGGAGATGCGTTTTTTAAACGTGCCTTCGCCGGTCTTGCCGAGCAGCGCCATCTCCATCTCGCTGATGCGCTCCTGCACGGAGCGCATGCTTGTCTCATGGTTGATGTTCCACTCGATGGCGTTGAGGTCCATCAGGACGGAGGGCGTTGTGCTGTTCGTATAGACCTCGTCGTAGATCGCGTCGATGCGGGACATGAGGCTTCCGCTGCGGTGGCTGCCGTCATAGTCGCGTTCGAGGCGATTGACGCGGTCAATGAGCGCGCCCGTCTGCTCTCTGCCGTAGGTGTCCTGCTCGATGAGTGCGAGCTTGGACTGGACGGCGTTCGGCGGCTCTGCTGCAAATGCCGTGCCCACGGATGTGAGTGCGAGCACGAGGGTCAGCGCGAGCGCACATAGTTTCTGTCGCATGGATTGATCCTCCTCCTGTTATGCTGTCTGCTGCTTTTCTGCGAGCAGCTCCTCGATAAAGTCCACGATACCCCGCATCGGCGAAGCGGGTGTATAAACCTGCGGTGCATCCATGCCCTGCATCGTACGCAGAATCTCCTTCGTGTCATAGACCTCGACGCGTGCGTCAAAGATCCGATACGTTCCCGCCTGATGGTTGAAGCGCGTGTGATAGAGATAGAGGCGATTCTCCGCCGCCTTGATGACGGCGACGACGGCATCGAACTCTGTGTCTGAGACGCGGGCAATGCTCGCGGCATCCACATAGTAGCCCGTGTCGTCCTCTGCGTCGACGAAGCGCATATCCTCTGCTGCCTCGCACACGCCGCAGCACGCAATAAAGAGAGCGATGGCAAGCAGAAAACTGCCCGCCGTGAAACGCTGCATCTGTGCAACCGCCTCCTTTCTGTATGAGTCCTCTCCAATTCGGGTCTATTATAGTGGAAAAGTTTTTGCGCGTCAAATTTATCTTGGGATTAGAATGTGCGGGCCTGTAAGGGGGAAGCCCCGGGAAGGCCCTCTTTTAGGTTGCGAAAATTCCGTTTATGATGTAGTATAATAACGTCTGATTACGATATGAAGCACTGAGAAAAGACAGGAGAACGCGCCGATGACCATAGCTTTGAAAACGCGCATCCTATTCGCGCTGACTGCCGCCTGCACCGTCCTCCCGAGCAGCGTCGATGCCGCATACACCGGGGACGGCGATACCGGCATTCAGCGTTTGGACTTTATCGAGAACCGCCGCCGCGAAGAGCGGGCGAACCGCCTCACAGAGGAACAGGAGAAGCTGCTTGCCGACGTGCAGGCGATGCAGAAGTATCTGCGCCATCCCGTAAAGAAGGATGAGCCGTCCCCCATCGCGTTCGAGGGCGACGACCTCACCTATGACGAGCGTACGGGCGAGTTCACGGCGAAGGGGCATGTGGATGTCGTTCAGCTCGAGGCACGCCGTTTTCAGGGGGACTATGTCGAGGGCAATACGACGACGGGCGATGTCTCCGTTCCCGACCGCGCGCATGTGCTCCAGATGACTGCGGGCACATCCCGCGTGACGCTCGACGGCTTCCGCATCAAATACAATTACCGTACGCACGAGGGCACGATGGCCGAGGCGAACGGCAAAGTCGGCGCGTACTACATGACAGGAAAGCGGTTCGAGTTCTATCCGGACAAGATCATCGTCTATGACGGCACGCAGACGAAATGCTCTGCGAAGAAGCCCGACTACCATCTGAGCTCGGATGTGGCGGAGATCTATCCCGGGAACCGTATGGTGCTGACCAATGTGAAATTCTGGCTGAAGAATAAGGTCATCTTCACGAAGAAGCGCCACGAAGTCGACGCATCGAAGCCCATCCAGCGGAACTTTCCGCGCGCCGGCTATGACAGTGACGACGGCCTCTGGCTGGAGCAGACGTTCGAGCAGGAAGTCGCTCCGAGGGTCACCGCCGCCGCCCATCTCCAGGTGACAACGCAGAACGGCTGGCGCAGCCACTACGATCTCGGCTGGGAGAACCGCGGAGCGAGCGCCCTGCTCACCTACGGCAACTTTGAGGACGGTGACAACGAATGGATCAAAAAGGAGCCGTCGCTCATCCTGGGCTATGCACAGCGCCTCGGCAAGACGCCGATCAGCTACAACCTCTATTCGGAGTACGGGCGCTGGTACGGCAGCGGCATCCACAGCAATCATTGGAAGTACGGCATCTCACTCGTGCACGATACGATTCCGTTCCACGGTTTCGGGCTGGATCTTGCCGCGGGGTATTCCGTCACGCGTGAGAGCTACGACCACTCACGCGTGCAGGGCGTGAATGCGAGCGTCTTCCTGACGAAAGAATTCAACAAACGCTTCGCTGCCTACGTCGGCGGCATCTATACGAAGAGTACGAAGCAGAACGCACTCTTTTCCTTTGACCAGGAGGACTACTCCAAAGTGCTGCAGGCGGGATTCAGCTACCGCATCGACGAGCGCAACCGGATTGCCGTCGGCACGAAGTACGCGGTTGAACCGCATGAGTGGACGGATGTAGACTACTATTGGTTCCACGACCTGCACTGCTCGCAGATCATTCTGCGCTACCGCTCCAAGCAGAATGCGTGGAAGATCAAATGGGAGTTCACCCCATGGTAAATGCGATTGCGCAGATGAGCGGCACCCCCGTGCTCATCATCGGGGACATGGTGGCCGATGTCTATCTCGACGGTGCGATTGCACGCATCTCGCGCGAGGCGCCCGTGCTCGTGCTCGATCAGGTGGAGGAGCGCGTTGTTGCAGGCGGCGCGGCGAACGTCGTCAACAATGCGGCGACGCTCGGCGGCACGGCCTATGCTGCGGGGGTCTGCGGTACGGATACGAGCGGGGATGCGCTCCTCGCTGTGCTCGCAGAAAATGCCGTGCGCACGGAGGGCTTCGTCCGTGATGCAGCGCATCCGACCATCACCAAGACGCGCATCATTGCGGGCGGGCGGGCGACCGTCAGCCAGCAGATCGTGCGCGTTGACCGTGAGTGGCACACGGCCCTCGCGCATGAAACGGAGGAGGAGCTGCTTGCGCAGATTCGTGCATTGCTTCCGCGGGTGCGCGGTGTGGTGCTCTCGGACTACGGCTCGGGAACGGTGACGGCGCGTGTGCGCCGTACGGTCATCGATGCGGCGCGCGCGGCGGAGATCCCGAGCATCGTGGACTCGCGCTATGACATCCTCCGCTACGAGGGAATCGGCTACGTAAAGCAGAACGACGCGGAGCTCGCGGCGGCGCTTGGCCGAGAGCTTCGCTCCGAAGAGGATATCCATGCGGCAGGGCGGGAGCTGCGGGAACGTCTCGGTGCTGACGGCGTGCTGATCACGCGCGGCGCGCAGGGGATGACGCTTTTCCTCTCCGACGGCTCCGCGACGAATATTCCCGTCAGCGATCACAGTGAGATTTTCGACGTCTCGGGCGCGGGGGATACCTGCGTCGCCGTGATGATTCTCGCCCTCGCAGCGGGGGTTGATGCGCTGACGGCCGCGCACCTCAGCAACATTGCCTCCGGCATTGCTGTGCGCAAGCGCGGGACGGCAACGGTCGCGCAGGAGGAACTGCGTGGCGCTCTCGCTGCGATCGAAGGGGGATGCTGATATGCTCATTCCAAGCGAACACATCGAAGAATTTGCTGCTGCGCTGCGCGCCGCGGGCGCGCGCGTCGTCTTTACGAACGGCTGCTTTGACATTCTCCACGCAGGCCATGTATGCTATCTCGCTGCGGCCCGGGCACGCGGCGATGTACTCATCCTCGGGCTCAACAGTGACGATTCCGTGCGGCGGCTCAAAGGCGAGGCGCGCCCGGTCAACGGGCAGAAGGACCGCGCAGAGGTCGTCGGCGCGCTGAGATCTGTGGACTATGTGACAATCTTTGAGGAGGACACCGCAGAGGCGCTGATCGCAAAGGTGCGGCCTGCAGTCTACGCAAAGGGCGGCGACTATACACGGGAGACGCTCCCCGAGGCACGCGTCGTCGAGGCATACGGCGGCGAGGTTGCCTTCATTCCCCTCGTCGCGGGCAAGTCTACGACGGGAATCATAGCAAAGGCCGGCCGCAGGAAGTGAAAGGAGGGCAGGGCATGAAGAATATTCTGGTCGTCAAGCTCAGCGCGATCGGCGACGTGATTCATGCTCTGCCCGTTTCGTATGCGATCAAGGAAACCTACCCCGACGCACACCTGACTTGGGTGGTCGAACCGACCGCCTATCCGATTCTCGAGGACAATCCCTACATTGATGACATCATCCTCTTCGAGAAGGCGAAGTTCCGCAGCCTCGGCGGCTTCCTCCATGCGATCGGTCCCCTCCGCCGGCGTCTGCGCAGGCGGCGTTATGACGCCTCGCTCGATCTGCAGGGGCTCTTTAAATCGGCGGCCATCGTGTTCAATGCGCGGGTCAAGCGGCGCATCGGGACAGCAAACATGCGCGAGGGAGCCAATCTCGTCAGCCGGCCTGTGAAAGGAGCGCATGCGCACGGGCATATCGTCGAACGCTATCTTGACGTGGCGCGCGCCCTCGGGTGCCGTGTCGATGAGGTGCGCTTTCCTGTCGCCGTCTCCGCACGCGATGCGAATGCGGCGGAGATCGTGCTCGCGCGTGAGGGCGTTCCGGAGGGGCGGCGCTTCATTGCGCTCGCCATCGGCGCGAATTGGCCGAACAAACGCTGGCCCGCGGAACACTTTGCGGCGCTGTCCGATCGCCTTTACCGTGCGCATTACATTCCTGTGCTGGTCGGCGGCGGGCGCCTCGACGAGACGCTGGCGCAGGATATCATGGCTGCGGTCGAGATTCCGCCCATAAACCTCGTCGGCCGTACGAATCTAAAGCAGCTCGCGCATATCTTCACGCGCGCGTCACTCGTACTCGGCGGCGATACGGGGCCGGTTCATCTTGCGGCGGGGCTCGGCACGCCGACGGTTATGCTCATGGGGCCGACGGATGCGAACCGCAACGGCCCGTACGGACAGCTGGAGAACGCTATTGAGGTCGACCGCCGCTGCCGTGCCTGCTGGAAGCGCGCCTGTCCGAAGGGATTCGACTGCCTGGCGATCATTACGCCGGAGGAAGTCATCGCAAAGATGAGGCCTCTTCTTCAAAAGAGATAAGCGGCGTGGTCCTGCGGCGGGGAAGGAGTACAGCAAGACATGCGGATAGAACGATACGGACACAGGCAGGAGGGCCGCTTGGCGGCATTTTATGATGCTGTGCAGCGGGATATTAAGCTGTTTGCGTTCATCCTGCTGACCCTCTGTGTCTACCGCGCGTATTTCATGTTCTACATGGCGGGCTATCTGTCCCCGTCCGCGGGGACAGACGATGTCCTCCTCGCGCTCCTCACAGGCCTGCGCCTCTCGCTCAAAACGGCGGGTGCCGTCACCCTGCCGGCATTCGTTCTCTGTTCGCTTCCTCTGCTCGCACTGCCGCGCCTTGCTCCTGTGCTCAGACGCCTGCGTTTTTGTTGGGGCGGTCTTGCGGCATTTGCATTCGCTGTGCTTTTCCAGGCGCGTTTTCCTTTTTATCGGCAGTTTCAGACATCGTTCAATATGCAGGTCGCGGCGGGGCTGAATGACGATGCGGCTGTGCTTGCCGAGATGATGCTGCGCGAGTACGGTCTCCTCTGGCGGCTGTGCATCGCGCTCCTGTTGACGGCGGCCTCGCTCTATGTGCTGCGCAGCCTCCTCCTCGTGCGCAGGACGTATGCGCTGCCTGCACTGCGCTCGGGCGTGCAGCAGGCGGTTTTTTCCCTCGGACTGCTGTTTCTTTTTGCAGCGACATTTGTCTTTGTCCGCTTTGGAGGCAGTTTTACGTATGCCGGCGGGGTCAACTGGGAAAACGCGGGTGTTACGAGTGATGCCTTCCTCAACGAATGCATCCTGGACGACGGGCAGGCGCTCTATCGCGTGCGCTCCATGTATAAGCGGCTGAAGAGCGGAGATATTGTCGGCGTTGACAAGGAGCACGTGCGCGCGCTTGCGGTGGAGGCTGCGGGGCATGCAGAGCTCTCGGCGGATACGCTGACGCCCTACTTGACGCGCACGGCGCAGGGGGCGCGCATCCCAAAGCCGCGGCATATCTTCATTGTGCTCGGTGAAACCTATGCGCAGTGGCCGATGCTGGAAACCTATGCCGCGCTGCACGCAGCTGACGGCATCAAGGGCCTGATCCGGGAGCCGAACGCGTATTATTCGCGGCGCTTTATGCCGAACGGGGACTTCACGTCCATCGCGATCACGGGATTGGTCACGGGGCTGTCCGAGGTCAACCAGCACGTCAACTATGTCGCGCGCAGTCTGCGGGAGGCGTATCCGACCGCGATGGCGCCGCAGTTCAAGCGGCTCGGCTATGCGGTAGATTTCTGGTATGGCGGCGTTCCCTCGTGGGAGGGGATGGATCGGTTTTCCATCGCGCAGGGCTTCGACCATTTCTATGGGTATCCGGACTTCCATGCGGAAAAGGTGAATGCGTGGGGAACCTCGGACGAGCAGCTCTTCTCTGCGCTGTTTCAGCATCTTGCCGATGAGCCGCCGACAGTGCATCTCATCATGACGGTCTCGAATCATCCGCCCTACAACATTGATGTTGCGGCGGAGGGATTCGATCTCGCCCGTGCGCGCGCGGAAACGGCGCAGCTGCCGAATGTGGACGATCCGGATCAGCTCGCGCTCGAACTCGGGCACTATTGGTACATGGACAAGATCGTAACGCAGTTCGTGCATGAGACGATGAAAAAATATCCAGACAGCCTGTTCGTCATCACGGGCGATCATGCCGTGCGCATGAATCCGTCGCGTACGCCGACGATGTACGAGTATCAGAGCGTCCCGTTTGTGCTGTACGGGCAGGGAGTGACCTCTGCGGTTCTGGCGCCGGATGTCGTCGGCGGACATACGAACATCGTACCAACGCTTATCGAGTTGATTGCGCCTGCGGGATTTTCCTACGTGTCCATCGCGCCGAGCCTGACAGAGAACAATATGGGAGCGGCATTCAACCGGGACTATTTCCTGACCCGGTCGGTGATGGGACGCGTCAACACGAAGGAGACGGAGCTCCTGCCGGGGGCGGCCGAGGAGGACCCAGCCGCGGCGTACGATCTGCTGCAGAGGCGCATGACAATCCTGCGGACACTCTCATGGCAGCTGATTGAACACGGCGATTCGTTGGAGGGACAATGAGCTCGTATCGGAACATCCTCGTCATCAACCTCATGCACCTCGGCGATCTCATGCTTGTGACGCCGGTGCTGCGAACCCTGCGGCACAATTATCCGGCCGCGCGCATCACCCTCCTCGCTGATGAGAAACTCGCAGACATCGTGCAGGAGAACCGGCACATCGACGAGTGCCTGCTGATCGACAAGAAGGGACGGGACAACAGTCTGCTCGGCATCCTGCGCTTTGCGCGCCGTCTGCGCCGCCGCAAATATGACCTCGTCATCAACCTGCACCGCAACGAGCGCTCCTCGGCCCTCGCGGCGCTGAGCGGCGGCAAGCAGATCATCGGCTATACGAAGCCGGGCTTCTCCATCTTCTTCGATCATGTGAGCCCCGATCAGAATATGATCATGCACGAGGTCCACTCGCACTATGCGGCACTGCGTGCAGCGGAGGTGATCGGGGAGGTCGATGACGCGGGGCTTGAGATGTGGGTGCCGCCTGCGGAGGAGGAGAAGGCGGCGCGGCTCTGGGCGGAACACTTTCGCCCGGAGGATAAGGTGATTGCGCTCAACATCGGCGCCAGCTGGATGACGAAGCGCTGGATGGACGATTATTTTGCGGAGGTCGCGGATACCTATCTCGTGCGCGGTTATCACATCGCCGTCATGGGCGGCCCCATGGATGTGGAGATTGTAGACTCCTGCCGCGCGCAGATGCGTGAGCGGGAGAATCCGCGGCTGCATATCTTTACGGGGCAGGTCAGTCTCGGCGTGCTCGCGGGGCTTCTTCGGCGCTGCATCCTCTTTATCACGACGGACTCGGGGCCGATGCATGTCGGCGTTGCGATGCATGTTCCCGTGCTCTGCATGTTCGGCGCATCGCCCATCCCGGGCTTTTACCCCTATGACGAGAGGAGCATCTCCGTCCGCGCGCCCGTTCCCTGCCATCCCTGCCGTATTCATGAGTGCCCGCTGGACGGCGCGGACTACATGATGTGCATGAAGCGGATGCCGCCGGATCTCATTTTGAAATATGCGGATCAGATGCTCGCCGAGCATGGAGAGCGTCCCGCGTATGAACTTCCGCGCCCAAAGGATTTCGAGACGCGTGTGGCGGAGCAGGCGGACGGCTCGTTTGTCCTCGCACCGAAGGGGGCAGCGGGGCGCGTTGTCCGTCCCGTTTTGCCCGCAGGGATCAAACCGCACGGATTTGACTGATAGAAATTGGTGTTTTCCACAAAGATAGGAGCGTTCTCATGGATATGGAAAAAATCCGCGAAGTCGTTGCAGAGAAGAGCGTGCGCAGCAATATTCTCGTCGTTGGCGATGTCATGCTCGACAAGTACTACTCAGGCGAAGTCACACGCATCTCGCCGGAGGCGCCCGTACCGATCACCCATGTGACGGGCACGCGCGAGACACTCGGCGGCGCGGCAAACGTCGCGCACAACCTGGCGCTCCTCGGGACGAACGTCAGCATCGCGGGCTATGTCGGCGATGACGCGCACTGCAAGAGCCTGCTCGATAAATTTGCCGCGCGCGGCATCGACTACAAGGGGCTGATCCATACCGACCGCCCGACGACGACGAAGATCCGAATCATCGGCGGACATCAGCAGATGCTGCGCCTCGACTTTGAGGACGATGATCCAATCGACGGGGACGATGCGCAGCAGTATCTCGCCTATATCGATCAGAAACTCAACGAGAGTATGGACTGCGTGATCATCTCAGACTACGGCAAGGGCTCCTGCACCGAATATGCGTGTCAGCATATCATCCGCACGGCGCATGATCACGGCGTGCCTGTCATCGTCGATCCGAAGGGACCGCAGTGGGCGAAGTACCGAGACGTTGACTACATCACGCCGAACATCAAGGAGATCAATGAAACGCTCCTCGAGCCCATTCAAAATGAGGATTTCGACGTCGAAAAAGCGGCGCGCTATGTGATGCGCAAATTCGGCATACGGAATGTCATCCTTACGCGTTCATCGAAGGGCCTTTCTCTCATTCACGGCGAGGAAGTCGTTCACATCCCGACGAGAGCGCAGGAGGTGTTCGATGTCTCGGGCGCGGGCGATACCGTGATCGCCGTATTCGGCCTGGCCCTCGCCGGCGGGCTCAAGCCTGCGGACGGCGCCTATCTCGCAAATCTTGCGGCGAGTGTCGTCGTCTCGAAACTCGGCACCTACGCGGTCAATCGAGAGGAACTCCTGCGGGTACTTGATCACCAGGAAGGAGCGGCGGTATGATCATCGTCACCGGCGGCGCCGGCTTTATCGGCAGCAACCTCGTCCATGCACTTAACGAGCGCGGGCACAGGGACATCCTGATCGTTGACGATCTGCAGGACGGCGAGAACTACAAGAACCTGCGCGGCCTGCATTTCATTGACTACCAGCAGAAGGACGACTTCCTCCATCTCATCGAAGAGGGGGATTTCGACGGCACGGATATCGACGCGATCTTTCATGAGGGCGCGTGTTCCGACACGATGGAGTACGATGTCAACTACATGATGAAGGAGAACTACGCCTACTCCAAGGCACTCCTGCATTTTGCCATGGGCGCGCGCATTCCGTTCTTCTACGCATCCTCGGCCTCTACCTACGGCGGGGGAAAGAACGGATTTACCGAGGGCGGGCGCTGCGAGGATGCGCTCAATCCCTACGCGTTTTCAAAGCTCGCGTTCGACCGCTATGTGCGGCAGGTCATCCCCGAGGCGCGCAGTCCCATCGTCGGGCTGAAGTATTTCAACGTTTACGGCCCGCAGGAGCACCATAAGGGGAAGATGGCGTCCATCTTCTACCAGCTCTACCATCAGATCATGGAGACGGGGCAGGCGCGTCTTTTCCGCGGGACGGACGGCCTCGCAGACGGCGAACAGCGCCGCGACTTCGTCTACGTCGGCGATGTTGTGCGCGTGAATCTCTGGTTTTTTGAAAACGGCGGCGAGAGCGGCGTCTACAACTGCGGCACGGGCGTTGCGCACAGCTACAACGAAGCGGCGCGTGCAGTGATCGCGGCGCTTGGCATGGGCGAGATCGTCTACCGTGACTTCCCCGACGTGCTGCGCGGCAAGTATCAGAATTACACGCAGGCAGATACGGCAGCGCTTCTTGCCGCAGGCTATGACGGCGGCTTTACCCCGATGGAAGAGGCGGTCCGGGAGTACTGTGATTTCCTAAAGGCCGGCGGGTACTTCTCCTATGCCGAATAAGGCGATCTTCTTCGACCGTGACGGCACGCTCAACGTGGATGTGCACTATCTGCACGATCCGGAGCAGTTCGTCTGGGTGGACGGCGCGATTGACGCGATCCGCTGGGCGAATACGCACGGCTATCTCGTCATCGTCGTCACGAACCAGAGCGGCATCGCGCGCGGCTACTATGACGAGGCTGCCGTGCAGCGCCTGCACGACTGGATGAATGCAGAGCTCGCCAAGTACGGTGCGCATATTGACGCGTTTTACTACTGCCCCCATCATACGGAGGGAATCGTTCCGGCATATACGAAGGCCTGTGCCTGCCGCAAGCCCGCGCCCGGCATGCTCCTGCGCGCGATCGCAGAATACGATATCGATCCTGCGGTCTCGCTGCTGATCGGCGACGGGGAGCACGATGTCGTCGCCGCTGCAAACGCGGGGGTAAAGGGCGTGCTCTATCCGGGGGGGAACCTCTGCGACTGTGTGCGGGCAGCAGCGGGAGAAAGCCGTTGATGTATAAGGAGGCAGATGTGTGAAGCTCGCGGTCATTATTCTCACGCACAATGAGGAGCAGCATGTTGCGGCGTGTATTCAAAGTGCTGCCTTTGCCGATGAAATTCTTGTTATTGACGACTGCAGTACAGATCGCACGCGAGCGCTTGCCGAATCGGCGGGAGCGCGCGTCATTGAGCATCCTCTGAACGGCGATTTTGCGGCGCAGCGCAACTTTGCTTTGGCGCAGACAGATGCGGACTGGGTGCTTTATATCGACGCGGATGAACGTATCAATATGCAGACGGAGCAGGAACTGCGCCGCGTGATGGCGGAGGATGCGCGGGCGGTATATGCGATCAAGCGGATCAATGTCGTTTTTGGCCGGCGGATGTATCATGGCGGGCACAGACCGGACTATCCGCGTCGCTTTTTCCCGCGTGACGCCGTTCGATGGGAGGGGCTTGTTCACGAGCGGACGGAGTCCGCGCTCCCCGTGCGGCGTCTCAAAGGCAGCCTTCTTCACTATACGTATACCAGCTGGGATCGCTATTTCCAGAAATTCAATCAGTACACGACGCTCATGGCGGAGCGGCAGCATGCCGAGGGGAAGAGCGCTTCGTTCCTGAAGATCCTGCTTGATCCGCCGTTTGCATTCTTTCGCTTCTACATCCTCCAGCGCGGTTTTCTGGACGGACGCCTCGGTTTTGTCATGGCGGTGTTCCATGGGTTTTACACAATGGTGAAATATGTGAAGCTGTATGATATCGAGCGAAGGAGTACGGATGAAAAGAGCCTTAGATAGAGGGGAAAGATGAGCGCTGTGTATTTTAAAAACTTAAGGATAGAACAGCTCCATACGTGGGTGTTCTATTTGCTCTGCGGATTTGCTCTGTTCAGCAATATTTCGATTGCTGTCGCCAATATATTTCTCGGGACGCTCACAGCCATCGCACTCCTTCGCCTTTGGCTGAAACATGACGATTGGAGAAATGCGCTGCCGGACGGACGCCTTGGCACGGCGCTTCTGATTCTGATGGGAGCGGTGGTGCTCTCCGCGCTGTTTTCGAGCGATATTTCATACAGCCTGCGTACCGTTGGAGATTACTACGGCTACCGAATGCTTGGGCTGTACGCAGTGCTGCTGATGGTTTGGGAGAAGCGCCGGCTTGCTTTGATTGCCGTGTGCATCGGCATTTCATTTGCAATCAACGACTTGGCTGTTATTTTTCAAGGCGTTGTCCAGGGGAACTTCAGAGCAGCCGGATTCTCGATCTATATGTCGGTGGGAGGATTCCTCTCGATGCTGATTCCCGTGCTTCTGCTGCTCCTCCTCAGCAGAGGCATGGATGTGCAGTATCGCGTTCCTGCGGCGGCAGCGCTCGGCATCGGCTGTCTTGCACTTCTCTATAATGGAACGCGCGGCGCATGGCTCGCCGTTCCTGTCACAGCGCTTGTGTGTGCCGGCTTCTTGGTTCGACAGAAGAAAAAGCTTCTCGTCGGCGCCTTGCTTGCGCTTGTGGCCTTTGCCGGCGTCTTTGCCGTATCGCCTGCACTCTCATCGCGTTTCGCCACGATTGGTGATATGAAGGCGCAGAGCAACTCCGAGCGATTGCTCCTTTGGACGAGTGCCGTCCACATGTTTGAGGATCATCCGATTGTCGGGATCGGTTTTGCCCAGTTTAAGCCGGCGTATCGGGAGCACTATATCTTGCCGGAGGCGAAGGAACGCGAGCTCGGGCATGCGCACAGCAATGTCATGCATATGCTCGCGGAGTGCGGCATCATCGGCATTTCAGCGCTGCTTTTCTTTTGGTGGACATATCTTTCCTATGGCTTCCGCACATGGATGGATACGCATTGCATTGCGGCGCTCCTCATTCCTGCGGTCCTCTTTGGTCTGATCCTGCAGGGGCTGACGGAGTATAATATGGGGAATTCTGCCGTCATGAAGCTTCACTGGCTGCTCATGGGGCTCTGCTTACAGTGGCTGCGCCTGGACGAGGGCGTGCGGAGGAGATGGTAGCGCTGCAGAAACTCAATATCCTGCATATTGTCGCGGCAAAGGAATGGGGCGGAGGAGAATCCTGTGCTCTTGCGATGTGTAAGGCGCAGAGAGAGGAAGGACACCGTGTTTTCGCTGTTTTTGACAGACCGTCCGCAGCCTTTGGTGAGCGCTTTGCGCCCTTCGCTGAAACACGGATCCTATCCATGCGGTACCCGCAGGCGATTTGTTCTGCTTTCGCATTACGGAATTTCCTAATAAAAAAGAACATCCATGTCATTCACACACATACGGGCAAGGTTATCCCCTTTGCCGTACTCGCCGGAATTTCTCTGCCGACGAAACTCATGGCGTTTCGTCACAATGCGCTTCCCAATAAAAAGGATCTCCTGCATCGTTTTCTTTATCGCCGAACGGATGCATTCCTATGCGTCTCAAAAACCGTATATGAGATGCAGGTAAAAACTGCAGAACCGGATTTACAGAGCCGTTTTTATCAAATTTATAACGGGATCGATACGGCGCTCTATGATCGAAGAGAGCATCCCGTTCGGCCCCTTCGCCGGGAATTTTTAACGCTCGGTTATGCCGGCAGGATTGAGGAGAACAAGGGGATTGCCGTATTATTGGAGGCGATGAAACAGCTGCGGGATGCGCGCATCGTTTTGCGCGTTGCCGGCGATTTTTCCGGGGAATATGCTCGGAGAATGCAGCAATTCTGCCGAGAGCACGGACTGGATGAAAAAGTGTCATGGTGCGGTTTCCGACAAGATATGGCAGCTTTTTATGATGAGATAGACGTTTTGATTCTCCCCAGCATCATACCGGAAGCGTTCGGACTGGTGTTATGTGAGGCGATGTACTGCGGATGTGCGGTGATTGCGACACGAAACGGTGCGCAGAGTGAAATTGTGGAAGACGGAGAAAGCGGCTATCTCGTTTCCCCCGGTTCTTCTGCGGAGATTGCCGCACGTCTGAAAGAATATACGGATCATCCGCAACGCATCGCACAGATGGGGGAGAATGCCCGCAATCGGATTGCACACAACTTCACGATGGATTTATGGAAGAGAAACATGGAGAAAATTTACGCAGAGGTCTTTTCCTGAACACAGCGAAAGGGGGATACGCTATGGATTTTTGGAAATTAGGAAAATCAATATACAATATGTCGAATCCGCGCGAGGCTCGGCGCTGCGTAATCTTTTGCGTGCGGGCGATCCTTCATCGTGCCCAGATGATGAAAATACATCGGTTTTTCCAGCAAAGCGAATTGCTGCGTCAGGCGGCAAAGATATACCCCTTTGTCTACGAACAGCCGACGCGGGCTTTTTTTTACAATAGATCGACATTCGATGAACGCGCTGCCCTTGTGGAGTCGCATATGGCTTTTCTGGCTGAACATTTGCGTGCAGAGAAATTTCTTGCGCTGTATGGTTCTGAGAGCATATTGCTTTGGTCAGGGATTACATGTATGGAACGGCCCTTTTATGGCTCGCTTTTTTTTGAGCCGGGGCAGCGGAAGGAAGGGCTCCTGTCGGTTGTGCTGTGGTTGGGGGATGTTCCCTTTTACCAAATCATATTTTGGATTTCTCCGACAGAGGACGGTACCCCCGCTATGTGGATCGGCGCCATGCAGGGGCCGAACATGGCGCATGCGCAGGATGTAGTCAAGCAGGCGACCAAGGCGTGCCACAGCTATCGGACGAAAAATCTGGTGCTCTACGTCGCACAGGCCGCTGCGCGTGCGCTGGGGCTGCGTCATATCTATGCCGTGACCAATGAAGGCTACTATGCAAACAATCACATTCGCATGGACCGGAAGCTCAAGACGGACTTCAGCGAGTTCTGGCGCGAGGCCGGCGGTATTGAGACAAAGGATATGCGCTTTATGGAACTGCCTCTGACCGAAAAGCGCAAGACAATGGAGGAAGTGCCGACACGCAAGCGTGCGGTTTACCGGCGGCGTTTCGCCATGCTGGACGAGATTGATCGGGAAGCGGCAGAGCGTATACAGGCGATCTTGCGGTAGAGATTGTGCTGCACATATGAAAAAGCCCGACGGCGGAAGCATTGCTCCTGCTGTCGGGCTTTTTGTATGCGATAATTATTTTTCGTCCGCGGCCGACGATGGCGCTTCTTTCTGCATCGCCTCCACGCTCAGTCCCGGCGTGATGCCGCGTGTATAGCGACGCTCCATACGGTCATGGACGTGGGCGTACTTTGCGGTGACTTTTGGGCTGCGCTGGCGCAGGGTTTCCTGTACGACGCGCAGGTCCTTGGTCTCCTGATAGAGGTTCGTGCCGCAGCTGTGGCGGAAGAGATGGCAGGCATAGCCGGGCTGTTTCAGTCCCGCGTCAGTCAGTGCCTTGTTGATGACGTAGCGGATGCCGACGCGTGTGATGCGTCCCTGCGCGTTGTTGCGCGCACAGGAGATGACGGTCGGCGTGAGGCGGTTCTCCGGCGGAACGGGGCCGCGTTCCTCGATGTATGCCTTGAGGAGCTGAAAGGTCTCCTCGCAGGGATAGATAATGCCGGCGTGTCCCTTGCCGCGGACCTCGATACGCCCGCGCTGCCAGTCGATGTCCTCGTCGGAGAGACGCATGACCTCGACGACGCGCAGACCCTCGACCCCCATGAGGTAGACGATGAGGAGATTGCGCAGACGGCGCAGCGCATTCTGATCGGCGGCGAGGCCTTCGCAGATCTCCTTGATCTGATCGACGGTGAGGTACTTATAGTCCTCGTCGAGATGCTGCGGGTTGCGCAGCTGCAGATCGGCGCAGGGGTTCTCGGCGATGAAGGAGAGACGCTGCGCGACCTTGTAAAAGGCGCGGATCGCCGCGCCCTTGATCATGAGCGTTGCTGCGCTGTATCCGCGCGCGCGCATTTCCTCCATGTAGATGCGGATCTGATAGTCGTGCACATCGCTCAGCGGGTGGAGATTCTGCTCCATGCACCAGTGGAGAAAGAGGCGGATGGCAAGCTCATAGGTGTCGCGCGTGTCTGCTGTGGGGGCGCCGCCCGCGATGTAGCGCGGGAGGTATTCGTAAAAGTGGGCGATGAAATATTCCGGCGTGATGGCGTCCTGCCGGACGTTCATCGACACTTCGCCCATGCGGCGCACATTGCCGGGTGCCGTTTCCGCCCGCCGCGCAGGGACACCCATCTCCGCCGCCGTCCCGCTGCGGTAGGATTTGTTTGCCGCCAAAAAATCACCCCTCTCGTCTGTATCAATGAGATGATTATAGCATGCGGCCTTACGTTTAGCAACAGGTATCAAACTATACATAAATACCGCTCCGTGCCAAACCGGCACAGAGCGGTATTTTCCGTTTGCTTTCTGTGATTTTCTGCACTATTGCGGTACGGATGCGCTGCGTGCAGGGAGAAAAATTTTTTGAAGCGGGCAGAACTACTCGGCGATGCCCGGGCGGGTCATCTGACGCGGGGAGAGAATGTGCGTGAGTTCCTTCTTCGTGAGGATGCCGCGGTCGAGGATGATCTCGCGGATTGGTCTGCCCGTCGTATATGCCTCGCGCGCGAGCTCAGCGGACTTTTCGTAGCCGATGTGGGGGAGCAGCGCCGTCACGATGCCGACACTGTTGTCGAGCCATTTCTGGCACTGCTCGACATTTGGCTCGAGCCCCACGAGGAGTTTGTCAACGAAGGTGTCAACGGCGCGCGTGAGGTAGTTCAGTGCATTGAACATATTGAACGCCATCACCGGCTCCATGACGTTCAGCTCGAACTGCCCGTTCTCGACGGCGAGCGTCACGGCGAGATCGCCTGCGATGACCTGATAGCACGCCTGATCAAGCACCTCGGCGATGACGGGATTGACCTTGCCCGGCATGATCGACGAGCCCGGCTGGCGCATGGGCAGGTGCAGCTCGTTCAGTCCGCAGCGCGGCCCCGATGCCATGAGGCGAAAATCGTTCGAGAGTTTGATGAGGACGAGCGCGGCGTTCTTGAGCGCGGAGGAGAAATCGGCGAACGCATCCGTGTTGTTCGTCGCGTCGATGATGTTCTGCGAGGTGCGGTAGGTCTCGCCCGTGATCTCCGAGAGCCGCCGTGCGACCGCCTTGATGTAGGCGGGTTCGGCATTGAGTCCTGTGCCGACGGCGGTGCCGCCCATGTTGATCGTGTGGATGTGGCGACGAACGTAGCGGATGCGGCGCATAGAGCGGCGCACGGCGGACGCATAGGAGCCCATCTCCTGCCCAAGGGTGATGGGGACGGCATCCTGGAGGTGGGTGCGGCCCATCTTGAGAATGCCGCGGTAGGCCGCCGCCTTCTTCTCCAGTTCCGCAGCGAGCCGGTCGAGCGCAGCGAGGAAGACGGTGCTCTTTGCCGAGAGGCAGACCTTGATGCCCGTGGGGAAGGCATCGTTCGTTGACTGTGCCATATTCGCGTGGTTGTTCGGCGATATGATGTCATAGCGCCCCTTTTCCTCGCCGCGCAGCTCGAGCGCGCGGTTGCAGAGCACCTCGTTCATGTTCATGTTGATCGATGTGCCCGCGCCGCCCTGAATGGGGTCAACGGGGAACTGGTCGATGAGTCCGCCCGCGATGATCTCGTCCGCTGCCTGCACGAGCAGATCACCGATCGCATGCGGGAGGCGGCCCGTGTCCATATTCGCGAGCGCCGCCGCCTTCTTTACCTGCGCGAGTGCGATGATGAAGGTGGGATCGAGCCGCTGCCCTGTGATATAGAAATTCTCGATGGCGCGCATTGTCTGTACGCCGTAGTAAGCATCATCGGGGACCTCCATCGCACCGAGGAAATCGTGTTCGGTTCGCATGGCATGCGCTCCTTTCCTATGAAGAAAGCCCGGACACTGTCACTGTCGGGCCGTTTCTTACTTGTCGCAGATATTGAGTTCGAGGACATCGGGGCGCGCGTAGTGCCCGCAGGGATCAAATTCCATCTTGGCCGCTGCCGCTTTGCCGAGGTCGAGATCGGCAACGATGAGCTCTTCCCTGTCCCAAACGGGCTCGGTGAGGAACTCGCCGAAGGGATCGACGATGCAGCTGCCGCCGCGGCAAACGATCTCGGGCAGACGGTCGATCTCCTCACCGCAGTGCAGCTGATCGCGGGGATAATCGGCGCGCGTGAAGTACATGTCCGCGTTGATGAAGTAGCAGCGTCCCTCAAGACCGATGTGCCGGGCGGTATTGATCCATGAATCCACATCGTTCGTATTCGGTGCGATGAAGATGTTTACACCGCGCTGATAGAGCGCCGCGCGTGCAAGCGGCATGTAGTTTTCCCAGCAGATGAGGCTGCCGAGCGGTCCCCACGGGCTGTCGATCGTCGGGAAATAGCCGCGGTTCGCGTCGCCCCATACAAAGCGCTCCGCACCAGTCGGTTTGAGTTTGCGGTGGACAGAGGCAAGCGCGCCGTCCGGCGTGAACATGATGTTCGTGTTGTAGAGCGTGCCGGTCGTATCATCGCGTTCAGATACGCCGATGCTGAGGTAGATGCCGTGCTTTTTCGCTGCGGCACCGAGCGCGTCGGTCTCCGGACCGGGGCAGACGACGGAGTTGTCATAGTAGAGCTTCCAGTCCTTGCGGCCGTTCTCATCGCGGCTGCCGACTTTGAAGCCGAACGTCATGCCGAACGGATAGCCGGGGAGGAAAAGCTCGGGGAATACGACGAGCTCCGCACCCTGCGCCGCGGATTTTTCGATCCAGAGCAGTGCCTTCTTGAGCGATGCCGCCTTGTCGAACATAACGGGGGCCGCCTGAACGAGAGCGAGGCGGCAGTTTTCTTTCAGATCCTGCATGAGAATATCTCCTTTACTGCGATTTATTGACTGCGGCTGCGGTAGCGCTCGACAATGTCGGCGTCATAGTCCCACATGGGCGTGTCGGATACTTTCTTTTGTTCCTGATAATCCTTCAGCGCAAAGGCGACGTATTTCGAAAGGCGGAAGAGCGCGATAACGTTGAAGAGAACCATGAGCGCGCCGAACAGGTCGGCAAACTCCCACATGGAGACGACGGGGACAATGGAGCCGAAGAGGATCAGGCAGAGCGCAAAAATGCGGTAAGCTGTCACGGCATATTTCTTGTCCGGGAAGAGGTAGCGCGTGTTGACCTCGCCGTAGTACATGTTGGCGAGGAGCGTCGTGTAGCCGAACAGGAACATGGCGGCGGCGACGAGCCAGTAGCCGAGATCGCCGAACGAGGAGGAAAAGGCCGCCTGCGTCAGCTGGATGCCGGTGAGCTGACCGTTCAGTGCACCCGAAAGGAGGATGCAGAATGCCGTGCAGCTGCAGACGATGATGGTCGTCACGAAGACGCCGAGCATACCCGAGAGGCCCTGATTGACCGGGTGCTTGACATTGGCCGCTGCATGCATCGACGGCGTTGTGCCGGCGCCTGCGTCATTGCTGAACAGACCGCGTGCCACGCCGTAGCGGAACGCCTCCTGTACGGTGTATCCGAGCACGCCGCCGGCTGCCTGCTGGACGCCGAACGCAGACTCAATAATTAGGCGCAGCATGTCTGCAATCCATTCTGCATGCGTTACGAGTACGATCAGAGCGAGGATGATATAGGCGAACGCCATAAAGGGGACGATATAGGAAGCGACGGTCGAGAGGCGCTTGATCCCGCCGAAGATGACAAGCCCCACGAGCATGACGAGCACGGCCCCGATGGCGAGCGGCGGAAGCGCTGCCTGCCCGCTGAACGAGCCGGCAATGGAGTTGCTCTGCACCATGCAGTAGACAACGCCGTTGCCGAGGATGACGGAGATCGAGAAGAGCACGGGCAGAACCTTTGCATTCAGCCCGCGCCGCATATAGTAGGCAGGGCCGCCGCGGAAGGTGGTGCCGTCTTCATTCTTCACGCGGAAGATCTGGGCGAGCACCGCTTCGCCGAACATGATGGGCATGCCGAGAATCGCCGTGATCCACATCCAGAAGATCGCGCCGGGGCCGCCCGAGGCAAGTGCTGTTGCGACACCGACCAGGCTGCCGGCACCGACCTCGCTGCCGATCGCTGAGCAGAGCGCGCCGAATGCGCTGACTCCGGAGGAGTCGCGGCTGGCCTTCCATAGATTTGGTACGAGCTGGGTGAAGTAGCGTACCTGCGGAAAACCGAGGCGTATCGTATAGAAAATACCGCATGACAGCAGTATGCCTGCAATAAGCCAGCCCCAGAAGACGCCGTTGATGGCTTTGATGATTTCCACGGAGAGACAACTCCTTTCATAATTATAACACTGAGACAATATGGCGCAGAAGGATTTTTATTTTCTATAAGTTATGGTATCATAAACGATGAATGCAGTAAAATCAAAAATACTGAATTCCTAAATCGAAAAAAATGATAAGAGAAGGTGAAACAATGGAACTGCGGAATATCAAAACGTTCATTCATGCTGCGGAGATGGAGAGCTTCACTGCAGCGGCATTGCGGAAAAACTATGCACAGTCCACGGTGACGCAGCAGATTCAGGCCATTGAACGCGAACTCGGCGCAGAGCTCTTTGTGCGCTCCGGGCGGCGCGTTGCGCTGTCGAGCGCGGGGCGCGCGTTCCTGGGATATGCACGCCGTATGGCAGCGCTCGAGCAGGAGACACTCGCAAAGTTCCACGGAACGGGGGAACCGGAGGGAACCTTCTTCATCGGCGCCATCGAAACGCTCGCGACCTCGCGCTACATGGCACAGATCGGGGCATTCCTCCGGCGCTGTCCAAAGGTGCGTCTGCATGTGCACGTCGACACAGCGCCGCGGCTGCGCCAGGCGCTGATCCACGGCAGCATCGATCTCGTATTCTTGATTGACCGCCTAAGCGAAAATCCGCGGCTGCATACGCTGCACCACAGCCCCGCGGAGATACAGTTCATCGCATGTCCCGATTCTCCCTATGCGCAGCGTCCCGTCTGCATCGAGGAACTGACGGCGTCTCCGTGGATTCTGACCGAGCGCGGGACAAATTATCGGAAGAAACTGGAGGACGATCTCGCGGAGCGTCGTCTCTATCTGCACGACCGTGTCGAGATCGGTACGAGCAAGACCATCATTGACTTCGTTGCGGCGGGAATCGGCATCTCCATTCTTCCCGCTGTTACCGTCGCTGATGCTGTGCGCGCCGGACGCGTCGCTGTTCTCGATGTCACGGACTATCAGATCCATATGGATCTGCAGATCCTCGCAGCGGGGGAACGCTGGCTGCCGCACCCGCTCGCCCTCCTCGCCGGGGACTTTGCCGCAGGGCTGGCGGGAGAGGGGTAGGGCAGAAAAATAAGGATGCGCTGCCTTTGGCGCGGATTTTGATTCCCGGACAGATCATCTCCTATGCAGTGCGGCTTTGCTGTGCTATACTGTCTTATAAGGGGATATTTCCTATTATGCTGCACAGCAGCGGGAAGGGGTGATGTTATGCTGGGGCAATATATTTCGCCCGGCGGAATCATGCTGCAGGAAGTCTGCCGTGACTGGGAGGAGTGCATCGACCGCGGTGCGCGGCCGCTCCTGGAGCACGGCATTGTGCTGCCGTCCTATCCGGCCGCGGTCAAGCGCAATCATCGGGAGATGGGCGCCTATATGGTGATCGCGCCCGGCATTATGCTCTCGCATGCGCGTCCCGAGGACGGCGCGGAGGCGGTGGGCCTGACCATCCTGACTCTGCGGGAGCCCGTCGCATTCGGCAGCGCACACAACGATCCGGTGCGCCTCGTCATCACGCTCGCGACACCCGACGCAAAGAGCCATGTGGCGATGCTCGAAGACCTCTCGGGGTTCTTGATGACGGAGGGCATGGCCCAGCGGCTGATGGAGGCGCAGACCGAGGAGAGCGCTCAGGCGCTGTTTGAAGAATATCAAGAGGGGGTATCATAATGAAGATTTTGGTTTGCTGCGGCAACGGTCTCGGCAGCAGCTTCATGATCGAGATGAACATCAAAAAGGCACTGCAGGAGATCGGCGCAGAGGCCGAGGTGTCGCACTGCGATCTCGCTTCGGCCGGGGGCGTGAAGGCGGACATCTACGTGGGAACGCGTGATATCGCCACGCAGCTCACAGGTCTCGGCGGCGAGGTCGTTTCCCTCAATAATATGATTGACAAGAAGGAGCTGACCGAGAAGATCGCTGCCGCCGTCGCAAAGGTGAAGGGATAGGAGGAACGATCATGCTGAGTTTTATCCTTGATATTCTAAGCGTACCCGCGGTGCTGATCGGTCTCGTTTCGATGATCGGACTCATCGCGCAGAAAAAGGGCCTCTCCGATATCCTGAAGGGCTCCATCAAGACCATTATGGGCGTTCTGATCCTTGGCGGCGGCGCAGGTCTCGCCGTCGGCGCGCTCACGCATTTCGGCATGATGTTCCAGTTCGGCTTCGGCATCAACGGCGTTGTTCCGCACAACGAGGCGATCGTCGGTATGGCGCTGAAGGAGTACGGCACGCAGACAGCGCTCATCATGGCGTTCGGCATGGTGGCGAACATCCTCATTGCGCGCTTTACGCCGCTGAAATTCATCTTTCTCACGGGCCATCACACGCTCTATATGGCGTGCATGATCGGCATTATCCTCACCGTCGGCGGACTGCAGGGCACGACGCTCGTTGCCGTCGGCGCGGTTCTGCTAGGCTTTGTCATGGCGCTCTTCCCGGCGATTGCACATCCGACGATGAAGAAGATCACGGGCAGCGACGATGTTGCCTTCGGTCATTTCAGCACGCTCGGCTACGTGCTCTCGGCATGGGTCGGCTCGCTCGTCGGCAACCGGGAAAAGACGACGGAGGACATCAATTTTCCGCAGAGCCTCGCGTTCCTGCGCGACTCCTCGCTCGCCGTCTCGCTCGTCATGCTCGTCCTCTTCCTCATCGTCGCCCTCGCCTGCGGTCCGCAGTATGTGGAGACACAGCTGAGCGGCGGGCAGAACTTCCTCGTGTTCTCGCTGATCCAGGCGATTACCTTCGCGGGCGGTGTCTACGTCATCCTCGCCGGTGTCCGCCTCATCCTTGCAGAGATCGTGCCCGCGTTTACGGGCATTGCAACGACGCTTGTGCCGAATGCCAAGCCGGCGATCGACTGCCCCGTTGTCTATCCCTACGCGCCGAATGCGGTGCTCATTGGCTTCCTCTCGAGTTTTGCCGGCGGCATCGTAGGGATGGCAGTGCTCCTGCTTGCGGATAAGTCGTTCCCGGGTCTGCCGATTATCCTGCCCGGTGTTGTGCCGCACTTCTTCTGCGGCGCCACGGCGGGCGTCTTCGGCAATGCAACGGGCGGCCTGCGCGGCTGTATTGCGGGTGCGTTTGCACAGGGTCTTCTCATCACGTTCCTGCCCGTCTTCCTCATGCCGGTGCTCGGCAACCTCGGCTTTGCCAACACCACATTCAGCGATGCGGACTTCGGCGCGGTCGGCATTATCCTCGGCAATGTGATTCACATGCTGAAGTAAAAATCCTGCATTGTACGCATACAAAAGCGGAACTGCCGCAGAAGACATTTCTTCCGCGGCAGTTCCGCTTTTTGCGTATGCCGTCTGTATGTGGGGGGATACCGTACTCAGTGGATCTCGATCTGCTTGCGCGCAGGTTCCTCTGCTGCCTTCGGCAGGTTTACCTGCAGCACGCCGTCCTTGAACTCCGCATGGATGTTCGCGTCGTCGATGCCGTCGATGTAAAACGAGCGGCTGACCTCGCCTGTGTGACGCTCGCGGCGGATGTAGTTGCCCGCGTCGTCCTTCTCGTCCTTCGACTCACTGCGGGCAGCGGCAATCGTGAGATAGCCGTTCTCGTAGTGGAGAGAGATATCTTCCTTTGTCATGCCGGGGAGATCCGCGGTCAGTTCATAGTGATCGTTTGCATCCTTCACATCTACCTTGAACGAGTCGGCGCCCCAGTTCGCGGCGGGGAAGCCGTCGCGGAAGAAACTGTCGCGCATCGCATCAAAGAGAGCGAACGGATTTGCATTATCGCGCTGAGAGAGCCCGTGCCGTCCGGCAAAAGGTACCAATCCAAACATGTTCATCAACTCCTTGAGATTTTCTGGGCGGGTTCGGCGTTTGGAGTCCGTCCCGCTGATGATATTCTTTTATTGTGGAAGGGGGGTTAACCGCCTTCTGATTGTCATTATACAGCAAAAAGTCAAAAAGTCAATAGATCAAAAAGAAAAAGATTGAAAAATTTTTAGGAAAATCATAATAAGGGAGTAAAGTCCTAGAAAATATCAACGATAAAATATTTAGGGAGGGATAAAAATGGCAAAGAAGAAGATCCTTTTTATCGGCTATCCGAAGTGTTCAACGTGCCAGAAGGCGGAGAAATTTCTGCGCGCACACGGCTGCAGTGCACCGATGCGCGATATCAAAAGCGATCATCCGACGGCAGCGGAACTGCGCACATGGCACGCACAGAGCGGCCTCCCGCTGAAGCGCTTTTTCAACACGAGCGGCATGCTCTACCGCGAGCTCGGCCTCAAGGACAAGCTGCCCGCAATGACGGAGGAGGAGCAGTATGCGGTGCTGGCGTCGGATGGGATGCTGGTGAAGCGTCCGCTGCTCATTGCAGGCGACCACGTACTTGTGGGATTTCGCGAGAAGGAATGGGCGGATTGTATGGTGAAATAGGCTTAAAGATAAAAAAATAAAGTATAGGTAGACAATCAAGAATAAAATATGTAAAATAGATGAAAAAAGGACTGGCTTTAATTAATTTTAGGTTCACAAGGAAGGACGGGCGTTAAAATGAATTTACGCGCAAAGATTATGATGCTTGTGGGCGTGCCTCTGATTTTCGTTTTCCTCATACTGCTGGGAACGATTTATTGGAAGGCGTCGGGGAGCATCCAGGATGTTGCATCCCGTGAGATGCTTCAGATGGCTCAGGTGTATTCCGCCAATATCAATACGTCGCTTCAGGCGAAATCCCGTATGCTTGAGACAGTGACACGGCTGTGGGGGACGGAGAACGCATCTTACGAAGAGATGACAATTGATGCGCGCGAATTCGCGACCAGTACGTCCGACTTCTTTGTCGGTTTTCCCGACCGGCCCTTCATTGACGGCGCAGGATTTGATATCCCCAGCGATTTTGATGCAACCTCGCGCGGTTGGTACAAAGAGGCGGTCGGATCGACGAAGGTCTGCCAGTCCCCTGTCTACAAAGCAGCAAACGGCACGCCGGTCGTCAGCTTCAGTTCTGCCATCCGTAGCGGCGGGAACATCATCGGCGTCGCCGGCTGCGACCTGAACCTCAATATTGTTGAAGACATGCTCTCGAAGGCAAAGATCTATGAGACAGGGAAGGCGTTCCTCATCACAAAGGAAGGCAACTTCATCTATCATGAGAAGTATTCCCTGGACGACAGCATCTCCTCGGTGGATGATCCCGATCTGAAGGCGCTGGCATCGACATTCCTCGCCGGAAAGCCCGTATTTACATCGAGCCCGAACAGCTCGGACAACTTCTACGCTGCGGTGCCGGTTGGCGAGTCTGGATGGGTACTTGTTCTGCGTGTACCGCAGGCGGAGGTGTTTGCCTCCTCGACGGAGCTACTCGGCATCATGGTGGGCATTACGATTGCAGCATTCGTTCTGCTCGCGGCAATTCTCTTCTATATCGCGCGTCTCATCTCCGTTCCGGTTGAGAACCTCGCGGAGTTTGCCTCGAACGTTGCGCGCGGCGATCTGCGCAGCATGCCGCAGCCGCTTGACCGTACGGATGAGATTGGGACACTCCACAACGCCTTCTGCAATATGACGGAGAACCTGCGCAAGCTCATTCGGCAGGTAAGTGATACAGCAGGGAAAGTCGCTGCATCTGCCGCTGATCTGACGGAGAACACCAAAGAGGCAGCACAGGCGTCTGAACACGCCGCAAAGTCGGTCGAACAGATCGCAGAGACCTCGACGGCTCAGAGCGAGACGATCTCTTCGGCTGCAGGGTTGATGAAGGAGGCCTCGTCCAGCATCAGCGAGGTGGCCGAGGTCATCGGCGAGATCGTTTCCTCCGCGAAATCGACCGAAGTGGAAACGCACGACGGACAGACGATCCTCAACCATACGATCAACAAGATGAACACGCTGAAAGACGGTGCGATTGCCGTTACGGAAACCGTAAAGGCGCTCCAGGAGAGCGCGCATCAGGTCTCGACCATCGTCGAGATGATCACCGGCATCTCCGAGCAGACGAACCTCCTGGCGCTCAACGCGGCGATTGAGGCAGCGCGCGCCGGCGAGCACGGCAAGGGATTCTCTGTCGTCGCAGACGAGGTACGCAAGCTCGCCGAGCAGTCGAAGGACGCAACGTCGAAGATTTCCGGGCTGCTCAATGAAAATGCTGCCCAGATGGACAAGACGTTCCGTGCCATGGAAGAGCAGACGACCAATGTCGAAGAGAGTGTCGAGGAGATTCACCGTTCCGGCGAGAAATTCACGGCGATCTCTTCCCTCATCGAGCAGCTCTCGGAGCGGATCGATCATATCGCGCAGATTGCACAGTCGGTGCAGCAGACCAACCAGCGCGCCGTCGGCTCCATCGCGGATCTGAGCAGCGGCTCGAGCGATGCGGATACGAAGATGCAGGAAGAAGTGACCAACATCTCGGCCGTCGCCGAGGAACAGGCCGCCTCCATGTCCGAGATCGCATCTGCAACACGCACGCTGTCTGAAATCGCACAGGAACTGCAGCAGGCAACGAAACAGTTCCAGGTCTGACGATAGGGAAAAAGCAGGGAAAAGTAGGGAGACTGCGGGAAGGCCGTACATCAGGAACTGCCGCCCGATGCTGAGCAGCATCGGGCGGCAGTTTTTTCGTGCAATACGAACGGAAAAGGTGTAAGATAAAAACATATTTTATTCTGCGAGAAAGGGATCTGAAATGCGTGCATATGGACGGCACTCATAAGTCCTGCTCTTTGCGATACTGACGTACATCCAGGGGGATACTATGACCGATGAAACGATAGAGCTGCGCCCGTTCCCTCCGTTTCTGCCGCCGCAGGCGACAGTGCTGATGATGGGGAGCTTTCCGCCGGCAAAGGAAAAGCGGGCGATGGCATTCCACTACCCGAACTTTCAGAACGATATGTGGCGCGTCTATGGGCTCGTATTCTTCGGTGATGCGGCACATTTTCAGGTGCCGGGGGAGAAGGCTTTTGATGCGGAGCGCATCAAGGCGTTTCTCACGGAGCGCGGCATCGGCTCATGTCCTGGCGTGCGGCGCGCCATCCGCACGCACGGCAATGCGTCCGACGCCTATCTGAAGGTCGTGGAGACGGTGGAGCTGCCAGAGATTCTGGCACAGATCCCACAGTGCCGCCGCATCTGCACGACGGGCGGCAAGGCGACGGAGATCCTCTTTGATCTGCTCACGGCGGAGAAGAAGGGCAAGGATGTCAAGACGGGCGAGACTGTTCCCGCGCGCTGCGGCGGTCGTGAGCTCCTCGTCACGCGTCTGCCGTCCACCTCACGCGCCTATCCGATGAAGCTCGAGAAGAAGGCGGAGGCATATCGGCAGTTTTTCCGCGCGGCGGGGTTCACGGTGGCGGAGTAGAACAGAAACGAAAAACGGCACACTGTGTGATTTGCTCACAGTGTGCCGTACTTTTATGCGGCGTTCTTAGAAAAGATCCTTGACGAGAACAATGGTCTGTTCGCGCGAGGGGCCGACAGAGACGATGCCGAGCGCGATGCCCGTGACCTCGGCCATGCGCTCCAGATATTTCCGCGCGCCGGCGGGGAGCGCGTCGTAGGTGCGGATGCCGGAGGTATCTGTCTTCCAGCCCGGGAAGGTCTCGTAGACCGGTTCGACCTCTGCGAGGACGTTGAGGCTCGCGGGAACGCCCTTGAGGAGCTCGCCCTTGTGTTTGTAGCCCGTGCAGATCTTGATCTCATCGAAGTCGTCGAGAATGTCGAGGCGCGTGACGGCCATATAGTCGATGCCGGAGAGGAGGCCCGCATGGCGGACAACAACGGCGTCGAGCCAGCCCGTGCGGCGCGGACGCCCTGTGACGGTGCCGAATTCATGGCCTGCCTCGCGCATCTTCTCACCGATCGCGTTCAGCTGCTCGGTGGGGAAGGGACCCTCGCCGACGCGCGTGCAGTAGGCCTTTACCACGCCGATGACCTTGTCGATCTTTTTCGGTGCGACGCCCGCACCAATGGTGACGCCGCCCGAGATGGGGTGCGATGCAGTGACGTAGGGATAGGTGCCGTAGTCAATATCGAGCATGGTCGCCTGTGCACCCTCAAAGAGCACCTTGCGTCCCGCGGCGATCTCCTCATTGACGAGAGGAATGGTATCGGTGACGAGCGGGCGCAGACGCGCGGCGTAGCCCTGATACTCCTGCAGGACCTCTTCGTAGACGAGCGGCGCGTGGTCGTAGACGGAGACGAGTTCTTTGTTCTTGCTCTCAAGGTTTTTCTTGAGCTTTTTCGCAAATTCCTCGCCGTCCATGAGATCGCAGACGCGGATGCCGATGCGGTTGTCGCGGTCCATGTAGCAGGGGCCGATGCCATGCCCCGTTGTGCCGATCTTGTCCGCGCCGCGCGCCGCATCACCAATGCCGTCCATCAAGCGGTGGTAGGGCATGACTACATGTGCACGGTCGGAGATGCGGATGTTCGAGGTGCCGATGCCGCGCGCCGCCATGGCGTCCATCTCCTGCAGGCAGACCTTGGGATCAAAGGCAACGCCGTTCGCGATGATGTTGTGCGTGCCCTTGTAGAGGATGCCCGACGGCAGGAGGCGCAGCTTATACTCCTCGCCCGCAGCGACAACGGTATGCCCGGCGTTGCAGCCGCCCTGATAGCGGACGACCGTGTCCGCCTGGCTCGCGAGGTAGTCGACGATCTTCCCTTTGCCTTCGTCGCCCCACTGCGTTCCGGTAATAACGATGGTTGACATGATAGAGTCCCCCTTATTTCTTTCCCTTAGAGATCAAAGCGCGCGAAGATGGAATCCACATGGCGCAGGAAATAGGTGTAGTCAAAGCAGGCGTCGATTTCTTCCTTCGTGAGGTGTGCGGAGATGTCCGCGTCCTTTTCGACGTTCGTGCGGAAATCCTCTTTCTCGAGCCATCGCTTCATGGCGTTGCGCTGCACCCAGACATATGCTGTCTGCCGCAGGATGCCCTTGTTGACGAGCGCTGTGAGGATACGCTGGCTGTAAATGAGGCCGCCTGTGCGGTTCATGTTGTGCAGCATGGCATCGGGGTAGACGAGGAGTTTGTCCACGATGCCGGTCAGCTTGTGCAGGCAGTAGTCGACGTTGATCGTCGCGTCGGGCAGGATGACGCGCTCGACGGAGGAGTGCGAGATGTCGCGCTCGTGCCAGAGCGTCATGTCCTCGAGTGCCGCGACGGCGTTGCCGCGGACGAGGCGTGCCATGCCCGAGACGCGCTCGCAGTTGATCGGGTTGCGCTTGTGCGGCATGGCGGACGAGCCCTTTTGTCCCGCCTTGAAGAACTCCTCTGCCTCGCGGATGTCCGTGCGCTGGAGGTTGCGGATCTCGGTCGCAATCTTCTCCATTGTGCCCGCAATGATGGCGAGCGTCGTGACGAACTCGGCGTGGCGGTCGCGCTGGATGACCTGCGTCGCGAGACGGACGGGGGTCAGCCCGAGCCGTTTGCACGTGAGCTCCTCAATGCGCGGGTCGATGTTGGAGTAGGTGCCGACGGCGCCCGAGAGCTTGCCGACAGAAACGGTCTCCTGCGCGTGCGTGAGGCGCTCGATGTCGCGCTCAATCTCCGCGCTCCAGAGGAGCATCTTCAGCCCGAAGGTCATGGGCTCTGCATGGATGCCGTGCGTACGTCCGATGCACGGCGTATGACGGAACTCATCTGCGCGGCGGCGCAGCACCGTACGGAATGCGCGCAGATCATCGAGAATGATCGCGGCGGCATCGCGCATCATGATGCAGTATGCCGTGTCCTTGACATCGCTTGAGGTGAGGCCCTTGTGGATGTATTTTGAGTCCTCGCCGACGTTCTCCTCGAGATTCGTGAGGAAGGCGATGATATCATGATCGGTGACTTTTTCGATCTCGTTGATGCGAGCAACATCGAACTTTGCGTTTTTCTTGATATTCTCGACGGCTGCGGCGGGGATCTCCCCGAGCTCTGCCATCGCCTCGCACGCGGCGATCTCCACGTTCAGAATGGTCTGCCACTCGTTCTGGATCGACCAGAGATGCCCCATCTCCGGCCGCGTATAGCGTTCGATCATTTGCTTCCTCCTGGCTGCATGAAAGACGTAACTCAACATTCTTATCATATATCGACAAGACTGGAATGTCAATCGTACGGATTCGATCGGTGCAGGGACGCAGCGCGGAAGAAAAATTGGCCTCTATCATGTCCATTTCAGATTCTTTGCGCTATAATATAAGAATGAAATACTTGATTTTGAGCAACCCCGAAGGTTTATGATGAACCACAAATGCAATTGAGAAAGGGGCATCTATGGAAGACGAAAACCAGAACCAGAGCGGTATGAAACGCCGTACCTTTATCAAAGCGGCTGCGGCTGCCGGCGTGCTCGCCGCGGGCGGCGCAGCGCTCTTGCAGATCGGCGCATTCCGACGGCTCCAGGAAAACGCGACGCGGCAGTTCCCCGGCGTGCTCTATACGGAACGCCTGCGCCAGATCGTGACGCAGGACCCCTCGCGCACGCGCATGTTGATGTGGGAGCTTACCTCGCCTGCGGAGGAGAATCTGACCGTCGAACTGCGCGTGCAGGGGGCGGACGAGACAAATGTACACCATTTCCCTGCGTCGAATGATCGCTTTATTGATGACGAGATCGAGGTCTATCAGTACCGCGCCGAGGTCAATCATCTGACCCCGGGCACACACTATCAGTACCGCATTACATCGGAGGATGCGGCGACGGATTGGCAGACCCTCTGCGCGCCTGCGGCGGATGAGACGTATAAGATGCTGATTTTCCCCGATACACAGTCCAGCGACAACTATGCAGACTGGAAGGAGATGGCGCATCTTGCATGGGCGCGCAATACGGATGCGGCGCTCTTTGCCTGCATGGGGGACCTCGTGGACAACGGCGAGGATCGCCTGCAGTGGACCGACTTCTTCGGCGGCGTGGAGGAGATGCAGCGTGTGATCCCGATGGCCCCGCTGATGGGGAATCACGAGACCTACGATCTCAACTGGAAGGAGCGCCTGCCGGAGGCGTATCTTCACTATTTTGCAACCCCGCCGAACGCGAGCACGGAGTTCGACCGCTATTATTACTCCTTTGACTACGGCGATGTGCACTACATCGCACTCTGCACGCAGCAGAGGGAGATCGGTGCGTTCAAGGACGGGCTCGTTGCCGAGCAGCTGGAATGGATCCGCCGCGATATGAGGGCGCACCGCAAGAAGTGGAATATTGTCCTGATGCACAAAGACGTTTTGCAGTACCGCATTCATGGGCGCCCGGAACGGACGGAGGGCATTGATGACGACAACGGGCGCGTGTGGATGCCTGTCTTTGATGAGCTCGGCATCGACATCGTCTTTTCGGCGCATCTGCATACGTACCGCAACCGCGGGCACATCTACGGGTTCCAAAAGACGCCGGACAAGAAGGGACCGCTCTACATCCTCACGGGCGTTGCGGGCAATGTCCGCTATCCGAACCTCTGGATCGATCATCCCTTCGACGAGGTGACGCTCCCGCAGCCGGAGACGGACAACTATCTCACGATGGATGTCGGGAGGGATGCGATTGAGATCGCGTGCTTCCTGCCCGACGGCAGAGAGATGGATCGCGTGAAGGTGACGAAACGGTAAGGCGTATCGTCCGTTGTGTAAGGGACAAAGAGGGACTGCTGCACGAAGCTTCAGCTTCGTGCAGCAGTCCCGTCTTTTTTATATGCAATTGATATACAATTTTAGTAAACCAACATAGAATATTATGGTTGACAATAAATAAAATAGCGAGTAAGATAAAGCAAGTTTATGAGTCTATTAGCTTTTACGGAGGTATCTAAAGATTATGAAGTTACGTGAAGTAATCCTATGCGGACTATTTATCGCGCTCATTACGGTCGGGACGTTCGTGCGCATCCCTGTGGGTACGGATGTCTACACGCTGCAGTTCCTCTTTACCCTGCTCGCGGGGCTGATGCTCGGTGCGCGGCTCGGTGCGCTCGCCATCGGAACGTATGTACTCATGGGGCTCGTGGGGATTCCCGTGTTCGCCTCGGGCGGCGGTCCTGCCTACGTGCTTCAGCCGACGTTCGGTTATCTCGTCGGGTTCATCGTGCAGGGCTGGCTGACGGGCGCACTGGTGCGCCGCGGCGTGCCGACGTTCCGTCGTGCACTTGCCGCGTGTGTAGCAGGCATGGTGGTGCTCTATGCCCTCGGCATCCCGTATTTCTACTTCATATCGAACTACATTATCGACGCGCCGATCGGTTTCTGGGTGGCGGTCTGGTACTGCGGGGTGCTGCAGATTCTGCCGGACTTCCTGCTCTGCGTCGCGGCGGCGTACGTCGGGATTCGCCTCTATAAGGCGGGGCTCTGGATTCATGAGACGCAGGAGATGCAGGCGCGGAGCACGGCTGCCGTGCAGGAGGCGGCCGTGCATGCGAATCGCATGGATGCCTGACGGGAGGCCCATCATACATGGGTAAGGCGTTATTTGTCACGGGAACAGGCACGGACATTGGAAAGACGTATGTCACGGGGCTGATTGTGAAATGTCTCCGTGACGCGGGATTTGCAGCGGGCTACTATAAGGCGGCACTCTCGGGCGCGGAGGTCGCCGCGGACGGCACGCTCCTGCCGGGCGATGCACTCCATGTGGCGCACGTTGCGGGGCTCAATGCGGCGGATGTCACCGTCTCCTATGTCTACCGCGATGCGGTCTCGCCGCACCTCGCGGCGCAGATCGAGCACCGGCCGATGGACTTTGCAAAGGTGGCGCAGGACTACCGCCGTGCGAAGGAGCACACGGAATATCTGACGGTGGAGGGGAGCGGCGGCATTATCTGTCCGCTGCGCTGGGACGGCGATGAGCACGTCGTCCTTGACGATCTCGCCGTGCGGCTGGGACTCTCTGCCCTCGTCGTTGCCGATGCAGGGCTCGGAACGATCAATGCCGCCGTACTGACGGCAGAGCATCTGCGTGCGCGCGGCATTCCACTGCGGGGCTTTATCTTCAACAATTGGCAGGGCGGTCTGATGCAGGAGGACAATGTGCGGATGGTCGAGGAGATCACGGGAGCGCGTGTCTTGGCGCGTGTGCCGCACGGCGCGCCGGAACTGCCGATGAGGGCGGATGCGCTTGCCGCGCTGTATGAGTAATGTGTGTTTAGGGAGGCACTGATAAATTCAGCTTGCGGCTCTTGACGCCTCTTTTTCCCGCACTTCGGCGGAAAATCCTTCACAGAGCACTCCTCTGCGTCCGATTTTCCACCTCGTTCGGACGAAAAATCTACGCCAATCCGGGGCCTGTTTTATCAGTGATTCCGTAGGAGGAGAGATTTTATGCCGACGATTGAGGAGCGTGACCTGCGCCATATCTGGCACCCGTGCGCGCAGATGAAGGACTATGAGCAGCTGCCGCCGATGGTGATCGACCACGCAAAGGGGGCATGGCTCTACGATGTGCACGGCAAGGGCTATCTCGATATTATCAGTTCGTGGTGGGCGAATCTCCTCGGACATACGAACGAGAAGATCGATGCGCGGATTACGGCGCAGCTGAGGCGGCTCGAGCACGTCGTCTTTGCGAATTTCTCCCATCGTCCCGCGATTGAGCTTGCGGAGCGACTGGCAATGCTCGTGCCTGCCGGACTGACGAAGTTTCATTTTAACGATAACGGCTCGTCCGCTGTAGAGGCGGCGCTCAAGATGGCGTTTCAGTACTGTCAGCAGACAGGGCGTACGAAAAAGACGCGGTTTATGTGTCTTTCCGAAGGGTATCACGGAGGAACAATCGGGGCGCTCTCCGTGGGGGGTATGGATCTCTTTGCCGAGATGTACAAGACGATGATGATGGACAACATCCATATCGAGGCGCCCAACTGCTATCGCTGCCCCTATGGGGAAACGCGCGACACCTGCTCCTGTGCGTGTTTTGAGCATGCGGAGCGTGCCTTTGCCGCACACGGACACGAGACGGCGGCGATGATCGTCGAGCCGCTCCTGCAGGGGTGCGCGGGGATGCGCATCTACCCCGAGGAATATCTCAGGAAGCTGCGCGCCCTCTGCGACGCATACGATGTCCTGCTCATCGCCGATGAGATCGCGACGGGGTTCGGGCGCACGGGACGCCTCTTTGCGTGCGAGCGCGCGGGCATCACGCCCGATCTCATGTGCCTCTCGAAGGGGCTGACGAGCGGCTATATGCCCACGGCCATCACCGTTGTCAAGGAAAAGATCTATGAGGCGTTTTATGCGGACTGGAGCGAAGGCAAGGGGTTCATGCAAGGCCATACGTATGCGGGCAATCCGCTCGGCTGCAGCGCGGCGCTCGCCGTGCTCGATATTCTTGATGAGGAGAATATCCTGGAGCGCGCGGAGGAGACGGCGGCATGGCTGACCGCACGAATGACGGAGACGTTCGGTGCGCATCCGAATGTCGGCGAGATCCGTCGCATCGGGTTGATTCACGCAGTTGAGCTGGTTGAGGATCGTGAGACGAAGCGTCCTTTTGACGGAGGACGGCGGCTCGGCTACGCGATCTATTGCCGCGCGCTTCGGCACGGGCTGCTCCTGCGCCCGCTCGGCGACGTACTTTACTTCAATCCGCCGCTGAACATCGGGCGTGATGACCTCAACACCGCCATCGCATGGATGAAGGCGTCGATGGATGAGGTGCTGGGGGCATAGGAACTCTGTAGAAGAAGCTGCTGCACGAAATGAAAAACTTCGTGCTTTGTGTGTAATGTGTGTTTAGGGAAGCACTGCGTGTATCAGTGCTTCCGTAGGAGGGGTCATTTTTATGCCGACGATTGAGGAGCGCGACCTGCGCCGGATCTGGCATCCGTGCGCGCAGATGAAGGACTATGAGGAGCTGCCGCCGATGGTCATCGACCACGCAAAGGGCCCATGGCTCTGCGATGTGCACGGCAAGTCCTACCTCGATATTGTGAGCTCTTGGTGGGCGAATCTCCTGGGGCATTCCAACGAGAAGATCAACGCGCGCATCAAGGCGCAGCTCGACCGCCTCGAGCACGTGATCTTTGCAAATTTCTCGCACCGCGGCGCGATCGAACTCGCCGAGCGTCTGGCGGCGCTTGTGCCCGAGGGACTGACGAAGTTCCACTTCAACGACAACGGTTCCTCTGCGGTCGAGGCAGCGCTCAAGATGTCCTTCCAATACTGCCAGCAGACGGGGCGCATGAAAAAAATCCGCTTCATGTGCCTCTCGGAGAGTTATCACGGCGAGACGATCGGCGCACTCTCGGTGGGGAGCATGGATCTCTTTGCCGAGATGTATCAGCCCATGATGATGGACAACATTCACGTCGAGGCCCCCGACTGCTATCGCTGCCCCTTCGATAAACAGCGCGGGAACTGCTCCTGCGAGTGCTTTATCCATGCGGAGCGTGCCTTTGAAGAGCATGGACACGAGACGGCAGCGATGATTGTCGAGCCCCTCCTGCAGGGCTGCGCGGGCATGCGCATCTATCCGGAGCTCTATCTGCAGAAGCTGCGTGCGCTCTGCGACGAATACGATGTCCTCCTCATCGCCGACGAGATTGCGACGGGGTTCGGACGGACAGGGCGGCTCTTTGCATGCGAGCGTGCGGGTATTACGCCTGACATCATGTGCCTCTCGAAGGGCCTCACGGGCGGCTACATGCCCATGTCCATCACCGTTGTGAAGGAGAAGATCTACGAGGCGTTCTACGCCGACTGGAGCGAGGGAAAGGCGTTCATGCATAGCCACACCTACGCGGGCAACCCGCTCGGCTGCGCAGCGGCGCTCGCCGTACTCGACATCCTCGATGACGAAAATATCTTGGAACAGGCGGAGAACACGGCAGCGTGGCTGACGGAGCGTCTCAGCGAGACCTTCGGCGCGCATCCGAACGTCGGTGAGATCCGTCACATCGGGCTGATCCATGCGCTCGAACTTGTCGAGGACCGCGCGGAGAAACGGCCCTTTGACAGCAAGCGCCGCCTCGGCTACGCCATCTACCGCCGCGCACTGCAGCACGGACTGCTCCTGCGCCCGCTCGGCGATATTCTCTACTTCAACCCGCCGCTCAACATCGGGAGAAACGATCTTGAGACCGCCATGGAACGCATGAAACTCTCGATGGATGAAGTACTTGGCGCATAACACACGGCAAATAAAAAGACGCACTCATAGGAGTGCGTCTTTTTATTTGGGAATTTTCCGTTGGCTTAGAAGCTCCAGCGCATACCGGCATCCATGCGCCATGCGGTTTTGATGTCGCCGCCGAAGGTCTTCTCGAAGTTGCCGTACAGGTTCGTGCGGTCGTTGAGTTTCACCGTGCCGCCGAGCTGTACGCCGACCCACGTATCACTGCCGTTCTGCATCGTGCTCTTCGGTGTAAAGCCGTCCGAGTAGTCCGTATGCAGGTCGCCTGCGAACTCGTGGTAGAGCGAGACTCTCGCATAGTACGTGCTGCGCTCGGTCTCCTTGCCAAAGCCAAGGCCGAGACGCCCGATGAAGCTGTCAAACGGCTTCTGGTGCACATACATGTTCATGCCGATGTAGTCTGTGCTGCCGGTATAGCTTACACCGTTCAGATGGCTGTAAATCAGCTCAACCTGCGGCTCAATGAAGGTTCCTCCCTTCATCGCGATGCGCTTGCCGTACTCTGCCGAAAGCGAACCGCCCCATGTGCTGTAATCACCCTTCACATAGTGGCCGAAGTCGTTGTAGACGGTGTACTCATTGTTCAGGCGGCCGACCTTTGCGATGAGATCGACATACTGTCCGGATTTGCCCGTCCATGTGCCGTAGATGCCGAGGTTGCCCTCTTTGTTCTTGCCGCTGCCGGCTGCGTAGGTGGAGGAGCCCTTCATGTAGCTTCCTGCAATACCGACGCGCCAGTCATTTCCAACCTTCTTGTCATAGCCGACCTGAATGGTGGAATAGTTCATGCGGAAGTTGGCATTGTCCTTGTTGCTGGTAGACTTGCCGCGGTAGGCACGTGCCCAGATGCCGGTATCCTGCGGAGAGAGACGGAGGTCGCCCATACGCTTCATGAGGTCGTTCGCCTCAGCCCGCCAAGCCATCGAGGATGCGGTCATCGCGGATTTGACGCCGCTCATGAGCTTTGTCTCATAGTCACCGTATTCGATCTGCGTATTCGGATTGGGATTTGGATTCGGGTTGGGGTTCGGATTGGGATTCGGGTTCGGGTTCGGATTCGGATTGGGATTTGGATTCGGATTCGGATTGGGATTTGGATTCGGATTGGGGTTCGGGTTCGGGTTCGGGTTCGGGTTTGGATTGGGGTTCGGGTTCGGTTCTGTTGCCGGCGTGTAGACGTAGCCGCCCTGGCCGCTCGCCGCATCGAATGTGATGTTCTCGATGCGCTTGCTTGCAGACGATGTCGTGAGGCCCTCAGCGATCTCGGCCTTACCCGTGAGATTCCTCTCTCCCGTCGTATAGGCCGTATAGTAGAGCTTGTTCGCGAGTGCGTTGAGCGTTACGCTCACGAGATTCTTGTCTGCTGCCTTGGTGGATTCCGTATTGAGGCCGACATTGTCTGTCACCATCTTGACGAGACTGCCTGCCGCCGCTTTCCCGATCGTGACCTTTCCGCCGTAGATCATCGTCGGCGTCGCTGCGTCGTGGCGATAGAGCATCGTCGTCGAACCGTTGAACTCATCAATCATGAGATCGCCCGTCTCGCCAAGTCCCTTCTCCTCAATGGAGGAAGAACCCGTCTTTACGGGGGCGCCGCTGAGGCTTTGACTCGACGCGAGGAAACGGTTCGTTCCCGTCATGTCGATGAATCCGCCTTCGCCCGTGAAATACTTAACTTTGCTGATTGCGGCGTTGTTGTCCTGGTCTTTCTGCTCCGGCGTGATGGCATTGTGCCAGATCGCACCGTCGGAAAGTTTAAGCTGCAAATTGTCTCCAATATTGAAGCCTGTCCAGTTCGTGCCTGCGCCGCTCATCTCCACCTTCATGGATCCGTTGGAGAATCCCTTCCAATAGGCACCGTTCTTCATAAAGAGGTTGACTGCACCGAGCTGGCCCGGCGTCACGCCGTAGCCGCGCGTATCGGCATAGTTGCCGATCCAGTGTGAATCCGCGGTCGCGAGACCAACGCTCACACGGCCTTTCGTGCCCATGCCGCCGTTCGTGACGATATCGCCCTCGACAACGGCGCGGTTCGTACCGGCACCGTTCGCGAGACCGTCCGCTCCCTTCGTGACGTTGAAGTTGACGGTACCGTAGTTCTGCGTGACAAATTCGCCATAGGCGCGGATCGCTGCCCATGCACCATTGATGGCACGGATGGAACCGCCGCCAATGTCAATCTTCGAGGCGACAGCACTCACCGCTTCATTTGCGCCCTTGCCGTTTGCCGCATCATTTCCGTCTGCCAGCACATCGACAAGACCGTCGATCGTGATGTTCGACTCGACACCGTTCACACCATTCATCGACTTGATGACGGCAACGTTCGTCTTTGCGGTTCCGTTGGAACGTACCTTCAGCACCTTATCCTCAAGGTTGCTGCCGCCGTTCTGAATGTGGATCGCACCGCCGCCGTTGACGAAGAGCGCCGCAGTCTGTCCGCCTGCCGTGCTCTCTGCATCAATAGAGATGGCTCCGGCATTCTTGATATTGACTTTCGAGTCCTTCCCAATGGACGAGATGCCAGTCGTGCTGACATCCGTCTTTGTATTGACGGCGAGGTTCTTTCCGCTCAGATCGATATCGAGTGTCTTTCCATTATTGGCACTGGATATCGCCGCGCTGATATCACTCATCCACGCGCCGGCCGAAATCAGATCCTTGCCGGTCGTAATGGTGGAGTCTTTCGTGAAGATATACCTGCCGTCGGCCTTGCGGACACCGGTATTCACATACGGAGCATCATGCACCTCGTCGCCTGTGATGGCGGTGGTGAACTCCGTCTGTGTCTGAGAGTCCGGCGGCTCCACAGCGGGGGTATAGACATAGCTGCCCTGGCCGCTCGCCGTGTCGAACGTGATGTTCTCAAGGCGTTTGCTTACAGACGATGTGGTCAGACCTTCGGCGATCTCCACCTTGCCAGAGAGGCTGCGCTGACCGCTCGTATATGCGGTGTAGTAGAGCTTCTTTGCCAGAGCGTCGAGCGCTGCGTTCACGAGATTCCTGTCGGCTGCCTTTGCGGATTCCGTATTGAGTCCCGCATTGTCCGTCGTCAGTGTGATGACGCTGCCGCCCGCTGCGTTTTTGATGCGGAAGTCGCCGCCCTTCATCACCGTCGGCGTCGCGGTATCGTGCTCGTAGAATACGCGCGCATAGCCACTGTAGTTGTCGATCGTGATGTCATTGGCGTTCTTCTGGAAGATCACACCCGCATGGGAGGCGTCACTGCCGCCCGTGAAGTTCGACAGACGGCTGACATATCCGGTCGGCTGCGTCATGTACTCCTCATTATGCCATGCAGCGCCGTTCTGGAGCCAGAGATTGAGCGTCCCGACGCCGGAGATAAGCCCTTTGAGGTACGATGTTCCGGTCGTAAGCGCAGCATCCACACGGCTGTCGGACTCCCTGGAGACAATGTTGCCGTCGAGCATAACTTCGCTGCTGCCGACTGTGCCGTCCTTGATATTGAGATTGATGCGACCATTGCCCTGTACATCAAGCGTTGCCGCATCTTGGGAAGCGGCATTTACCTTGGCATGGAGGCCTTCCAGCGTCACCGTGCCGCCATAAGCCTGCACCGCTTTGCTGCGATCCGTGCCGGCGACATCGATTTCCGTCGTGCCGGAGATATTCGTCGCGCCGCCCGTAGACAAAATGCCCCAGGTCGTCTGCAGCGGAACGGCGGAAGTCGAATCGTTCACAAGGAGCTTCAGCGCCTTCGCCTTGATATCAAGCGCCTTTCCGGTATTGACGATGCCGGCGCCTTGTGTGACACTCGTGATCCCGCTGCCGTTCTTGATCGTCAGAACGCGGTCTGCGGCATCGATATGAATATCCGCACGCGTCGTGATTGTGCCGCGGAGTCCACTCACGTCGTTTTGATACGTGATGTTCGAGTCTTTCGTAAAGCGATACGTGCCGTCTGCCTGACGAACATTCGCATCAATGTACTCCTGATCTGTATCCGCACCGAGGAGACGCGTCGTGAATTCCGTCGTCGTCTGCTCCGTGCTCGGCGGCGGAGGTTCGACGGCAGGTGTATAGAGATAGCTGCCCTGGCCGCTCGCCGTGTCGAACGTGATGTTCTCAAGGCGTTTGCTTGCAGACGAAGCGGTGAGACCTTCGGCAATCTCCACCTTGCCCGAGAGGCTGCGCTGACCGCTCGTATATGCGGTGTAGTAGAGCTTGTTCGCGAGTGCGTTGAGTGTTGCACTCACGAGATTCTTGTCTGCTGCCTTTGCGGATTCGGTATTGAGTCCGACATTGTCTGTCGTCAGCGTGACGGCGCTGCCTCCTGCTGCATTATTGATGCGGAAGTCGCCGCCGATGATCGTCGTCGGCGCTGCAGCGTCATGTGCGTAGAGTACCTTCGTATGACCGCTGTAATTGTCGATCGTGATGGGGTTTGCATCCTTCTGGAAAATCACGCCTGCGTGCGCGGCATCGCTGCCGCCTGTGAATGCTGCCACACGGCTGCCCTTCCACGTATCGCTTGCCTTGGTCTTCCGTACGTTCGTCCACGATGCGCCGTTCTGCAGGGCGAGGTTGAACTGCCCGACATCATGCGCCGTGAATCCTCCGGCACCGAAATCATTGCGATCGATGTTATAGGTCGCCGCTCCGGTCCAAGAGGAGTCGTTTGTTGTGAGAGCAAGGTTCAGAATGCCTTTGGCCTCATAGTCTCTCAGCTGACCGCCGCTGTACTCGATGGTCTTCTTTCCGTACTCACGGGTGACGTACATATCGCCCGTGATATTCGTCTTCTTGTTTCCGATGACACCTTCCGAGCGGTTGATATTCACCGTTCCTTTTTCGGCGTGCACTGCATAGTAGTGCTTGGACAGATCACTGTCCTCCGCCGCGGAGATGGTGCCGCCGCCGACATCGATGAGGCTGTTTTCACCGACCGTTTTCAGTGCGCTGCCTTTAATGCCCTGGATATCGACATTTCCTTTGACCGTGATCGAGGTATCGTCTCCCGTCGTTACCAGTGCAGAGAGGTTGCGCCCGTCATCGGCGAGGTGGTTCTTATCTGTGCGGTCGGCACGTACAGACTGAACGGTGAGATCGCCGTTGATGACGACCTCGCTCTTCGACCCGATCGTGCCGCTGGTCTGCATCGCGGAGGCATTGTAACCCTTGGCGTGTACATCTTCGATGACGACAGGCCCGTCGATCTCGAGGCGGGAGTTTGCATCGGCGTAGATTCCGTTCGCAGCCCGCGTGTCGGTATTCGACGCCTTGATGGTCAGCGGGGCAGAGGCACCGCTGTTTGTAATTTTGACATGTTTGTTGTTGCCGATGTAGATTGCATTTGCAACCTGGTTTGTGCTGTTTGCCTCAATGCGCAGGCTGTGCCCGTTCATATCGACAACCATCGGATGCTGCTTGTCATAGGCGCTGTTTTCTGTATAGAGCGCCGAGACAATGCGGTTCCCCTTCGTGTTCGGCTGCGTGGCAAGAGCCAGACGATCATAGGTGAGCGTCTCCGATTCTTTGATGGGGTCTGTCGTTGTCAGCGAGAGCGGGGTATAGACATAGCTGCCCTTTCCGCTCGCCGCGTCAAAAGTGACGTTCTCGAGCCGCTTGCTCGCAGACGAAGCGGTGAGACCTTCCGCGATCTCGACCTTACCTGTGAGGTTGCGCTCGTTTGTTGTATATGCGGTGTAGTACAGCTTGTTCGCGAGTGCGTTGAGGGTTGCGCTTACGAGGTTCTTGTCAGCTGCGCCGGCATTTGTGCTCGTGTTCAGCCCCGTGTTGTCTGTGCGAAGCAGGATGCTGCTGTTTGCGGCCGCCTTCTTTATCGTCACATTTCCGCCGAAAATATTTGTCGGCACAGATGCGTCGTGGCGATAGAGAACGGTCGTATTGCCGCTGAAGTTCTCAATGGAGAGATCGCCTGTCTCTCCAAGGCCCTTTTCTTCGAGAGAAGTCTCCTTCCCCTGATACCCAACAGTGGGCTCGTTGTACTTCCCGAGGAATCGGTTTGTACCGGTCATGTCGATAAAGCCCTGATTGCCTTTGAAGACATTGACCTTGGCGACTGCCGCCTTGCCGTCTTTGTCTTTCTGCTCCGGCGTAATGGCATTGTGCCAGATGCTTCCGTTGTTCAGCGTGAGCTCCAGGTTGTCTCCCATGTGGAAACCGGTCCACTTCGTATTGGCGCCCTCCATTGTGACCTTCATGGGACCTGTTGCGAATCCCTTCCAATAGGAACCGTTCTTCATGAAGAGATTTACGCCGCCCTGTGTCCCCGGGGTTACGCCATACCCCGCGGCAGTGGTGTAGTTGCCAAGCCAGTAGGAATCTGCGGTTGAGAGACCGACGGAGACGCGGCCGTTTGAACCCATACCGCCCACCGTGACGATGTCGCCCTCGAGGACGGCCCGATTCGTGCCGGCGCCGTTAGCGAGGCCATCTGCGCCCTTCGTGACGTTGAAGTTGACGGTGCCTGCATTGTCTGAAACAAATTCACCGTAGGCACGGATTGCTGCCCATGCATCGCCCGTTGCACGGATGGAGCCGCCGCCGATATCGACGCGAGATGCGACAGCACTGACGCCTTCATTTGCACCCTTGCCGTCCGGGTAGGTTCCGTCTGCAAGGATATCGACGAGACCGTCAATCGTGATGTTCGACTGTGCATCTGACACGCCGTTCATCGCCTTGATGACGGCGATGCTCGCTTCTTTCTTGCCGGAAGAACGCAGCGTCAGCACCTTGTTCTCCAGGTTGTCACCGCCGTTTTCGATGTGGATCTCGCCGCCGCCGTTGACAAACAGACCCGGGGCATATTGGCTTCCCGTATTTTTGGCATGGATCGAAATGGCACCTGCATTCTTGATGTTGAGCTTGGCACCCTTATCTGTTGCGGCAAGACCTGCTGCTGTTGTATCGTACGCCGTCTTGATCGTCAGATTTTTTTCTCTGAGATCAATATTCAGCGCAGTTCCCGGATTTGCGTTCGATACGGCAGCGTCCACCTGGCCGACCCACGGCCCGCCGGGAACCGGGTCAGAAGTCGTCGCCGTGATCGTTGTATCCTTCGTGAACACATAGTCACCGTCGCCCTTGCGGACGCCGCTGTCGACATATGGCTTATCATGCGCCGCATCGCCTGTGATGGAGGTGGTGAACTCCGTTGTCGTTTGCTCAGACGGCGGGGGAGGGGGCGTAGAGCCGTTGCGCGGATCATTCTCGTCATAGCTGCCCTGCGTGGAGGCAAACGTGATGTACTTGTTGACGGCAGATGCCGTAAGGCCTTCCTTGAGCTGCAGCTTTCCGGTGAGTTTGCCGTCTGCAGCACCTGCATAGAAAAGCTTATGTGCGAGGGCATCCAGCACATCCTTTTGGTTCGCGGCCGTTACACCGGCCTGATCCGTTCGCAGTGTGACGAAGGAATCAAGCGCCGCCTTATTGATCTTTACATCGCCGGCATCGAATACGGTTGGCGTTGCAGATGTATGCGCATAGTCGATATTTGTATGGCCACTGTAATTATCAATAGTAAGTGTGCGCCGATCAATTTGGTTGATCGTTCCGGCCTTGTCGGCATCGCTGCCGCCGGCCAGCGACATGAGTCTGCTGCCTAGGAACGGGTTGTCCATGCCAGCGAGCGCGGAGGGGGACTGATTCCAGTCCTTGTTGTTCCAAACGGCACCGTTTGCAAGCAGGAGACGCGCTCCGTTTGCCGTTTCGCCCTCCTTGTGGATGACGCCGTTCAGTACGGACTCTGCTGTTGTCAGCGAGAGATCGACATTGCCGTTTGATCCGGTGCGGATATTGCCGTTCAGGGAGACGTTATGCGTGCCTTCCTTATTGACCGTGACAGCACCGTCGCTGTCGATGGACCAGCCCTCTGAGGAGGCTTTGTTGAGCGTGACTTCCAGGCCGTCGGCCTCGATTGCCGCGCCGCGGCTCGTCGAGAGCCCCTTCACCGTATCTCCGCCGATCGCATTGATTTTTAGATTCCCTTTAACGCGGACGGTGGAGTTGTCTTGAATATTCCAGATGCCATAGGCTCTTCCATCCCTATTTTTGAGATCAATGTTCAGCGTATCTGCAGTGATGTCAATACCATTGGCAGAACTGTTTTTAATGCCAAGGATAAATCCGCCGCTGCTCTCTCCACTGAGGGTTAACGTATGTCCTGCAGCGTCGATGGACAGTGGTTGCTTTGGGATCCCCATATTGTGAATCATACCATCATAGGTATTCTTGGAGATCTTCGTATCCTTGGTGAACTTGTAGTTGCCGGGGGACGGTTCAACATTGGCGTTCTTGTATTCCGCCACGTCCTTCTGTGTGAGCTGCTCGGTGAACGAGGTCTTTGTCTGCTCCGTGCTTGGCGGCGGAGGTGTAGGACCTCCACTGGCGTAGCTGCCGCGTTCCGTCGCAAAGGTAATGTTCTTGTTGATGGAGGAGGCCGTCAGTCCTTCGCCGATCGCAAGCTTGCCTTTGAGTTTCCCGTCGGCGAAATTCTTGTACGTCAGCTTATTGGCAAGAGCATTCAGTACGGTGTCCTGATTGGCTGCTGTCACTCCGTTTGCATCGGTAAAGAGTGTGAAAACATTCTCCGTTCCCACAGCCTTGCCGATGACAATATCACCGCCCTTAAAGGTTGTCGGTGTTGCTGCGTTATGCTGATAAATAGCTGCCGTATGGCCGCTGTAATTATCAAGCATCATTGCATCCGAATCCTTTTGGTAGATGATGCCGCGTGTGGCCTCTGTCGTTCCGCCATAGAAATTGGTGACACGGCTCCTGCCGACATAGATCTTCTTGCCGGCGACATCGGTGAGTGCACCCGCGCCAATATCCTCGTTGTCCTGATAGTAGCGCGCATTGCGCCCCTCATTCAGCCATGCTGCACCGTTCTGCAGATAGAGATTTGCTGTACCGCCGTTATCCACAAGGCCGTGCAGGTAGGACTTATCCGTCAGCAGTGCGACGTTCAGCGTACCGGTCGGCAGAGCAAAGAGATCACCGTCAAGTTTTACGTCCGCAATATTGGGACCTTTCTTGTCGTTGCCAGGCTTTGTGCCGTCCTCGCCCATATTCATAGAAATATCGCCTTGATAGGCTGCAAGTGCATAGTAGCTGTATTTTGTTCCTGCAGGGACTTGAATATGCCCGCCGCCAGCGATACGGACTTTGCTGTCTTTGGCATTTGTTGTCACACCGTTGCCATAGACGGTCATGTCGGCATTTCCGCTTTTTCCATTCGCGCTGCTGCCGGCGATGACAACCTCGCTCTTTTCAACTTGCGTTAGGATACCCGCATTGTTAAAGCGCGAAAAAACATTTTCGCGATTGAGAGGAATACCCCACTCATCTGTACGCGCACCGGCAATTTTTAAATCACCGTTGATTCGAATTTTCGAAGCTGCAGTTGCTTCATAGGATTTTTCGCCGAGGCGGTCGCTTTTTTGAATGGCAACCCCGTTTCCGCCAAGGCCGCCTGACATCGAGATATTGACCGAGCCGTTGACTGCAAGCAGGGATCCTTTATCTTTTTGCGCATCAAGCTGAATTGCGTTGGTCAAGGAATTCCCGCCCGCAAGACCTTTTGTGATAATATTAACCTCTTGTGTCGTTACAGTGACATTTGTTCCGTTTCCGGCATAGATCCCTGTCGGATTGCCGACGGTATTCTCCACTTGCAGCTGCAGAGAGTTCTTTCGTGCGTTGATATTAAGCCGGTTTCCGCTTGTCCCCGAGATAGCTGCAATAACGTTGGTATGCGGATCGCCAAGCATATCCTTTCCGACGCTTATGACTGTGTCGCCGTTAAAGTTGCGGCGATCTGCAACAGGGGCTGTGATATCCGCATTTGTTTTCCAAACAGCGTTCCTATTCTCCTCTGCGGCGGTCGTTCCTCCGCCCAGTTCCGCAGGAAGAGTCATCACCACGGAGGCGATATTGCCGGAGACCCAATCCGGATCAATCATTGTGACCTTGTTGAAGCGTTCATAGTTCTTCGATGCAAAGTCCTTTGCCTTCCACTGATATTTCGCTGTTTTATCGCCGTCAGTATAGACGTTTAGGGTGTCGCCCAACTCAAGCCAGAGGCGCTTCGTGTAGTACTCGGCATTGAGCTTGCCGAACCAGCCTTCCTGAGCCTCGACCGAGGCGAGGGGCTGCCAGTCCTCCGGATGCTCAGACATTAGGTTGGATATCGTTGTCTGATAGACATGTGCGTTGATCTGGCTGCCGGTCGGGCTGAGGTTGTATGTCATGACGTAGGCAGTGCCGTTCGGCAGTACCTTCAGATCGCGCATATCCTCGCCCGTAGCTTTGACATTGTTCGGGAGAACGGCACGACGCTGCTCCGTACTTGCCAGTTTGCCGCCCTCGCCGAGCTTGGCGATATTGATCGCTGTATAGCTCTTATTGCCGGTCCCGTCGTAGTGCTGGTATCCGCCGATACAGGAGATGAGGATCTGGTCGTTGAACTTGTTGAGACGTCCCTGATCGATGTTGCGGCTGATGCGTGTATAGCTGCCGAACTTCAGACTGCCGTCACTCTGTATCTCATACTGCATGAGGAAGCCGTCGTCATAGGGCTCATAGCCGCCGAGCGGGTTGACGGAGGTTGCCACATACAGATTCTTCCCGTCAACGAGCAGCGCCTCACCGTGTACCTGGGCCTTATCAGGATCGCCGACATAGGATTTGTTGTCGTCGATATTCTGGAAGGCTTCGTTGAAATTGTAGCCGCAGTATTGCTTGATATCATTTTTGAGATTGACGACGGCAGATGTGTTTTCCTGCAGCATATCGCCCTGTTGCTGGACAACACCGATTTGTCCGAGATCATATCCGGTAAGGTAAATATACTCGTCATTTGCAGCTGCGGCATGGGCATTCGGAACTGCCGTGCTCATGCCCTCGGCCTCAACAGCTGCGGCTCCAGAGGAGTTCGGATCCAAGATTTTGTTGGGTTTTAAGTCTGTTGTGCTGTAAGTGTACTGGCGCAGGAAAAGCTTGCTTTTTCCCTGTTGATGGAAATTAAATGTAGAAGGGTCTCCGCCAAGTCCCGTTACCACACCTTTATTCGGTGTGGCATCAACCTCAGTTGTAACACGTGAACCGGTGACGGTGCCGATCTCGCTGCGCGAATAGTTGGATGGTACGGCGGAGACCAGATCTGCCGCACTCGCAGTCGAGGCACAGAACAGACCAGTCAGCACCAACGCACTCAGCTGGAGGCATTGCCGCCTGTTGAACTTTACTTTCATGATGAACTCTCCTTCCTAGAATTCATAACGGAATGTTGCATAGTAAGTGCGCCCCTGAAGTGGATACTCAATATTTACATTCGAGGGATCGCTGCCAAGTTCTTGCTCGCTGAATACGGTTGCTTTGGGCCCTCGGTTAAAGACGTCATTACAGCCCAGAGTGAGGGTCATATCCTTTTTCGGAGACCATTTCAGCCCGAGGTTGACGGTTGTCAGCGGTGCCGTTGGGCGTCCGTCAAAGTTGGGGGCATCTTCATCGATCATAAAATGTGTGTAGTACCTCGAAATGTAGTGGAGATCGCTGAAGAATGTCCAACGCTCTGTCGGGCGATAGGTGAAACGGATATTTCCTTCCCATTTCGGCTGGTAGGTTGGGTGCACTTCGAACCAATCGTAATGGACGCCGGGGGCAGAGTTCTGCCGCTGCGTTGCGATACTGAGATAGGTTCCTTCAAGATCAAAGTCGAATTTCTTCCAGTGAAAATTCGTCTGCAGCTCGATGCCGTGTGCCTGGCCTCGGACATCATTGAAATAGGAACTGTAGGTAAGCCCTGCACGGTATAGCTGCAGCATTCGCTCTGTATCACGCCAGAAATAGGTGAGTGTCGTTCGATTGTCTGCACCGAGGAACTTCCCGTCCCAGATGGCACTGAGATCGAATTGCTTGCCGTACTCGGGCTGCGGAAATTTTGCACTGTTGCCTCTGTGATCAATTGGTGCCGGAAGGATGCCTGCGCCGTCGCCCGCGATCTCGTACATGTTGAGCAGGCGGAAGTAGGTGCCGCCCGTCATGCGCATCGTGAAGTGGTTGTTGAATTCCTTCTTGACCGCGAGCTGCCATGTGACCTTGGAATCCACCTGGCTGTCCTGCGGATGTACCCAATGATATGTCTTTCGGGGATCAAAGCGTCCAAACCTGCTATACCCTACAATCTCGGAACGGTTGTAGCGAATGGAAGGTGTCAGCTGCCAGGATTTCTTCTTATCAAGCGTGAGCGTATCCTGCAGCTGTACGTTGAAGATGTTCTGATCGTACTGGTCACGCATTTGTGTCCAGAGGTTTCCAATGCCCGCCTGCACATCGTCGATGACGCGATCAAGACCATCTCCCTTGATATTCATGCGTTCGTGCGAGTAGTTCATCTGGAAGTCGAGCATGTTGCTCTTGCTGACCTGATAGGTGCCGTCCACCTGCACGTTGTATTTCTTGGAACGGTAGCGGCTCCATTCGCGCATGGGGATCAAAATCTGTTTTTTCAGTGCATCATTCACATGTTCAGCACGGTAGTCCTTGCTTTGATTGAGGTAGTCGATCATCCAGCCCCATTCAAAGCGGTTGCCGAGATAGCGCCTCTGTACCATAAGCTCTGCGGCCTTGAGCTCTTGATGTCGACTGTCATACTTGTACATATCCTTCCAGTCGGCGAATAAACCGGGATCAATCAAACTGTCGATACCATCTGTTACGACCCAGAGGCTGTCCGGCAGATGTCGGTCGACGGTCTTATACGTGGCTTTGACCATCCAGTCATCATTTTGCCATTTGAGGAGAAGGTCAGTATTCTTAAAGTCGTTGTATTTACGCCAACGTCGTGAATCGCTCGCTGCATCAGCACGTTGTTGGTATACCCTGAGAGAATTTTTGATATTGGTGACCTGATTGTTCCATGCTCCGGCACCATGAAGTGCGTCGTAGGAAGCACGTTGGGATGCTGTCATAGACTCGAACTGATTCAGCCGATTTCGTATTCGCATATATAGGCGTCCTGTTGAGTGGTTTGTAAACCACTGCTCCGCTGCATAGCTGCGGTAGGGGAAGTCGCCGTCGCGCGACTCGTGGTTGAATCCGAAGAGCAGGCTGCCGCTGCCGACGGGTGCCGTAACCTCGACCGACGCTTTCTTCCCGCCGAACGAGCTCGG